>Ga0185299_10001035_pt1 | contig 62168 bp, 47 predicted proteins | sample PaiPotPPA55metaG_FD_128002 | JGI IMG/M metagenome (GOLD analysis project Ga0185299, IMG submission 128002) | Iron sulfur acid spring bacterial and archeal communities from Banff, Canada, to study Microbial Dark Matter (Phase II) - Paint Pots PPA... ... | reverse complement strand
TACTGGTCACCGGCATTTTGTCGCGAGTCAGGGCGCGCACAAAGCTGAAGGCGGAGACTAATCAAGTGGCCCTCACTTCCGTATCGGTTGTTGTGCCAAAACAAACTGCGCCGGCCGAGGAGATCATCCTTCCGGGAAACGTACAGCCGTTCATCACTTCACCGGTGTATGCGCGCACCAACGGATACTTGAAGAAGTGGTATTTCGACATTGGAGCGCACGTCAAGAAGGGGCAATTACTTGCGGTGATTGAAACGCCGGAAGTGGATCAGCAGCTCCAGCAAGCGCGCAGCAACCTTTCGACTGCGCAGGCAAATCTGGAACTCGCCACTATTACCAAAACGCGATATCAGGGACTGTTGAAAACGCATGCCGTGGCCCAGCAGGATGCTGACAACGCTGTTGGTACTTACAATGCCAACAAAGCGATTGTCCAAGCCGACCAGGCCGCCGTGGATCAATATGCGGCGCTGGTATCTTTTGAAAAGGTTTACGCTCCATTCGACGGGGTGATCACCGCGCGCAACACCGATATCGGGGACCTGATTAATTCTGGCAGCAGCACCGGAGTAAAAACCGATCTCTTTCACATCGTCCAACCCGGCACGTTGCGTGTTTACGTAAACGTCCCGGAAGAATATTCCCGCGGGATTAAAGTGGGCATGACGGCGGATCTTGCTCTCGCTGAGTTTCCCGGACGCACCTTTCCGGGAAATCTGGTGCGGACCGCTGACGCTATCAACATGACGACTCGTACCTTGTTGGTTGAAATCGATGTGGCCAATCCCACAAATACGCTGCTCACCGGTTCTTATGCAGAAGTCCATTTCAAAATTCCCACTCAGGGTTCCACATTCATAATTCCCGTGAATACCTTGATATTCCGCTCAGAAGGTTTGCGTGTGGGGGTTGTGAAGGATCAGAAAGTTACGCTCACTACCGTGACTCCTGGGCACGATTTTGGCAATGAGATAGAAATCGTGGCCGGCCTCAAGCCGGAAGATCAGATCATAATCAACCCACCCGATTCCATTGTTACCGGACAGCAGGTCCAAATTGTTCAGGCGACATTACCAGGGGATAGCAAGTGAAGAGTGTTCCAAACAATGCGTTGGTCGACAAGCGACGGCGGTTATCCTGGCTTGCAGTTCTGCCAGCGATAGCCGTGTTTCAGATATGCGGATGCACTGTGGGACCAAACTATAAGCGGCCTGCCGCGGAAGTTCCTACCGCTTACAAGGAGCTTGGCAATTGGAAACAGGCCCAGCCTAACGATCAGAATCTCGGCGGCAACTGGTGGGAGATGTTTCAGGATCCGCAACTGAACGCCCTCGAAGCGCAAGTCAATGTCTCCAACCAGAATTTGAAGGCGGCTGAGGCGCAATATACTCAAGCTCGCGCATTGCTACGCTACAACCGGGCGGCTTATTTCCCAACGATCACCGCGGGAGCGAACGCTTCGCGTAACAGAATATCCAATAATCGACCTCCAAGCTTCGCTACCAACGGGCGCACCTATACCGATTATCAAATTCCTTTTGAATTGTCTTACGAGCTCGATGTCTGGGGACGTGTACGCCGCACTGTTGAGTCTTATCGCGAGCAGGCCCAAGCGAGCGCAGCCGACCTCGCCGCCGTGAATCTTTCGATGCACGCCCAAGTTGCTCTGTTTTATTTTCAGGCACGCGTTCTAGATGCCGAGGAGCAACTGCTGGACTCCACCGTGACGCAATACCAACAAGCTCTGGAATTGATTGAGAACCGGTATGCAGGAGGCATTGCTTCCGATTTGGAAGTCCAGCAAGCAACAACTCAACTTGAGACCACCCGCGCGCAAGCGATCGATGTCGGAGTCGCACGCGCCCAGTTCGAGCACGCTGTGGCAATTTTGATGGGAAAACCTCCGGCCGATTTTAGTCTCGCTGCTCTTCCGCTCACGATGCCTCCGCCTCCGATTCCAGCTGGGCTTCCTTCTGAATTACTTGAACGTCGGCCGGACATCGCGGCGGCAGAGAGACGCATGGCCTCGGCTAACGCTCAAATCGGAGTGGCCAAAGCTGCTTATTATCCGACCATCAGTCTAGGTGCAACCGGTGGTTTCGAGAGTGGTGTAATCACCACTCTCATTTCTGGCCCGAGTGTGCTGTGGTCGGCAGGCGGCTCCGCGATAGCTCCCATTTTTGATGCCGGCCGGCGCCGGGCCAACGTGGATCAAGCCATCGCGGCATACGATCAGACCGTCGCCAACTATCGCGAAACAGTACTGACCGGCTTTCAACAGGTCGAGGACAACCTGGCCGCGTTGCGCATCCTGGAGAACGAAGCACAGGTCCAGGAAAGAGCAGTGGTCGCTGCGCAAAAGTACCTGGAACTTGCCAACAGCCGTTACACAGGCGGCGTCACGAGTTATCTGGAAGTGACCACGGCTGAGAGTGCGGCTCTTTCGGACGAACTTACCGCCGTAACTATTCTCGGGCGCCGCATGGTGGACGCCGTCACCCTGGTGCAGGCCCTGGGTGGCGGATGGGATCGATCTTCTTTGCCCGATCGCCCGGAGTGTTGCGGCAAGCTGACCAGCAATTTAAGATAACGCCGCATATTAACGAAGCGTGATTGAAGCTTCGCGCATTGAATTCGTTTTCCAACCGCAATATTCAAAAAACACTCTCGCATTCGGTTATGATGAAGCGCTTTCCGGGGCGAAGCATGAGCGAGATCCGAGTGCATTGCTATTCGGGCTATCGGGCTGACGAACGGCCGGCGCGCTTTACGATTCGCGATCGAGAATACAATGTCGAGGAAATCGACGATCAGTGGTATTCGCCAGGCGCGATATATTTTCGAGTGCGAGCGGATGACGGGAATTATTACGTGCTGCGTCACGATGAGGGGCAGAATGGGTGGACCTTGGACGGGTACCGGCAAGCGCCGATAGGGCGATGATACGACGATAGTAAAATCCGCGGACCACTTGATCTCTAGCGGGCGATTCCTTCTCCTTCTTTCACTTTATAGAAATGGTCGGCACGGAGATCGAGGAGAATTTCTCTCTTTCCGGAAGGCCAGAGAATCTCTACCTTGCTAATCTGCGTGTTGGTTCCCAGGCCAAAGTGTATTCGCAAGTCATTCTGCGAAAGATAGCTGCCGCCGCTGAGGACCTCGCTTTCCTGCACCAGGTCTCCGGCAAAACTTTTGACCCGCGCGTTGAGGGCCAGACGGTTGCTCTGGGTTCCTTCCAATTCGAAGCTGACCCAGTGATTGGTTGGGCCACCTTCGGGCCGAAGTATGGTGGGCTGTTCCTTAAGATTTTCGATGACCACCTCGAGTTTGCCGTCGTTGAAGAGATCACCGACGGCTATGCCGCGACTTACCTGGGGAATTTCCAGTGCAGGACCCGCAAGCTTGCTGATGTCCTTGAAGGTGCCGTTGCGCTGATTGAAGTACAGGAGTTTGGGTTCCATGTACTTCGGGCCGCCGGCGATGGAGTCGACCTGCGGGTAGACGTGACCATTGACCTGCAGGAAGTCCAGCCAGCCGTCATTATCGAAGTCGAAAAACGTATCGCCCCAGCCGACATATTTTGTGGTGCTTTGCGCGATGTTTGAGGCGTAGGAAATATCGGAGAAATTCATGCCGCCATTATTGCGAAACAGCGTGGTGTATTCGTCGCTGAAATGACTTACGGCGATAGAGAAGCGGCTGTCATGCAAGTAATCACCGAGCGCCACGCCCATGTTGGCCTGCTCGTTTCCATCCTGGCTGACGGCGACGCCGGCATTAAAAGCAACATCAGTGAAGTGGCCATGCCCGTCATTTTTATAAAGGAAGTTGTGTTGGCCATCGTTGGCGATGAAAAGATCCAACAGACCGTCGTTGTCAAAATCGGACCAGACCGCTGTCAGGCCAAGAAACTTCGTGGATGAATCGAGTCCGGCTTGCTGAGAAACGTCGGTGAAGGTTCCATCGTGATTGTTGTGATAGAGAATGTCGGGGGAACCTTTGAGGCCTCGCGGGCCGCACTGCACGTCAATTCCGCGGTACTTACAAGTCTTGAGTGAACCGAACGCAGGAAGGTTTTGGAGAGAGATATCGGCATAATAGGTGACGATTAAGTCGACCCAACCGTCTTTGTCGTAATCTCCAAATGCTGCGCCGGTGGCCCATTTTTTATCTTTGTCGAGTCCCGCTTGTTTCGTGACGTCGGTAAACGTTCCGTCGCCGTTGTTGCGATAGAGCACGACACCGCCGTCAAAACAGGTGACCACGAGGTCGGGCCATCCATCATTGTTGTAATCTCCGACGGCCGCGCCCATGGCCCAACAGGGATAGCCGACGCCGGCTTTGTCGGTGACATCGGTGAAGGTTCCGTCGTGATTGTTGTGGAACAGGGCGCTGCGAGCTTTCTTGCCTGCCTGCGCCATTCCCACGCTGGGACTGTTAGTTAAAAAAATATCAGGCCATCCATCGCGATCGTAGTCGATTAAAGCGACGCCGCCGCTCATGGACTCCACGATGTATTTTTGTTCAGGGCTGGATAAATGGTCAAATTTTATTTTGGTGGAAGCGGTGATGTCGACGAGTCGGGGTAGTTGTGTGGGTTGATATGGCGGAACTACGGCGGGAGAATTTACCGCATTTCGTTTTTGCGCGGGGATTTGTTGTTTCGTAGCGTCATCTGCAGGCGTCGGACTGGATAAAAATGACGCCGATGCAAATAGCAGCGCAGCCACAATAACAGCGGCAGCGCGATAGGCCCTTAACACAATTTTACGCTTCGAACGGTTTGCGCAAGCGGAGGAAGGGAACAACGGCGTGTTAATTTCCTTTATATCGCGTCTGCACGGCATATAGGGAGCTGCGTGCGGCGATGAAAAGCGTTCTGCCGTCAGGACCGCCAAATAAAAGCTGCGATGGCCGCTCGGGGACTTCAATCGTTTCGAGATATTTTCCGGCGGAGTCGTAGACAAAAATTTGCCCGGCGGCAATGTAGACGTTTCCAGCCTGATCTGTGGTCACGCTTTCACCGCCCAAGTGTTGAAAGAGTTGGAGGTCTTCGACGCTGCCAAATGAATCGATACTGGCAGAGTACGTTGTTTGCCCCTCTTCATTGGTGATGTAAAACTTTTTACCGGGCGTCACTGGAGCCACGCCAAAGGCGCGAAGCACATCGTGAATCTTGGAGCCGTAATAGAGTTCGCCACTCACAAAATCGTTCCCGGCGGGAATGAAGGTGGTTCCGTCAAGGGAAACAAACTGGTAGGGCTTTTTGACGGAGACGGCTTGCGTGAAATCGTTTTCGTTCCGCCACACATCCACGGGCAGAATGGCGGTGAGACCGGGCCGCGTAACAGCGGCTTGGGCTTGGAGAAGCGTGATGTCCGCGGATTTGGCGTTGGCGTCAAAGCTATAGACCATGCCGCTGCCCGCGTAGGAGATGACCATTATATTTCCGGCGCGGTCAAAAGCAAGTTGCACGGGATCTAGTGGATTATCTCTGACTTTGGTGAGCTGCTGTTCCGCGATGGACCAGCGGTAGATGGTTTGCCATTTCGCGTCGACGAAATAAACATTTCCGGCCTTGTCGACGGCTCCACCCGAAATATTGAAAAAGCCGCCAGCCAATTTTTTAATGCTGGCTTGGTCGTCCAGCACTGTTGATTTTAATTTCGCGCTCGCTGCCGGGGTCTTGCCGGAAATATCGAGCCAGGCAAATTCGCGTTGTCGCACCTGGACGCCGGCGGTTTGGTCATACACGGCATTGTCGAACGACGCTTTGCTGTCGCTGTAGCAGTGGATGTTGCGGAAGTGGATGTCCGCGGAGCGCGAGACAAGAATTGCATTCGGTGCAGGTTGGTAGCTGCTTACGACCCTGTAGATGTGCATGTTGGCGATAAGGAGGTTTTTCGAATCGCGAATTTCGAGCGGCAAAGCAAAGCCACCCTCACCGCGTTCTTCTTCGGTTTGCAGCGCAAAGACTTGCCAATTGGAAACGTCGTCGAAGACCGCTTCATTGCGGACGTGATGTTCGCTGGATAATTCGTATATGCGGCCGGGTGTCGATGTGTGCGAGACGTACAGCCCAGCTTGTGCAAAGGTGCTGGGCGTCCAGATATTTACGAACGTTCCGCCTCCGCCGTTGGTGATCCACAAACTTGGATACTGGCCATCCCAACGGCGATTTAAATTTGAATCCGCTGTGTGGGTGTTGTTGTAAATCTGGCTCCAGACTTTCCTGCTTTCTTCCGCCGAGGCGTCTGGATCAATCGTTCCATGTCCTCCGAGAAAGCGCACATCATTCATTAAAGATTGGCTTCCCGATCTCCATAGCGCACCAACCGCGCGTGGGTTAATTCCGTTGGTGTAAAGCCCGATGCCGGTGACGATATTTTTTCCGCCAGAGGGAGTCTCAAGTAGAGGCTTGGGGTTTCCGACTCCCTGGAATGCGGGAGTGCCGTCAGCGAGCAACAGGCGGGTGGTACTTGGGTGTAATCCGATCAAAACGGTGTCGGGCTTAAGGGCGATGGTGTCCGAAACCAGGTATTGGCCTGAAGGAAAATAAAGAACGGTATGCTCGGCAATGGCCTTGCGAAGAATATCGGTGTCGTCTGTTTTGGCATCGCCATGTGCGCCGAGGTCACGAACATTCACCCAGGATTTCATCGAGGGTATATCTGGAATGTCTGATGGCACGGGCGCAGGAAGATGATCGAACGGAGCGGCTTCAAAGATGGTTTGAATTGGATTCGGCACAGCACTTGGCACAGCGATGTCATCGAAATGGAAACCATGCGAGAAAGTTTTCACGACGAATTGTTCACCGGGCGCGCGAAGTTTTTTTTCACTTTCGCGAAACTCCGCAAATACCGGAACATTACGGAACACCAGATTTTCGGCGTTAATTTCGGTTCGGGGACTGTTTTCGTTGCTGATGATTAAAGCGGGGCCGGTTATGTTTTCGAAGCGGCCATCTTTGATCCACAACTCATCTGCGTAATTGGCATCGATGGAAATGGCGGTGGGAACGTTCTTGAACTCGGGACGAACTAAAGTGAGTCCGGCTTCGTGCTCGCGAATGGCGGCCTGGGTCTGTCCTTCAAACGTTGAATCGATAATGGTGAATTGCCATCCGGGCGAAGGCTTGCGGGTCCATATTCCGTATTGCCCGCCGTGAAAGTGCAGATCAATGGCGACGTTACCGCCATCGTGAATTCCCGCCAAGGCGGAGCCGAGATAAAAATCCATGTGCGACAAATAACAATGTTGGGCATATCGCGCGCGCACGCCGACTGCGCCGGAATTTCCGTCCTGAATTTCAATGTCGATGTTGCTCATCGCGGAATAAAAGGTTCCTGGATTTGCGTCTGGGGGACGTTGCGTTGATTCTTTTTCCGACTGGCCGATATTCTGAAATCCGGCGGGGCGCGAGCCGGCGAAAAATACCATGTAGGCTGGTCCTTGTTGAAAGCCGGGAGTGTTTCGCGCCAGCACCAAGGTCGGGCGGGTCGCGCCGAAACCGATGAGGCGAATACCTGGCCAGACGTAAATTGTTCTGCTTAAGCGATAACGGCCCGCGGGAACGAAAACGATGCTTTGATTTCTGTCGTGCTGTACTTTGTTGATGGCCGACTGTAGCGCGTCAGTGTCGTCAGCCTGGCCATCACCGTGAACGGAAAACTCCCCGCTGTCCAAATAGACCGCTTTGGAATCTCGCAGCCGGTTTGGATAGTAGGACGATCCGGACGCTGACGCAGTTCTGGCCAACAAGAGCGTGACAGCCGCTATCAGAAGGTATTTCACCGTTGCGGCGCGCAGTTCTGCTGTCGATTTTGGTGAGCGGTCAGTTGTTGGCTTCGGCATCGTCAGGCTCAGACTTTGAGGGTTCCAGGCGCATGGTACGGTACATGGTCTTCAATTTTTCCTTCATGTCTTTATATCTTTGGTATTCCGCCAACTCGCGCTTGGCGTCTTCGGTCTTACCCGTCTGACGATAAATAGTGCTAAGACGAAAATGCGCCAATGCGATGGTGGGATCGATTGAAGTCGCATGTTTGAGCAGCACTTCGGCCTTGTCGAGATGGCCCAGCGTCATCATCACTTTAGCAAGGCCGACGTTGGCGTCGGTGTCGTCCGGTTGCAGTTGTAATGCACGAGCATAGTGCTGCTGAGCCTCGTCGAGTGCTCCGCGCTGCGCGGCAATATCTCCCAGGCGGCATACGGACTTCTCATCCAAAGGGTTCACTTCCAGCGCTGTCTTGTATTCTTTTTCTGCTTCCTCGGGTCCTCCTGCGGCTGCAGAAGTGTTCATCAACTCGGCAAGCTCAAAATGAAGGCCGGGTAGCTTGGGGTCAATCTGTAGCGCGATTTTGTAGTTCTCAATGGCCTCCTTGGTCTGGCCTTGTCGAGCCAATTCGTGAGCCATCATCTGGTGCCCCTGGGCAGATTTTGGGGCGATTACGATTAGACTGAGTCGGGCTTCGTCCGCAAGGTCGGAATAGAGGCGATACGCGGTGTAGACTAGCGTTACATTGGCGGGATCGAGGGCGCGAAGAGTGCTCACCGTAGCGGCGGCTTTATCCAATTCTCCATTTCTGGAATAGATTTCGATTAACTCGAGGCCGGTATCGATGCGTATCTTTTTCTCTTGCAATTTAGGGAAAGACTTCTCCAAGTCGTTGCGTGCGGCTTCCGCATCGCCGGTGCGTTTCTCCGCCATTCCTAACAGCGCTTGGATTTTCCAAATGCCAGGTTGCAGCTTCAGTGCGGCACGCAGTTCTGGGATGGCGTCCGGATAGGCGCCTTGAAAAAACAAGAGAACGCCCAAATTGCCGCGTGCGTCGACGTTGTTGGGCGCAACGGCCAGAATGGCTCGGAATTCCGGTATGGCCAGATCGGGCCGGTTCTGACTCAGGGCTTCCTGGGCCTTGCGGCTATGAGCCTGGATCTGTTGCTGACTGTTCGTGGAGGATTGCGCGTGGCCAGACAAGGGGAAAAGCAGCAATACGACTAGGAGTGAAAAGGGAGCTGCGTTCATAGTCATTAAGCAAGTGTAAGGCAGACAGACGTTGTTTTTAAGGCGCGGACTTTTGAAAAAACAAAGGGACGGCGAACGACGCCGTCCCTTCCCTCGACTAGGGCAATAGTTAGAAAGTGAAGCGGGCACTCAGTTGACCGCTGCGTGGGGCGACGGCAATACCGTTGTGGTTTCCCGGGCCGAACCCAGGAGCCGAGGCATCGATAATACCGAAGTTAGATGTTCCGCATGGTATGGCTGCGCCTCCGGCCACCACACAAGCGGATCCGATGTCGCTGTGAGGAGCCTGGAAGCTCGGATGATTTAGGGCATTGACGAAATCGGCTCGGAGTTCCAGGCCGAAGCGCTCCCCGAAGTGGAACTGCTTACCCAACGACAGGTTCATGACGGTGAGGCGAGGGCCAACCAAGGAGTTTCTTCCCTCGTTCCCAAATGTCCCAGGCGCCGGCTGAGCAAAGGCCGCGGGATTGAAGAAGTAGCCTGCAGGCACATTAGCGAATGGATTGCCGATAACATTCGGAAACACGACGCATCCATTGCCGCATTGTGAATAGCTGTTATTTTTAGTGTCGATCACTGTGAAGGGATTGCCGCTCTGGGTGATAAAGGTGCTGGACAACCGCCACCCTCCGACGAGCGCATCGCTCACGACGCCGTTGTGGAGATAATTCTTATTGTGTCCAAACGGCAGTTCGTAGGCAACGATAGCCTTAACGGCGTGCCGGATATCGAAATTGGAATTTCCATAGTTGGCTGCCGGATCATTCCCGATTTGCCAGTTCTGGACTCCACCGCGGCTGCCCCAACCTCCCGAGTCCTGATCATCGAGGAAGTGCGACCACACGTAGTTGGCTTGGAAAGTTAATCCGTAAGAATAACGCTTCACCACTCCGACCTGCAGAGCGTTGTAGTTGGAGATGCCGTTGTAGAAATTCCCGTTGATATTGCCGAATAGCGGGAACGGGCGCTCGGCTTGGGTGGTCGGACCTGCTGCCAGAACGGCCCGATTGGTAATTTGATTAAGGTCCGTCGGAAACTGCAAGTTGGAACCATGACTTCCAACGTAGGCAATGGAGGCTTCATAGTCGTGGGCGAACTCATGTTCGACGCTGAAGGTCCACTCGTTGATCCTGGCTACGGGGACGAAGTAGGGGGTGAACGTGACGTTCTGCGGGTGGGCCGGAGTAACGTACGTGAGCGGGTTTCTGGCCGCGGGCGAGCCGGTGACGTAGTTCAGAATGGGATCAGCCGTTGCTGACGATGCGGAAAGAGAAATCAGGGGATTCGGTCCTGTTCCTGAATTCACGTCTGTCGCGTTGCCGGTGTTGGTGCCAACAGAACCGGCGCCCAATCCCTGACCGTAGGTGTCTTCGCTGAAGTTATAGGCGTACATTCCAAAACCGCCGCGCACGGTGGTGTTTTTGAACATGCCCGGCGCCCACGAAAAGCCTATACGCGGTAGGAAGATATTGTGAATGGGTTGTTGCAGTGTGGTGCGGCCAACTTGACCACCAAACCACATGGAACCCTTGGAGCCGTCGAAAGCATTGGTCAGAGTGGGATCGAAGCCCCCAATTGCGTTGTGCAGTTCGCTCATGCCCGTGGTGGCTTCATAGCGCAGACCCAGGTTGACGGTCAGATTGGGCTTAACCTTGAAATCATCCTGCACAAAGACCTGAGGATCCTTGATGCGCATGTAAGTTACGGACTGGTTGGTGGCCTGCCAGTGCTCAACGTCTCCCAGCAGGAAGTCTGCAAAGCTTGCACCGCCAGGAGTACAGGTGGTAGATCCGGCGGGGCAATTTTGCTGTGTATATTGGCCAGTGAAGGTAAACTGCCCAGCGTCTACGTTGCCCCACGGGGTCGTGTTACCTTCTCCCATCAGTACTTCCGCGCCGAAATGTAGAATGTGCTTGCCCTTGATCAGCGTGACTACGTCTGATGGGTCATAAAGGTTTTCGATGTAAATGGCATTCGTGCCCGGCTGTAACGATGTGCAGCAGCTGCCGTTGAGATTGAATGTCGGAAAAATATTGGCCTTGGCGTATTGCAGTCCAAGCGTAGTAGCAGAGTTGAATCCCAGGGTTTGCGGCACAAACCAATTACCCTGCTTGGTGTAGCCCATGCGGACTTCGTTAACCAACGTCGGGGTGATGGTCCAGGTATCCGACAATTGGGCGTTGTAGCCGTCAATGTCTCCGGAAAAACAATTGATAGGGCATGCCCACTGATTAAAATTCTGTCCCGGGTTGTTTTTCGCCGTGATCGAGAATGTCACGCGATTATTTTTGGAGAGGTCGTAATCAATTCGGCCGAAGTAGCGAAGATTGGGGTTCACTGAAGGCGATAGAAAAACGTAATTGTTAACTGTGGCGTTGGGACCGCCAGCGTTGGGCGACGGATAGAAGCCGAGGACTTTCAACGCCACGGGGTCAATTCTATTGGCCGGAATTACGTTCCCGGGAAACGCCGTTCGTAAGCCACCCACACCGGCAGTCGTGGGGTCGTAAATGGTTGGTTGACCGCTGAAATCCCCACTCCTTTCCGCCAAGGTAGGAACAGTGCTGGTGTGCTGGTTGCCGCTTCCATTATTGGTGATTTTGTCCCGAACAAAGAAGAAAAATAGTTTGTTCTTCAGGATCGGGCCGCCAACGGAGCCGCCCCATTCGTTGTAGCGGATAGAGGGTTTAACGGGTTGGCCATTGCCCCCGGGGAAGAAGTTGGAAGCATTGAGTACATCGTTCTGCCAATATTCATAGGCGGACCCGTGAAAAGTGTTACTCCCGCTCTTACTGATCTGATTGAATACCGCGCCGCCGATACCGTACTGGGCGGAGAAGGACGACGTGGTGACCTGCACTTCGGAGATGCTTTCGAATACGGAGTTGTCTACGTTTCCGCTGACAGGCAGCACTACCGTGGCGCCGTCCGCTAGGAAGTTCGCATAATTCGGGAGGTTGCCGTTAATGGCCACAGCGTCTCCGGCGTTATATGCGCCGCTGCCTTCCGAGGTGGGCTGCGACGGCGCGCTGGAGGCTCCGGGGAGGAATATATTGAAATTGGCCCAGTCATTGCCGGTAATACCGGCACCAATTTGGGGAAGAGCCTCAATCGTTTTTCCTTCCATAATGGTCCCTTGTTGACCACTTTCGGTCTGAAGCAACGGCGCCTCGCCCGTATCTTCTACCGTGACGATTTCCTGGACCTGGCCGACGGCGAGGGTGGCATCTTCAGTAATGATAGAGACCTCGAGCTTAAACGGGCCACGGGTGAGCTGCTTAAAGCCCTGCTTCGTGAATGTTATGTTGTAATTTCCGGCCCTAGTCGAAGCCGTATCGTAGATGCCGCTGTCGTTTGTGGTGAAGTGTTGGACTTCACCGGTGTCGACGTTGGTGAGCGTAACGTCTACACCCGGAACTGCGGCGCCTGACGTATCCATGACCGTACCGCGAATATCTCCAGAATTTGTGCTCTGGGCCAGAGAAGAGCGAACGCCCAGAAAAGCTACGGAAAGTACCAGCGCGCAACGAAGCAAAACGTTCATATCGAGAACCTCCACGAATTCGCTTTAGACGTAACAGCGCACCCTAACTAACCCCTTGCGCAGTCCTAACCGGTGAAAAGGCACCGTTTATTTCAAACGAAGGCGGTAAACAATCGTTTGCTCTCGACAGAACATGGACCACGTTACTTTGGCGGGGATAATACATTCATTATAATAATGCGGTCAAGATAAAATTTTGATAGTGTACGCAGACAACACGATTGTCTTATGGACTTAAGCGTTCCCGGAACAGGTTAGCGCGAACTGGCGTTAGTCATGTTTCTACAACGATGCTAAGACGTTCTGGGCTGAGGAACGTTTGTGCAATCGTTTGTCTTACAACAATGAAGTGGGATATTCCAAGCGCGAGGTCGCGCGGGACGGAAAATCTATGCGAAAGAACCGGCGAGAATTCATTCGTTTTGGTGTTTCCGCGGTATCTGCCAGTGCGGTCTCGGGAATGCGGCTCCTTTCGGCTCAACCCCAATTACAGGGCTGGGTGACTTCGAGGGACCGTAAATTTGAGCCCATGTCGGCTTTAGCCTGGCGTTCGGCTGGTCCTTCATTCTCCACTGGCATTCAACTCGATCCTGCGCTTCGGCTGCAACCGATTCTCGGATTCGGCGCGGCGCTTACGGATGCCTCCTGCTATTTGCTGCATCGTATGGATGCGCGCGCGCGGGCGGCGCTGCTGGCGGAATTCTTTTCGTCTTCAGGATTGCGTTTGTCGGTTGCGCGTGTTTGCATGGGCGCGAGTGATTATTCGACAACAGCTTACAGCTTCGACGAAAGTCCAGAACCGGATCCGGGGCTACAACGTTTCAGCATTGGGCATGATCGCGAATATATATTGCCGACTTTGCGTGACGCTGCCAAAGCGAACCCGGATCTATTCCTCTTTGGCACGCCGTGGAGTCCACCTGGGTGGATGAAGGCCAACGGCAGCATGCTGGGTGGTTCGATGCGCAAAAAGTATTTTGCGCCCTATGCTGATTATTTTGTGCGCTTTTTGCGCGACTATGCCGCCGAGGGTGTGAAAATCGCCGCGGTAACGGTGCAAAATGAGGTGGATACCGACCAGGACGGACGAATGCCTGCCTCGCTATGGGGCCAGGAATACGAAATTGATTTCGTGAAAAATTATCTGGGCCCGGCACTCGAACGGGCCTCGATGCAGACGAAAATCTGGATTCTTGATCACAATTACAATCTCTGGGGACGCGCGATAGACGAACTGGGCGATCCCCTGGTGAACAAATATGTAGACGGAGTGGCGTGGCATGGCTACATGGGAACTCCCGAGGCTATGAGTCAGGTGCACGAGGCATTTCCCACCAAGAATATGTTGTGGACGGAAGGCGGACCGACCATCGGTGGGGAGTACGCGACGGACTGGGCGAAATGGTCAGAGACGATGATCGGAGTTCTGAGAAATTGGGGTGAATGCGTTGTGGGCTGGAATTTTGTTTTAGATGAGGCAGGCAAGCCTAACATCGGGCCGTTTAATTGTGGGGGGTTGGTGACCGTCGATTCCAAAACCGGGGAACTTACACGCAGCGGACAGTACTGGGCGTTCAGGCATTTTTCAAAGGCGATTGAAAGGAACGCACGAGTGATTGCCTCTTACGGAGCCGTGATCGGAGTTCATCACGTAGCTTGCGAGAACCCGGATGGCAGTCATGTTCTGGTAGTCAGCAACAAGGGCGCAAAACAGAGCGTCCCGCTGATGGCGGGAAATCACGTCCTGGATCTGCCGCTCGAAGAAGATTCCGTGACCACCTTACAGTGGTGACCTTTCTGGTGAAGCGTCCTCATTTGCGCTAGCATGCGAAAAGGGGAAAATTCGGAAGGCTCCACGACCGTCGCGTCCGGCGGCTCGTCGGGGACGGCGACCAATACCAACCTAATGGGAGCGTCGAGTAATAAACCGACCAGTTTGAAAAAGCTGGCCCAGCATCTAGGCTTGAACCCTGCGACGGTTTCCGTCGTGCTCAATGATGTTCCCGGCAGGAACATTCCCCAAGCCACCCGTGAGCGCATCAAAGCCGCCGCTAAAGAACTCAACTATCAGCCAAGCCTACTGGCGCGTTCGCTCCGCAATCGCCGCACGCTTACTATCGGCATCCTGGTTCCCGAACTTGGAGACGGTTATCACACCCAGGTGATGAGCGGAATTGGGGACCATCTGATCGAGGCTGGATATTTTTATTTCACGGCGCATCATCGCCATCGCAAAAATCTGGTCGAAGAATACGGACAAATGCTCATCAATCGGGGCGCGGAAGCTCTGATCACCATTGACACCGCGCTAGAGCATCCTTATTCGATCCCGGTGGTTGCCGTTGCCGGCCATCGGCCTATCAGCGGGGTCACGAACGTGTTGCTGGATCATCGCTTCGCCGCGGAACTTACCCTCAGCCACTTGTACTCGCTGGGTCATCGCGAAATAGCCTTCATGCGTGGCCAGCCGTTCAGTTCTGATTCGGACGAACGTTGGCAGCACTTGGTGCAAGCGGCGCGAGAGATCAAAATCAAGGTTGATCCAGACCTGACGCTGCAGCTTGATCGCGACACAACATCGCCGGAATTGGGTTATCCAGCGATTCAGCGGTTGCTTTCCACCGGCAAATATTTCAGCGCGGTGGTGTGTTTCAACGACATTTCGGCCATTGGGGCGATCCGCGCACTGCAGGATCTGGGTGTGAACGTGCCCGGCGACGTTTCTGTCATCGGTTTCGATGACATTCGGTCGGCGAGCTTCCACAATCCCCGACTTACCACCATACGTCAGCCACTAATCAACATGGGAAGGATCGCTGCGCAATGCGTGCTGAATCGCCTGCACGGCACTGAGGGTTACCGCGAACAAATCGTGGTTGAACCCGAGCTGATGGTTCGCGAGTCGACCGGCGTGGTATGTGGATCGCCTTCTGCCGTTCGGACCCGAGAAAACAAGAAGTCTACAAAGCCTGTCGATTGACGCGCTGACTGAGTTTCAATCAGTTGGGGTAACGCCAATTGGGCTGGAGTGGTGCGCAGCCAAGCGACAGCAGCCTAACCCCGCACCAGTCAACCACTGCAGGTTCGACACTATTTATTTGTGAGATTGCTCCCATTGTTAGTGGCAGCTTGGGAACTTCAGCGAAGCGAGCCAAGTGGCCCAGGCGAACCTACCGGAAAAAGGATAATACTCGTTGGCATACCAGAAGGTGCAAGAGTCCGCGCCATCGAGAGCCATGCTGGAATAATCGCCCCAGCGGTTGAACGTGTGGACCTGCGATCCGGAACCTTGTTTAATGATGGCTTCACGCTCTGTGGTACCTAGGGGATCGCCCGCAGTCTGTCCGGCATAGTAGATCGACGGATAGTCGCCGGGGGCGCCACTCGAACGGCTGTAGCCCAAGGCGATATTTCCCAGCTTGTCTCTGGCGACGGAACCCATCCAGCGGTATTCGGAGTCGTCGGGGGTTTGGCCGAATTGGTAAAGAGACAGCTTGGTTGAGCCTTTACCGGGTGCGCGGAATTCATACCATCTGGCGGCAACAGCGGTAGTGTCGTTCACATTATGAGTGACCATGAAGTGCTGCTGTCCGCCGGCGAACGAGTGCGCCAGTCGATACATCAGCCGGTCGCCGAGGGTGTCCAGGTTATCGTCGGCGATAGCGGGCGGCGGCTGGGGAACACAAGCGGTGGTAAGAAAGGGGCCGGAAAAACAGAACGCTAAATCGAAAGCGGGAACGTCGACGGGCATGGAGCCATCGACGCCAGCGAGAGAGGAATTAGCGGGGTTGCCAAAGTCCGGTTTGAAAACGTACTCGTAAACGTGTGAGTCGCCCGGGAAAAAATTGTCGATGCTTCCCAGCAAGACTTCAGGGGCATCGGTGCCGGAGTCGGAGTCATCGTCCGCGGGTAGCATACTATCGTCGAACAAGGTGCCGTTGGAAGTGTCCAGGATGCAAGCTTGCCTGGCTTGACTATTGCCTTTGCGCATCAGGTTGCCTTCGTAAGCGCAGACGTTTACGCCAACGTAGCCGTTGGCTTTAGGGCCAAAATCGTTTTGGGTCTGGTAATACACGTTGGGAGTAAGGCCCCACTTGGGATAATCGGGGAAACCGGGTTGCGGGAAGGCATACCGGTAATAGCTCCCAGTGGCGTCATCGGTCTGCGAGACAGCAATGCACGTCATATAGGGAGGAGAGAAAACGTTTTGAGATGCCAGCCAGCGGTGATTCTTTTTATCCCATTGGATGATGATGTCGCCGTCATTGGACGTTTCGCAGGGGCCGCCAAAGCCGGCCCAAAAGGCGTTGCCTGGGACAGGCCCGGCAAGTACGGTGCCGCTGGACTTGTCAAAGACCGCGTAACAAATGTTTACCCATTCCACGACCTGGGTGTCGCCCACGGCCGCATTGGTGTCGGGAGGCGCAACCGGAAAAGCGGTGACGCTGGGGCAATTGAGGGGAGCACTAGGGGCATCGCCTACGCCTTCAAATCTCAGTCCGATCATGGCGCCGATCAGCGGAGACGCTGAGGGTGCCAAGCCGGTTGCCGGCACTGCCGCTTGGTTCTTCTGAATACTGTTCGATTGGTGTTGCTTCGGGTGTAGAGGAGCGTGCGTGGAGTGGCTAATGCCCGGGACGGCAGCGTGCGTTAACATTTCACCTAATGGAGGTGAAACGTCAAAATTGAGCGGTGTATTTACGGCCGCGTTGTTTAGAACCTTAGGCTGAGTCGATGTTTGCTGCCCCGCCGCAGGGAGCCCGCACATCGCCGCCAGAATCAGCGAGAATATCAGGGGCACCGAGGAAGCCAACACTTTGACGTTATCTCTCTTCATGATTGCGGTTCCTTTCTATCTCTGAATTCGGGAGGCAATTATAAATTCCCGAATCAACGCGTAACACGAAGTCTTACCTGTTCAACAAAAACGTTCATATGCGACGCGGCAGACCACTCGTTAGGACTGACGGAGCAAGATTTTGCATTCCCAGACGTATTTAAGAGTCAGGTAAGTTCGTGATAGTGCATATTGACGCGGTGAGCCTACACGTTTTATTAAGTTTTACAACCAGAATTTATGATTTAGCCGACTTTTCCACAGCGCGGGCTTGGTCGGTTGATCGCCAATAAGTCCAGTCGAGGGGATTTTGCGGTGACCAGTACGTCCAGCCTTTGCTGGCCGACGCCAGGGAAGCCGAATAAGATGAAGATTTCTATCTCACCGAATGAGGCGCTACTTCGATATTGATTAGATTGATTTATGTAATTAGCAATGCGGTCAAGTAATCTCTCGCTTAATAAACGCGATTGCGTTCACAGATTACTCGGTGCGCAGAGCGCGCATGGGGTCGATGGTGGCTGCGCGCCATGCCGGGACAAGACACGCGATGAGCGCTACGAAAACGAGAATCAAAGAGGACGCCATCAATGTGAGCGGGTCGCGGGAATTGCCTCCGGACCAGGACGAAAGGATGCGATGCAGGGCAACGCTGAGGATTAATCCCAGAGCCAGACCGATGCCCAGGGTCATGGACGTGGAGGCAAGGACCAAGCGGACGATGCTGGTGCGCGGCGCACCAAGCGCCATGCGGATGCCTACTTCCTGAGTGCGCTGAGAGACCGCGAAGGAAACAACGCTGTACAGCCCCGTGGCGGCTAGCGCTAATGCAAATATTGCAAACATCGCGAAGAGCGTGGCGATGAAGCGGTCCTGGCCCCATCCTTGCGTATCAAGCCACCACAACAAAGTATGGTTCAGAATGCCCGTGACCAGTTCAGGATTGTGCTGGCGCAAGCGTTCCTTGAAGGAGTTCAACATAGTGTCGGGATTTGTGGTGGTTTTGATCAGCAGCGAAACGTCCGTGGGCAAAAGGAAACTATAAGGGAAAAAGACGGCGGGCTTCACGGGACGACTCAGCCCGTCATTGCGGGCATCGCCGACCACTCCGACAATCTGAAACCAATCATCCGGCTTCTGCGCCAGTAATATTTCGGGCCGATCAAGTTTCAGTAAGGGGCTCCGCACACCTTGGCCGATGGGATTCGTGTCCCCGAGAAATTCTTTGACGAAGGCTTGATTGACGACGGCAAAGTGCGCGGCACGCAAGGTTTCGGATTCGTCAAAAGTACGACCGGACATGACGGGTATGTGTAGCGTGGAGAATTCGTGGGAGCTGACGGCGCAGAGCATAGCTTGGGCGTCGGCCAACTGTGGCCTGCTCTGGATTTCAATTTTGCCTCGGAAGCCACCTAAGCCGGGAAACCACGTGGTGGAGATGCTGGCGTCTTCCACGCCCGGAACTTCGGCGATGACTTTACGCACGGCTTCCTGAGCGTTGAGACGGCCCTCCCAAGCGGGATTGGCGCCTTTGGGGAAGCCGACGTTGAGCGAGAGAACATTCTTTGGATCGTAGCCGAGAGGCGTGTGGAGACGCGCTTCGAAGGCCTTGAGGGCGGCCCCGGCGGAAGCAATCAGCAGCAGGGTGAGGGCGAGTTGACCGGCGATGAGGATGCGATGGCTTTTTCGGCTGCTGGCGCTGCCGGTATGTTTGGAGCTGCCCGCTTGGACCAGCGCGCCAACCTGAGGAGTCGAAAGCTGCCAGGCGGGCGAGATGCCGAAGAGAATTCCGGTGAGGATCGCAACGGTTGCGCTGAAAATGAGCACGGGGGCGTTGACGTGGATAGCCGCTTCGTGTGGAAAAGAAAAAATGGGTAGAGCGGCGACGATCCAGGTGACACCTTTATAGGCGGCAACGACTCCGAGCAAGGCTCCGGTGACGGAGAGGACAACCGATTCGGTAAGGAGTTGTCGTACCAGGCGTTTGGGGCCGGCGCCGACGGAAGCACGCACGGCGAACTCATGCTGGCGGGCGGTACCGCGCGCAAGAAGAAGGATGCTTACGTTCGCGCAGCCGATGATCAGGAGCGTGAGAACCGCTCCGAAGAGCAAACCCAGTGTCCCAGCGAACTTGCCGAGGATTTGTTCATTGAGGGTAACAATGGCGATGCGCCGATTTTGCGGATATTCCTTGTCGTTTTTGGCGAATTCGTCGGCGATGACCTGGAATTCCGAAGCGGCGGCGGGGAATTTAACCCCCGGCTTGAGACGAACGAAGGAAAGCCAGTAATCGTGCTGGGCACCCGTGGGCGCGGCGGGTAAGTAAACGTCGGAGTCGCCCCAGGTGAAACGCGGCGGCACCACGCCGATGACGGTGTAAAGCTTGTGATCAAGTTCGATCGATTTATTGATAACGTCGCGGCTGCCACCGAACTGGCGCTGCCAGAAAAGATAGCTGAGAACGGCGACGGGTGCGGAATTACCACCGGGCGCATCGGAAGTGAAGAATTCGCGGCCGAGGAGCGGTGGGACACCCATAAACTCGAACAGGTTGGGAGAATAAAGGCCGACGTTGACGGAGACGGGAATCTGATCGCCGGTGAGATTTTGCTGGGCGCCCTGTTGGAAGAAGACATCTTCGACCGAAGAGGCGTTACGGACTGTGGAAAAGCCGGCGCCATTGGTGAAGAGCAGCGGACCGCGGCCATCTTTGTCGTTGAGCTCGATATGAACCATGCGGTCGTTATTCTTATAGGGATAGGGGTCGAGAAGGACGCCATAGACAACGCTGAAGATAGCGGTGGTGGCCCCGATGCCGAGCATTAGAGACAGAACGGCAGTGACGACAAAGCCCGGCGCTTTGCGGAATTGGCGGAAGGCGAAGCGTAGGTCCTGTAAAAGATTCCACATAACGAGTTAACCTCCGCCCTTGAATATTCTCTTAGACGAACGAGAAAGGAGGCCGGATAGTTTCATGAAATTTGCGATAGAGGAGCTTTTATGGCGAATTAGCGGAGCGGATGGGGCTGGTCAGATTAAATTGAGGTAAAAAAGCGGTTAGGCATCTAAATGGATGACGTTTATGAGATTGCGCGATGCGGGTCATGGTGAGCTAAACCAATGCTGACTCAATTGTGACTAAGATATTGTGTGTGAATGATGATGCCCGAGGGAATGGCGTCGCGCAAAGGAGTTTTGGAAAGCGAACGGCACCAAGAATGAGGCAGGGTTATTTGCGTTTTGATTTTTCGGGGCTATCGGACTTTTTGTCGTCCTCCTTGGCAGCAGGTTTTGGGGCGGCAGGGTTTGGATTTTTGCCGGCATTTACAGCGGTATTTTGAGCGGTATTCTGAGCGCGGTCCGAACGTTCCGGTTTCTTCTGGCCAGTGGGTGAGTCTGGTGCAGGTGGCTTTTCTGTTGATTGCTTGTCTGCAGGGGGTTTTTCCGGTTCTGGGTGCTCGTCTTCGCTTTTGTCTTTCTCTTTTTCGGTTGCTTGCTTGGGAATGGGCGAAAGCAGATAGTGCATTCTGGCGCGAGCCGCGCGCCATTTAACGCTGCTGGCATTTCCGGCGCGGTCTAGATATGGGGCCAGCTTTTCATCGGTGGCGATCCCCTGTTCCTTCAAAAATTGCGTGAGAGCAAGGCTTTGTGCTTCCAGGGATTCGAGCAAGGAAAATAGTTCGTCGAGTATCTCTTTAATAGGTTCTGGGTTGTTTTCCATGCGCTCGCCCCCACGGAAGTTTACTGCGCGTGTTACTTGTGGACGCGCCGGTTAAAAATGACAGGACGGCGCGCCGCGCTTTTGCAGATATTTCTGGTGGTATTCTTCGGCGCGATAGAACGGGCCCGCAGCGGTAATTTCTGTGGCGATGGGGCGCTTAAATTTTCCACTTGCCGCGATCGCGGCCAGGGATTTTTTCGCGGCAGCTTCCTGCTCCGGTGAATGGAAAAAAATCGCGGTGCGGTATTGAGCGCCGAAGTCCGGGCCCTGGCGGTTTACCTGCGTGGGGTCGTGAGCCGTCCAGAAAACATTGAGCAGCTCTTCGAAGGACACTTTAGCGGGATCAAACGTGACTTGCACGACTTCGGCGTGCCCGGTTTCGTCGGTGCAGACATCTTTATATGTCGGATTGACGGTGTGGCCGTTGGAATAGCCCACTGCGGTGTCGATTACGCCGGGAACCTGGCGAAAGGTCTCTTCCACTCCCCAGAAACATCCAGCACCAAAAGTAGCAAACTCGTTCATTTCGCACTCCAAGGTTAAAAAATATTAAGGACGACCTGATCATAATAACGCAGGTTAGATGCGCGGGAGTGGGGTTCCGATTCAGCTCTGCTAAACCGGTGTTCTCGTGCCGCGCACAAACTGAGCGGATGGCAGTGTTGATGCTAGTGCGGGAAGAAGAGACAATCAAATGGAGGTACAGGAATGGATTTGGGATTGACGGGCCGAGTCGCCATCGTGGCCGCTGCAAGCACTGGTTTGGGATTCGCGGCTGCGAAGGAATTGTCACTGGAGGGCGCGGAGGTGGCGATTTGCGCCCGCACCGCCAGCGATCTTCAAGCCGCGGCAGCGCATATTCAGCGCGCGAGCGGGCGCGAAGTGTTCCAGCAAGCTGTGGATGTAACCGACGCCAAAGCGGTGGCAGCTTTTGTTTCCGCGGTGGAAACTCACTTTAAACGAATCGATATATGCGTTACCAATTCCGGCGGGCCGCCGTCTAAGTTCTTTGAGGACACCGGCAACGAGGAGTGGCAAGCGGCCATAGACCAGCTGTTAATGAGCTGCGTCTTCTTTGCCAGAGAAACATTACCGCGCATGAAAAAAAACAAATGGGGCCGCCTGATTACCATCACGTCCTACGCAGTAAAGCAGCCTGTCGACGGACTGTTGCTTTCGAACTCGATTCGCTCGGCGGTTACCGGGCTGGCGCGTACGTTGGCCAATGAATATGGCGCGTATGGCATCACGGTGAATAACGTCTGCCCGGGGTATACGCGCACGGAGCGCTTGGGTGATCTCGCAAAAGCGATTTCGGGACGGACTGGCGCGAAGCCCGAAGAAGTGTTTTCCGGATGGGAGCGGCAAATCCCCGCCGGACGAATCGGGACCCCGGAAGAATTTGCTGCAGTGGTTACGTTTCTCGCTTCTGAGCGCGCCGGCTATGTAAATGGCGTCTCGCTTGCGGTGGACGGCGGAATTTCCAGAAGTTTGTTATAGCTTCAATGCCTGCGGCCAAGCGTAGTTTTGAACTTTCCCTGCTCGCCGAGACATTCACCATCTGCCATCTTGCTCCTGACGCCGCGGTGCCGGAGTGGGCCACGCAGGGGCAATTTTTTTCCATTACGCGCACCGGCGAGGAACTGTCGGTCATTGCAGCGTCGGACCTGGTTCCGGAAAGATTGCGAACGGAAGTGAGCTGGCGGGTTATGAAAGTTCACGGGCCATTTGATTTTTCTGAAGTTGGAGTGCTGGCCGCTCTCGCGCAGCCGCTGGCCGCTGCGGGCGTGAGCATTTTTGCGGTATCGACATTAGATACGGACTATTTGCTGGTGCAGTGCAGGCAATTGCGCGAAGCGGTTACTGGGCTTCGTAATGCCGCCCACACGGTTCATGAAGTCAAAGCGATTTCTTAAATTTATTGCCTAACGGGAAAGGTTCCAATGAGCAGGAAGTTCATCAACGTTCAGAAACCGAAGGCTTGCCGCGGTGGTTGGCGGCTTATGGCCACGGCGGTAATTGTGTTCAGCGCAGTTGTATCGTTGCAGGCTGACGAACCGTACGCGCGCAATCGCAATTACGATTTGCAACATTCAAAGATTATTTTGCGCTTCGACGTGGACCAGAAAAAAGTAATTGGGGAAGTCATCCATACCTTAACTACGCTTCACGAGGACACTTCCAAGATTGAGTTTGATTCCGTGGGGCTGACGATCCAGAGTGTGACGGTAAACAGAGCCGGGGCTAAATTTGAGACCACGGCAGAGAAGCTGATCATTCCCGTCGCTGCTGGAAGAGTTGGTGACAAATTCGAAATCGATATCCGCTACGAAGGAAAACCTGCCAAGGGCCTCTATTTTATTTTGCCGGACAAGGATTACCCCAATCGCCCGACGCAGATCTGGACGCAGGGGGAATCGGAAGATACACGATATTACCTGCCCACCTATGACTATCCGAATGACCGGTTAACTACCGAGACGGTGCTCACCGTGCCGGCTGCGTGGTTGACAGTGGGCAACGGCAAGTTGATTGGCGTGACTAACGCTGCCAACAACATGAAAAGCTGGACGTGGAAAGAATCTGTTCCCAGCTCAACCTATCTGATCACCGTGGTGGCTGGAGAATTTGACGAAGTGAAGGACAGTTTGCGCAATTTGCCGGTGACGTACTATGCCCCTAAGGGCCGTGGCGACCGGCTGCCAGTCAATTATGCGCGGACGCCGGCGATGATCGAGCTTTTCAACAAGACATATGGCGTCGACTATCCGTGGGAAAAGTACGCCCAGGTGATGGTGGACGATTTCGTTGCAGGCGGGATGGAAAATTCCAGCGCTACGACGAACACCAGTTCGTCGCTGGTGAATCCTCAATTGGCCGCCGAATACGCGACCGGCCAGGATGATTTGATTTCCCACGAGTTGACGCACCAATGGTTTGGCGATTATGTGACCTGCAAAGACTGGGGAAATATCTGGCTAAACGAGGGCTTCGCGACATTCGGTGAAACGGTGTGGACCGAAAACCACTTTCCAAAAAATCAAAGCGAATACCAGCGGTGGACGGATGCGCGACATTGGTTTGCCTCGGCGAATCTGTATGGCAAGCCCATCGTACGTTACGACTTTGCTGATTCCAGCGAATTTGACGGCAATGCTTACAACAAAGGCGGGTGGGTGCTTTATATGTTGCGGCACCAGTTAGGCGAAGACACTTTCAACGGCGCGCTGAAACATTATCTCGAAGTCAATCACGGCAAAAATGTGGTTACCGCTGATTTTGTGAAGGCCGTGGAAGAGGCTACAAACGCGGACGTGGATCTATTCTTCAATCAGTGGGTCTATGGAGCTGGGGCGCCGAAGTTCGACGTCAGCTATGCATATGACAACAGCAAGCATCAAGTTGCCGTTACCGTGAAACAAACGCAAAAAGTCGAAGGCCGCGTCGGACTTTTCCGTGTGCCTACGGATGTGGAAATTACGACCTTAGCCGGGGCACACCTTTACCCGATTGTGGTCTCGAAGCAGACAGAAACCTTTTTTTTGCCGGCTGGCTCTGAACCGTTGATGGTCTTGTTTGATAAGGGCGGAAATATTCTGAAAAGGACGGAATTTCATAAACAAAAGAAAGAGTGGCTGTACCAGCTTAAGAATGCTGCCGATTTTTCAGATCGCGCGGACGCCGCTGTGGCGTTGCGTACTTTGAAGGAGGACGTAGCGCAATCTGAAAGTAAGATTGAAGCGAAGAACGACGATGTGATTGCGGGGTTGGCGGACGCCGCGACTAACGATAAAGCCTGGGGAGTGCGAGCGGTGGCTGCCGAGAGCCTGGGCGAAATCGGAGGGCCGGACGCAGCCAAGAGATTAATTGTCGCTTTGAATTCAGCAAAAGAGCCGTGGCTGCGGGCCCGTATGGTAGCGGCCCTGGGGGGTTTCAAAGATGACAAAGATGTGGCGGCGAAACTAGAAAGCGTCGCGCAGCAGGATACTTCGTATCGGGCGCGCGCTGCGGCGTTGCAGGCGCTCGGGAAGTTAAAATCTCCTGACGCGTTTGCCATTTTAAATGCAGCGATCGCTGCGGAGTCACCTGACGATTTTCTACGGAATGCAGCGTTGCGGTCGTTGGGCCCGCTGGGTGACGAGAAAGCTGTGCCGGTTCTTCGTGAGTGGGTTGTTCCCGGGAAACTGATGGAGACACGCGAGGCGGCGATATTCAGCCTGGCGCGGCTGCAAAAAGATAAAAAGGAAATTACCACCCAGATCGCGTCCTATTTGCCCGAGCCACACTTTGGGGTTCGAATGGCCGCAGTGTCCGCGCTGGGCGCGCGCGGAGATGCTTCAGCAATCCCTGCTCTTGAGCAATTGCTCAAGAGCGATGACTTGAGCATCGAGGTGGCTCCGATGATCAAAGAACAGATCGCCCGGTTGAAGCGGCCTGCGAAAGAAAAAAGGGGCAGCCATCCCGCGGCTGCCGCCGACGATGATGACGATGAAGAGTCTGCTGATAGCACTTACGGTGGGAACAGGAATACGGCGGTGGTGGACGAGCGTCTAGATAAAATTGAGCATCTTATGCAGGAAATGAACGACCGCCTGAAGACTATCGAAGCACGGCTCCCTGCGGAAAAACATAAATAAAATTTTGGTGGCCGAATTTCTGAGTTTAAGCTTCCGTAGACGAGGATTCCGCGTCGGGCGAGGCGATCAGCACGCGAAAATCGCGCAAGTTGTTGCCGGTTGCGCCGGTAATAATAGCGTCGTCTAACCGATTGAAAAATGTGTACGCGTCGCTGCGCTTAAACGCGTCATGAGGGTCGAGTCCGGCCGCATGTGCTCGTGTCAATGTTTCACCGTCCGCAACCGCGCCAGCCGCGGGGCTGTTTCCGTCGATGCCATCTGTTCCAGCGCTAAGAACGGCGATATTCTTTTTCGCGATTTTTTCGACACAAGAAAGCACGAAGGCAGCATTTCTGCCGCCGATTCCATTGCCAGTGATTGGTGAACTCACTTCGCCATCGGCGATCACCGCCACGTACCGCGAAGGATTGATGCTGCGCAATTCTTCCAGTTGCGCCAGCAGATATTCCGCGGCGAGCTCGACCGGCCAGTCATCGGTGGCGTTGTCGCAACAGGTTATACAGCCAGCGCCTTCGGCCGCGCCATGCGCAGGGTGAAACAGATTATCGAGTCCCAGCAAGACCGAAAAGTGCGCGTTCTTAAAACTTGGATCACCAGCTTTGGGCGTTTCTGCTGGAGCTCCGCTCGCAATCCAGCGATAAAGCGCTCCCGGAAATTTATCGCCCAGAAGGTATTTGTCCAGAACGTCTTCCATGTCAGACAACGTGGTTGGGTCGGGCAGGGTGGGGCCACTGGCCAGCGCCCATTCTTTTCCGGCGGGCACGTCGCTGATTGCCAGTGTAATTTTTGTGGCGCCGTTCGCCGCAGTGACTAACCGGCCACCTTTTACCGCTGAAATATGTTTGCGGACGGTATTGATGGCTTCGATGGGAGCGCCGCAACCGACCAGCGCGCGATGGATTTGCTGCATGTCCGCCAAAGTAAGTAGCGGGTCGAGGGGCAGTTCAACGAGGGCCGAACCTCCGCCAGACAACAGAAAGAAAACCAGAGTCTGGTTGTCGCAAGCCGACAGCATTTCCAGGATTGCTTTTGCGGCATTCCAGCTGTCTTCGTTGGGGATGGGGTGTCCGCCAATGAAATATTGAATGGCGGGCTGCGGCGTCGCCGGAGCAACCGGAGCCGAAGCTATGCCCGCGAAAGAAAAGTCTCGCGGCAAAATAACTATGAGGCCGTCCAGCATCGCGTGAGCAGCCTTGCCGATGGCTACCACGCGTACTTTTTTAAAGTGCGATAGATCGATGGCTGCCGGACCGCAACGTAGCAGCGATCCTTCGCGCAGCAATTCTCGTTGCATGGTCAACGGTATGTCGATGGCCGCCAAAGTTTCGTGGAAGATACGGCGGGCCAGTTGCTTTAAATCCACCATGGGGGAATTACCGGCTCAACCGGTGGGTCTCAAAACTTCAGGATTCAAAATATTCGCGGGGCGCTTGCCATCAAAAAAATCTCGCACATTGGTTGTGGCGATGCAGGCCATTTTCGTGCGCGTCTCCAGCGACGCGGAGGCAAGGTGCGGAGCGAGCACAACATTGGGGCGTTTCAGCCCTGCATGGATGAACGGCTCTTTTTCGTAAACGTCCAAAGCTGCTCCAGCGATCTTTTTGGTCTCCAGGGCGTGAACCAGCGCCGCTTCGTCGACCACGGAACCGCGCGCCGTGTTGATGAAAAAGGCGGTCGGCTTCATGCGCGCAAATTTTGCGGTGGTAAACAGTCCTTGGGTTTCCGGGAGCAGCGGCACGTGCACGCTGATGAAATCTGATTGCGCAAGCAATGTATCCATGTCGCGATACTCAGCGTTTAGTTCTTTTTCGATTTCTTCGGACACGCGCGCGACATCGGTATACAACACTTTCATTTTGAATCCGCTCGCTCTGTGCGCCACGGCGCGCCCGATGCGGCCGAAGCCAACCAAGCCGAGAGTTTTTCCCCAAACGTCGGTGCCCACCAACTGATCCAGGTCCCAACCTGTCCATTTGCCGGAGCGCGCGAGAGCTTCACCTTCACCCAGACGGCGCGCGACGGCCATCATTAATGCCCATGCAAAATCCGCGGTAGTTTCATCAAGTACGCCGGGAGTATTGGTCGCGGCTACGCCGCGCTTGGTGCAGACCGGCACGTCAATATTGTCGAAACCCACAGCCACGTTTGCGACGATGCGCAGTTGCGGCGCGGAACGCAAAAAAGGTTCGTCTATGCGCTCTGTCAGCAGGCACACCAAACCTTGCTTGTCCTGCGCGCGTGCAAGTAATTGTTCTCGTGGGATCCGTTGCGGCTCAGACCAATATTCCACCTGGCATGTTTCTTGCAAGATGCGCCGCGCTTCCTCGAAGAGCGGTCTAGTGGCAAGAATTTTTGGCCTGGGCATCCATCATCCTTTTGCGACAGAAAAACACACTAGCACAGGTCTAGCGCGACGGAGCGCTGCATTTACATACAAGCGAGTGATGCACGTTGATTGCAAGGGCGACGCGAGCCTCACTATAGTGGGGAAAGGAGGTTACGTACTTGTTAGCGGAAAACACCGCTCGAAAACCGTTGCACCGCGAGGTTATTCGCGGGTTGCAAAACATTGTCGGGGCGTCCAGGGTGCTTCACCGGCCGGAAGATTTGTTGCTCTATGAATATGATGGCTCGGTGGAAAAGGGCCGGCCTGGTGCCGTGGTTTTTCCCACGACAACGCAAGAGGTATCGCAGGTGATGCGGTTAGCCGCGCAACATGATGTTCCGGTCATTGGGCGCGGAGCCGGTACGGGGCTTTCCGGGGGGGCTCTGGCGCGAACCGGCGGGATCATGATTGTGTTTGCGCGCATGAATCGAATTCTAGAGATCGATTTGGAAAATCAGCGCGCTGTTGTGCAGCCGGGGGTGGTCAATTACGAATTGACGCGCGCGGTGGAGGGCGCCGGACTTTATTTCGCGCCCGATCCATCGAGTTGGAAATCATGCACGATTGGCGGCAACGTTTCGGAAAATGCGGGCGGGCCGCACACCCTGGCGTACGGAGTGACTACCAACCACGTGAGCGCGCTGGAATTGGTTTTGCCTGATGGGGAGATTTGTCGTGTGGGCAGCCGTCACGGTGATTCCGTGGGCTATGATCTGGCCGGTCTTTTTGTTGGCTCGGAAGGGACACTTGCGTTGGTCACGGAAATTACTGTGAAGCTTTTGCGCAAAGCGGAGAGCGTTAAAACTTTGCTGGCCATTTTTGACGATGTTGACGGTGCTTCCGAGACCGTCGCGGAAATCACGGCGCGCGCGATTACTCCCGCGGCGTGCGAGATGTTGGATGGCTGGACGCTGCGAGCGGTGGAAGACTTCATTCACGCGGGGTTTCCGCTGGATAGCGCCGCAGTGTTGTTGATCGAGCTTGAGGGACTGGCGGAGGAAGTGGCGGCGCAGGTCGCGGCTGTGGAAGAGGTGTGCGGCGAGCATCATGCGCGCGAAGTGCGCGTAGCTCGTCACGACGCGGAACGCGAGCTGCTATGGAAAGGGCGCAAGAATGCCTTTGGCGCGCTCGGGCGAATTGCACCGAGCAATTACGTGCTCGATGGCGTGATACCCAGATCAAAAATTCCTCAGGCCTTGCGGTACATCCAACAAATCGGGGAAAGATATAACTTTAAGATAGGCAATATTTTTCATGCGGGCGACGGGAATTTGCATCCCATTGTTTTATTTGATCCGCGCGATGCGGGCCAATATCAGCGGGCTATTGAGGCATCCGCCCAAATTATTCGCTACTGCGTGGAAATTGGTGGCGCGTTGACCGGCGAGCATGGCGTGGGCATGGAAAAGAACGAATTGATGCCGCTGCTTTTTTCGGATGATGATTTTGAGTTGATGCGGCGAATTCATGACGCGTTTAATCCGCAATCGGCGCTGAATCCCGGGAAGATTTTCCCATTGAACAAAGGTTGCGGCGAAATAACGCCTAGGGCGCAGGCGGCTGTTCGAGCCGCTCCGCTATGAACACGACCGCAACTAATGTTGCCGCGCGACTCCAGCCGGTTATCGGCGCCGCCCATGTTGATGGTAGCTCCGAATCCTGTGCAAAGTTTGCTGTCGATGATGTAGCTCCCTCGGCCGTCGCCCGGCCGACTTCACCCGCCGAAGTAGTGGAGATCGTTCGTTTCTCGAAGAGCGAGAAATTGGCGCTCATCCCCTGTGGCAATGGCACGAAACTGGGCATCGGAATGCCGCCGGCGCGTTACGACATTGCGCTGGACATGACCGGTCTGAATCAAATTGCGTATTACGATCCTGGTGATCTCACGCTTAGCGTCGATGCTGGAATGAGTTTGACGCAACTGGCCGAGGCGCTCGCTCAACAAAAACAATTGGTCCCGCTTGCCGTTCCTTTTTTTGAGGAATGCACGGTGGGCGGAACGATCGCGTCGAACATTGGTTCGTCTCTGCGGCCTGTCTATGGTTCGGCGCGAGATTTCTTACTTGGAGCCGAATTTGTCAATGGGGCTGGGACTTGTACGAAAAGCGGTGGGCGGGTAGTAAAAAACGTCACGGGCTACGATCTGCACAAATTGCTGATTGGATCGCTGGGAACTCTTGGAGCGATCACGCGACTCAATTTTCGGACATTTCCATTACCTGAGGGTTATGGTCATGTGGTGGGCACTTTTTCGTCGGTCGTTTCCATCGTGCGATTCCAAGCGATGGTTTCTAAATCGCTGCTTGCGCCGAGCTCTTTCGACATTCTTGATCCCGAGGCAGCGCGGACGGTTGCGAAATTCAAAGACAACCGTGATTCAGCCTTGCCTTCGTGGTTCACGCCTGGCGAGTGGCACGTGTGCGTCGGATTTGAAGGCGCTGAAACCATCCTTCGCCGATATTCGTCAGAACTGGTGCAATACGCGCAAAAATGCGGAGCGAGCAATTACCATTTGCAGGACGAATCCGATGACAAAGCTCTCCGCAGCGCATTGCGGGAGTTGGTTAACCTGCTGTCTTGGTCCGGCCCGGCTGCAACCATCTTCCAGATCAACACTCTACCTGGGTTCACGCCAGATGTTCCCGCTCTGAGCGGTCTAGCGGCGCGCTTTTTGATTCCATCTTATATTTTCTCGAATTCATCTGGTCCGTTATATTTCGCGCTGCAGCCCGATGATTTGAACGATAAAACGATCGGCTCGCTGGCGCACATTGCTTCTGGCGTATTTGAATATGTGGCCGCGCGCAACGGCTCCGCATCCATTCTGTTCTGCCCGACACCCTTGAAACACGTTGTCAACACTTGGGGACCCGCAAGGAACGATGCTGTCCTGATGCGCCGCGTCAAAAACGCGTTCGATCCTGAAAATGTTTTTGCCCAGGGACGATTCGTCGCCGGGATCTGATCGCAATTCGACTCAATAGCGCAACCGTTCTGCTTTGTTTGAAGACATCGCTGCGATGAGCATTATCATGGACTGAGCGCTCATGGTACTGAGTCCTATTCCTGGCTTGATTCCCATTTACGAAGATTACGCGCGGTGTATTCATTGCGGACTTTGTCTGAACGCTTGCCCGACGTACCGTCTTTGGAATCTGGAGGCCGATTCGCCACGCGGGCGAATCCATCAAATGATTCAGGTGGAGCAAGGCGACTTCCCAGTGACAAATTCGTTCGTCGATCACATTGACAAATGTCTCGGCTGCCGTGCATGCGAAACGGCGTGTCCCTCCGGCGTCGAATATGGAAAGCTCGTGGAGTACGCTCGGGCACGCATTGCGCGTGATTACCGGCGTCCGCTGTTATCGCGGGTTGCTCGCGAGGTGGTCTATCGCCGGTTGCTGCCCTATCCAAAACGCATCGCGACTGTAGCGCGTTTGCTGCGTGTTTATCAGCGCTCCGGACTACAATCGCTGGCGCGGTCCTCCGGCATTTTGAAACTTCTTGGCCTGGATAAACGCGAACAACTGCTGCCGCGTGTTGATAGTAATTTTTTCTACGATCGTCTGGGCAAGACATTTCCGGCAGCCGGCGAAAGGCGTGCCCGGGTTGCATTTTTTGCCGGCTGTGTAGCCAACGTAACGTTCGCCGAGCTGAACGCCGCAACGATTCGAGTGTTAGCCGCGAATGGTTGCGATGTTGTTGTGCCCGAGGGGCAACAATGCTGCGGGGCGCTCGCGGCCCACGCGGGTGTTCGCGATGTAGCTCGCGAGTTGGCGCGCGAAAATCTGCGGGCATTCGTGTTAGATGATGTAGACGCGATTGTGACCAATGCAGCGGGCTGTGGCTCCACGCTGAAGGAATACGATCATCTTTTCGCGCCGGGCGAAGCTGAATACGGACAGGCTGCAGTGTTCGGGAAGAAAACGTGTGACGTCACTGAATTTCTAGCCGATCTGGGGTCGTCCGCGCCACTCAAGGCCTTGCCGCTGCGCGTCGCGTATCAGGATTCCTGCCATTTGCTTCACGGCCAAAAAGTGCGTGAAGCTCCGCGAAAGCTGCTGCGCTCTATTCCCGGGCTTGATCTGGTGGAGTTGCCGCACTCCGAACTTTGCTGTGGGTCTGCAGGCGTTTACAACGTTACACAGACGGAAGCGTCTCTCGAGTTACTTGCGGAAAAAATGCACTGTGCTTCGGCTACCGGTGCAAAGGTGATTGCCACGTCAAATCCGGGCTGTCTGTTGCAGATGCGCGCGGGCGCGGAAATGCACCAAACGAATCAGCAGGTCTTGCACGTGATCGAGTTGTTGGACCAAGCCATTACAAATTGAAATTGCGGTATCAATTGGCCGTTCAGGTAAGGAGCGCCTTCACTGGGCGCCGCTAATGTGCTGCCGCCGCCGCAGCCATCCCATCGTTGAAGTTCTTGAAAAATGCGTCGTACTGTCCGCCGGCCTCGGCGAAGCGCAGTGGCTTCACGCGCTCGACACAGATTTCAGTAGTGTTTGGCGAGTTCTCGAGGATGCTCATGGTTTCCGAAATGAAGTCTTTGAGTGGCATGGCGTTCGGATCGCTTGCCATTCTCGGCCCCATCAATTCCGTCTGCACGTAGGGCGGGATGAGTTCGAGTACCTGTGCCGCGGTGTCTTTGAGCTGGTAGCGCATCGATTGGGTATAAGAATGGATGGCGGCCTTGGTAGCGCAATAGGTCGGCGTCATTGCCAGTGGCACAAATGCCAGGCCGGACGAAACGGTCATGATCACCGGCTTTGGCTGTTTCAGAAGGAAGGGCAGTAGCGCGGCGTTCAGGCGAATTGGGCCGAGAAGATTAGTGGTCACCATAGCCTCGGCGTCCGCAACCGCGGCGCCGTACAAGGACTCGGGTTTCATGATGCCGGCGTTATGGATGACGACGTTAAGAGTGGGGAAGTCCTTCTTCAGTTTTTCGGCGAAGGTTCGAATCGTTTCGCTCTTCGCAATGTCCAGGATCGCCGCCTTCATTCCTGGATTCGCCGCGACGGTCTCGTCGAGGAGGTTGTTGCGCCGGCCTGCAATCACGACTTGATTGCCCTTCGCGTGGAAAGCCTCCGCGAGGGCACGGCCGATACCAGAGCCTCCACCGGTTATCAGGACTGTGTTGCCAGTTATTTTCATGACGTTTCTCCTTCGCTGGCATATTAAGCCCGACACGAACCAATGGGAAGTGGGCACTTTAGTCGAGCTGACTAGCCCAGGTAGACCGGCGAGGCAAACGCGATGTAGGAAACGCAATTCTGCCGAAGGCCGTCTAACAGCCAGCGATCACGCAACTTACCTTTCCGCACGAAACGCCACTAAACCCGGCCGGAGAGCCGGGGAACTTTTTAGGTCTTGCCTGGGAAATGCTAGATGAAACGCATAATGCCTGATCAGACCCGATGAAAATTCGACCGAACGATCAGGACGAAGAGCTGCTCAAACGCTCCGCCAAGGGCGACGAAGAAGCATTTGCAGCTTTGTATCGCAGACATGCGGATGTGCTCTATCGCTTTGCGTTTCGCATGACCGGTAGCTCCTGGGGAGCGGAGGAAATTGTTCAGGACGTTTTTATGATGCTAGTGCGCGAGCCAAACAAATACGACGCTGAACGAGGCACTCTGCCAGCGTTTCTTTTCGGAGTCGCGCGCAACAAGATCATGAAATACAACGAACGCTTGCCGCGAGAGATTTCCTTAGTGGAGCGGCAGGAAGATGGCAGCGGTGGCGGGTTGACGCTGCGGGATTCTTTCACGCCGGCGATGTGGGCGGAACAACGCGAGCGGCTGGAAAAGGTGCGAGCCGCAGTGATGGAGCTGCCTATCGAATTCCGCGAGACGGTGGTTTTGTGCGAGCTGGAAGAAATGACTTATGACCAGGCCGCGCGGATGCTCGATTGCCCCATCGGCACGATTCGTTCCCGGTTGCATCGCGGGCGCGCTCTGCTGCTCGCCAAACTGGAAATGCTGCGCGACGCGCCGCGGCGCTGGAGTTCGGTAGCACGATAAGGGAATGGAAGATTGATATGAACTGCGAAGAATTTGAAATTTTAGGTTTGGATTCGCAACGCGACGGTTCAATCGGCAACGACGGCCGCGAGCGTGCGGTGCAGCACGCTCGCGTATGCGGCCGATGCGCCGCGCTGGGAGCCTCTTGGGCCGCGGCCCAGGTCGAGCTGACTGCGCTGGCGGAGAGTAGCCGGGCATTACATGTGCCGCCTCGCGTAGAAGCACGAGTATTGCAACAGTTTCGGCTGAAGCACCAGCCCCGGCAAGAGCGCAGATTTTTGCAGCTTGCGACTTGGGGACTGGCGGCGGCTGCGGTGATCGTATGCACACTCGGGGTATGGGACTGGCATACATGGCGCCAAGGTTCGCTGGACGGAACGATGGCTGCTTCCCCGACCATGGCTCTCGATGCACTTCCGAGCCATTCGACCGGTACGTTGGGAACCAGCGACACCACTGTCGGCGATGATTCCGTGATACTGATGGCCGACAATGAAAGCAACGGCAATGATTTTATTCAGTTACCTGGGAGTTCATTGCAGGAAGCGGAAGATGGCGCCGTTGTGCGGGTGGGAATGGAAAGAGCTTCGCTCGCGGCGTTCGGTTTGCCGGTGAATGAAGACGAAGCCAGTGATTGGATTCAAGTTGACGTACTAGTGGGCAGCGACGGCTCTGCGCAAGCGGTGCGCTTGCCTGAATAATGAATTTCTGCGGTGATGAGTCACCGCGTAGGGAGAGAAGAGGAGAACCGCATGAAGCGAAATGGGTGGATGCATTTAGTGTTAGGTGGCGCATTAGTTTTGGGTGTGGGAACGGCGGTTGCGCAAGGGCCAGGCGGCGGTCATCGGGGGCCATTTGGCGGTCCGATGGAGTTGATGGGCTTCGAGGGAATGCACGGCGGGAAAGTCGTAACAGCTGCTCCATTTTCGGCGACCTCCACGTCAACTACAAAACAGACCTTGCAGGACGGAACGACGACCATCAATCGCACGGTCCAAGGCGCTATTTACCGAGATAGCCAAGGGCGCTCTCGCCGGGAAGTCACTTTCACAGGCGTGGCACCGTTAGAGACAACGGGCGGCACACATAAAATGGTGGCCATTTTTGATCCAGTTGCTGGGGTCCACTACATGCTGAATCCCGATAAAAAGGTTGCGTATAAGATGACCCCGCCGGCGGGCGCTGGCGGGAATGCCGCTAAAGCGCAGGCCTTCGAGCAGAAAATGCAGGCTCGCCAAGCGCAGGAAGAAGCTTCCGGCGCGTTGAAGGTCGATTCTCTGGGCACACAAAATATAAATGGCGTGAACGCCACAGGCACTCGCACTACGCGCACGATCGCTGCGGGAGAAATTGGCAATAGCGCGCCGATTCAAATCGTATCGGAACGCTGGTATTCGCCAGATCTCCAAACGGTGGTACAGAGCACGCGAACGGATCCGCGGTTCGGCACCACCACTTTCTCGCTGTCAAATATTCAGAAGACTGAGCCCGCCGCGACATTCTTTACCGTACCGGCGGACTACACGGTGCAAGCTGGCGGACCCGGAAGACATGGACATCACACTGGAGCGGCTGCAGGAGTCGCAGCGCCGCCTCCGGCGAATTAACAATTTTATTTCAGAGCTTCTCTCCTTGAAGACGGCGGCGGCCTTCCTGGCAGTGCAATTTGCTACCAGGAAGGCTTCGTCGTTTTTACGGGGGATTGAGTTGCAGAGGCTGGAATTTAATTCGCGTGAGCTGAACTCTCACGTTAACGCTCACGTGGTTTGAACATTCCTGCGGCAATGCGGGTGACCATTCTGCGCGGCGCAAGGCGTTCGCCTTGAGCACCAAGATAATTTCCCAGGCCCGAGATCACGTAGCTCTTGCCGGCGGCCAAGGCCTTAAGGCCGGTGCGCGCCACCTTCTCCGCCGTTTCAGCCTTACGCATGAATTTTTCCTGGCCTGCCACCACATGAAATTCAGATTCGGTTGACCCTGGACAAAGCGCGCAAACGCGAATGCCGTACGGCTTCATTTCTTCCGCCAGACCTTCCGCGAAGAGTAGGTCGAAGGCTTTGGTGGCGGCGTAGGTGGAGATGTACGGGACAGCCTGGAACGATGCAGTGGAAGCTAAAATCAAAATATCGCCGCTGCGCCGCTCGACCATATCCGGCAGATATAGCCGCGTTAGATGGACCACCGCCGCGCAATTGACCTGCACCATGTCCAGCAAGCGGATTACCTCAACCGCGGGCAGTTCACCGTAAGCGCCAAACCCAGCATTATTCACCAGGAGTTCAACTGAAATTCCTTGCGCGCGCGTAAAAGCATAAATTTTTTCCGGCGCGGTTACATCGGCAAGATCCGCTGCAAATATGGAAGTTTTAATTTTGTGTTTTGCGGTAAGCTCCCTTGCCAATTCTTCAAGTCGCGCTTGCCGGCGCGCGGTCAGAACCAGATTCGCTCCACCGGCGGCCAATTCCTTTGCCAGGGCGACGCCGATCCCTGCACTAGCCCCAGTAATTAACGCCCATTTTCCACGCCACTCAGCAGTCATCCGGTTCGCCCTATTTTCACGGTCTGATTGCATTCATAAAGGATAGGTCAGCTCGCCATTGTACTTGGATCCGCCCGAAAAAGCGGGGGATGGGGCCCAAAAACCGGTCCGAGGCGCTGTTCAAAACGCCCATAACGGTGTCGAGCAGGAAAATCGGGGGCGCCAGTTGCAACCCTCGAAAGCGCTCGGTTTCCAGCAAAACCAGGTATTCCAGAGGGATACGAAGGGCTGATTGTGTTCAAGAGGTTAATACTGCAGGCGTGCGGGTGGGTCAAATCAGTACTAAGGTCCCATTCTGAAACACCCTCCTGCAACCTAAAAACGTACTGATAGTACTAGATACGTGTAACACGGCTCATCGCCGGGTTGCGCCGTTGCCTGTACGCGCAGTGCTGCCCAAGTGGCCAAGAGCGCCACGGAGAAGAAATGCCGCTAGACCAGCTAGATCAACAAATGGTCGACAGCCTTCCGCAGTTGGCGGACGTGTACGACCGGTATGGCGTGCAAGTGAACGCGCTATCGGTCACGGAAATATTCGCTCTGTATGAGCGCACCGGGTTTCTATATCCGGATAAAGCGGCGCGGCTTTTCCCGCATGTTGCGCAAGTTCGTGAGAACTGGCGGCGGATGTTACGGGTCGGCGATTCGCTTTTGTACGTACTCACGGCCGGAGATCACAAACGAGGTCTGGCATCTCTAGCGGTGTGGAGAGCGTCGCAGAACGGCTGGATGTCGCAGCACCTGGTTTCCGACAACAACCCTTATGCATCACGCGCGGTATTGCTTGCGGCGGCGGCGGCGAGAATCCGCAAAGACTGCGACGTATCGGCGCAGAACTGGTTTCGTCCAGAGAATCGGTTTCCGGCGCGGGTATTTGGATCGATGGTAAAGACGATAGGGGAGTCACTCTCCTCGGTTCAGCGGCATGCTTACTTCGGGTTACCGCGAACCTTGGTGCTGCCGACGGCGAAGCGAATTCGCGTAGTGCCCTACAGCGCGTCGCATAAAAGCGCACTGCTCGAAATTGCTTCCAGGGCGCGCGGCCGAATTTATGTTATCGCCGAGGAATTAGAGCAAGACACGGACTTCGAAACGGTAGCGGAATTGTATCGCAGCGTTGGATTGCGGCGTTCGCGTCACGTTTGGCTAGCCTATCGTGCCAACAAAGAAGAACCGATTGGCGCGGCCATCGCGTATCGGGGGCCATTAGGAATTAATTTCAGCTACCTGGAAAATCGCTGCGACCTGCTGCTCTTGCCCACACTTCCGGATTCTGAAGTCGCGGATGTCTCCTCCGCGCTGCTAACCGCCGCTTCCTCCGCTTATAAAGATTTCGAATTGGAGGAGATTCCGGTGATCGCGGACGAAATGGCAACGCACGCTCTGGTGAAACTGGGAGGCGAATTTGTTCGCCATTACTGCCAGGGAATCTGGCTCAAGGATGGACACCCGGGTTTTTACAAACACGTTGACGGGTTTTATTCACGGATATTGGCGCGGCTGGAGAGGCAGCAGGAGCCGCAGCCAGCTTTGATCGGGCAGGAAAAGTAATGAGCAAAGGCGTGTCCGCAGTCGAATACATCATGGAAGACCCGCGCGAGGCGATGCGCCTTGAGGCGAAAGTAGACGCCCATGCGTGGGTGCAAAAGTATTTGGCGCATCGCGTTAGCACCGGCGCAGAAGTGCTTTCGGTGGGTTGCGGACCGGGAGTGATCTTGCGCGAGGTTGTTGCACTCGGCAGATCCATACAAGGGACTGGCCTCGACGTCAGCGACGACCGCATTCGGGAAGCCAAAGAACGCCATCGCGGGGTCACCGCAATGAGTTTTGTGCGCGGAGCCGCGCACGAGATGGAATTTCCATCGAATCGTTTTGATTTGGTGTATTCGCGGATGTTGCTCGAGTACCTGAAAAACAAAGAACAGGCCGTGCGAGAGATGGTTAGGGTTTGCCGGCCAGGCGGAACGTTACTTTTGCAAGACCTGGACGGACAGCTTTTGTGGCACTACCCCGAAGATGTGGAGATGCAACAGACCAGCGAGAAAGTCGTTACCGCGCTGGCTGCCACCGGATTTGACCCCTTCGTTGGAAGAAAACTTTTTTCGTTCGCGCAAAGAGCGGGATTGCAACACATCGATGTGCAGGTGGAAAGCTACCACCTGATAGCAGGCGTAGTTGGTCCGGAAATCCTGAAGCAGTGGGAACTCAAGTTGGAAATAGCAGCACCCCAACTGAAGAAGGTGTTGGGCAGCGAAACGGCGGCGAGGGAACACGCCAAAAGGTTTCTCGAGTATCTGCGCCGCCCCGACACGCTGACGTATTCGACGGTATTCACGGTAAGTGGAAAAAAGCCCCTGCAGTGAAGTTGAAAGTGCGTGGTTCAGAAGCATTCGGGTAAGCAGCGAGCGAAGGGGAAATGCGGTGACCGAGATTAAGAGCCAGAAAGAGCAAATGAAAATCCAGTTTGGGGACCTAACCAGAACGCAGCTCCAGTTTTCAGAGAAGGGAATATAACCATGTTTTCGAAACACCCACCCAGTTTAGCCACCGCACGGTTCGTCGGGCGAACCGTGCTTGCGAGTTTCATGACCGTCTTCATGGCAGCGAACGGCGTTGCTCAGAGCCAGCAGAGCGTGCCGGACGTGACCGCTCTCAGCATGGAAGACTTAATGAACATTCAGGTGACCTCCGTCTCGAAGCGCACGCAAAAGGTCGCTGACGCCGCTGCCGCGATTTTTGTCATCACGCAGGAGGACTTGCGACGCTCGGGCGCTACCAGTATTCCCGAAGCGCTACGGCTCGTCCCTGGTCTGGAAGTGGCGCGCATTGACGAAAACAAGTGGGCCATCGGTTCGCGCGGCTTCAACGGACGCTTCGACAACAAGCTGTTGGTGCTGATCGACGGCCGAAGCGTTTACACGCCGCTCTTCTCGGGAGTTTACTGGAACGTTCAAGACGTGATGCTCGAGGATATCGATCGCATCGAAGTCATTCGTGGACCCGGAGCCACGTTGTGGGGGGCAAATGCCGTCAATGGCGTAATTAACATCATCACCAAGAAAGCCAAAGCTACGCAAGGCGGCGTCGTGACCGCGGGTGGCGGCAACGAAGAACGCGGTTCAGTGGCTGCCCGGTATGGCGACAAAATCGGCGGGGATACAACGTACCGCGTCTACGGGAAGTATTTCGACTGGGCTCCGTCGCAGTATGCCAACGGTGGTACCGCGAACGACGGTTGGGAAGCCCAGCGTGGAGGGTTTCGCGCGGACTATACGCCCGCGGGCTCAAATTCTTTCACGTTACAAGGTGACCTCTACCACAGCGGGTACAACGAAACTTTAACGGTTCCATCCTTCGCGGCGCCTTATTCCAGCACTTTTCCGAATAGCGGGGCGTATAGCGGCGGAAACGTTCTGGGACGTTGGAACCATTCTTCCGAAGGGGGATCGATGTCGTTGCAGATGTATTACGACAACACGACCCTGTCGGACAATTCGTTATTCGTGGATCACCAAAATCTCTTCGACGTCGACTTTCAGGATGGTTTCCACGTGGGTGATTCACAACAAATGGTGTGGGGCATGGGATACCGGTCCATTATGGATCGCAACGACCCCAGCTTTTCGGTTTCGCTGCAGCCCAACCAGCGATCTTTGAATCAATTCAGTGCTTTTCTGCAGGACGAGATCAGTCTCGTTCACTCTCTGCGTTTGACTGTCGGTTCGAAATTCGAGCATAACACCTTCACCGGTTTCGAATTCGAGCCCAACGTCAGACTGCTTTGGACCATGACGCCCAACCAGTCGATCTGGACCGCAGTGTCCCGCGCGGTTCGGACTCCGGCGTTAACGGAAGAAGGATTGCGACTCACTTCGGAGGTAGTACCTCCTGGAATACCGCAAAATCCAACGCCGTTCCCTGCACTGGTAACTGTCTACGGGAGCAATAGCTTCCAATCGGAAGATCTGCTGGCCTATGAATTGGGCTACCGCGTTCAAGTGACGAACACCCTTTCTACGGACGTTGCCACTTTCTACAACCGCTATTCGAACTTACGGACAGCGGAGCCGGGCGCGCCGTTTCTCGAAGGCAATCCGGTTCCGACGGATCTAGTTGTTCCCTTTGTGGCGGGCAACAAAATGGGCGGCGGAACGTACGGCGCCGAATTTATCGCTGATTGGAAAGTCACGCCGACCTGGAGACTGGTGGGTTCTTACAGCTATCTGCAAATGGACATCGCGAAGAATGCTAACAGTCTGGATCCCACGGCCGATCTTCCCAACGGATCAAACCCACGTCATCAGTGGTACGTGCGATCTTCGCTGGATTTGCCACGGCATTTTGACCTCGACAACACGCTTAGATTTGTCGATCACCTGCCGGCCCTTAACATACCGGCCTACTACTCGCTGGATGCGCATGTCGGCTGGCGCCCGGTGCCGCGCGTGCAGTTGTCCATCACCGGCCAGGACTTGATCAACAACCAGCACCTGGAATTCATTCCCGACTTCATCAATACCGCACCTACGATCGTGAAGCGCGCTGTTTACGGCAGCGTTACTGTAAATTTCAAGTAATTGGAAAGTGAACTGTGAAGCATTTTGAACATACGAGGCCCGCGAGCGTCATGTTGAGGCGACTGGCAGTCCTGATCGCCGTCTTCAGCATGACGTTGAATTGGACAGCATCGGCTGGCGCACAAGCCGGCGATGGGTCCGATTCTTCGGAATACCTCGTCAAGGCGGGTTTCATTTACAACTTCGCGAAATTCGTGGAGTGGCCCTCCACGGCGTTCGCGGAGCCGGACGCTCCTATTGTCATCGGAGTGCTGGGAACGGACCCATTCGGAGACATCATCAATCACGTGGTCGACGGCAAGAAAATTGGAACACGTGGCTTCGTGATCCGGCGGTTCAAGTGGAGCAAAGAACTTAAGGATTCCAAGGATTTCAAGGACTGCAGGATTCTGTTCGTGAGTTCCTCGGAGAAAATGCACTTCGAGGAAATATTTGAGGCGGTCAAAGGGCTTCCTATCCTGACGGTCGGAGAAACGCCGGGCTTTGCGGAACGTGGCGGCATGATCCGGTTGATGTTGGAAGACAACCGCGTGCGGTTTGAAGTGAATGTCGACGCGGCACACGACGGGAATTTGAATATCAGTTCCAGGCTATTGACGCTGGCGAGAATCATCGCGCCGGCCGGGCCCTCGGCAAGGAAGCCCGGATGAATTTTCACAACCTTTCGATCAAGCGGAAATTGACGCTCATCACAATGCTCACCAGCAGCGCGGCGCTGGTTCTTTCCGCATTGAGTTTCCTGATTTACGACTTGGTGGCCTTCAGGCACTTGCTCGTTCAGGACCTTCGCACACAAGCGGAAATTATCGGTTACAACAGCGCGGGCGCCATGGAATTCAAAGACGTGCCCGCCGCAACAGCGACACTGACAGCGCTCACGGCAAAAGAAGACATCGTGGCGGCGGTGCTGTACGGCGTGGATGGCAAAGAGTTCGCGCACTATTCACGCAGCAACGACATCTTTCCGAAAGTGCTTCCGCCGCTGTCGCAGGACCAGGGTTACCGCTTTTACGGCGGATATTTGCAAGTGTTCCACGACGTCACGCTGAATGGGGAACACCTCGGCACGCTTTTTTTGCAATCCGATATGCGGCAATGGAGCGTGCGAGCCAAACGGTACGGCGGAATTCTCTGCATTTTTGTGCTGATCTCCGGCAGCTTCGCGCTGTTCGTTTCATCGAAATTGCAGAGACTGATTTCCAGACCGATTTTGCACCTGGAAGATTCGATGAGAGAGGTTTCAGCTAACAAGAACTATTCGGTGCGCGCCACAAAATCCTATGGCGATGAGATTGGCCGGCTGATCGATGGATTCAACACCATGCTTTCTGAAATCCAGCACCGGGATGGGGCGCTGCGTTCCGCGAACGATGAATTGAAAACCAGAACATTGGAACTGGAGAAAGAAATCCTGCACCGCCGACAAACGCAGGAAGAGTTGCTGACCGCCAAGCACACCGCCGAAGAAGCCAGTCGCGCGAAGAGCACGTTCCTCGCAAATATGAGTCACGAATTGCGGACTCCGCTGAATGCCATCATCGGTTATAGCGAAATGCTGGACGAAGAGGCGCGGGAATCGGGGCGCTCGGAGAACGTGGAAGATCTGCGAAAGATTCAGTCAGCCGGCAAACACTTACTGTCACTGATCAACGACGTTCTGGATCTTTCGAAAATTGAGGCCGGGAAGATGGGCCTGCACCTCGAGGATTTTGAGGTATTGCCGCTCATCGACGAAATTGCCACGACGTTGCAGCCTGCTGCCGCAAAGAACGGCAACCAGATCAAGATCCAGGTATCGGAAAATCTAGGCTTCATGCGGGCGGATATCACCAAAGTCAGACAGATTTTGTTTAATTTGCTGAGTAATGCATGCAAATTCACCGATCATGGCACCATCGCGCTGGATGTCGATCAGAACGACCGCGACGGTTACATCCGGTTCCGCGTCAGCGACACCGGCATTGGAATCTCGGAGAAGCAGCAACAGAATTTGTTCTTTGAATTTTCGCAAGCGGACGCGTCGATCGCCAGAAAGTATGGCGGTACAGGTCTTGGACTGGCGATTACCCATCGGTTTGTCCAGCTCATGAGAGGGCAAATCAGCGTGGAAAGCGAACCGGGAAAGGGCTCCATTTTCACGGTGCAATTGCCCAGCCAGGTGGTACTGGATAGCACCAAAGTGATGCGTTCTGCAGCGGCGAATGACGGGGACAGTTCACCGGCCGGTTCCAGGATTTATCAAGACACCGTTCTGGTTATAGACGATGACGTTTCAGTACGGGATTTGATGTCCCGCTTTTTGAGCAAGTCAGGATTTCGTGTAGTGGCCGCCTCTAACGGTGAGGAGGGGTTGCGGCTTGCAAAGCAGGAAAAACCATTGGTGATCACCTTAGACGTGGTCATGCCGGAATTCGACGGCTGGTCGGTGTTGAAGAAACTCAAAAGCGATCCGGCGTTGGCGGAAATCCCCGTCATTATTGTGACCATCGTCGACAATGAACCTATGGGACTTGATCTGGGAGCTGCCGGTTATCTAGTTAAACCGGTCGATCGCGACCGTCTTGCAGTGCTGGTTGAAAAGTACCGCAAGGCTCGCTCGGGGGAAATCGAACGTCATCGAGCGCCATCGGTATCGGGGGCCAAGAAATCCAAGCGTCAAACAGAATTGAAATCGACAGGAGATGTACATCATGCCGACGATCTTGTTGGTCGAAGACAATGAAATGAATCGCGACATGCTGTCCCGGCGTTTGCAACGCAAGGGCTACACGGTGATCGCCGCACACGATGGGGAGCAGGGGCACTTGCTGGCGTGTTCCAAATCGCCCGACCTTATATTGATGGACATTAGCTTGCCGATGATGAACGGGTGGGAAGTTACCCGGCTGCTGAAAAGCAATGAGTCCACGCGACACATTCCGATCATTGCGCTGACCGCTCATGCCATGGTGACGGATCGTGAGAAGGCTTTTGAAGCGGGCTGCGATGATTACGACACCAAGCCAATTGAGTTCACGCGCTTGAGCGAAAAGATTGAAAATTTCCTGTTGGCGAAAAAACTATCATGAAACCGCAAACGAACCGCCTGCTGATTGTGGACGACAATGAAATGAACCGCGACATGCTGGCGCGCAGGTTGGCGCGCAAGGGCTATGACGTGCTGGTGGCCAATGGTGCTCACGATTTGGTGGAAAACGTCAAGCAGGACGGCATCGATTTAGTGTTGCTGGATATTGAGATGCCGGAGATCACCGGCCTGGACGCGCTTCGCATCTTGCGAAAAGTGTACTCAGCGGCGGACCTTCCAGTGATTATGGTGACCGCGAAGAACCAGAGCGAGGACATCATCACGGCTTTGGATCTGGGCGCCAACGATTACCTGACCAAGCCCATCGACTTTCCTGTGGCGGTCGCGCGCATCACCACGCAGTTAGCGCATAAGCGCGCCCAGGAAGCGTTGAAGGAAAGTGAAGAGCGTTACGCGCTGGCGGCTCTTGGCTCCAATGACGGTTTGTGGGACTGGAATATTCCCGAAAACGAAGTGCACTTTTCTGCGCGCTGGAAATCGATGTTGGGTTTTCAGGAAAACGAAATCAGCAACAAACCGGAAGAGTGGTTCGACCGCATCCACGATGCCGATCGCGCCAGGGTTAAAAATGAAATCACCGCGCATCAAAACGGCACGACGCCGCATTTTGAGAGCGAGCACCGCATGCTGCATCACGACGGAACGTTTCGCTGGATGCTCAGCCGCGGTCTGGCGATTCGTGATCAGTCGGGAAGACCGTTGCGCATGGCTGGCTCACAAACTGACATTACCCAGGCAAAGGTATCCGATCCGCTGACCGGGTTGCCAAACCGCCTTTTGTTTATTGATCGGCTGAACCGGCTTATCAAATATTCCAAGCGGCGCAAAAACCATTCCTTCGCCGTGGTGTTCATGGACCTCGACGGCTTCAAAATGATCAACGACAGCATGGGTCACATGGTCGGCGATCAGTTGCTGGTAGGCGTGGCCGAGCGATTGGAGAAATGTTTGCGCGCCACGGATACGTTGGCGCGATTAAGGGACACCTACACGGTAGCGCGTCTCGGCGGCGACGAATTCACCGTGCTGCTGGACGACCTCAAGGACCCCAATGATGCGAAGATCGCAGCGGATCGCCTGATGAAGGCGCTTAAGCCCCCGTTTCTTCTCGCGGGTAAAGAGGTGTACACCTCGGTGAGTATCGGGATTGCGCAGAGCAATCCGGTGTACGAGGGGCCCGACGAGATGCTGCGCGACGCGGACACAGCCATGTATCACGCGAAGTCACTTGGGAAGGGGCGGTATGAAGTGTTCGACGCGAAAATGCGGGCCAGTGTCATGGCGCGTTTGCAGCTGGAGACGGACCTGCGTCACGCCTTGGAACGCCGCGAATTCCGCAATTTTTATCAACCCATTGTGAATCTTGCTTCCGGAGAAATTGCGGGGTTTGAAGCTTTACTGCGCTGGCAGCATCCTGCGCGCGGTCTTCTCGGGCCGATTGAGTTTATCGGCGTGGTAGAAGAGACCGGTCTCATTCGTGAATTAGGCTGGTGGAATCTGAGCGAAGCGTGCCGCCAAATTGGCGAATGGCGCGCGGCTTCCCCTGCCAATGCAAATCTGATCATTAGCGTGAATCTCTCCGCAAAACAATTTTTGCAGCCCAACCTTGTGGCGGACATCGCAAACTTGCTGCGTGAAATAAAACTTCCGCCGGACGCTTTAAAACTGGAAATCACCGAGAGCACGGTGATGAAAGATCCCTCAGGCGCGGTGGAGATGTTGCAGCAGATCAAGTCGCTGGGAGTGCGCCTGGCGATCGACGATTTCGGAACTGGATATTCTTCTCTGAGTTACCTGCATCGTTTTCCTCTGGACACGCTGAAAATCGACCGCTCCTTCATCAGCAGCATGGATGACGACGGCGACGGGATGGAAATAGCGCGGACGATTTTGCCGATGGCCAAAAATCTCCGGCTGGATGTGGTGGCCGAAGGGGTTGAAACGTCAGAACAGTTTGAACTATTGAAAAAGTATGACTGCGCGTTCGGGCAGGGGTATTACTTTTCGAGGCCCTTGTCAGCTGATGGCATCACCACGCTATTGAAGGGCGATCTGGCTTGGCAGGGATTTGTCCAAGCAAAATAATTCAGCGCGCGCCCGTGACAGCACGCGCTGTATCACGATCGTTTAACTGTCCGCAGCCGCTCCCCATAACATCACACGCTTGCGCGCTCTATCTCAATTGGACGCCCATCTTGCGTTTCACTTCGGCGAAGCGCGGATCATCACGCAACAGAGGGGGCCCAGGATAAATCCAGATCAGCCACGTGGACCGGAGCTCAATCAGCCTGTCGATCCACGCGAAGGCCTGATCCTTGTCTCCAAGGTCGACGTAGGCCATCGCGATGAAAAAGGCATCGGTGTGCCAATGATCTTTCTCCCAATTCGCCAAAGACGCCTTCAGGTCTTTCTGGACAATCCCTTTTCTGCCGGAAATCGCATACGTCTTGCGATATTCCTCGATTTCCTTGGGGGTGGCGCCAAACGCAATTCGTGATTTTATGTCTTCGTCCGAGGCCTCTTTCTCGCGGCCCTTTGATCGATAACACCGTGCCAGTCCCTCGTGCAACATCCCTAAGTGTGGTGCGTTCGGGATGAGTTCCATTGTTTTGCGAAATTCGTCGGCAGCGTCGTCGCAGCGGCCGGCGTCTTCGAGTTTGTCTGCCAACATATTTCTAACTGGTATGGAAAGTGGATCTACTTCAACTGCCTTGCGCATTTCGGCTATCGCGTCGTCGTTCCGGCCCAGGGCTCCGAGTAGAACCGCATAAAAATGATGAGCGGTCGCATAATTTGGATTCAGGGCGATAGCACGTTTCAATTCTTGTTCGGCGCCAGGAAAGTCCCACTCACCCATCGCTTTGACGATTCCGAGTGAGGTGTGCCCTTCCGCGGAATTGTCATCCAACTGGATCGCTTTCAGGGCCGCGGCCTTTGCCAATGGAATGGCTTCCGGTGGGGGCATATGTCCCCAGGCATACCCGAGGTAGAAATAAGTGTCCGCAAGGCCGGAATATGCGGGCGCGTAGTTTGGATCGGCGACGATGGCTTGATTGAAATATTCCTTCGCTTTATTTAACTCTGATTCGGTGCGCCGGTTCCATAAAAATCGGCCTCTCAGGTAAGCGTCATGTGCTGTGGGATTGATCGGGCGCGCCGACGCCAGCCTTGTGCGTTCCTCGGGCGTAAGTTTGATGCGAATTTCCGCGGCTATGTCGCGCGCCAACTCGTCCTGCATGGTCAGTACATCTTGCAACTCCCGCTCGTACCTTTTCGACCACAATTGACGGTCGCTCTGGGCCTCGATGAGCTGCGCGATGACGCGGACGCGGTTGCCGGAGTGAGCGACTGAACCTTGCAGCACCGCGTCAACGTTCAAATCTTTGCCAATCTGCGGTATAGACTTTTTGGCATCTTTGAATTGCATGGTAGAAGTGCGCGAAGTTACGCGCAGACCGCCAATCTGTGCCAGTTCGCTGGTCACCTCATCGGTCATGCCATCCACAAAGAAGTCTTGTGCGGCATCCCCGGTGAGATTGGCGAGAGGAAGCACCGCGAGGGACTGAATGCGTGGACCATTTTTGTAGCGCACCCAATCGCGCACTTTTGCAAAGTTGAACGCCACGGCCAGGGCGAGAATCAGGACAATGCCAGTGCTTACACCTACGCTTGCACGGGAGATTAGCGGTTTCTGATTGGTAACCGTGTCGCGTCCGGCAAAGCCAGTGCTCGTGCCCGACTGCACAGCTCGCAAGTCACTGCGAACGTCGGGAGCGTACTGGTATCGCAAGTCCCGATTTTTCTGCAGACACTTGTTAATGATTTGTTCCACTTCTGGAGTTATTTCAGAATTTATCCTGGAGGGCGACGCTGGCGTATGGTGCAGCAGTGAATCGAACAGCAACGCGGAGGTACGGCCGGCGAAAGGCGGTCGACCGGTGGCCATCTCGTAGAGCACAGAGCCGAGGGAAAAAATATCTGTCCGGGGATCCAGTTCTTCGCCCCGCGCTTGCTCTGGCGACATGTAAGCAATAGTGCCGAGCACTTCGCCGGGACTAGTGAGATGCTCTTCGTCCAGGCTTAAGGTTATTTCTCCATCCGGGGTATTCGTCTCCCTGATTTTATTTCGTGTCTTCCTGGCCAGCCCGAAGTCTAGAACCTTGGCGGTGCCTCGAGAAGTCACAAATATATTCGACGGCTTGAGATCGCGGTGAATAACACCCGAGGCGTGCGCGGCCTCCAAGCCGTCGGCGACCTGCGCTCCAAGTTCCAGCAGGGAATCGAGGGGTAGCGGTTTGCCGGCGATGCGTTCTCTCAGGGTTTGCCCTTCGAGTAATTCCATGGCGATGAAATAATCGCCGTCAAATTCACCAACATCGTGAATGGTGCAGATATTGGGATGGTTCAGCGCGGATGCCGCTTGAGCCTCTCTGCGCAAACGTCCGAGCGCCGACGGGTCACGCGAATCTTCCGGCAAAAACTTTAAAGCTACATTACGTCCCAGCCGAGTATCTTCAGCGCGATAGATGACTCCCATTCCACCGTGTCCGAGTTTAGCCCGGATGCGGTAATGGGAAATGGTGCGGCCAATAAGCTGGCGGGGATCTGCGGGCGAAATGGCCGGACGCTGTTGGTCTACGGCCAACTCCTTGGCCATCATTTCCAGGGCAGGAGTTTCCATGAAACTGTTCGCTCGTTCTTTCTCAGCCAAGAGGGAGAGCACTTCACGGCGCAGAGCTTCGTCGCCGGAACAAGAGTCGTCCAAAAAAGCCGAGCGCTTGCTTTCTTCGAGCGCTAAAACAGATTGATAAAGCTGTTCGACCCGGCGCCAGCGTTCAGGCTTCATGGCCGGTGTCCTTGCTCAGTTCGCGCAGCAGCCAAACCTTGGCGAGCTTCCAATCACGATGTACAGTTTCGACTGAGACATCCAAAACTTTGGCGGTTTCTTCGACGCTGAATCCCCCAAAGAAACGCATTTCTACCACCTGAGTTTTTCGCTGGTCCATGGCAGCAAGGATGTTCAGGGCCTCGTCCAGGTCAACGATGTCCGGATGATCTTCGCGCCCGGGAAACAGCGCCTCTTCAAATGGCAGGTGGACGGCGTCACCTCCTCTCTTTAGATAGCGACGGGAACGCGCGAAATCTGTCAGTACGCGCCGCATCATTCGCGCGCAGGTGGCATAAAAGTGAGCGCGGCCCTGCCAATCGACCTTCTGGACGTTCACGAGGCGTAGGTACACCTCGTTAACAAGTGCCGTGGTTTGAAGGGTGTGTCCGCTGTTTTCGCGGGCCATGTAGCGGTGCGCGGTGCGATGCAGTTCCTGATAGACGAGGGGAGCAAGCTTGTCGAGGGCTTGCTCGTCACCCGCGCTCCAGGCTTGCAGTAGTAGCGTGACTTGGTGGTCCGGGGAGTCAGGCATCGGGGGTTCGCTGTTCATGCGGCGGGCGGAATTGGTGGGAGGATAGCACAGGGCCCAGTTCATTGAGTAGCGGCTAATGAGGCAGGAACGCAGCGCCGGATTTGGGCTCAACCGCAGGCAGATCGCGCCGTTACCTCCGATTTGCCGACTAGCCGCTAAGTGACTCAATAGCGTCCGGTCGTTCATCACTAGGGACGGAGGTGTGAACATTTTCAGATCTCATCGTGGAATTGTACAGCCCCAGATTGCAAACTCGCTGTGCCTGCGCAAGAATCACCCTTCACGATAAGTCTATTGGCTTCCACATAGTGAAGCGGGGAAAAACCATGCAACTGGGATTCATTGGAACTGGCGAAATTACGTCGTCCATCGTCACCGGCCTGTGCTCGTTTGGCGCCACATCGCATTCGATTTGCTTGTCCCCGCGCAATGCTACCGTCGCGAGGGAGCTTTCCCATCGCTTCAAGGGCATTTCCGTTGCTTCGTCAAACCAGGAAGTTCTCGACCATTCCGAAACAATCGTTATCGCAGTGAGACCCGCGGCCGCCGGAGGTGTCCTTTCAGAACTGCGTTTTGGTCCCGACCATCAAATCATTAATCTCGTTTCCGGGCTCTCACTCCTGACCCTGTCGAGGCTCGTGCCGCCTGCAACTCGAATTGCGAGAGCTGTGCCACTCCCATCAACCGTTATACGACTGAGTCCGACTGCGATATGTCCGGCGGATCCGGCTGCGCTCGACCTGTTTGCTGAGGTCGGAACTGTTTTTCCGGTCGAAACTGAGGGGGAGTTCGATGCGATCTGCGCGACCACTGCAACTATTGCTTCGTACTTCGCATTCGTTGAAAGGATCGCTTCTTGGTTGGCGCAACAAGGGATTCCAGAAACGAAAGCCAGAGACTACGTTGGACGACTGTTTTTTCGACTGCCGTCGAGGCGCCAGAGCGCAGCTTTCAATCATTCGCCGTCAACCATGCAACTGCCGGTGGCATAAACGAGCAATTCCTGAAACATCTGGTTGAACGTGGTCTACTAACGAGTGTTTCGGAAGCTCTGGATGCGGTTCTTCAGCGAATCAACGCGCAACCGCAAACGCCTGAAGCCCAGGCAGCCCTTTGACGCCATTGTCATTTAGAAGATGTCTCGATATTTTGGTGTAATTGGGTGCTAGTTCGGGGCAAAATGACTTCTTATTGCCGGTTGCCGACCACTCGGGAGTTGACGCGATATTCGTAAACACAAGCGCGTTTACGGTAGTGATTCGCAACTCGTGCCGAAGTTCTTCCTGACAGTTTGAACGACCGGCTGGCGACTATCGGCCCCAGGGCCTCGGCGAAAAGGCCAAAGCTGGATTTCACATGTCCGCCCGACAGCAAGACCACGCCACATTACGCCGCATTCTCGACACCCAGGAAATCAGCGCGAGGATCTTTGCCCTATGAAATCCTCCCCATCCGCACGGAAGCGCTCCGGTATTTCCGCTATACGGAAGAGGAGTCGCGTCGAGTTTCCTCTACCTTGTGGCTACGCATTCCGGGTATTTCACCTGCCAGTGTTGCCTTGCCCGTAAAAGTGGTGGAAAAGAAACACGTTAGCTCAAAGGAATATCTTCGGCATGGCCGCGTCTTTCATCTCTTCTCACGCAATCTCTATGAAGCGATTGGAGAGAGAATGTCCGTTTTCGGCGCGCACACTCGACCGAATAAATCCGAACCCGGCTCATCGCGCTCGACTTCATTCTTGGAGCCACCACAGGTCAAACAGTTGTTGGCCGGGCTTTCAGAACCATGCCGTACGGTTGTCCTCACCGCCATCTTGACTAGCCTAAGAATCGGGGAAGTCCTTGCACTGCGATGGAGCCGATTGGACTTCGTACGCAACTCCATCGAGGTGTCCGAAACTTACTCCGATGGCAAATTCGGCAGTCCAAAACCGCGAAGTAGCCGACGCGTGATTCCCATGAGCCAGACACTGTGCGAGGTTCTCAAAACACACCGAGCATCCTGCATTCACTCGGGGAAATTGCCGCGTGTTTCCTGGCATTCGTTCCGGCACGGCAACGCCGCATTATTAGGTGAGGTCGGGGAGTCTGTGAAAACGGCGCAGGCAATCCTGGGGCATTCGGACATAGAAACAACGCTAAATACTTACATGCACGCGATCCCGGACTCGCAACGGCGTGCGGTCGAGCGAGTGGCGGGGGTTTTGTTCCCAGGTGTGCCTAAATTGGCTGCAGCGGAACAAAATCAAAATTGTGGAAGTAATCATGAAGAAAGAAGTTAGTTGAGAGGAGTGGTGAACCGGGCAGGACTCGAACCTGCAACCCGCTGATTAAGAGTCAGCTGCTCTACCATTGAGCTACCGGTCCACGTTAACTTTGGAATTTTAGCACGCCGCGCTAATTTGTCGACAAACAGCGAAGTTTGGAATGGGAAGGGTACGTCGTTACCCTCTAGCGGAGTTCCCGTCCTGCAGAAGGCGTTTACTTGAGGCTCTGCAGGTAACCAATCAGTGGGTTCATGTCACTGGGTGGAAGATCGATCGGCGGCATACCCCCGGCGGTCATTTTGGCCGTTGGGTGCTTGAATAATTCCGCGAGTTGTTCCGGCGACAACTTTGCGCCGATCCCGGTGAGAGCAGGCGCCGCGGCTGTGCCGACCCCACCATCTCCATGGCAGGCATTGCAGGATTGCGACTCGAAGATGGTTTTGCCTTTCGCGGCTTGAGGATCCGCCAGAGCCGTGTTTATAGCCGCCAAAGTCGCTGTGGACAGCTCGGGCTCAAATGGCTTGCGCATGTAAGCCTGTTCTTCCGATTTTTGCTTGGTGAGTTGTTGAGCAACGCTGGGATCGTGGCTGTCGAGATATTGGCTGCGTAGACCGAGCCCCACCAGTGCGAGCAATACGAATCCGTACGATCCCATGGCGATGGGACGCTTCCATGGACGGCGTTCAATGCTGCGATCGAAAAAGGGAAGCGTGACGATGCCAACTGCGAGAACCATGGGGATTATCAGGATGCCGACCACCGAAGCTGCTCCGTGCCAATATTTCAGCCACTGAAAAATGGGCAGGTAATACCACTCCGGGCGCGGGACGTATTGCGCGTCGGCAGGGTTCGCCGGCGGGCCCAACTGTATTGGAGCAAAAAAACACAACAATCCGAGTCCGATGATGAGCAACGCGGTGAGGGACAGATCCATGAGGACCTGGCGAGGATAAAAAAGGTCCGTTTTTTTCTTCGGTTCGTAAGGATCTTCGTCCGGGGGACCGGCGGCTCCGGCCTTGCGAAACAGCAGGATGTGCGCTGCCACCAGCGCAAAGACGCATGCGGGTATAAAGAAAACGTGGGCCACAAAAAATCGCGAAATGGTCAGAGTGCCCATCTCGGTACCGCCGCGCATCATGCGCTTGAGGGTTTCGCCGATGAGGGGAACTTCGCTGGCTGCGTTCGTTCCAACGGCGGTGGCAAAGTACGCCCGCTGATCCCACGGCAGCAGATACCCGGTGAAGGCCATTCCGAGAACCAACGCGAAAAGGACACAACCGGAAACCCAGAGAATTTCGCGCGGGCCCTTGTAAGACCCGTAGATGTAAGTTTGCGACAGGTGCAGGAGCAGCACGATGATCATGGCGCTAGCGCCGTAAGCGTGGAGGCTACGCAGAAAAGAGCCGGCTGTAACAGCTTTGGTGATGTACGAGACGGTGGTGTGCGCGTGATCCGCGGACGGAACGTAATAGAGCGCCAGAAAAATGCCAGTGATTACTTGAGAAATAAAAATGAACAACAGGCCTGACCCGAAAACGTAAGCGAAACGGGCCCCGCCCGGTATCGGTTCGTAGAGCGCGGAACGTAGAGCCGCATCCACGCCAGTGCGGCGATCGAGCCAGCTCCAGAGACCCGCTTTTGGCGGTGCAGCTGCAGACTCACTGCGTTCGATTTTCGTCTCCTGCATCCGGGTATGATCCTTGCTCAGCCGACGACTTCCTTATCGGACACTAGCTGCCGGAAATATTGGAAGCGCACCAGCAGTTGGCCGTCCTGAACGGAAGTCTCGAGAGTGTCCATGCCTCGTTGCGAGGGCCCACTGACACGAGACCCATTCGCAGAAAAAGTGCCGCCGTGGCACGGGCAAACGAACTGTTTCTTTTCTTTGTTCCACGGCACTGTGCAACCAAGATGCGGACATATGGAAGTAAGAACAGAAATTTGGTTTCGCTGATCTTTAGTGATGTACACAATTTTTTCGGATACGGTCTTGCGCCAGCCATCGATTTGCTCAATTTGAATCGTGCGCATGGCCGGTTCGGTCAACGACCTGAATTCGCTTAGTGATCCTACGGGCGAGCTCTTGAGGTCGGTAGTTCGGCGGATGAGCGGAAAAATCGCAAAGCGCATTAGAGGCACGGAAAGCAAGGCACCTACGAAGGCAGAGCCAAGCGCCAGCAACGCGCCAAGAAAAGAACGTCGCTTCTGGAGTGATGGTTCGGCTGTGTGGTTTTGAGTCACGCTTTCAGGATTTTCCGCGTACATCAGGACCGCCTCCGCCCATGGATGTTCACGAACAGTTGCACCGCGACGATTCCTCAGGGTCTTTCTCTCTCTTATTTATTTTTTTGGCAGCGCGCGGATGTAGGCCACCAATTGCGCAATCTGATCGGGCTTCAATTTTTTCCCGAAAGCGGGCATTTTGCCTTTGCCGTTGGTGATCGCCGCGGCAAGCTCCGCGTCCGTCTTCTTTTGTATTAGTTCTGATCGCAGATCCTCGGCCTTCAGCGCTTTACCTGAAGGAGAACTGCCACTACCGTCCGGCGCATGACACAGGACGCAATTAGTTTTGTATATTTTTTCGGCGTCGTTTTGCGCTCGAACAACGCCAGTCAATGTCAACGTGATAAAACCGATGGATACGCTGGCTGCCACCACTCGCGAAATAAGTCTCATTAGTTTCTCCCTATTGACTGCGAATCCTATTGGACGTCTTCCCGTAAGACAATTAATCGGATGCCCGGACCTAGAAGACAAACCGTGCGAGCAAGTACACAGTGTTATTGGCCGAAGCATCGCGGCCTGCTCCGTCATAATTTGTCTGCAGCCCGTTGAATCGCCAGTAACCTGTGTATTGAACCGCAAGGTCGATATTCTGTTGCGGCCACCACGATAGGTTCAGGATGTATCCATTACTACGCGGATCGCCATTTGCGCTGCCGGTCACTGCGGCTTGGGGAAAGAGAATCGGATCGGGCGTGCCATTCACGCCGAACAATCCCACCGTTCCGGAAAGTTTCGTTCCGTAGTGATATTCGACGTTGCCTTGCAGGGTATTGAGGTGATGTCGCGTGAATGCCGCGCCAGGGCCGTTACCAGTGTCCACTATAGTTCCGGCCAGTGAAGAATTCTCGCGAATATAGCTTCCTCGAAAGGAAAGCACATCATTGTTGAATTGCGGAATAGTGCGGTCATACTGAAAATCCGCTGCCCAATCTGTAAAGCTGTCCTCGGGTCCGGTGACCGCATTGGGAGTGCTTTTGACGTGGATACCATACATACCCACTTCCAGCGAATTGTTTTCTTTCACGGTTTGATAGGCGACGCGCCAGTAGGGCGCTACACCGCGAATATTTATGCCGAAGCCTGTGCCGGCGTTGGGTTGAGCGCCGCCGATATGCTCGGACCGATAAATGGTTCCTGCCAGGTAGATGTGCTCATTCCACATCCCATAGGCGCCGACCCCGGCGACATCCTGCGCCAGGCCGCCATTAATTAGAGCGCCCGCAGTCGGCCCGGGTGCCACGTTGCTTCCAGTAAAGGGAAAACCCCATGCTGGCGTACTGTTCCACAGGTCCTCGACCGTAGGATTGTTATTAAACATAACGCCGTAACTTAGCGGCTTGCCAAACACCGAAGTGGCGTTCGCATAACGTATATCCGTGTTGTCCCAGCTGAAGTGATCGCCTTGGCTGTCGTAGGTGACCTGCACGAAGCTGCCGACGTGACTGGCCCACTTGCCAGCCAGAAAAAGCGATGCAGCCTGGGGAAATAAAAAATTACCGTTCTGCGTACCAGGTTGAGGCGATTTTGTTTCCGTGAACGATGCATCAAAAATGACGGAGAGCGGGAATGCCTCGAGTATGGCTAATGCGGCGTTGTGGCCCTTCTTTTCATCGGTTACTTCTGGCTTGGTGGTGAACACGTAGCCGTCGAGTTTGAATTTTCTTCCAAATGGCGTGAGCTCGGGTGGCGCGAAATGACAGGTCGCGCATGGGAGTCCGGTCTGCCGCGAATAGCTCGGGACGGCATGAGCAACAGGTTTGAAGGTAATAAGGAGACACGCGATAACGAATATTGGACTGAGGTATTTAACCGCTATTTTTCCGGCTGCTGATAATATAGGTTTCGAATGTCGCACGCGATGCTCCTTAGATCTCTGTCCAGTCAGTTCCACTTTGAATCGTGACTAAACCTCTTGAGTCGCGCCATGCAGCTGCGGCGCCAAATCACTGTTCAAATAGCTACGGGGCAGGCCAAGTACTTGGAAGGAAGAACGCAGACCAATTTGAACATCTACCCGCATGGGAAGGATGTCCCATTTCGCACAGTCAGGTGTCGGCGAGAACTTAGGGACTTAGTTTTGGGTAACTTTCTGCGGCTGAGCTAACTTCCAGGTTTCTCGACCGATGGCCCAGTCTTCCTGAGCCTGCACGACCAGGACACGAACGGATGAGGAGGGCGTCGAGACATGTCAAATCCATTGAGAACGGGCATGGTTACATCCAGAATAATTAAATCGGGCTTAAGCTCCGCCGCCTTCTCGACCGCCTCTTTGCCATTTATGGCTTCACCGCAAACTGCAATGTCTAGGCGGGCGCTCAAAATGGCACAGACGCCCTTACGTACAGCTTCATGGTCATCAACAATGAGGATTCGCAGGGCGGTGCCTTTCGACGCGGGAGAACTAACGTTGCTGTTGGGCCCTTGTTTATAGTCCCTGCGTCAGAGAACTCGCCATACCCACGTTCTTGTACGCTGGCTTGAGTCATTCCTCCAGAGCTCCCAGATTTCTAGTCTTTGAACCGTCTCGAAGTGGACAGTTTTGAGTGCTTGGCTAGCGCACAATGTAGGTAACACCGCACATGACAAATAAACGCACTCTACTGCACGTTGACAAGAATACTCGTGATCAACACGTTTTGGCGACGCGGTCGCCAAGGCAATAGACGGCCCGTTTGGAGGCGAGTGTGTGAGCACTCTTACTGGAACCGCTGAAACAGAACGAAATATGGGCGATCTTTGTTAACTTGTCTGTGCCCGACAGCCGGGGCATTGAATCTATCGGCCGGCTGACGGTCGCTGCGGCCCGGTATACCGACTCTCGTACGGGCCCCGGTGCAGACGAGAGCGCACTCGCCTTTGAAGCGTTGAGGCGCGGCGCAAGGACTACCTCCTTGAGGTGAGCTTGCAGGGATTCATTCGTCCGTGCCACGCGGGATATGGCAGAGCGGCTGGGTTTTCCGTCATTACGCCGAGGAACTGCGTCATCAACGTGAACTGGCTGTCTGCTGTCTCGTGATTCAAGAAAAGCAATTCCGAAAGGCAACCATTGTCTAATTACCAAAAATCGCCGGTGAGTCTTCCGAGGACACTGACGGACCTGCTCACCCAAGCAGGTGCCGCATGGCTTCACGACGACGCTCCGACTCTCGGTGCTGCTTTGGCTTTTTACACGCTGTTCTCTCTGGCACCGGTACTCATCGTAGCCGTATCGGTTGCTGGTTTCGCATTCGGCGATAAAGCTGCGCAGGGAGAGGTCGTTCGGCAGTTCCAAGGGTTGATGGGTACTCAAGGGGCCACCGCAATCGAAAACATTCTACAAAGTACAAACCGGCCCGGGCTTGGGATGCTTGCAACGGCGCTCAGCGTTCTCGCGATACTAGTTGGTGCATCGGGTGCCTTCAATGAGCTTCAGGACGCCCTCAACATCATATGGAAAGTCAATAGTACAAAAACTTTCTGGAGGGTCGCTCTCAGGCATCGGTTCTTCTCGCTCGGTCTGGTCGTGGCTACCGGATTTCTGTTGCTTACTTCGCTCGTTATAACAGCCTCCCTGTCCGCCGCAGAAAGGCTCGTCGGGACGTTACTTCCTATTTCCATCATCGTTTTGCAATCAATAAACTTCGTATTCTCGTTTCTCGTGATAACGCTCCTATTCGCCCTCATATTCAAGCTTATTCCCGACACTACAATTCCATGGCGCGATGTATGGATGGGGGCAGCAGTTACGTCCCTTCTGTTTACGATAGGCAAGGTGCTGATCGGATTCTATCTGGGCCATTCAGCCTTGACATCCGCTTACGGGGCAGCGGCGTCTTTGGTCGTCTTTTTGATCTGGATTTACTACTCGGCGCAGATCCTGCTGTTTGGCGCGGAAATTACCCACGTGTACGCTCTTAAGTACGATACTTCTGCCTAACATAAACTATTATAAATAAATGAGATACATGGTGGAGAAGTTATTGAAAAATAAAAACGCTGAAAACGCTCAAACCTCGGAAATTGGGCCCAACTGGAACGTATCTGGAACGTGGGATTTTCGTCCTTCGCGAAATAAATAAGCGAGATTCGAACGCCGGACCCTCTGCGTAGAAGCCGCTCCGCCCGCGTTGCCAAATCTTCCAACTACTCGGACGTGGTTTCGATTCCCAGCACTCGCGCCACAGTTCAAGCGTCGTAAGAGCCTGCAAAATCGGTGCGAAAACCACCAGGTTCGACGATGGTGACCCTTACACCGAGCGGTCCCAGTTCTTTGGCCAGCGACTCTGAAAAGCCCTCCACACCGAACTTCGCTGCTGCGTACGCGGCACGCCCCGTCGGGCCAACTCGTCCGCCGAGTGATGGCGCGTATTTTAGGATTTGCAATTCACCGAACCGAGACGGCGATTTGGACATCGACATTGCCCTTGATTGCATTCGAGTAGGGGCAGATGGCGTGGGCGCCCTCGACAAACTGTGCTGCTGTCTTCTGGTCGACGCCAGCGATGGTCACGGCAAGCGCGGCAGACAGCGCGAACGCACCCGAGTCGTTGCGGCTGAGGCCGATTTGGGCGACAACTTCTACGTCACCATCGGCGAAATGGTGGCGAGCCTCGCGGCTCACTTGGAAGAGCGCATTTTCAAAGCACGCGGCATAGCCTCCGGCGAAGAGTTGTTCTGGGTTGGTCGCGTCGCCTTTTCCTCCGAGCGTTCGGGGGAGGGCCAGCATAAGATTGAGCAGGCCGTCGTCGCTGCGGATCGATCCACGACGGCCTCCGGTCGCACTGACTTTTGTGGAATAGACTATATCCGGCATCCGTTTTCTCCTTGTCGCGGTGGCAGTTGGTTGGGATCCTGTCGCCGACGATTCTGTGCTTTCTAGCGGTGGTGAACGAAATGCGACTCCAGGGTTTGAAAGTTTTCTACTGAGCGTGCGTGGCAGCGTCCTCGATCAGCGCCGCGACCTCCTTTGGCCGGGAGGTGTAAATCGCACGGCTGGCGCCCTCGACTTCTTTCGAGTGGCTCTTGGCTCGCGTCGCATACCAGCGTTCGAGGTCTGGGTTGATGGTTCGATCTTTTGTTGCTACCAACATCCAGCTTGGTTTGGTTCGCCACGCAGCGGTGGTGATAACGGCTTTGAAATTGTCGGCAAAGTTCGGCACCTGCGAGCGCGCCATGAAGGCGGCCTGCTCAGCAGGGAGGTCGGCTGCAAAGAGTTCATGAAACAGCGCGGGGTCGAGGTACGTGAAACCGTCAGAGGTTTTCTTTATCGCGCCGGATTTGCTCAGGGCACTGGGGAATCGCTTTCCGTCGTCGGCTTCATTCTCTCCAGCGTCTGGCATGTGAGCCGCGATGTACACCAAACCGGCAACGGAGGGATCCGTTCCGGCTTCCGTAATTACAGCTCCACCGTAGCTATGCGCGACAAGAATGCACGGTCCATCTTGTAGAGCAAGGATGCGCTTCGTGGCAGCCACATCTTCTTTAAAGGAGGTCTCCGGCTCTTGAACGATGCTGACGTTGTAGCCGTCTTTGAGCAGAATGTCGCAGACACCTTCCAGCCCGATCCATCCGCCCACGCGCCGTGAACCAGAACAACGTTGCGAATGTGATGCTGTTCATTTTGTGCGGAGAGAGCGCAGCACGTTAACAGAAATAAAATGCCGAAAATGGAGCAAGAGATTCCTCGCGTTACGCTCCTGGCTTTAGTTGAATCAGTCATTTGTCGCTCCTTTTTACCGAACAGATTTTGCGTCATAGGGATTACCTGCCAACAACTAATGAGATGGCTGGCCTTGGCGATCGTTGCTTGTTTGTTGCGGTTGCGCAAGAGTTCCTCAATGCCGGAAGTAGAGAAAAGGGATGATCAGGACCAGGGTCACGAAGGCGGCCGCGACAAACGCGATGCCGACAAGCCACGTAAATACGAACTTTCGTTCGCTGGTGCCGGGCGGTGGTTCGGAAATACCGACAATGTAATGAAGTCCCCGGAATAATCGTCCGAGAAATTTGATCATGTCGGCCTCTCGGGGTAGCTTCCAGCGAATCGCTAGCGCCGATCTTCGGCGACGCGACAACGTGTGACAGTATGATCTTGAATTTCAACGGAATGAAACCCGACAATCAGGTAGCAGCACCTACTGAATGAGAACACCCACCTTGCACCGAGCGAAGATCGCTCACAAAGAGTGCGAATGGAAGGATGGCGACAGGGGCGGCTTAGCTGAATGGGAAAGGACTGAAGAAAAGAAGAAAACAAAAGTGTGCCTTGACATCAAACGGCCTTCTCATGGAAGGACTTAGCAAATCCTTCGGATAGCTCACTTCTTCTTTTCATTCGCGGACCGAAACCAATTCAACGGTAATTGACAGGCAGGTGCACCATCGCTGCCCCACACGTTGCGCGTCGTAACCATCACTTTGTTGCGCCTCTCTTGCAAGACACAATGAAATTGCTCTCTGTTGGCATCCCAGTCCTGATGTTCGGACCAGATCAACACCGCTTGATTGCCGTCCAACTTGTATTTGTTTGCGATGTAAATCTGTCCGGCCATACCGAACTTGTCGAAAGTACGAATGGTTTTGCTTGAGGGATCGAGCCAGTATCTGGAGAGTTGACTGAGCGCCTTGCTGTACTCGAACTTCTCAGTCGCGGGATTGTAAAGCCATATGCAGCCGTATTGATTCCCAGTGGCGCCCCAATTGGTCATCAAATAAATATCCTGATAACCATCAAAGTTGATGTCGTCTGTGCGAAACCAGTCAACTTGCCTCCGCGGGGCCTCCATCTCCCCGAAATCACAGCCAGCAAGGCGCTGCGATGGCTGCGCAGAATCGCCCTTGAAAACCTCGATGCCCAGCACAGTCGACTGCGGGAACCCGTCCTGATCGTCTCTAACTTCGGGAATGATCTTGAAAGTAAAGAGGGGAAGCTTCGGCGCTATCTCGAAACGAAACGTTGCGCCCTCCGAAAGGTCCTCAATAAGATCATTCGAGTCTAAAGGTACGTCGAGACGGCCGACTCGCTGCTGTACTTGTTGAGTCGCCTCCGCCGGCGTGACCTGCGATAACTGACTCGCCAGTACCGGGACGGCAGCGATCAAAAAAACAGCGCAGCAGTGAGTCACCATCGAGAATCCTAGCGAAGCAGCTAATGAACTTCAATACGCGGTGATTGTACGATACCTTGGCGTTAGTGCCTGGTAAGTCGTGTCGGAAAAGTTCCGACTAGGGTGTTCGGGTAATCAGGCGTCCCCATTTTGTTCATCTCGCAGCCGCACTTCGCGCACGTCCAGCCACCCCGAAGCGCCTGGCTCAATGACTTCGGTCGCCGTACTTGCGGCACTGGAGAACTGCACGCGGGGCAATTCACAGACTTCGGATTGATGCCCCATCGATTCCTTGTGGCTGTGCCAAATACCACCAACAGAATGCCGAGCAGTGCGAGCGAGGCGAAGACGACGAATACCATGTTCATCACGCGGTCGGGAATCATGACGCTTATCAGAATGTCCAGCAGCACAAAGAGCGCGACAGTGCCCAGGGTAGCCTTTGCGTATTTCATGCGTCGTTCTGGATTAATTATGCTCCACAATCGATGGTCAGTGCCTGCGAAGTCGGGAAACCGGACATGTGGTTTTTTGCGTGCATTTCACTTCTCCGGTTTCGGCGTTTACCAGGACCTACAGGGAATTGGAGCGATAAAGTAATGTTGCGGAGACTTCCGTCCGCTTTGCCCTTGAGCCGCCAATCGAGCGGTTATTCGGGGTAATCCGTGTCCAAGTGAACGCTCTTCAGTTCCTTGATTTGTGTGATTGCGATCGCGTGAGTTCCGTTT
>Ga0185299_10001034_pt1 | contig 62219 bp, 65 predicted proteins | sample PaiPotPPA55metaG_FD_128002 | JGI IMG/M metagenome (GOLD analysis project Ga0185299, IMG submission 128002) | Iron sulfur acid spring bacterial and archeal communities from Banff, Canada, to study Microbial Dark Matter (Phase II) - Paint Pots PPA... ... | reverse complement strand
GGTGAATCCGGAAAAAGGATTTCTGTACGTCATCACCAAGGAGCACCCCACGCTCGACAACCTCGAGTTGCCAGCGAAAGCCGGCGAGAACAGCGCCTCGTCGTCCGACCCGGAGGGCTTCATTCGATACAACTCGCCATTGAATTTCATGACGGTGAGCACGGGCCTGGCATCCATAGGCCCGCCCTGGTCCACGCTGACGGCCTACGATCTGAACAGTGGTACCATTCGCTGGCAGATCCCCAACGGAGGTGTTTTGGGTCTCGAAAAAGAAGGTCATTTCAACACCGGGGCCCGCGATCCGCGCGGAGGCCCGGTTGTCACTGGCGGAGGATTGATCTTCGCCGCGACAGCTTCAGATCACAAGATACGCGCCTATGACGAAGATACGGGTGCAGTGCTGTGGGAAAAAGAGCTGCCAGTAGGATCCGACGGCGTGCCCGCGGTTTACCAAGCCGGCGGACGAGAGTACATCGCGTTCTGCGTCGCGGCCGGGAATGGTCTGAACTTCAACTTCGGACTCCGCCGGCCCGATCCGTTCGCTCCGACTCCCAACACTTACGTGGTTTTTGCGCTGCCGCCAAAATAGCCAGCACCCCGATCGCTGCGTCGTTCTGGTAGATTTTAATCGTGCGAAAGAGTACGGGAATTCTCATCGCGACCATTGCCTTTCTATTCACTCTGCAGGCGATTGCGCAGACTCCCGCCAGGCAAGGCAACCCTTCCGCGATCCCGCGCATGCCCGGCGGAAAACCGAATCTCAACGGTTTATGGCAGGCGATGACCACCGCCTATTGGGATCTCGAGAATCATTCGGCGCAGGCCGGAGCTGTGTTGGAATTAGGCGCGATCGGCGCGATCCCGGCCGGGACCGGAGTCGTCGAAGGGGGTGCGATTCCCTACAAGCCCGAGGCCCTTGCGAAAAAGAAAGAGAATTTCGCCAACCGGCTCAAGCTCGATCCCGAGGTCAAGTGTTATTTGCCAGGCGTTCCCCGTGCCACCTACATGCCGTATCCGCTCCAGATTGTCCAGTCACAGAACGATGTTCTAATAGCGTACACATACGATTCGGCCGCGCGTACCGTACTTGTAGCCAAGCATCGCGAGGCGGAGTTGGATACCTGGATGGGCACTTCTAATGGCAAATGGGAAGGAGATACGTTCGTAGTCGATGTCACGGGGTTCAATGGGAGGGCGTGGCTCGACCGCGCTGGAAATTTCGCAACCGATAGCTTGCACGTTGTGGAGCGGTACTCGATGCTTGATGCGAATACCCTGAATTACGAGGCGACGATCGAAGATCCCGCCGTATTCACCAGACCATGGAAGATCAGTTTCCCCCTGTATCGACACCGGGAAAAGGGCGCGCGCCTGTTCGAACTCAAGTGCGTCGAGTTTGTGGAAGACCTGGTATACCGTGATGTAGACAAGAAACCGACCCATTAGTTGGAATGCGACATACTCGCCACCTACTGCAGAAGGAGATTTTATGGGAAGAATAAATGGTTTGGCGGCTGCGGCAGCCGGAATTTTGATTTCGATGGCGCCGTTGCTCGCGCATCATGCTTTCACGGCCGAATTCGATACCAAGAAGCCCATTAAGCTGCGAGGTACGGTCGCCAAGGTCGAAATGGTGAATCCCCATTGCTGGATTTACATTGATGTGAAGAACGACGATGGGAGCACGACGCAATGGATGCTCGAAGCCGGCTCGCCGAATGTGCTCGTCCGGCGCGGTTTTACTAAAACTTCGCTTCCCAAGGGAACAGAAGTCATTTTCGAAGGCTTTCAGGCCAAAGATGGAATGAATCGGGCAAACGGCAGGGATATCACATTTCCGGATGGAAAGAAGCTATTCATCGGGTCGACTGGCACTGAGGGGCCGCCCGAGGAGACCAAGAAGTAAGAAGGAGTTATTCCATGCAGGCCACGTATTGCACAGCGATCTGCGTCATTTCGCTTGCCGCGCTCGCATCCCCGGTAAAGGGGCAATCGCGCCAGGCCATACCGCCCAGCGAATCCAATTTCTTCATTGGCACTCCGGCCGGGTGGCTGACTCCGAAAACGCCGTGGGGCGATCCGGATTTGCAGGGGATCTGGCCGCTGAACAATGTCGGAATCACGCCCTTGCAGCGGTGCTTCTCTCGGCAGCGCTATCCAGGTGCGGCTCCGGATAAAATCGCGGCGTGCGATCCACACCGGGAGTTTATGAGCGAGGAGGAGTTCAAGACCATTAAGGAGAACGCCTCCAAAATGCCGGACCGGTTCGCCGATGCCGCGCGGGAAGGCGAGGCCGGACGCGCATTTGTCACCGGCATCGTGGATGCTATGACTCCTCAGCGCCAGACTTCCCTCATCTTTGACCCGCCGGATGGCAAGCTTCCCGACATGACTCCGGAAGGTAAGCGGCTGGCGGCAGAGATGAAGAGCACCTGGCCCCTGCCCGGTGAGAATCTGATCTTCGATTCCCATCACGACTTCGACCTTTGGGATCGCTGCATCACCCGCGGCATGCCGGTCTCGATGTTTCCGTTCCGTTATAACAATGGAATTCAGATCGTTCAATCTCCCGGACAGGTCGTGATCTTCCTGGAGATGATCCACGACGCGCGCATTGTGCCGCTGAATGACAACACACCTATTTCTCCTGAGATCAAACAGTATATGGGCATCTCGCGCGGGCACTGGGAAGGAAACACGCTGGTAGTCGAGACCACCAACTTCAAGCCTGGGGCGTCTGAGACCAATACAGCCGTGATTGCCTCCCCGGCCGGCAACCGCTTCCCTACCAGCGATCAAATGAAGATTACCGAGAAGTTCACGCGTATCAATGATCAATTCCTGATTTACGAGATCAAGACCGAGGACCTTGTGGTCCTTACTCACTCCTGGACGGCGCGCTTCCCGCTGAAGCTCGAACCGGACTACAAGTTGCTCGAGTATTCGTGTCAGGAAGACAATCGTGTGGTGCCGGACTGGATCAGCGTCTCCCGGGCGGAGCGTTCGGGCAAAACAGGTGCGGGTTCCGTGGCCCCACGCCGGTGAGGTTGTACACAGCACTCTCGTTTTGTGCAGCAGTCGCCGTGCCCGCTCTGGCGGAGATCAAGGACCCTGTCAAAACCGCCGACGGCTCGATCGCTGGCGTGACGCTCCCATCTGGAGTCCGCGTTTTCAAGGGAATCCCGTTCGCTGCGTCTCCGGTCGGTCCGCTGCGCTGGAAAGAACCTCAGCCGCCGGAGCGATGGAGCCAAGTCCGCAAAGCCGATACGTTCGGTAACGTTTGCGTGCAGCAGAGCTCGCCCAAGCGCGTGCCCGTCAATGTCGCGGTGGACTTGCCCGATTCGCCCAAGATGAGCGAGGACTGCCTGTATCTAAACGTGTGGACCTCCGCCAATCGGGCCAGTGCTCGCCTTCCAGTAATGGTGTGGCTTTTCGGAGGAGCGTACCGGGAAGGCTCGGGATCGAGTCCTCATAACGACGGTGTGGCGCTCGCGCGCAAGGGCGTGGTACTGGTCACCTTCAATTACCGCGTGGGGCCGTTCGGGTTCTTTTCGCACCCTGAGTTAACGAAGGAATCGGGCCGCAATGCATCGGGCAATCAGGCGTTGATGGATTCGATTGCCGTTTTTCGATGGGTGCAAACCAACATTGCGGCGTTTGGCGGTGACCCTCGCAATGTCACGATCTTCGGCGAATCCGCGGGAGCGGCCATGATTGGCGGGCTAGTTGGGTCGCCGGTCGCCAAAGGACTATTTCATCGAGCCATAGCGGAAAGCGGTCATTGGATGGGCCTCGGCATGGCGCCCATGATCCCTTTGGCGCAGGCCGAACGCTTTGCCGCGGGTGGCACCGGGCGGGGCGCGCCAAATCCGCCTCCCGGCGAGTCCAAGCCGCTCCCGTCCTTGTCGGAGCTGCGTTCCCGGTCGAGCGATGACGTGCTGAAGACGATTAGCGGAGCAGGCATGATTATCGACGGGTGGATTGTGCCGGAGGATGAGTCGATCACGTTTGCCGAAGGGCGTCAGAATCCGGTGGATCTGATCGTCGGGTCCAACAAAGACGAACACACGTCGTTTGGGGGAAATATCGCGTTCCGCAATACCCTGGCCTGGGCCTCCAGGCTCTTCGCCGAGCGGCAAACGGCTCTTGGAAAACGCGCCTACTGGTATATCTTCACGCACGAGCCGCCGCTCGAGCCAGGTGTCCGTGATCTTAAATCGACCCACGCTGCGGAGATTCCGTACGTTTTCAACAACCTCGCCGCGCCGAGGACCATTCCGGATCTGAGTTCGCCGCGTCTGGCGGCGGCGGCGGAGCGAGATCGCGCGCTGGCGGAGCAGATTTCGTCTTATTGGGTTAATTTCGCGAAAACAGGCGATCCCAACGGAAAGAATCTCCCCGTGTGGCCACGCTTTCAAGATCACAACTCGCCGCCGTACATTTTAGGAGAAATGGCCGAGGTTCCCGGAGCGGACGTTTTGAATCCGCTGGACGAAGCCTACGAAAAGCTGCTGGCAAATTTAAGGTCGACTGGGAAGTAGAAACTGGTCGATGAAATAGTCCCTTCAAGCGGCAGGAGAGCATCACCGAAACCCTTTTCAACGGCGGTTCGAGGTAGTTATTTTCAGAACCTGTTTCTGCCCGTCCGACAGAGGTACGAGACGGCAACAAACAAGCCCATCTGACCCGAGCGTCGCTTTGCTTCCACGCGATTGAGCACGGCTTACGTAGGGCTACCAGAGTCTCAGGTCGCGGAAACCGTGCGCGGGTCGGAGCGTGCTCGCAATCAGTGGCCCGCTCGTGTCGACTGGCTGACGGAAGGGCATCACTGGCCACAAGAGCGTAGAACGTCCGGCTCTTTGATGTGCTCTAGTAGACGCGCCAGACGTCTCTCAAGAAAATCGTTAGATCAGCCTGAGATGAGCCATTATCGGAGTCTACTCCTTCGGCGTCGGTTTTCCGAAGTAGGGCACGCGCGTCGCTTCGGCACGACCATTTGCGATTGCTAAACGGTGGACGACTACTTGGGACGGATCACGCGGGCCCGGATCTGAGCCGTCTCGCAATTGCTACGGTTTGAGGCCTTTCGCATACTTGTAACCATGAAGAGAGCCCTCGCGATTCGGCTCGTTTTTCAATCGTTGCAGAGGAATGGCCAGTTGCGAAACAACAGGTGCGCAACCTGCTGGATCGGGCATGACTCCATTGGCGTTTCGAAGATTGATCCTCACGCCGGCGTGACGGAAATAAAAAACCACATCGGGTTCTATTCGTTAAACTCGCACTAAATGTCCTTCTCATCTTCCCAGCCGTGCACCGGATGTCCGACGACCTGTTGCAGGCTGACCGGTTTCGGGCGATAGGGCATACCGAAGTGCTTGTCGATTTCGTCGCGGTACGACATTTGAGGGCCCGGGAATCCGATCAATTGCCAGCCGATCAATCCAGCGTTGCCGCCATGCATGGGGTCGGAAAACATGCCCTCAATGGTGTGGCTGCGGAGCATCTGAAAGAACGTGGTTCTTTCGATGGAGCGAAGCTTGTCGTCCTGTTGTTCGGGCGTCAGATCCCCAAATCCCACGAGCGTCTGGAGGCCAGCGCGGTAAATTTCGCGGGGAGATTCCTTGCCCTGATATCCATGTTCCGGGATGGACTCCACGAAGGGGCCTTTCGTATATCGATACTTGTCGCGGCCATACGGTCCGGCGAGCTGGCGGTCGATGTAAATCACGACTCCCGCCTCGTTGGCGCCCGGGCCGTTGGCGTCTGTCGGGAAAATACGCGCGCAGGCCGCCGCAATCACATGCGCCTCGGCGGCCGAGAAGAATCGAAGCGGAATGTTGACGTTCCCGTCCTGCGCCTGGAGGCGCAGCGGTTCGCGCGCCAGCGTGTAGAGCAGCGTTCCACCGAGTGCTTTCGCGGGAACGCTTAGGAATTCACGCCGTTTCATGCGGCCCCCTTGGAACGCTTTTCGTGCGGCGCGATGAATGCGTCGGCCGCCCGGTAGGTGATTGCGAGCGCGGTCAGGGTCGGATTGAGGGACGCGTTTTGGGGAAACGCCGAGGCGCCGACAACCCAGAGATTCGGCACGTCCCAGTGCTGGAGATTCGTGTTTACCACGCTGTTCTCGGGCGATGTACCCATGATGGCACCGCCCTGAATATGCGTGGTTTGATACTGGACCACGTTATATTTGACGGGCGCGAGATGAGGCTCTTCGAACTTCACGCCCATAGCCTTGGCGACCTTGAGCTGGATTCCGGCTGCAAAGACTCGCTGGCGGTGTTCATGCTCGGTCCAATCAAGCGTGAACCGAAGCAGAGGATCGCCAAGCTTGTCGGTGTAGGTCGGGTCGAGGTCCATGAAATTTTGGCGATAGGCCAGGTGTTCTCCGGTGAACCCGACACCCGAGATTCTGTCGCGCCACTCAATCGACGCCGCCTTCCATTGCGATCCCCAATTGGATGTCGCGGCTCCATTCGGGTATTGACCGAACGAGGCGATGGGCCGGTTACCCGAACTGCCGACGGCAATGTGGCCAGCACGCACAATTCCCTCCGATCCGGTGAGGCCGTTATCGCCATCGAAATCGGCGAACAGCATGCCCAGCGCACCGCTGCCCATAAACAGGTTCAGAGGGTGATCGAAGAAAAGCCGCGTCCCTGCGCCGCCGACTTGATGGGTCAGGTTCTTGCCGAGCGTTCCCTTCGCTGTGGCCGGGTCGTACTGTGTGCCGATTTTCGAGAGAGCCAGCAGCCGCACATTGTTCAAGGTAAACGTGGCAAGCACAACCCCATCGGCCGGTTGAAAAATATCTTCCCCGTTCGCGTCGACGTACTGGACGCCGGCGGCGTGGCGGTTCTTGTGAACCACGCGTCTCACCCAGCAGCCGGTCTGCATGGTGAAGGTTTTGCGGCGGGCGAGCACCGGAAGGAGCGTATTGGTGGGCTGTGCTTTCGCTCCAATCATGCAGCCGAAACGCTCGCAATAACCACAGTAGGCGCAACCAGCGCGCGTAATCCCGTCGGGATTGCGATAGGCTTCGCTCGCATTTGCGGCAGGATTGGGATGGGGATGAAAACCGAGTTTTTCGGCCGCTTCCTTGAACCGAAGCCCGACGTAGCTTGTTTTCAAGGGAGGCAATGGATACTCGCTTGATCGAGGTCCCTCGAAGATATTGCCGCCCTCGATCTTTTGCCCCCGAATGTTGCCGGCTTTACCACTGACGCCCATCATCTGTTCGCCGCGCCAATAGTACGGTTCGAGATCATCGTAGGTGACGCCCCAATCCTGCACGGCGATATTTTCGGGAAGATACGCTGCGCCGAACTTTTCTCTCAAGTGAGTCGCCAGGACGAATTGGGATTCGAGGAAACGGAAGGAATTCCCGTTCCAGTGCTCGCCCGCGCCGCCTACGCCCGAGCCGGGGAGAAACGAGCCGTACTGGCGGACGGGAACGGACGAGTCGCGCATGGAGTGGCGATGGGTGATAGTCTCGTCGGCGATGTTCTGCATCATCCGAACTCGGATGGCATAGTCGAGCTCGTCCATTCCGGCGGCGTAGTCCGAGGTTTTGCGGGGGGCTCCGCGTTCAAGAACCAAAACTGAAAGGGAAGTGCGCCCGGTGATTTCTTTGGCCATCGCGAGGCCGGTCCATCCGCCGCCAACAATTACCACGTTTACAGGCTTGAGTATTTTCATGCCATGCCCACCCGTATCCTATCATCCAGCAGTCTCGCCTTCGAGCCGGTGGACGCCTTTAGTATCGGTACAACGTGTCAAAACCTGACGGCAACTGATTGGATATAAATGGTGTGGCTCCCCAGGCAGCACTTATCGAGTCCGTCTGCAGAGACGACCGCGTTAAAATAACGCCAAATAACGCAAATCGCCTATAGGGGCTCCCCTCGAATTGTTCAGGTATTCGGCTCGATCTTCGTCCTTTTCTGCCTGCGTTTGTGGTCTTCAGACGAGTCGCCTGCCGAGTTGTTAACCAACGAAGGGTTGTAAGTCCGAGTCCTGACCAGGGACCAAACCGATGAGAAACTCTTAGCGTTTAACAGCCAAAGGGGTCGGTCCCGGCATCCACCCCCAATGGCAAGAGATCTGGATGATTTCGGGCTGCAGGCAGCCCTGGAGGACGAATGCGCGAATTTCTCGAAGCGCTGCACCATCCCAGTCCAGTTTAAGGCCGGAGATATTCTGCGTTCTCTGCCGGAAGATATTACCCGGTGCTTCTTTCGCTTGACGCAAGAGAGCTTCCGCAATATCGAAAAAACATGACGACGCCAAGGACGTTCTGGTGCGCTTAGTGGGGAGCAAAGCCGATCTGACTTCTTTCATCGAAGTCTCGAGCATACTTGAGCAGACTGGCACCCTTAAGACAGTTGGCTACATGAATTTGCCTGCGGATGACATTTTCGCGCACCGAAGACCATGGCCGGAACGACCCTGACCTTCAAGGGACAATCGCAAAACTGTAGTAAATGAAGTGGCGCCTCAAAAAACCGACTGAGGGCAGTGAGTGAGTTGTGGCGCTTACCATACTACTGGCCATGTCCTGAAACGTTCGGCGCAAAGGCGAGTATCGCCGTTTACTTCTCCTGCAGCGACTTAACGTACTCGGTCAGATTATTGATTCGGACGTCAATTTCAAGCCGGCTCCCGCTACCGACGTAGCGAAACGCGACGCCCCAAGCCGGCATATCTTTGGGACCGTGCGCGTCTACACGGGCCTCACCACGAATCGTTTCCTTAACCAGAAGCGTTGGGAATTTACCATTGTTTCGCTTCGTAAGGGTCGTCAGGTCCGGCGCCGAGGCACCTCTTGCGTCGCGCCCGTGGCAGGAAGCGCAATAGACGCTATACATCTCTTCGCCAGACGAAGCCGATGTCATCGGGAGCGGGCTGATCGGAAATATTGACTCCGCCATCAATTGAGCAAGCCCAAAAAACAGGATGGCGCCAAACCCGAAAAACAACAAAGGCGTACGTTTCATGCCATTCTCCTCCCATAGTTTGGCCGCAATAGAACCGCCAGTTTGCCGATCGGTGTAATCGTCTGAATACAAAAGACGGCCAAGTCGCCCGGTAGGCTGCTTGCGTGAAAAGCCGCACGCGGAAACGGGTGCTATTGCGCAGGCATTTCTGGCAGCGCGCCGCGCGACGTCGACGCAATTCGGACCGAACTGCAGCGAGTGCTTGCTAGCGGCCAAATGGAGCAGAACTTACTTATAGTGTGGAGGACTGCGGTGCAGCGCTCGTGACCGTCGACTAGTACGTCCACCCTTACCGGCGTGCCGTATCCAAAGCCCTTGATGTCCTTGCTCCGATGGTCGCCTCCGAGGACCGCCATGCTAAGCAGTCTCACTTGCGTGCCAAGCGCCGACTGGAGACATCTCTCGATCTCTTCTGGCTTCAAATCAGGCATAGAGTATTACCTTTTTGGGATCGGGCAAGCAGGCTTCGGCTCTCCGACCAGACTATCACACTGTCGCCCTTATGGAGTCTTCGACATGAAGCCGCTTTGCAAATGCTACGGCGAGTCCGGTAATGTCCGCGTACTGAAAAGCCCCGCCCCGATAGGCATCGTCGCGATCATGAACTCGTTCTGACCTTGCGCCATCCGGCCAAAGAGGTGCGCCAATTCGCTCAACTTCGGAACTGGCTCGTTGATGGAGAGCGCCTCTAAAGCCTGCTTTGGGTCGTGTCTGACAGAAAGTGTCCCGGCCATCCTCTATTGCTCGGGCACTTAGTCCTCCATACAGGGTGTGCGTTCCTCGACCAAGAGATCGGGTATCCGCTTGCACTGTTGCTTAGCAACATCCCGGGATCGACCGGGAGATTCAGAAGGAGGCTTTTATGAATTCATGTCGCTTTCATTGCAGCTCTTGGGGAGCTATCGCTTTCTTGCCTCCAGGCGTTGTATTCGGACAGAGCGAAGAGCCCTTCCACCACGTGACGCTGAGCGCAGGGGCCGGGCTCACCACCGTCACAGGTACCAACACCGGAAAGCTGGACCATGGCGGCAACCTCCAATTGAACGGCGGCTATTTCTTCAACCTCTACGTCGGGATCACGGGGAATTTCATGTTCAGCGACTTGGGGATTACGCGAGCGGAGCTGGATAATCTGAACATGTCGGACGGCGGTGCCCAAGTGTACGCAGTGACAGCGGATCCGACTCTGGGCGGATACTTGCGCCAGACCGTTGAGTTCACGCAGCCGACTCTGGCGCGAACTTTCATTCTCGATCCGTGGTGGGTCTATTTCGGTCCGGCATTGTGCCGGTGGATGTAGTCCTGGGGAAGGCAGTGAATAACTCGGGCGGATTCGATGTCGGTGGTGGCTTAATATGCCTCTTCCTCGAACTTGCGCCAAGGCTTTCGTGGAGGTCCGCTACTTCAAAGGCTTCACCAGTAACACGGATACGACGCTCGTTCCGATCACGCTGGGAATCCGTTGGTGACCTTTGAGGTTTAGAAGTTGAGCCTCACATGATGGAATACGCTACGGCCAAGACACTCGATTCAACATGGGAAGCGCAGCAGCCGAATGAAACGGGGACGGGCGAATCCTCCGAGTTCTCTGCGTTGCTTCGGACGTACTACCAGCATTGGACGATCCGCGAGCGCATGTGCGAGTTCCTCGGGGGATCCCAAGAAGGCGACAGCTGTGTATGTTGTCGGCAATGACGGCTCTTCCGATTTTGCTCAGCCCTTGTCTCCTGCTTGTCTGGCTGAATGCCTGGGAGCGGGCCTAGAGATCGACCGTTCCCTGTGGGATGAAGATTCCCTGATCGCGGATATCGATCTCGAGTATCACAACTTCGACTACCCGGCGGCTCCGTGGCTTGATCCGGAACGAGCCTTCAAACTGCAGGAGCCCGTTTTGGATGCCACACTACGGATTCTGCGTCAGTCCGGTGTTGATCCCTTGACACTTGTTAGCGGTCGAGGTTTCCACCTGGTTTGGGCCGTCTCCCGCAAGTCTCGTGCATTCCGCCGCCTGGTAAGGCTAGGACGCGTACCATCTAGCCTGCAAGCCAGATACTCGCAGCCTTGCTCTCCCAATGGGTTGAGCGTTGATCCCGACTTAGGGAGCGCGTTCGCGGGGCTCGGTCTTATTGTGGAGTTCATCGGACATCGGGTGCTGGCGGCCACGACAGCAACCTGCACCTTGCCCGTTCAACTTACGGCGATCGAGGTCGGACCAGGGATCGGGGGGCGCGAAATCGTCTCATTCGATCTTTCCGAATACGGTGATCCCTTGCATACACGGCACATTCGTCTTCCGTTCAGCGCTTACCTCAAACCCAGGCAGTTCCAGTGGATACTGGGAGGAGCCGGAGTGCGCCGCCTTTTGCCGATCTTCACGATTCCGCTGTCCGGCATGACACCGATACAGGCGATCCATACTGCGCGCAATCCTGATGAGGTGCTTGAACTCTCCCGGCATGCCTCGGCGCGAATCCCGGATTCATCCGAAGCGATGGAAGACCTCGTTGACGAGTACGAAGATTCCGAGCTCGCCGCGTTTCACGAGCAATTTTACAATCAGCTCCGGGAGCTGCCTCTGTGCACGGTTAATCCCAGCTCAGCGCAGATTCCCGAGGCGCCGGCGTGCGCGGAATGGCTTCTTGACCACCCGAACGACTGGCTTCTCAAGCCGGCCGGGCTACAGCACGTCGCGCGGATCTTAACGGCTCTCGAGTGGCGCTCGCGCGATATCGCGCAACGGATTTATGCTAGTTACCAGAGAGATTGCAACTGGGGTAGTCTTTGGGCGCGCCTCGATCCGTTGAACCGGGCGATCTTTTATACGCGGCTGTTTACCGGGATGATCGCCACTGGGACCGACAAGCTGATTGATTTGAACTGCGCATCACATAAGGAAAAAGGCTACTGCATGATTCCGGAGTGCTGCTCCAACCTGGTCACATATCGAAACATGTTGATTGAGAGGAGACCGCGTTGAGCGACTGGGCGGTTGGGCTTTCGACGGGATGCTTCTGGCAGACGAGTATTTTCGACTGCCTTGAGGACATCCGCAATTCCGGATTCGGAAGGATAGAGATCTGCTCTTTTCCGGCACACCTCGATTACCATGACGTGGAGCGTGTCAAGTGCGCGGCCGCCCTGATTAACGAACTGGGCCTCGAAACCTACTCATTCCACGCCCCCTTCTCAGACCGTATTGACATCACCTCGCCGGATCCGCAGGCCCGCGACTTCGCGCTGAAGGAGTTATTGCAGGCAGCAGAAGCAGCCGCGATTCTCAAGGTTCGCTACTTTGTCATTCACCCGGGACCTGAAAACGCGACTTTGCCGGAGCACGAGCGTTTCTGGCGTCTCCAGATTGCGGTTGGGGTTCTTAACCAGGCATTCCTTCACTGCCGGCGACTGGGTGTCGGTCTTGTGCTGGAAAACATGCTCCCCCATCTGTTCGCCGGCCGGATGCGGGACCTTCTTTGGATTCTGGGCGCTCTGGAGACGTGCCAAGTTGGCATTTGCCTGGACACAGGGCATGCCCATCTCGGGGAAGATCTGCCGGCCGCGGTTCATAAGCTCTCCGGGCATCTCTGGATGGTGCATGCCAGTGACAATCACCGTCAGTACGATGACCATCTTCCTCCAGGAGACGGCAAGATTAATTGGGCGGCATTACTCGCACATCTCTACGATTTGCATTTCAACGGCACGTTCATCCTGGAAATTGGCGGGACGGGCGATCGAAAGGAAATCCTGGAGGGAGCACGCAGGGGCCGCCTGTACCTGCGGGATCTATCCCATCGACTTCGTGTTCCCGGGTGAGGCCAGAACCAAATCGACTCTAAGATTCGGAAAATTCTGACGTCGGCGCTTCGCTCCGGCTTCCTTTGCCGCTCTTTAGTAGTGTCGCCTCACTTAGCACCAGCGAGCTGGCCACGGACACTGCATTTTCGACCGCAATGCGGACCACCTTGGTCGCGTCGATGGCTGCGTCGAGGCCTCGTTCGAAAACCCATGCCAACCAGCAGGTGCGTTAAGTCGCGGGGGTGCTCCATTCGACTTGATGTAAAGCTGTCCCGCTCTTTGGAGGAGCGCGCCAGAGCCTAAAAATCGGCAAGACGCCGGTAGTAGAAAGAGACGCGCAGAGCATTCAGCACGGCCGCGAGATCGATCGCTTCCTGCGCCAAGGCGCCGGTAACCGGGGGAAGCCACCCGACGGCGGCCATGACCATGCCCGCAGCGCTCAGCGCCATTCCGCCGACCGCGCTTTGAAGAGCGATCCTACGCATTCGCCGACTGATATGCAGGAGTTCGTCGGTTTTCTCGAGCGAGGAATCCAGTACCACTGCGTCAGCTGCGGCTGCAGTAATGTCACTCTTCGACCCGAGAGCCACCCCCACGGTCGCCATTAGCATCGCAGGCGCATCGTTAATACCATCGCCCACAAACAGCGTCTTCTCGCGTTGCGTCGCTGCAGCAACTATCGCTACCTTCTCTTCCGGACTCTTACCTGCGTACGCCTCGGCGATCCCCACGTGGCCGGCAAGATAGCGCACCTCCTCCTCGCGATCACCTGACAGCAGCACGATGCGCTTTACTCCGTGGCTTGGCCTCAAGTGAGAGATGAATGGACGGCTTTCCTGACGAGGCTCGTCACGAAAGCGAAAAACGGCAGCCAGGCTCCGATCGAAGAGTACGAGGCACTCCAGGCCGGTCGTGGGCGGTGGCAGATCGATACCGGGTACCTGGGACCGGGCGGTAATCTTGACAGCCACGCCGTCTACAAGCCCCTGAAGTCCAGCTCCCGGGTTTTCACTCATCAGGCTCACTTGCGATAGTCGCAACCCAGCGTCCCGAGCAGCATGTAAGATCGCAGCGGCCAGCGGATGCTTGGAGTACTGTTCCAGGCTCGCTGCCTTCCTCAATACCTCCGAGCGGGAAGACTCTTCGGCGCACAGGACCTCCGTGAGCACCGGCTTGCCGTATGTCAACGTCCCGGTCTTATCGAAAATCAGCGTGCGGCAGTCATCGATCTGCTCCAGAGCTGCCGGATTTTTGATGATGATTCCGCGTTTTGCGGCCAGCGAAACCGCGCCGAGAATAGCTACTGGAATCGCGATCAACAATGGGCATGGAGTCGCGATCACGACCACTGCGAGGAATCGCAAGGAGTCACCACTATGTAGCCAAGCACTCACGGCGATCAACAAAGCAATGGGCGTGTACCATGCACCCAACTTGTCGCCGAGCCTTCGCAGCCGAGGGCGGTTCGCCTCCGCTTCACGTAGAAGCTGGACGATCTGTGCATGCCGGGACTCTATCGGCAGCCTGGACGCCATAACCACTAACGGCTGTTCTTTGTTTACGGCTCCAGAAAGCACGGCTGAGCCCGGAGCCTTCGAGGTCTCAAAGGGCTCGCCCGTGAGATACGACTCGTCCATCCGGCCGTGGCCTTCTATGACAGTCCCATCCACAGGTGCAACCTCGTGCGGCAGAATAACGATCGTGTCGCCTACGTTGAGCTCTTCCAGCGAAATGTCGACCAGGCCCAAATTGGTTCGGCGGTGAGCGACTGTTGGCATGCGTTTTTTAAGGGCTGCCAGCACAGAGTTGGCCCGATCGGTGGCATAGGATTCCAAAGCCGTGCCGCCCGAGAGCATGAGGACAACTATTGCGCCGACCAGAAGTTGTCCGCTGAAAACAGCAGCTACAATTGACACGCCCGCTAATAAATCCGATCCGAATTCCAGTCGTACCAAACGGCGCCCCAGCCCCCAAAGCAAGGGCACTCCGCCGAGTGCAACCGCCACGCCTAGTGGGATTTCGGCGAACGCCGGCCGCATCTGGGTCAGGTAGCGAAGGCACACGTGGATTAGAATGCCAAATGCAGAGAGCAGAGCGATCCAAGTTTGTGTAGACTCACGGACAGTTCGCCCCTTCTTTGCAAGCAGAGGCGCAACTTGAACACGGATTGACGTTGCCACAGCAGCTTAGCTACTGCAACTGAGCAACCAATTCACGGCGAAGGGAACGAAGTCTGGAACTACGCGTTTTGGCGCGGCTCGAATCGCTGCAACCCGGGCCTGCAGGGAGCGGCGCGATTTACCGTCTCAAATGCTCAAGACCGGGCATGGAGACCGTCGAATGATGGGATACAATCGGGACCACATCGTGTTGAACGTCGCTTGAGCATGACCGCGACCCGTTATAATCAGGTCGGCGTTTCTTCGGACCACTTCCTGGCGTATACCTTCCGAGACTCTTCCGTCGATTACCGCGTGCGGTGCATGAATCTCCAACTGTGCTTTTAGCTCCCGCAGCTTCAAATCGGCGGCGTCTACTAAGCGCTTCTTATAGGAGCCGAAATCGACATCCAAAGTTGAGGGTGGTGTCTCCACCACGTGGACGAGGTACACTCGAGCCTTGTAGCCGCATGCAAACGCAGCGGCAGCCTTGATTACGGTTCCGCTTCTTCGCTGTCGTCAAGAGCGCAGAGTACGGATTGGTACGGAAGTCTCGGCGCGTGCCCGGAGAAAATAGAGCCGGTACCGGTCCACACAACCGTGCTCACATCGTGAAGAACCTTCGCCGCGACCGATCCGAGCAGGAGCCGGCGAATTGGCCCAAAGCCATGGGTTGCCAGCATCACCAGATCTGTCCCTTGATGCTGAACCACTTCGTCGACGACGGTGCCGGCCTCGCCCAATTCTGCGATGCACTCGACATGCTGGCCTGGGAAGGTTTCCAAAGCGAACTCTTGCAGGCGCCGTTCTTCGAGGATTCGTCCTTTCTGAAGCAACTCAGGATCTATAAGGACAAGTTCCCTGCGTGTGAAAGCTGCCGGTCCGTACGCATGCACGAGAGTCAGATCCGCGGAGAAATGCCGGATCATCTCCTTGACATACGGCACCACGGCTTGGCAGGGCTCGGAGTAGTCAACGGGGAATAGGATCTTTCGAAAGGGCAACATAATTCCGTATCGATACGAGCAGGTTCAAGACCAAATGCTATCCGATGCGATGGGCAGACCAAAACTCGGGGTAACGCATCCACCGACTTGAACAGCGCCCGATCGCGCTACTGCTTTTGAAGGTTCGTGATGGTTTCGCCCAAACCGAGTGTCTTCAAGATCGCGGGAGCCGTCTCGTCCGTAGCGAGCATCTGGTGGCACGTGCTGCAATCTTGCGTGATCGTCTTTTTGTCAACCGTTGCGTGGCTGTCATCATGACACCGGAAGCAGCCAGGGTCATCAGAGTGTCCAAGATTGTTAGGGTACGTTCCCCAGGTTACCTTCAGATCGGGGAATACGTTGCTTCGGTAAATTGCGACTAGCGCCTGACCCGCAAGTTGGATATCATTCGAGCGCTTAGCCCAAATGTCGCCATATTTTTGCTGGTAGAAACCATTAAGGCCGGCAGGGATTTTTTGCACTGCGTCGTCCTCTCCGGTGTAACTAGCCTTCAACAGCTCGACGGAGGTTTTCTTGACGAAAGGCAACCCTACTGGAATCTGGCCTGCGGCAATGGCCTGATCGACAGCATGGTCGGGCAATTCGAATGAGTGGGCCGCGCGGTTGTGGCAATCAACGCACTGCATCTCAAATGTCGGCAGAGAGCGGACCGAATCGGGCTTCATGCCGCTGGTTACGTACGTTCGCGTAGCGCCGGTCACTTTGTTGCTGTACTCGACCCAGGGAAGGGTCTGTCGCTTTTTATCAGAGGCGGCGTAGCGGATGTGTACGCCCGGTCCAATGTGCGCTCCATGGATGCCGCTGAGGTTTCCGCCGCCTACGAGCATCATCAAGACGGTCTCAGTGCGCGTGTTCGCTTCATCATCCTTAAAGCTGCTGAGGATGCGGAGGCGCGGGCCGATGAACCTCTCGCGGGCGTGGCACTGCTCACACGTATCAGCAGAGGACACAAGCCGGTTACTCTCCAAGCCGGATTCGAGCGGCCGCGGAAAAGTATTAAACGTTACCGCCATAAGCTGGTTGGTTCCCGCCATCTTTGCTTTGAGCCAGCCTGTCGCGCCTGGTGCTATATGACAGGAGGCGCAGCCCACATCTTGATGTGGCGGGAGGAGATGAGCAGTGAACTCGGGTTTCATGACATGGCAGCTCTGCCCACAGAACTGGTTGGTTTCCATGTGGGCGACCGCGCGATACGTTAACTGGCTTCCGATGACGAGGTTCGCCACAGTCATGATCGCGAAAAATATGCCTGCGCGCCGCCAAGCCGCTCGGCTATCGATCACCGCGCCGAAACCTTCGGCCGCCCTTCGTCTTCCGAGCGCGATCCCAATGGGAATCAGCGCCAGTCCTGCAAAAAACACGATCGGGATCGCGATGAACACCAGCAGCCCGATGTAGGGATTGCCGACATGCCCACGAATGTTTTCCGGGAGCAAGAACAGCCACGAAAATCCGGCGAGCGTTACCAGCGTGACGCCTGCCATGGTGATCCAGTGGCTGGTGAGCAGAACGATTACAGGCTGTTTCTGTTGATCGGGCATTTCACTTTCCCCAGTTCTGGGCGTTTAGATAAGCAACCAGGTTCCCATTTCTTGCGCGTCGAAGGGCGGCCAAAGCAATGCACATAGTCTTCATCTGATCGAGCATGGCATAGGAGATATATTGGGTCTGCCTCTTTCGGAATGGTGACCGGGATCATACTGTCAAGACCGCGCCCGGAGTGGTGACACCCGTGCGCTCAAGCGGAAGGCCCCGCGGTTTCGCAATCGAGACCGTTGCCGTGATGGGTTCACCGGCGGCAATCTGGGCGCTGGTGATCTTAATCACGAGGCCGGGCGGGACGAATTCGACAGTTGCATCATCTGCGTAAAAGACCTTTTCGTGCGGAGAATACGGCCGCCGTGGGGCGCTCGCGAAGCATGTCGCTATCAACCCCGTGATCGCCAAAGCCCGCCATTGAGTCGCCAGTAATTTCATGAGACATCCTGTTCCCTGCTGGATCTGTGAAATAAATCACCAAACTCAGCTCCAGCAATTCCCACGGCTTTAAGTTCAATAGTAGACTGCTAACTGAACCAGCATCTAGCATTTTTCCCGCCCTTTCTGCCCTCTTGAGAGCATGTGCGGGTTTGACTGCGCACCATGGCATGGATGCTGCTCAGACTGTGCCTTGATACGACTGCCGCAGTATCCGCGGCGTATGACGCAATTGGGTGAAATCACCCAAGCACGCAGCTTGGCGAAGCCTAATTCACGCACTAGAGCCTTTGAGAAATTCATTCTTTCGGGGTGGGTTGACGTTGACCGAGTCTGGGCCTAAAGTTGCGAGTTCAGAATTTCTAATGTGCCTAGCCGTCCCTGGACGAGTTCTGCGTATCGAGTCCCTACAATCTCATATGATGGAAAACCCGATCGCGACGCTGGTGTTGGGGCTCGGAAATCTCGTTCACTCCGACGACGGCGTGGGGGTTCATGCGATCCAGCGATTGCAGAGTGATTTGCTTGTTCCTCTGGGAGTGGTACTGATGGACGGCGGAACGCAGGGATTGAGTCTGCTTCCTCACATCTCCGGGTTCCAACGGCTCCTGGTGATCGACGCCGTGGATGCGGGTCAACCACCGGGCACGCTCATCCGGCTGGAGGGCGATGCCGTTGAAAAGTTCCCCGGAAAGGCGTCAGTCCACCAACTCGGATTCGCCGACCTGATGATCGCCCTGAAGCTCTTGGGCGAGTCCCCCGAGGAAGTTATTGTCATCGGAATGCAGCCGCAGTCCACCGATTGGAGCGTGGAACTGACCGCGCCCGTGCGCCAGTCTCTGGATCAGCTGCTCGCGGTCGTGATCGCGCAACTGGAAACTTGGGCGAAAACCCCCGAAGTCAGATGAAGATGCTTGCCGCGCGGAAACGAATCCGTCCGAAGGCGTAGTGATCGAAGCCTAGGCAGAAGACGGCGCTCTCCAAAGGTTCACGGGTATCTCAAGGGATTAGGAGCAGAGCTGCTCCCGCCAAAGAGAGGTCTTTGATAAAGTGTGCAAATTCGCTCAGCCGTGCGTAGGTGTCCGTTTCGTTCCAGAAATGGTGCAAGAAGAAAGGCGCCGGAAAGATAATGCCGAACAACAGGACCGCTCCGACAGATCTATGCCAATTGAACAGTACCAGCACGCCGCCTCCTACCATCATTCAGACGGTGAGTATGGTCGCAGGCCGTGCCAGCGGCACACCCTTTCCGCCGATAAATGCCGAGTGATCCCGGAAATGGACAAGATGACTCATGCCCATCGCGAGAAAGTAGGTCGCAAACAATACCCGCCCAACCAGCGAGAGCCATAATGGCAATTGCACTTGCATCGTAAACCTCCATTGAAAGTTTGGCTCCGAGAGGATCGCTCCATCAGTTCAGAAGACGATCTTGCGCCTCAGTTCAGGCGCCGCACGATCGATGCGTCTGGAAAGTTCCGGAAGGTGGTACGTTGGCACTCGCGGAAAGAGATGATGTTCGATGTGGCGGAACATATTGAACGTGATCCGGTTCTTGATGCGGTTGCGCAGGGTACGCGCAATGTAGTGTGTGCGATCGCAGTGATGGTGCACCGTCCACACAGCGAAGAACGCAGTCAGGCACTGCCCGATAGCCATGGCAATCACGTGGTACCGGAGCGTGCTGCAGTGCCAGATGCCGAATACCCGCGCCATCCATACCGTACCCATCAACAATTCGGCGGTCACGGTCGCACGGAGCTTCGCGCTGCCATACCGAAGTGCGGTAGTGTGCAACACGAGCGGAAACAAGGGCCCGAACAGGAGCGCACGCCACGCCGGCATCTGCGCGGCGCGTCCTTCAACGTCACCCGCGCCCAACGTCAGCTTGTGATGCCGCAAATGATTGAACCGAACAGCGTGCATGGACCCGAGCATCACGAGGCTCATAGTCCACAGAACGCCGCTGTTAAGAGGGCGCGACAAGCCGAGTGCGGAGTGGAATGCATTGTGAACGAGTCGTAGCCCGGCGAGGAAGAACATGAACGATAGGCCGAGCGCGATCACATAGTACCCGCTCGCAGCCGCCAGGAGTGAGCTGGCAAGCCAGGTGAACGGCAGCAGTAGCTCCCCGACAATTTCGAGCCGGGCGACGGGCACAAGATCGCGCCACATTACTGATCGAACGCGAGGATCATGGAATATGTCCTTGACAGTCGGAGCAGTCATGGGTTGATTTACTATACGACATTCATTTGGGGGGACTCGCCGACCGACATGGAAGCTTTCATCACGCGATCTTCGATGGAGTATCGAATGTCAAAGCCGAGCTGACGACAGATTTTCTGCATCACGTCGTTCTCAGCCAGGATATCCCCGAACACGCGGCGGAGGCCCTCATTCCGGGCCAGCGAAATCAGCCTGCGAAGCAACTCGGTCCCCAGCCCCTGTTCGTGCCAGGCGTCGGAAACAAGAAGGGCAAATTCGGCGTCAGCGGAGGAGTGTTCCCGCGTCAGCCTCCCCACGGCAATGATATCGGCGTTTGCGGACTCAGCCACGAGGACCATCTCGCGGTCGTAATCAATAAAGCAGATGCGGGTGAGGCGTTCGTGGGTTACGCGTGCACTCAAGGACAGATGGTGGAAGTAGCGCAGGTAAATACTCCTTTCACTGAGCGATTCGTGAAAGCGCACCATCTTAGGCTCATCCTCTGGACGAATAGGGCGAATCGTCATCGACGATCCGTCGCGCGCGATCCACTTCTCCACGTAAGCCGAAGGGTAGGGACGGATGGCCGTCCGCGGCAGGTCTTCGTCCGGGGCTTCCCAGTCGTGCAGCATGATGCGGGCGTCGAGAGCCACAATTTCGCTTGGCGATGCCAGCAGCGGATTGATATCAGCTTCCTTGATGCGCCGTACCTCCGACACGAGTTGGCTAAACCGGATCAGTATTTGTTCAAGAGCTGAGCGATTCACTGTAGCGCGCCCTCGCACGCCGGCGAGGGCCTTGTAAATCTGCGTCCGCTCCATCATTCTTCGCGCTAGCGTCGAAGTCAGCGGCGGAAGCCCGAGGGTTCGGTCGCGGAAGATTTCGACAAGTTGGCCGCCCAAGCCGAACAAGAGCACTGGGCCGAACTGTGGGTCTGTGCTCGATCCGAGAATCAGCTCGTAACCGTCCGCGGCGCGAACCATCCGCTGCACCGTTACGCCTTCAAACTTGTCGGCCCCGAAACGAACCGAGGTGCTGGCCTGAATCCGCTTCCATGCCGCGCGCACTTCCGATTCGTCGTTCAAGTCCAGTTCGACGCCCCCGACGTCGGTCTTATGGGTGATGGTGCGCGAGTGAAGCTTCACCACCACGGGAAACCCGACTGCAGCCGCGAGATCCACTGCTTTATCTTCGGTTGCCGCGATTTCAGTTCGCGTCACCGGAATTGCGTACGCGGCCAGTACGCGCTTAGACTCTTGCTCCGTCAGCAACACGCGGCCTTCCGCCCGCGCTCCTTCGAGGACCGCATCGACTGTTTTACGATCCACAGTGCTCTCGGCGAGCTCGGGAGTTTCATACAGGGCGCGAAGATTGTCGCTGTAGTGCCACATGTAGGCGAACGCGCGGGCCGCCATGTCGGGGAAAGGAAATGTCGGAACGCCAGCTGCGTTCAGGATCTCTTCGGCTCGGTCCACGCTCGCACCACCCATCCAACTCGCCAGGATTGGTTTTCCTTCAATAGCAGCGAGCGGCTTGATTCGCTCAGCTACTTCGGTTGGGCTGGTCATACCCTGTGGCGCAAGCGTCACGAGCAAGCCGTCAACTCCACGGTCCCTCTTCACAATTTCGAGTGTTTGCGCAAAGCGTTCGGGCGGTGCGTCGCCAATTATATCGATCGGGTTGTGCCGGCTCCAGTGTAGTGGCAAGATCCCATTAAGCTCGGCAATGGTCCCCGCGGAGAGTTCCGCCAATTCGGCGCCCTCAGCGATCAGCGCGTCTGTCGCAAGCACTCCCGGGCCGCCGGCGTTGGTGACGATCGCCAGGCGGGGCCCTTTCGGACGCGGCTGCTTGGCCAGCACCTCAGCCATATAAAAGAGGTCGCTAATGTGCCGGACGCGCAGGACGCCACAGCGCCGGAGCGCCGCGTCCAGCACGTCATCGCTGCCCGTGAGCGCACCGGTGTGCGAGGATGCCGCACGCGCGGCCTGCTCGGTGCGCCCTGCTTTGATAACAATGATCGGTTTGGTGAGCGCCACCTCGCGTGCAGCAGAAAGAAAGGACCGCGCGTCGCCGACCGATTCCATGTACATGAGGATGGCGCGGGTGTGTGGATCGTCACCCAGGTAATCGATCAACTCGCCCCAGCCGATGTCGAGCATTGAGCCAGTGGAGACGAATGCGCTAAAGCCGACCATCTCCCGCAGGCTCCAATCGAGGATGGCCGTACACAAAGCGCCGCTCTGGCTGAGGAATCCGATCGAACCGGGACGCGCCATTGCAGCGGCAAACGTGGCATTCAGACCTGCCAGTGGCGCCATCAGACCCAAACAGTTCGGCCCGATGATACGCATCGATCCTCGCCCTACCCGAATCTCACGCTCAAGCTCCGCACCGTGCAGCCCCGCTTCCTTAAATCCAGCGGAGATAATAATCGCAGCTGGAACCTTAGCTGCGGCGCATTCGGCCACGATGACCGGTACAGTTTCCGCCGGGGTTGCGATTAGAGCGAGATCCACCGGACCCGGCACCGCGGCGATAGCTGGATACGCCTTCAGCCCCAGGACAAGCTCTCGCCTCGGATTTACAGGATAGATTTTGCCGTGGAACGAGGCTAGATTGTTCAGGATGGTCCGGCCGACGCTCGGGTTGGTTTCGGTCGCTCCAATGATGGCGACGCTTGCTGGAGCGAAAAATGAGTCGAGAGGCCGGCGACGTGATGGAAGCCGTGTCACGAAACCAAATCGGCGGGCTGGGCAGGCGAACCCTCAGTGACCAACGTCGCCATAGTGACCTTGAGCTTTGGCGGATCGGCCAAGGTGCGATGTAGCAGGCACGCCTTGATCGCGTTAATCAGCCCCTCTCGCGCCCGAATACTGAGTCCAGGCGCGGCCACTTCGATTCCGATCTCGACCAGACGCACGGGCCGTCCACCTTTCGTTGCCGAGATCCGCAACTCGAGGTCATCTAGGGCCAGATTGCGCGCTCGCAGATACTCGGTCGCGTAGTGCATCCCGCAGCAGCCGAGCGACGCGAGCATCAATTCAGGCGGCGTCATACCGCTATCGCTTCCTCCTTCATCAAATGGCTGATCGCAGACAACGCGATGAAAACGGGCAAACGCCTCCGACTGCTTGTCTTTCCCGTGCCGGATTCGAACTTCCATACGATTGCTCCTTAACCGTTCCCGGCTGGAAAACTCGCGACGAAACCCGGCCGCACCAGCTCCGACCATCAATGGTCAAAAGTCTTCGAGAACATCAGTTAGCTGCACTCCGTTAGTGCAGTCAAAGGGCCACGCCCGTCGATCTTCTGTGACGGGATGTTTAGCACATCTGTGAGTATCGGTTGAGCAAATCGGCAGCGAGCACTGCGTGTTTTAGCGCAGCTAAAACCCATAACCCCACAAAAAACACAGACGAGAAACGAATCAGCTCTTCACGTGGCACTTCGCGCAATTGCCCTTCGTCTCGAATGCCGTACCGCCGGGGTGATGGCAAGCCCCGCAAGAAGCTTTCTCTGCTTCGGCCGTCTTGTGTACTGCAGCCTTGAAGTTCAGCGGAGCTTTCGCGTCCTGCTTGAACAGCTTGTCATGACAGACCATGCAATCGCCATTTGCACGCTTCAGGTGCGCGGCGTGATCGAAGGTCACGTTCCCATTCTTGGTCGTAAACGTGAGTTTTTCAGGGGCTTTCTTCTCTTGGGCAAGAAGTACTAGTGCTCCTGCCAGGCCTGCGGCCAACAAACACGCGATGAGAATGCGCATGCGAAGAATGTACCAGTTTTGGGTCGTCCATGGATTCCCATGGTCCAAATCCCTATTACTCTCGTTAGAAGGACGATAGTTGAAATGGCAAACCTATTCTTATGCGTGGCCTTGCGCCACACGTCGTGCGATCATTCGCCACTGACCGCGCGCTACGTCACAACGTTAGTTTCAAGATTGTGCTTTTTCAGTTTGTATCGGAGTGCATCGCGGCCAATGCGAAGAATCCGTGCCGCTTGGGATTGATTGCCGCCTGCTGTCTCAAGCGCACGAATAATTAAATTGCGCTCTTGCTCCGCAAGAGTACCGACTTCGGTCGCTGGTTCGAGGGTTTGTCTTGACTCTTCGTGCCCGCCCGGGGAGCGCAAGTAGGCCGGAAGATCTTGGATATCGATGGTGTCGCCCATCGCCATCATGCAGGCGTGGCCCAGTACATTCTCGAGCTCGCGCACGTTTCCCGGCCAGGCGTGCAGCGAGAGCCGCACTTGCGCCCGGTGTGTCAGGCCACGGATTTCCTTCTTATATTGAGTCGCAAATCGAGCGATGAAGTGGCGTTCAAGTAAGGGCAAATCCTCTTTGCGTTCGGCCAACCGCGGAACTTGAATTTCCACCATGGAAAGCCGGTAATAGAGGTCCTCTCGAAAGCGTTTCTCGGCGACCGCAGCACGAAGATTGTGATTCGTGGCAGCGATTACGCGGACATTCACCTTTCGTGTTGAGAGTGATCCGACCCGCTGGACTTCCTGGTCCTGCAAAACGCGCAAAAGCTTCGCTTGTGTGGCGAGCGGCATATCGCCAATCTCATCTAGGAACATCGTGCCGCCGTGGGCGTGCTCGAACAATCCTGCCTTGTCGTGGGTTGCCCCTGTGAATGCGCCCTTTACATGGCCGAAAAGCTCGCTTTCAAACAAAGTCTCCACCACTGCTGAACAGTTGAGCACTACGTAGCGCCCGGCCGATACCGGACTCAGGCGGTGAAGTGCTCGCGCCACCAAGTCCTTTCCTGTTCCTGTCTCGCCAGTGATGAGCACGGTGCGATAGTGCGGCGCCACCCGGCGGATCTGCCGAAGCATCTCACACATGACCGGGCTGCGGCCCACAATCCCCTCGAATTCCGAGCTCGCGAGCAGTTCTCCTTCAAGCTGGATCGAACGCTGCTGCCTGCGGGCCTCTTCGATGAGCTTACCGACGCGCTCCCGTAAGGCTGCGAGCGATATCGGTTTGTTCAGGTAATCGCTGGCCCCCTTTTTGATCGCCTCGACAGCGGTTTCGGTCGAGTAGTGCGCTGTCATCAGGATCACGTCCGTGGACGGATCGAATTCCATGATCCGCTCTAGGACGTCCATGCCGCTCAGGTGCGGCATTACGAGGTCGGTGAGCACGATCTGTGGATGCTTGTTATAGACCAGCTCAAGCCCCTGTTCGGCATCGGAGGCGATGAGAATCTCAAGGCCCGGTCGCGCCAGAGCGGTCGACAGTAATTCCAGACTCTTTGGGTTGTCGTCTATGATGAGCACTGACAGCGCAGGACTAGCGATCATTGACATGATAGGCCCCTAAAAGTAACAACCGCTCCACTTCGCTCCGCAGGGCGTGGAGTTGGATCGGTTTGGCAATGTAACCGGTAAATCCCGCTGAAAGAGCACGTTCCCGGTCGCCTTGCATCGCGCTCGCCGTGAGCGCCAGGACCGGCGTGGCCGCCAACTCTCGATCGCGCCTGATTTCCTGGATGACGCCGAAGCCATCCATACCAGGCATGTGCAAGTCGAGAATGATTAGATCAGGTTTCAACTCTTGCGCGGTCCGCAGTGCCTCGATTCCGTCGCTCGCCTCGGCAACGGTGTAGCCGCTCCTCTCCAGAACTGTGCGCACAAGCTCACGGCTCGTCGCCTTATCGTCTGCTATCAGCACTGTCTTCATGTATTTCCTCCAGCGCGATCGTGAATGTGAATCGGCTGCCCCTGCCCGGCGCGCTCTCGAGCCAGATGCGGCCGCCGTGTTGCTCCACCAGCGCCTTGCTGATCGCCAGCCCCAGCCCCGTGCCCTCCCGCACCCCCTTGGTGGTCGCGCCGACTTGATAGAACTTGTCGAACACGGCCTGGTGCTGCTCTTTGGGTATGCCGATTCCCGTGTCGTTGACCGAGATCTCGATGAAACCATCCCGCAGCGCGGCCTTTACCTCGACCTTTCCTCCTTCGGGCGTAAATTTCAATGCGTTACTTAATAAGTTAAAGAGAACCTGTTTGACGCGGAGCCGGTCGGCGTAGATCGGGACGGGAATCGAGAGGTTGGTTTCGATTGTGATCGACTTTGCCATCCCCTGCGGCCGGATAGAAGAAAGGGCCTCTTCGACCGCGCCGGCAATATCGAAGGTTTCACGGGACAGTCTGAGGCGCCCAGATTCGATCTTGCTTATGTCGAGAATGTCATTGATGAGCGCTAACAGGTGGAGCGAGTCCGTGTGAATGTGGTCCATGAACCGCCGCTGCTTCTCGTTGAGTGGTCCTTCGAGCTCCTCGGCGAGCAGCTCCGAGAATCCAATGATCGTATGGAGCGGTGTGCGCAGCTCGTGGCTCATGCTCGCCAGAAATTCGCTTTTGAGCTGGTTCGCCCGTTCAACTTCACGGTTCCGAGACTCCAGTTCGCGAGTATAGGTTTGCTGCATTTCCCGAAGCCGATCTTCCGTTTGTCTGCGCTCGCTGATATCGCGGATTACGGCCGTAACACGGAACCCATCCTCCGACGTCACCGGACTCAGGCTGATTTCGACAGGGATCGAGGAGCCGTCTTTGCGGCGCCCATGCAGCACAAGACCACTGCCCATCGGGCGTGTGACCGGATGACCCCAATAATCCCCGCGATGTTGTGCGTGGCCGGCGCGCAGAACATCGGGAACCAAGATGTCAACGGTTTGGCCAAGCAACTCCTCGCGTCTATAGCCGAACATTTTTTCGGTCACCAAATTGAGCAACAGGATCCGGCCTTCGCGATCTACTTCAATGATGGCGTCGGGAGCGGCCTCCAGTAGTTCGCGGAAACGTCGCTCGGTTCGCATCCCCGCACGCGCCTCTTCCTCTTGCGCCTTCACCTGCAGAAGCTCCTGCTCAACCTGGGCGAGCTTCTGCTCCACAGCGCGGTGCTGGCCGATTTCCGCGAAAATTGACAGCGTTCCGTGCGCATTCCCGGTGGTGTCTTTCCACGGGCCTGTCCAGACCTCAACATCGATGAGTGTGCCGTCCTTCTTGGGAACACGTAGCTCAACTTCACCTTGAGGGAGGTTATGCAATTGCAATGCCGCAGTCGCCGTTTGGCCGAGCACCTCTTCCTGTGTCCATCCAAAGAGCCGCTCAGCTCCACGGCTCCACACCTGCAACACTCCGGTCGAATCCACGGAGATGACTCCCAGCCACGGCATTTCTAGTAAACCGTTCAAAATTCTCAGAGGCATTTGGCTGAAACCGTGGGAAAGAGCCATTTTACCGTAAGCCCACTCCGCACTTGTCGGAAGGTCTGCGGCTGGGCCAGGCCAACTGGGAAGTGTTCACCCAGCTGCGTGAGCTTTCTCGCGCAGAGGCCGGCCAGCGATGGGTGAAATGCCGCAGGGGGATAGGGTCTCCGGTATCCCAATTGGAGGTTGAAGGAACCTTAGACGAAGCTTTCAGACGTGGCCTCAATCCGGAAACCGCAATGGTGCGCCAATTGCACATTCCGTCAGTGAGGCTGGCGCCATGCTAAAGATCCATCACATCCTATTTCCCATCGATTTTTCGGAGCGCTGCTGCAGCGCCGTCCCGTTTGTCGAATCCATGGCAAGCCGCAACCGAGCGATGATCACTCTCCTCGGCGTGGCTCAACCCTTCTACTATGCCGCCATGGGCGATCCGGGCAGGGCCGTGGTGATTGACACCGAAGAGTTGTTGCGGGATCTTCAGGCGAAGGTCGACAGCTCGCTGACCGCGGGATTTGCGGGCCATTGCGTGGAACGGGTCGCCAAACTCGGCGATCCGCCGCAGGTGATTACAGAGTTTGCGCACACCCACGGCGTCGACCTGATCATGATGCCGACACATGGTTATGGACCGTTCAGGAGCCTGCTGCTGGGCTCAGTGGCAGCGAAAGTATTGCAGGACGCGGAATGCCCAGTCTGGACCGCGGCACACTTGGGGGAACCGCCGTGCCGTGACCATATCGCTTGCCGTAAGATCCTCTGCGCGGTTGACGGCACGTCGAAGAGCGTTTCTCTCATGAAGTGGGCAGGCGAGTTCAGCAAGGACATTGGAGCTACACTCAGGCTGGTTCACGTGATTCCCGGAATGGAAGGTGTGCCCTCTCGTCAAATGGACCGGGAGTTTGAAGAGGAAATGCGGAAGAAGGCCTGGCAGACAATCGAGCGCCTTCAAGAGTCCGCAGGGATCAGGATGCCGATGTGTGTGGTCATAGGCAATGTAGCCGAGACTGTTCGGGACGAGGCGCGCCGGCACGAAGCGGACCTGGTCGTGATTGGACGCGGCACCTTGGAGGGGACGTTCGGTCGTCTCCGAACCCATTCCTATGGAATCATTCGGCAGTCGCCGTGCCCGGTGTTGAGCGTGTAGCTTAGGCACGAGTTGAACGGCGTTCTGATTGCAAAGCTTAGTAGCGGAGGTTCTACATGTCGAAACGTTTTCTTATCGTGTTACCGATGGCACTCATTGCGGGTGGCTTGATGGTGTCCACGCCGTTCACCTTTGGGAAGACGGAGGACACAAAGAAAGACAAAAAGGGATGCACCTGCTGCCGTACGGCTGCGGGCAAGAACAACTGTTGTGCCGAGCACGGCGACTTACGGCAAGGCTGTGAAAAGTAAACGGATCCGCAACTCTTGAGGGGGGCGGACCTCATAAAGGAGCGAAAGACTATGTTAGCTCTCTGGATTGTTTGGTTTTTTCTGACGCTGTTCATTATCGGTCTAGCGATAGCGCGAAAGATCGCTGCACGCAACGAGGACGACCTCGTGCACTTGACGGTTGGAGCGGAGCGAGCTATCTCCCAGCAGATTGTCGTTGCCCGGAAATTGGAATGGTTCGATCACTGGGGCAAGACCTTGACCGCAGTGGACGGGTTGTTCGCCGTGGTTTTGCTGGCGATCATGCTTTACACTGCCTGGCAAGAAAGCCTATCGATGGTGGCGAAGTAGATTCGCTGGCCGGATCGTGATAGCAGCCTTGCGCGGACGCGAATGAATCGCGGCTGCCGTGAGACTGGTTTGCGCCATGGAAACGGGTGAAGCGTCGAGAACTTTGCCGGATTCACATACAAGTCCGGCAGCGCGTCAATGACGAACAGGCACGGATAGCGTTCACAACGGAGCCTCCAACAGAATAGTGAGAAGTTCTTCCTCGTTTACTTCTATAGCTGCTGCGAAGCGGGGCTGGTGCGGGCCCTTATGATGACAGACTGCGGCCGCCAAGCCTTCGGTAGCTGATTATCACCCCATTGCTCCCAGCTGAGAGAGAAATCATCCCTTTGTCTTCGGACCAGGGCGTTCACTGCATCGATAGCCTCGGAAGTTATTCCTCGGTACCAAGCGGTTCCCTCCTTGCAGCCGGATTTCGTGGTTACGACAGCGCGGACTCTTGGACATTCCATAGCATCGCCTTATCTGACTTTGTGAAGAGCACGACGGAAGCCAAACGGCAACATGGTCTTTCGTAGCTCTGTCTACTTCGCTGATCTGCCTTGCCGGACCCTCATGCTTTTCGGTGCTCTTTCCTGCTCCACGGCCATCATGATCTGCCTCTCCGCCTCGAGCCAGTCGTCGAGCTCGGAACCCGATCCGTTGTCGCGATCCAAGTAAAGTTCGAGGGCCCGCTGCCGGATACGCTCTTCCAGCGGGAGTTCTATGGGAAACATTCTTGGTTCTGCTGTAGTCATAAACTGTTCTCCAAAACCTGTCCGATGCCAGCGAAGCGGCCGCCAGCCGAGTGATCGAAGAGCCGGCCGCCGGCCGCGTGCCTGAGAGTACCGCCGTCAGAATCTGCCCCGGAAGCGCATCACTCAGCTCGAAAACGCCTGGGCTCGACACGACCAAGTAGCAGTCGGAATTCCACTCTTAGCCCTTCTCGCATCATGATGCGCCGGAATAACAATTGTGAGATCTTCGCCCACAGGCAGCCGTGGTGAAGCACTCCTACTGGGTCAGTTGGCGCAACTACCGGAGCTTCCTGGGTTGGCTCGCCCAGCGCCCTGACTAGTCTTGGCAGGCCGTCTGAGGCGTGTCGCGTTGCCATGGAACAGTTGGCCGGGGTCCCATAGGTGTGGACGATCAATTGCGAGCTGAGGATAGTGAGGTGGCTATGAATCTGACACTTTATGTTGTGGCATGGGCTTTGCTGGCTCTAGCCGTGCTCGGGCTCGCGCTGTATCGAAAGCTGGCAACTCTGCAGGAAGACGATCTGATTCACCTCGGCCCGGGTGAAGATAAGCTGATCCCGCAGCAAGTCGCATTCTCCCGGAAGCTGGACGGAGTGGACAGATGGGGGAAAGCTCTTACGATCATCACTTGCGCTGCAGGCCTCCTGCTTGCCACCGTATATCTGTTTCAGGCTTTGACTTCGGTACAGTGACATGCCCAGTCTTCCTGTTAATCAACCAAGGACCCGGAACAGTCAGCTTTCCGTCGCGATATGAACGGCCGGAGTAACAGGGGGGTTGCATATGCTTGTTCGTGACTTGATGAGGAATTCGCCGAAGAGCTGCACGCCAACTACCAATCTCGCGGCGGTTACGGAACTGCTCTGGACTTGCGGCTTTGGTGCTCTGCCCGTTGTCGATTCGAGCGGAGGAGTAGTGGGCATTATCACCGATCGCGACATCTGCGTCGCTCTCGGCACAAGAGACCGCCGCCCCTCGGAGCTTGTAGCAGAGAAGGTCATGTCGCGCCAAGTGGCAACCTGCCGAACCGTTGATGAGATTCATGCCGCGCTGAAGATCATGCAGACCAGGAAGGTCCGGCGGCTACCGGTCGTCAATGAGGCAGGAAAGCTGGAAGGCATCTTGTGTATGAGCGATCTTATCCTTGACGCCCGGCACGATGACGGAACCAGGCCACTACTTTCTTATGAAGATGTCATGGGTGCCCTCAAAGGCATCTATTGCCATGGCTCTCGGGTCGGCGTTGCGCACGCTTGAGGGTCATGCGGGGTGCCGCGATATATCCGTTCAGTGGTCCCATGGTTGGCCGCGGGCGACGGTGTCGGCGTCGGAGCATATGCCACCTACGTCGGCGTCGCATGGTGTCGCTACGGAAATGTTAGACCGCCGTCACGGGATGAAGGCACTGATCCGGTTCTGGACCGATTCATGCCGGTGTATGAGGTAGTGGAGCGTCATCATGTGCACGTGACTGCTCCGGCGAAGATCGCGTTCTCGGCAGCAGTTGACCTGGATCTCAATCAGTCTGCGGTCATCCGCGCGATCTTCGAGGGACGGGAATTGGTTCTCGGCAGCATGTCCGGCCGGCCAGCCTGGTCAGGCGCACTGCTTGCGCAGTTAAAAGAGTTTGGTTGGGGCGTGCTGACCGAAATCCCCGGGCGGGAGATTGTCATGGGAACGTCACACAACCGTGGATGGCCAATGTAGTTTTTCGCCCGCTATCGCCAGAGGAGTTCATCGCTTTTCATGAGCCCGGTTACGTGAAAATCGCGTGGGCCCTGCGCGTCGATCCGGTCAACGCCATCGAGTCGGTTGCTCGTACGGAGACACGCGTTGTGACCACCGATCCAGGTGCCCGCGCGAAATTCAGGCGGTATTGGTCATTCTTCTCGCCCGGCATTGTACTCATTCGCAGGATCGCGCTCGGGTTGGTAAAGAGAGATGCCGAGCGCCGGGCTCGCGAGAAAACGCCAGTTGTGTCGTATGTACCTTCGCGGAAACGATAACCCGACAGGGCGAGTCTCCATGCGGCTCAAATTACTTGGTCCGTGCCACGAATTCACCATAGCCGCGGGCTACCGGTTCTGATCGCGCCCGATAGGGGCGCGCGTCTCCGTACGGCACAAAGTGGGTATACCGGGAGTGCGGTCGCAACACTGGTTGAGCATGCTTGATCGGACAGAAGTGCTGCTCCGTTTGCGCCGCGATTTCGGCAATATAAGTGAGCAAGCCGTTGGCATAGGAACAGTAGATACAACCGAGCTTTTCTATCGCATTCAGATACGCCAACCGTCCTCGATCGAATACCAGGTAGTCGCTCCGTCGAACCTTCGGGATTCCATAGATAGGAAAGCAAATTGACTTGTAGATGGCGACCGAAAGGTCCAGCAGCAAGAAGGCAACCACACAAGCGTAAATCACCGGCACCGACTTGAGATCGAGTAACCGAGTACCTCGGATTTGTTTCCAAGCCGGCCTCTTGAACAAGCGGTGCTCGTGCAAGGTTTCTAGCGAAAAAGTCATTGATTCCTGGTTGTGGCCGGGACTCGACCGCTTATTCATTGGATGAGCACGTTGCTGCTTCAAATGAATGCGAAGGCACGCACCTGGCCATAGTGCCGCAGAGCGGGTTATTGGGCTGACTACCTCCAACGCCCGACATCCCCTCTGCTTGGAATCGCGCGATTCGTGAACGCGTCATTTCACGCAGCCGGCAATTCTAGACGGCGAAATGCTTGATAAATGGAAAAAGTGGATGGGCCACCTATTTGCAGGCTTAGATAGCTCAAGGAGGTGCCCAAACATGACAGGATTTCGTCACATTCTGTTTCCTGTCGACTTTTCCGAGCGTTGCCGGAGTGTGCGCCCGTTTGTAGAGCCGATGACCCAACAATTCCGCTCCAAGCTCACACTCATGCACGTCGTCCAAATCCCGACAGGCTATTACGGAGGGATGGATGGCGGGTACGAGATCTTGGTCGACGTGCCCGCGATGGAAGAAGCAGGCAAGAACGAACTCAATGGATTCTTCGACCACTCGGACAAGGTCGTGGACAAGATAATCAAAGTGGGTGACCCTGCGTCGGAAATCACCGAATTTGCAGAGCAAAATCAAGTCGACCTGATTATGATGCCGACGCACGGCTATGGGAAATTTCGCAGCTTGTTGCTCGGTTCGGTGACGGCGAAGGTACTGCACGATGCGAAATGCCCGGTCTGGACGGCGGCCCATACAGAAAAGCCTGATCTATCGAAGCACCTTGCGTGCAAAAACATTATGGGTGCCATAGACCTGACGCCGGCGAGCGTCGTCTTGATTACCCGTTACGTGGATCTGGCGCGGCAGTTCAACGCGACGCTCCGACTGGTGCACGCCGTCCCCGGCGCGAGTGACGATTTACAATACGGCCTGGACCAAGCTCTTCCGCGCTTCCTTCTTCAGTCCGCACGCGAAGAGGCCGCACGGCTGCAAGCCAAGGCCGGAACTAATCTGGACGTCTGCATGGAAGGAGGCGCTGTTTCAAAGATCGTCCGCGCCGCGGCGCTACATCACGATGTCGACTTAGTCTTGATCGGCCGAGGTAGCCTTCACGAGAAATTCGGCCAGCTTCGGACCAACGCCTACTCGATTATTCGAGATGCGCCGTGCCCAGTCCTCAGCGTGTAGCCCAACGGTGGCAAGCGGCAACGCGAAGCAGGAATAAGCGTGCTACACGGATGTCGACGTTTGCGAGCGGATCTCCTCGATAAGTATTGCGTGCCAGCCCGGTCGGTATTGGCGCTGCCGTCGTGAGTCACGTCTAAGCCCGCAAAGATGTGTAAAAGCTGGCGGCTTGGGCAGTGACGATTGCGGCAAAACAGACACCCGACTGTACCGTTCCCGGCTAGCTCGCCTTAGTATCTGCGGAGCAAGTCGCGAACGAGCGCTTCAAAGAACCTGTTCACCTGCCGGATCGTTTCGCTCTTCTCCTGTTCCGCGCCGGAAGAGAGGATGGATAGTATTCCATCCCGGAGAACATAGAGCGCATAAGCCGCTTCCGCCAGTGGGATCGACAAGGCGAAGCATATATTTTGGAGAATATCGAGACAGGCCACTAACTCGTACTCGTCGCCCCATGACCACTTGACGTAGTGATCCAGAATACGATCGATCATCGCTCTTAATTCGGACGCGCTCACCGTCCGGAAGTGTCGCAGGTATCGATTTCGTGCCAGTTGTTCTGCCAGAGTGGCGGCTGCGATCGCGCGATTCTCGAGGAATAAGCCGACCGGCGTTTGAGTCAGCATGGGCCTATTTGCAACTTGCGGTCCATGGGGAAACCATTGCCAGGGATAGAAATAAGCCCGCCTTTGGGGCTTTTCACCCTGGTAATCAGTGACTTGCCCCAAGTTGCAGTTCTACATTATCCCCGAAGTGATGCGTAAAGCATTGAGTCATTTGAGCCTTTTCGATGGAAGGTCGCCTGCACCAGCGCGAAGCGATGAGAGGGAATGACTACATGAGTCGCAGATCGTCTGTTGTAATAATCCGAACTCTTCTAATGGTCACCGTGTTGGCGGGTGCCGTCAGTTTGCAAAGCGCTGGCAAATACTCGTTCAGCAAACAGGAGAAGGCGTACTACGCCAATGCAAACCTAATCAATTTCGTGCGGCCGGGCTTGGTCTTCAAGATCTCTAGCGCTTCAATCGCGCAAGATGGAACAATAACAGCCAGGGTTCTGGTCACAGATCCCCAAGGCCTTCCGCTCGACAAAAACGGCGTCGACACACCGGGAACGGTGGCCATGAGTTTCATCGCCGCGAGGATCCCCAGCGGGCAAAGGCAATACATGGCGTATACGACACGCACAGTTACCGCCGCGAGTGGCGGGGCCACGGCAATCCAGGCCTCGGCTGATTCCGGCGGAACGCTGACCGCCAATGCTGACGGTGATTACACCTATACCTTTAAGACCAAAGCGCCGAGCGGATTTGATGCGACCGCGACACACACAGTGGCCGTTTACGGTTCGCGCGACCTGACGTCCTTTAATCTGAGTATCTACCGTGCCTCCGCAACTTTGAACTTCGTGCCCAACGGCAGCGGAGTGACGGTTACCCGCGACGTAATACGCACCCAATCCTGTAACAAATGCCACGAGAACTTGCAGTTCCATGGCGGTTCGCGAGTCGGCATTGAGCTCTGCGTCCTCTGCCACACGCCGCAGTCGGTGGATCCGAACACCGGGAACACGGTGGATCTACCGAAATTAATCCACGAAATCCACATGGGCGCGTCATCGCCGAATGCGCAAGCCGGCAACCCGTACACCATCTACGGGTTCAGCGGTCCCACCGATTGGCACGACGTGGTGTTTCCGGGAAGTGGGTCGATAAAGGATCCCCGCAACTGCCAAGCCTGCCATGAACAGACCACCGGAGCGGCCCAGGCGACCGCTTACCTCACGCCGAACCGGGAAGCTTGCGGCGGCTGCCACGATAATGTGAACTTCGCGACTGGCCAGAATCACGTTAACCTGCCACAGGTTGACGACAACCAATGCAGCAACTGCCATACCCCGCAAGGCGAGCTGCCGTTTGATGCATCCATCATGGGCGCACATGTCAGCCCCACTCTATACTCCGGCTTGCCCGGTCTTGTGATCAGCATCCTGAAAGTGGACAACGGTTCCGCCGGAAACAAGCCGGCCATAACATTTACGCTCAAGGACAGTGGTGGAAATCCATTGGCCGCCAACAGCCTGGTGGGGGGTAGTAACCGCCTGGCGGTGGTCATGGCCGGCCCCACCACTGATTACGGCTATACCAGCTTCGGGTCCGACGTCACCACCAACGGCTACGTCTCGGAAGATGCGACCAAGGCCACCTGCGGCACCGACGGCACTTGCGTCTACCAGTTTCTGCACGCCGTCCCCGCGAACGCGACGGGGACTTTTTCGATCGGTATGGAAGGGCGGCGCGGGTTCACCATCAATGCCAACACCAACGCCAGTGTGACCACCGAGTACGGCGCGGTCAACCAAGTCATGAATTTCTCAGTGGACGGTTCTCCGGTAACTGCGCGGCGCCAAGTTGTCGACATTTCCAAGTGCAACGCCTGCCACACGTCCTTGTCGCTGCACGGCGAGAATCGCAACCAGATCGAAATGTGCGTGCTGTGCCACAATCCGTCGGAGAGCGATATATCGCAGCGCCCCAGCGCCACCAACCCCGCAGATAAGAACTCACCTCCGCAATCAGTGAACTTCGCGATCCTCATCCACAAGATCCATGATGGAGCAGGGTTGGCCGCAGCAGGCCTGCCACCTTTTGTGGTGGTCGGGTTCGGAGGAAGCCACAACGACTTCTCCAGTGTCACCTTCCCCGCGTTCGATTCAACGGGCACTGTGGGCAACGTGCAAAATTGCAGCATGTGCCACGTCAACGGATCTGAGCAGAACCTGCCGTTAGGCCTGAACAACGTTACAACTCCGAACAGCGTTCTCAATCCGACGCCGCCTATAACGGCAGCCTGTACGGCCTGCCACGCGACCTTGCCTGAGCTGTCACACGCGGTCGCTAACACCACCCAGTTCGGCGAAAGCTGCACGGCGTGCCATGCAGCCGACGCTGACTTCGCTCCAGATAAGATCCATGCTCAATAGCTCCTCTAATGGGGTGAGCAGGGCTTTCGCGGGTATCGTGATCTTGGCCTCGGGCCTCATGCTACCCGCGCAGCCCGCCAAATCTCCGGACGCCGCCAAGTCTCCTGACTATGCCGGCTCGGATACTTGCAAGATCTGCCACGAAGAAATCTACAACAACTTTCAGAAGACTCCTCACTTCGCAGTAGAGACCGGCGCTCGCAAGGGCTGGGAGCAGAAAGCCTGCGAATCCTGTCATGGTCCGGGCGCTAAACACGCCGAGTCCGCATCGGCCGACGACATTCGCAATCCGGCCAAGCTGGCGCCGGCGCAAGTTGATCGCACTTGCCTGGGATGCCACTTGAATCAGCGCACACCTGGCGGACGTATCGCGACTGGTCATGCCAAAGACCAGGTCGGCTGCACGACCTGTCATTTCGTGCACGGAACCGGCGGCGCCAAACTGGTGGAACATAAGAATTCGGAAATCAACGCCAAGTGCGCGACTTGTCATTTGTCCCAATGGGCGGCCTTCAACCGGCCCTACAAGCACCGGCTACAGGAAGCGGCCATGTCGTGCGTGGATTGCCACAATCCCCACGCCAGTTTCCGTGCCGACAGCATGACGTCTGCTTTCGGCAATGAGCCAGGCTGCTTGCAATGCCATAGCGATAAACGCGGGCCGTTTATTTTCGAACATGCTCCGGTACGCCTGGAAGGTTGCGCGGCTTGTCACGAACCGCACGGATCGGCCAACCCTCGCATGCTGGTACGTCATGGGGTCAGCAACTTGTGCCTGGAGTGCCATGCGAACCTGCCGATTGTTCCCGAGAAAACCCGAGTGATCGGCGGAGTGCCGCCGGCTCTGCACGATCTCCGCACTGCGCGCTTCCAAAATTGCACTGTATGTCACGTGAAAATTCACGGGTCGTACGTGGATCGGACGTTCTTCCGATGAGATTTCTCACTATCGTTGTTCTCGTGGGCTCGCTGGGCGCGCAGGAGACCACGCCAGCCGATCAAGTCGCCGCACCGGCTGCGGCCGACGCTAAACCTGCCGATCAAGCGACACCCCCACCAGCCGCCCCACCGGCAGCAGCTACCAACACCGGCGAAGGCTGGCTCGAAGGCGGCTTCGAGATCGGCTATCGCTGGATTCCCAACATCACCGGAAATTACAACGCCTACCGCAGCGTGGTAAATTTCGGCCCAGGCCCGCGGCTGCTCAACGCGGATTTCACTATACGCGATCCTCACAAGCGGCTCTTCGACCGCGTCGACGTACACGCCACTTCATGGGGAGATCCCTACAACACCCTGCGCGTCGACATGCAGAAGCAAGGCTGGTACCGGCTCACCGCCGATTACCGCAACATCGCGTATTTCAACTTTCTTCCGTCCTATGCCGATCCCACGCTGAACCAGGGAATGCTGCTCGATCAGAACTCGTTTGATACCGAGATCCGCAACACGGATGTTCAGCTCGATCTGCTGCCTAACAAATGGATCACGCCTTACCTCGCCTTCGGACGAAATACGCAGTTCGGCCGAGGGATCACGGTCTTCGAGACGGACATCAACCAGTACCCGGTAGCGAGCCTGTATTCCGACCAGACCGACAATTTTCGTGGCGGAGTTCGCATGGAGTTAGGTCACTATCACATCACCTTGGAGCAAGGCGGCACCACCTTCAAGGACGATCAAGGCGCGTCCGACATCACGCCCACCGCCGGGAGCTTCATCGGCCCATTTCTCGGGCAGAACCTGTCTCTGAACTCGTTGTCCGAGCTCTATCGCGTTCGTGGCGACTCGATCTATACCCGGGCTCTGCTGGCGGCGAATCCATACTCCTGGATGAGCGTCACTGGTCAGTTTGTCTACGCCCAGGCCCACACCGAGGTCAATTACACCGAGGCTTCCACGGGCAGCTTCTACTTGCAGCGGATCCTGCAGTTCTATAGCGCCGGCCAGGACGTTTTGACTGGCGACGCCAACATGCCGCATAGCTCCGGCAACGTGACCGTCGAGATCCAGCCTTTCTCGCGCCTGCGGATCGTGCAGTACTGGATGACCGACCGCTTTCACAACGCCGCCGGTGCGCTACTGGCCGAAAACCTGTTGGTCCGCGGTGTTCCTCTGACGGATAGCCAGTTAGCGAATGATCGGTTAGTCCTGAATTACAACCAGGAAGAAATTGACGCTTACTATGATCTGACTAAGAGTCTTACGCTACGCGGCGGTTATCGATACGAGTGGGGCAACACGGACGTGCTGGCGCCGATCCTGACCGGCATGCCCTCGGAAGCCGCCAACCTGAGCCGGAATATCGCTATCGCGGGATTCAGCTATCGCCTGGGCCCAAAATTCCGCGTTACGGCCAGCGCGGAAGGCTCCAACTCGGGTGCAATCTATTTCCGAACCAGCTTGCAGAATTATGAGAAGGCTCGCATCCGGGCGAGTTACGATCTGATGTCCACGTTGCGCGTGGCGGCCGATTTCAGCCTGCTCAACAACAGCAATCCGGATCCCAGCGTGCGGCTCGACTTTTCCAGCAAAGTGGAATCGGCTTCCGTGTTTTGGACTCCGAATGGCGCCAAGTGGGCCAACCTGTTGGTAGACTACTCGCGATCCGCGACACACTCCAGCATTCTGTACCTGGTCCCCCAAACGCTTTCTCCAGCGACCTCGATTTATAAAGAGAATGCGCACTCGTTCACCGCGGTCGCCGCGATCAAATGGTTCAGCTTCGGCGGTTCGCTGTTCATCTCCTCTGGCAGCCGGCCGACCACCTATTACCAACCGCTCGCGCGCATCTCAATACCGATCAACAAGCATGTGCAGTGGAACACGGAATGGCGTTGGTACTCGATGTCGGAGGTTTTCTTCGCCTTCGAGAATTTCAATAGCAATCAGTTGACGACCAGCCTGCGGTTCACGCGGTAGGCGGCTAAGGCTGTGAAGCTTTGCCGACACTGCTTTCACTTCCATGCGGAGGCTCGTTACGACCGGGAGCAGGTCAAAGCGAGTACTGCATCATCGCCATGAACCCGGAGTCCATGTGAAACTGCTGATGGCAGTGAAACAGCGTTGGGCCAGGATTGGCGGTGACTACGTCAACTTCGACCTGCTGCCACGCGGGAACTACCACCACGTCCTTGAACACGCCAGAGGTTGGTTTATGGGCGATGCGGGTAATCTCGAACGTGTGCCGGTGGAGATGCACCGGATGTGCTTCGGCGCTCTGGTTATCAAAGATTAGGCGGTAACACCGGCCCGCGCTCACCATTAGCGGCGGCGTATGAGGGAACGACTTTCCGTTGATGGTCCAATGGTGGCTGCCAGTCGGCTGCCGGAAAACCAACGGGATGCGGCCTTCCGGTTCAGGGGCAGTCTGGCTTCCGCCAAAGATGCTGTAGTCCCACTCAAAGGGCGCCGGAGCCACCCATCGCGGGAGTCCTTGTTCGCCCGCATACTCAACCACGATCCCCATCCCCGCATCCCGCTGCCGGTCCCTCAGTTCACCCAAGACCCACACGCCCGGCTGATTCATTTCGACAATCGCATCCACCCGCTCCCCAGGGCCGAGATCGACCACCGGTACGGTTCGACTCTCCGGAACGGCGTTCCCGTCTAACGCGATCACGTTGAATGCATGCCCTGGCAGCGCCAGCCGATGGTGAAGGATGGCGCTCGCATTCAACATCCGGAAGAGAACGCTTTGCGATCGCCGAACACGGATTGGCTCTCCGGCGCCCAGCATTTTTCCGTTCACCGAGAACAGCCGGACATCGACATCGCCATCCTCGGAGAAGTGCGGATCCCATTCGTGCAACTGGATCGGAACTTCCAGGTCATAACGGGCCGGATCGTTCCGGGGCTCCACCACGAACATTCCGAACTGACCCGAATACGTGGTCTTGCGGAGGTTCCGTCCCGCGGAACCGTGACTATGGTACCACCGGGTTCCACTGGGCCCAGGCGTGAATACGTACCGGCGCTGGCCTTGAGCGGGAACCGGAGGCGTACCTTCTTCGTGTGACCCATCCACATCGGAGGGAATGTGAAACCCGTGCCAATGAACCAACTCGTGTTCTTTTGTTTCGTTCCAGACATCGACTATGATCGGCCTGCCTTCAGCCGCGCGCAACAATGGGCCGGGTACCTGACCGTTGTAGGCCAACGTCTTGACCACCCGCCGCGGAGCGAGCTCGAGGTTGATCTCGCTGATCCGCAGCTTGATATCCGCGTCCTCTGCGCTCCCCAATGACGTCAGACCGCAACCCACCCAACCTAGGAGTTGCCGGCGCGTCATCGGTGAGATGTCGGTAAACTGACGGATCATACAGCTAACGATATCCGATCCGTGCCATTCAGATTGAGACAATCGTAACTACAGCAGTATCGAGTTTGTGGGTGCCACACAATCAGGACCGCGCAGGGCACCCGGCGGATAATCGCATCCGCATCGGAAGTCAGCTTCTTCCATCTACACGGGAGAAAACCACCTGTAGGTCGCCAAAGTTTCATGCATCACTCAGGCAGCTTTGCCCAAAAAACCCGATCGTGAAGGCGAGGCGTCGATTTAAGCCACGCTCTCGGGCAATGGATTGGGGTGCAATCGAATCTCCAGCTCGGGCAGGATGACGCATAACCTCGTACACGGTGATGGACCGGACCGGCGCGCTTCCAATCCCGACCGGGTCCGCCACCTGGGCGCGCCTGGCATAGCGTCACCTCACACACCTGAGTATCGGAGGAGCGCGAAAGCACCCAGTCTGGCAGGCTCCGCCCAACCAACTGAGCGCGATCCCTCGTGAGCGTCATGGAATCAAAAATGCCCATTCGACCTGCGTGCAAGCTCAAACATTCCGCCATCATGGCTCCTCCGGTCGCCACGCTCCACGAGATTACGCGCGAACACCGATGAACGTCTACTGGGAAATCACAAGGGCATGTGCATTGGCATGCCGCCACTGCCGCGCCGAAGCGGTACCGGCCCCGGACCCCATGCAGCTTACCTTCGATGAGGGCGTTGCGTTCTTACGCCAGATTAGAGAATTTGGCGACCCGGTGCCTCAGTTGATTCTCACCGGAGGTGACCCACTCGCTCGGCCCGACCTGTTCGATTTGATCGACGAGGCGCACAAGCTCGGCATCGGTATATCCATCACCCCGGCCGCGACGCCAGCGCTCACCCGCGACGTACTCGTTGGACTGAAGGAACACTCGGTGGAGGGCTTGGGTCTGAGCCTGGATGGTTCCACAGCCGGCCGTCACGACTCGATCCGCGGCGTCCCAGGCACATTCGACCGTACCATCCAGGCCATGCGCTGGGCCCAGGAACTTGAAATGCCGCTGCAAGTAAACACGCTCGTCGCGGCCGAGACGGCGGACGATGTGCCCGCTATTTACGAGCTTCTGAAATCGTCTGGCGCCGCCCGATGGAGTCTTTTCTTCCTGATCTCCGTTGGGCGCGGCAAGGTTTTGCAGCCCCTCTCGCCGGAGGAAGGCGAGAAACTTATGAGCTGGATTTACGAGACGTCACGTACCGCTCCGTTCGTTGTTGCCACAACAGAAGCGCCATCCTATCGGCGGGTAGCGCTCGAACGGATGCGGCTGGAAGGACTGACCGCCGAGCAGATCAAAGGAAGCAGCGCCTACCGTGGCTTCGGAATCCGCGACGGGCACGGGATCGTTTTTGTCTCCCATACCGGCGAGATCTGCCCGGCAGGCTTTCTGCCGTTAGTAGTGGGGAATGTCCGCCAGGACCACGTCGCCGAGGTTTACCGGAGTGCGCCCGTCTTCAAGTCGCTGCACGATCCAACACAGTTTGAAGGACGCTGTGGACTTTGCCAATACCAGGTAATTTGTGGTGGCTCTCGCGCCAGGGCATTTGAGGCCACCGGCAACGCCCTCGCCTCGGACCCATTTTGTACGCACGAACCGAAATTACCCGTGATGTGACACCCGCGCAAACATGTCTCACGGCTCCGCGCCATCTCGCGTGCGATCTCACCCAGCCGGGCGGCGAAGAAAAGACCGAGCCAGGGCCTCATAGAAATTTCACAAGCTGAGGCTTCGATTCTCAAACCCCTTTCAATGCGTAAACCCGCTAATAACGCAGACGCCTTACTTAACCACTGCCAAGCTTTGTTGCCAAGCCGTGTAGAGCGTGATCACCGCCAACAGACCATCCGCTACGGTCAAGGTTTTGCCCCAGTGATCGAACCATTCCAATTTCCGGGCAACGACAATCTGCTGGGAGATGGCTTGCTCTGCTCCGCCCGCCAAGTGCACCAAGTCATCCTCATTACGTGTAGCGATCTTTCGCGCAACCGCGAGTCCGACCACGAACAGCGTGAGAACAAACCAAATAATCCAGAGAGCTAACATAGTCTTTCGCTCCTTTTCTGAGTCTTCCACTACCTGCAACAGTTGCGGATGTTTTTATTTGTCACAGCCTTCCAGCGAGTGGCCGTGCTCGGCATAACACTTGCCTATATTCTTCAAGTCTTTCTTGCCGGCCGCCACATGGCAGTAAGTGCATCCCTTTTTCTCTTTCTTCGTATACTCCGCCTTCCCAAAAGTGAATTGAGTGGATACCATCATGCCACCCGCAATAAGTGCCAGCGGCAACGCGATCTTAAGAAAAAGTATTGACCTTGTAAGAATCTCCACGTACCGGGCGATGCAATCACAACGCCGTTCGACTGATGACGCCAGATTGGCTCAAGCCACGTGTTTACAAAATGTCGGTGGGAGGCGTCGGGCGTCCATGGGGCTCTCGACCCGCTGCCCAGGTGGGTGAAATCCCCCTGGAGTTGTCTCGAAAAAGCGCCGAACGGTCGATGGAGTTATAATCATATGTAACCCAAACGCGCGTGTCCCTTTTCACCACCAAGTGGCAACAACCGGGGATCCTGGAATCGATCTTTGACCAGCTATCCGACGCCTTGTTCGTTTACGACAAGGGGCTACACATCGTCGGAGTAAATCAAGCCGCTCAGCGTCTGTTCGGCATGTCGGCCGAGGAGATGATCGGCAAGACCTGCCAGGAATTGTTTCGTTGCAGTTCGTGCGAGGCTGACTGCGGCATGCAGCAGGGACTCGGCCAATCCGCATGCCTGCCGGCCGGCACGGTGAATCTTCATCTGGAGAACGGCCGCGAGCGGATGGTGGTGATCCGCACCGTTCAGCTATTGGATAAGGTCGGCGATGTCGAAGGCGTCGTCGCCACCATAAAGGACATCACCGAAGAGGCGCAGCCCAGCAAACGGCAGATAATCGCTGAATCGCACGCGATGCTGGAGTTGCTCAGTTTTGTCCGCCGGGTCGCCAGCAGCGAAGCTACCTCTATCCTGATTGAAGGTGAGAATGGAACGGGCAAAGACCTGATCGCCAAAACCTTGCATTACCAAAGCCTGCGGCAACCCGAGCCGTTCCTGGCGATTAACTGTGCTGCCATTCCCGAGACATTGCTCGAGAGCGAACTGTTCGGCTACGAAAAGGGCGCGTTTACGGACGCGCGTGCTCAAAAGCGCGGACTTTTCGAATTGGCGGACAAGGGGACCTTGTTCCTGGATGAAATCGGCGAGATGCCCATGTCCATTCAGGCGAAACTGTTGCGTGTGCTCGAAGAACAGACTTTCCGGCGCTTGGGCGGCCTAAAGGATATCAACGTCGATATCCGTATCATCGCAGCTACCAACAAGAACCTGCGCGAAGCGGTGAATGAAGGGGTCTTCCGGCAAGACCTGTATTATCGTCTGAACGTCATCCAACTCGTGGTACCGACGCTTCGGGAGCGGCAAGAGGACGTGATGCCGCTGGCGCGATTCTTCATCGATCACTACAATCTCAAGTTCAAACGCCAGGTGGAGGGGATTTCACGGGATGCCGAGAGTCTTCTGCTGACGCACGATTGGCCCGGAAACGTACGTGAGTTACGGAACGCCATTGAGCGCGCCATGATTCTGGAGGATACGGCATACATTCAGCCTGCAAGTCTTCCGATCGCACTGCGAGGTGGTGATCGCCCTCCTAGCTTCCCGGTTGCAGCGGTGGGAGCTGAGTCTATGGTGCCGTTCAACGGCGACGGTGGCGGCATGTCACTGGCAGATCAGGAGCGCCGGCTCGTGGTCCAGGCACTAGAGCGCGCCAGAGGCAACCAGACCCAGGCCGCGCGGCTGCTACGGATTACGCGCGACACGCTGCGTTACAAGATGAAGAAGTTCAGCTTGCACTAATCTCGTCCGCGATCTTAAGGCCGACACGATCCACCCCTTCCATCACCTCATCACTCGGAAGGGCGCCTGGTTCAAACTTGGCCCCCTCAATCCCGTAAATGCGGATTCGTTCGGGCAAATGGCCGATCACACGCGAGCTAAGCGGATTTCTACCCTATGGCGTGAGGACGAGGTATGCTCTCGGCCAAGCTTTGCGTATGGTTTGACTTATACTGAATATATCCTCGCTTCCAGAAAACTTTCGTGCATACTTCGAAGATTGGTCTCCAGCAGTTGCTGGCGCTCTTAACCACGGCGCTGGTGTGCGGGAATGTGGACCTGCTGATCAGAGCCAGGATCGCTGTGGAAGTTGGCTCGCATGTCAGGAATCGCGAGTGACATCATGTTGAACGATTTGCGGTGTGATCTTTTTCAGGACGCATCGATGTCAGGACACGATCTCACGCGCGCCGAACCACGCTGGGTGGTGGCGGCTTGAAACAAGCCGATCACGCGGCGGGATCAAGAGAAGATCGGCTGCGCCGTGCGGTTGATCATGTGGCGCATCTGCTTCCGATGCAGGGTCCGATCGGAGTTTTCGTTCACCACAACACACTGCACGCGTTCCAGAATTTTCCCTTCGAGCAGGCCGTGGTGGAGGCCTCCCGTCTGTTTGGTGCCGAAGCGTACATGTCCGAAGCGGACTACCGGGCCGAACTGGCCCGTGGACGCATCCAGCCGAGGGACATCGACGCTGTGCTCGACAGCGAGCCGGATGCCATGGTCTTCCCGCGGTTGAGCCGGCACTCGCTTCGCCGAGCCATGATAACGCCGGGCGTTCGGGAGTTTGACGCCGCCACGATCCTGTGGCGGACGGAGCAGGGCGATCTGGCCAGAGATTTTCGCCACGCAGCTCTAAGGGCCTTGTTCGACGCATGTTTCGCCCGTGCCGTCGCTCATGAGGAAGAGCCGGCGCCGCCGCGTCCGGTGGACGAGGTCATCCACCCGTGGCTGATCCGGTTGTGCTCGGTGTTTCTGGATCAAGGCATGGCGTATTGGCCTATGCCGAATCGCGAGAAGGGATTCTATGAGAGCGTCCGGACGTTGCTGTCGCAGCCCTCCGGCATATTCCCCAAATATCTGGCGGGTTTGGACGAAGAGTTCCGCCGGCAGTCGTACTTCTCCTTCTCCGCCACCGATGCCGTGTTGGACTTTCTCGACACCCAATATTTTAAAGAGACGGACTGGGAAAATCTGGTTCAGACCGAGTTGCTGGCATTACCCGGCTGGGCGGGGTTGATGCGGAGGCTCGAGGAAGATCCCGAGTTGGCTCCGCATGAATCCATGCCTTCGTCTCTGATGGATTTCCTTGCGGTGCGCCTGACGATGGCCCGCGTGGCTTCGCGCATGGGCGCTGCTGAGGCGATCACCGAGGAGAGTCCATTCAAGACTCAGGAGAAAAGGCGTTTGAGCCGCGCGGCGCGAGTTTATGACGCTGCCCGCGTGGTGTCGCTTTCCGCGGACGAGGTAACCAGGCTGTCCGACGCCGAGTGGCAAGCGTTCGTGAGTGAAGTAAAAGCATGCAATGGGCTGGAACGCCGCCGCATTCTCCACCTGGCCTATGAGCGCTGGCACGAACGCGAAATTCTGCACGGGCTGTCGAGCCATCGGAGATACCGCGGCTTGTCCAACCTCCCAGCCAGGCCCTCTGCGCAAGTCTTCTTCTGCATTGACGAGCGGGAGGAGTCCATGCGGCGCGCGCTTGAAGAGGTGGACCCGGAAGTGGAGACCTTCAGCTCCGTGGGGTATTTCGGCGTTGCCGTGGACTACAAGGGCATCGACGACGCGCATGGCGCCGCATTCTGTCCGGTGGTGGTGAAGCCGCGGCATGTTGTCCTCGAACAGCCCACGGCAGAAGACAGCGCTTTGCTGGAGAGTCGTCGCTGGCGCAGACGGCTGCTCGGGCTACTGATGCGGAATTCGTTCGTGTCGTCGAAAACGCTGATGCGCGGATGGCTGTCGACTAGCGCGCTGGGATTGCTTTCAGCCGTTCCGCTGACCGGACACCTGCTGGCACCCAGACGCTACGCCCGACTGCGCGAGTGGTTGAATAAGGCATTTCTTCCCCAGCCGCGCACGGAACTGACACTGATGCGGAACACCGCGCAATCACAAGATGCCGTCACGGGCCTGTTGATGGGATTCGCAGCAGCGGAAAAGACAGAAAGAGTGGCAAGCGTTTTGGGTCCGGCCGGCCTGGCGCGTTTCTCTCGCGTTGTCGTTATCCTGGGCCACGGATCGACAAGTCTCAACAACCCTCACGAGTCGGCGCACGATTGCGGAGCCTGCGGGGGTCGCCGCGGCGGGCCCAACGCGCGGCTCTTTGCGGCCATGGCCAACCGGTCCGAAGTGCGCGAACACCTGCGCCAGCAGGGTATCGATATTCCCGCTGATACCTGGTTCATCGGCGGTTATCACGACACATGCAGCGACGACGTGGAACTCTACGACCTGGATGCACTTCCCGGCACGCACCAGGCTGATCTGGACCGCATTCGTGAGTCCCTTGACCAGGCCAGGGCGCGGAACGCGCGCGAGCGCGCCCGGCGATTCGAATCGTGTCCGATGGACGCGGCTCCGGACGCTGCGCTCCGCCACGTGGAAGAACGCAGTGAACATCTCGCGGAACCGCGGCCTGAGTACGGGCATTGCACCAATGCCGTCTGCATCGTCGGGCGGCGCGGCTTAACGCGGGGACTGTTCCTCGACCGGCGGGCATTTCTCGTTTCCTATGACGCCAACCTGGATCCCAATGACAAGAGTCTCGCGGAACTGATGGCCGCTGTGGTTCCCGTGTGTGCGGGCATCAGTCTGGAATACTATTTCTCCTTCGTCGATAACGATCGCTACGGTTGCGGCACGAAACTTCCGCACAATGTGACGGGTCTGGTCGGCGTAATGGACGGCCACGCCAGCGACTTGCGGACCGGATTGCCTTGGCAAATGGTCGAAATACATGAGCCCGTTCGCATTCTCTTCGTGATCGAGACGACACCCGAACGTCTGACAAGAGTTGTGAACGCGAGCGCCTCCCTGAAACAGTTGGTAGAGAATCGCTGGATTCGGGTAGCCACGATCGACCCTGCGTCGGGTCGCGTGCACGTCCGCAGGAACGGGGGCTTTGAAGAGTTCGACGGACCCCTGGAACGCCTGCCGGTCGCGCTTTCTTCCGCCGAATGGTATGCCGGCAAACTCCAGCATCTCCCCATGGCCTGGATTCAAACTGAAGCAGGAGGCCGAGCAGAGTGAACTTTTCTCAAGCCATGCTGGTGTTTGTCGTGTTGGCGCCCGGTATGGTCTTCGCTGTGCTCGCGTTGTTGTGGCTACTGGGCTGGGTTCCGGCAGAACGTGTTCTATGCAGGATAACGCGTCAGACCTTTTCCGCCTGCGTACTCGCGCTCGCCGTGATTCTTTGGAAACTCGCCTCAACTGGGGACAGGGCCGTGGTGGTGATGTTCGGCAATTGGTTTGCCGTGGGTGATTATCACTTCCCGCTGGTACTCATTGCGGATCAGCTTTCACTGCCGTTCATGGGCCTGACGGTCGTGCTGTCGGGATTGGTCGGGCAGTTCTCGGCGACGTACCTCCATCGCGAGCGCGGCTTTCCCCGGTTTTTTCTTCTGCTGCATCTTTTTGCCTTCGGATCTTTGATCGCATTCGCCGCCGGGTCGTTCGACTTGCTGGTGGCGGGATGGGAGATGGTGGGCATTACTTCCGTTTTACTGATCGCTTTCTTTCAGCAGCGACCCTCCCCGGTGGAAAACGGTTTGCGCGTCTTCGCGGTGTATCGTGCCTGCGACATTGGATTACTGGTAGGCGTCTTTGCCATGCATCATTGGTGGGGAACAGCGTCTTTTGCCACTGGCCTGCCCCAACTGACCGGCACGCAGGATGTGATCGTCTGCCTGCTTCTGCTGCTTGCGGCCGCGGGAAAGGCCGCACAAGTTCCGTTCTCCGGATGGCTTCCGCGCGCAATGGAGGGCCCCACGCCGTCAAGCGCCATTTTTTATGGCGCGATCTCGATTCATGCCGGCGCGTATCTCCTGTTGCGGGTTCAACCGATGCTCGCCGAGTCCAGACTAGCCTCTATCTTGGTGATCGTGATCGGCGTGATCACGGCCATCCACGGCACCATCGTTGGCCGGGCCAGCGCCGACGCCAAAACTTCGCTTGCTTACGCGTCGCTCACGCAGGTCGGCGTGGTCTTCGTAGAGATTGGAATCGGCTGGACATGGATCGCCGTGGCCCACATCTTGGGACACGCCACGGTTCGCACGCTGCAGTTCTTGCGCGCGCCGTCCATGCTTCACGACTACCACCAGATGCACTCCGCCATGGGAGGCGAACTCTCGCCGACCGGCAGTCGACTGGAGGATCTGTTCCCGAAACGCGCTCAGTTGTGGCTCTATCGGTGGGCGCTCGACCGCGGCCATCTTGACACGATTCTGGATCGTTGGGTGATCAATCCTCTTATGCAGCTCTCGAAGCTATTCGCAAGGCTGGACGGCATGGGATTGGACGGACCTGTCCGCCGGCCGGAAGAGGTGGCGATTTCCATGCGTCCCGCACGCCAGGGAGGCAGTTGATGGTTAGCTCTGCATTGATTCTTACGGTTGTAGCGATCTCCGTTCCTTGGCTCGCTGCAATTCTGGTGGCGGTGAATCATCGGCAAATGCGCGTCATCGGCTTCGTGGCGTCGTCGGTCTCGGTGCTGGCAAGCGCGCTTCTGCTGCGGGGGGCGCCGGTCGGGGAGTCCTTGTACCAGGCGTTGATGGTGCTGTTTTCTTGCCTCGCGCTGGGAGCGACGCTGGTAATTCCTCGGCGCGACTGCAACCCCGGCGCGATCGGCGGAATCCTCTTCGTCCTTGGTTCCACGCTGCTGGCCTACTCGACGCAAAACCTACTGGTTCTGCTGGTCGCCTGGATTCTGTCAACAATCCCCTTCTGCTCGGTGCACTGGTTGCGCGCCCAAAGTTGGCGCCCACAGACCGCATTGCTGCTTTCGAGCATCGCCCTCGCGCTGGCCATTGCGGTCATCGCCGCCAACGGCCACGCCATTTCGATCGGTAGCCTGAAGGGCCGGAGTCCCGGAGGAATGGCCGCTTTTGGGCTCCTGGTGGTTGCGGTGATCTTCCGGAAAGGAATCTGCCCGGCTCACGCCTGGGTGGCGGATGCCGCTGAGGGCGGCCCTGCGATTCCGACCGCGCTTCTACTGAACGGCCACTTCGGAGCGTTGCTCGTCGCCAAGCTGATTGTGCCTCTGTTTCCAAACACAGCACGCAATCTGTTTCCGGTGCTTTCGTATCTCGCGATTGCCACCGCGGTGTACGTCGCCATCCGAGCGCTTACGGAGAATTCGCCTCGCCGGCTGCTCGCCTTTGTTGCGCTCAGCCAATCGGCTTGTATTTTGGCTGGACTGGAGAGCCGAACGTCAGAGGGAATTACCGGTGCACTGGTGCACTGGTTCGTGGTGACGGTTTCGACCATGGGCCTGTTTGGGATTTTGCGGCTGCTGGAAGTCCGCTTCGGCGAGAATCTGACGGCGAGCAGGCATCTCGGTTTGGCCGAGCACGCGCCGCGGCTGGCGGTGTTCTTCGTGGTGTTTGGGTTGGCGTTGGTTGGCTTGCCGGGCACGCTGAGCTTCTGTTCTCAAGACCTGCTCATTCACGGAACACTGGCGTCGCACCCGTTAACCGGGCTCCTGCTGCCCATTGCCACGGCGATGAATGCCGTGAGCGTTTTTCGTTTGTTCACGCGGCTGTTCCTGGGCAAGCGTCGAACCGGTTTCACGTTGATGGCGGATGCCCTGCCGCGCGAGAGGTGGATTCTGACTGCAGGTGTGTTGTTCGTTGTTTTGGGGGGATTGTTCCCGAATGTAATCGTCGCGCAGCGCTCCGCGGAGGCGGAGACGGTCGAGCAGGCGATTCGCGCGCCCGCGCCGTCCCATAGCGAATCCGGAGTCGACCAATGATGCCGTTCAGGTGCGAAGTCCAGGGTTGTCAGCCAACTCGTAGGTCGATATCGAAGATGTCGGCCATGCTTTCGCGGATCGGCCGGAACAAGTCCGAGAAAGATAGGTCATACCCAGGTCGGGCGAATAGACCTTCTGGTCATCCAGTATTTCGGAACTGGCGTCCTGGTTGCCTCGTTGCTCAGCGACTTTGACGTAAAACGTCGTCATCAAGCTCGGGCCGGGCAAACGTTTTCCGTTCAACTACAACTACTGCAAAGGTTACGGCATGTGCGCGGCTGAGTGCCCTTGCGGCGCGATCCAGATGGTAGCGGAGACAATCTAGGACAAAGAGCAGGCTATTCTATGCCCACATCTATCGAGCACTGCTCGGACGGCACGCTTCCTTAGGGCGGTTGGGTGATCCCACGCTGCGGCCACCTTGCGGATTGGGGGAATACACCCTGAATGCTTAGCAATTTGTGGCTTTTGGGCGTTTTTCCGAATTCCGAGCATGGTCCTCGGTTTGCACTCCACTAGAGTGCACTGAAAAGCATATCCGGCGGGCGTCGATGAGCAGGACAGTCTCCCACCGTTTCGGCCGGCGCTCGCAGGGTGTGCTGAAAGGAGACCCGCATGGCATTAAGAAGTCTTGCGCTGTTGCTCGTATTATTCGTAGCGTTTGCCTGCTTGACAGCGAACGCACAACCGGTTGTCAAGAGGGTTCCAGTCACGTCGACCTCCCCGGCATCCGGCCAGGAAATGTTTAAGACCTACTGCGCCGCGTGTCACGGCCTGGAAGGGAAAGGAAATGGGCCGGCCGGTCCAGCGCTGAAGAAGCAGCCCGCGAATCTTACAGAGCTTACTCAGCGCAATGGAGGCAAGTTCCCTGCGTTGAAAGTCTATGACACTATCAAGGGCGATCTGGATATGCCGGCGCATGGCTCCCGAGACATGCCGATCTGGGGGAATCTTTTCTCCAGCATCAGCCATGGCAGCCCCGGTGAGGTGCAGATGCGGATCAGCAACCTGACCGATTACCTCAAGTCGATTCAGCTAGCAGGTGGTACCAACTAGTAAGCAGGACGCCTGACGAAGAGGCAGGTGGAAGGCTACGGTCGTCCACCTGCCTTTTCTGTTGTTGGCAGCAGTTTCACGCATGGAGATGCGCAGCAGGGAGGCGTGACTGCCGCCCGCATCAAATCCCCCGCACGTTAAAATTCCGGTGCTTGTTGGCAAAGATCAAGAAACCCGGTTCCGTCCAAGCGCCGTTGCGCGCCGGCACGGCCAACTCCGGATCTTCCCAAAGTCGTAGTGGAAGGCCCGAGATCAGGGCGGCTCCAGATGAAGGTTGCCTCCGGGGGGTTCTGGTACAAACAGGCCGACCCGCACCAGCAGCACAACCGATATTGGTGTCGACGACCGCTGCGGCGATCCAGAAGAGTTACTGTTTGTGATGCCTCCGCACGAGGCGCGCCCGGCCAACCGGAATCGTTATTCCTTCAGCGTGCGCACAAACGCGACGACATCAGCCACCTGCTTGTCATCCAGTCCGCTGACCGGCTTCATCTTCCCGTGTCCTTCGGTGATGACTTTCTTGAGGTCCGCATCGGTCTTGGCCTGTATTTCCTTGGAGCCCAGAGCAGGCATGGTCACGTTGAACATTTTAGCGATGGCCGCTTTGCCTTCCCCATTGGCTCCATGGCAGCCCTGACACTTGGCCACATATACGGTTTTGCCTTCCGGCGCGCCTGCATAGGCCAAGCCCAAAGAGGCCGCCAGTGAAATCGTCGCAAGTAAAGTAGTTCTCATTAGTGATTGCTCTCCATTTCTAAGTGATGGTCTTGCATACAAAATCGATCATTTTAACTCCGGCGCGCTGGCATCGCGCAATGGGCCTCTGCCGCTCTCGATGCGCCGGATCAGGGCCCAGATGGCCAGGATGGTGATTCCAATAAAAACGACCGATGCCGCCAGGCCCATCCGCCGAACATCTTTTTCATGCAGCGCGTCCTGGCCGGCACGCAGCGTTTCGTTGGCGATCGCCATGCCTGCTTCGATCGGCTTTTTCATTTCGTCGGGCTGAAAGGAATGCAGGGCCAAGTGCGCTTTGACCAGATTCTCGCGGACGTCGCCCAGCCGCACTTGCGCTTCCGAAATCTCCATGCCGTACTTGTCGGCGCGGGTCAAGACGGCTTCCGATTGCTTCAGAGCCGAATCGAGACCGTCGATCCACTTCGCCATTTGCGCTGCCACCTGACCGCCCGGCGTTTCCGCTTCGTGGCATTGCGAGCACACCGCGTTGGGTCCCACCGGCATCGCAGTGGACGGCTGGTGTATGGCATGGTTGCTGTGGCACACAATGCATCCGCCTCCGCCCGACGCGGACGAGAAAATCGGTTCATGCACGCTCTTTTGGTACAGTTGCGCAAACAGCACGTGGCAACTTCCGCAGACGGCTGCGATGGATTCCACCTGAGGCGGCTTGGCGCCATGATTGCCATGGCACGACGCGCAGTTTGGAGCCGAAAGATCGCCGCGGATCTTAAGCGCATTCCAATGCACGCTGGTCCGGTAGTCATCGAGTTGATTGGTGGGAATCCCGTACTTCGCCATCTTGTGCTGATCGGCATGACACCGGCCGCAGGTCTCAGGCAGCCGCAGCGGATGAACCGGTGACATTCCATCCTTCACGTCGCGGATATCGTGGACGCTGTGGCAATCGATGCAGGTGGCCACGGTGTCATCGCCCGAGGCCAGCCGTTTACCGTGCACGCTGGTCTGATAAAGCTCAAACTGGTCGACACGCTGTTGCGGCCTAAATTTACGCATGAAGTCCGGACTGCTGTGGCAGCGCGCGCAAAGCTTGGGAATCGCCGTTCGCGCCGGCTTGCCGATGAAACCTTTGGCTAGATTCATCGCCTCGCCCGGATCCTCGGCGTTATGATCGCCGCCGTGGCAGTCGGTGCAGGTCAATCCGTTGGCGGTGTGGACATCGTTCTTGATGAGCAGTGCCGGACGTTGCGCGGCACCATCCAGGGCGGCGTGGCAATCCAGGCAAGTGTTTTTGGCTGTGCCTTGAGCGAACAGGCTTAGCGACGCAAATAGGAAGAAGATCGCCGGCACTTTCATTTGTAGTACCCCAAGACGGTGAACACAGCGAGGTAACTGACTAAGACGATCCCCGCTCCTGTGACCAGCCGCATGCGGGCAGCGCCAGTGCGGTCTATCCCCCAAAAAGGCAGTGCCGCCCAGGAGCCTGCCAGTAATCCAAAGCCGAGGATTCCCAGAATCTCACCTTCAAAGATCCAGACATGACTCGGGATCAGCTTCAGCGTGTAGAACTGCGCCAGGAAATACCATTCCGGTCGAATGCCCTTGGGCGCCGAAGCGAACGGGTCGGCCTTCTCGCCCAGTTCCCAGGGAAAGACAGCGGCCAGCGCTCCCAGAATTGCTAAGGCGCAGTACCAAACCATCAGCTCGCGTAGGAAGAAGTTCGGGAAGAACCTCATCTGCCGGACGCCGGACGGGGAGATCCACGGCGGCGTGCTCATCCCATTTTTTTGTACAAGCAGGATGTGAAATATCACCAGGCCCGCAGTGATGATCGGCAGAATCATCACATGGAACGCGAAGAATCGGGTGAGCGTGGCAGCGCCGACGTCTTCGCCCCCGCGCAGGAATCGCGCCATGGCTGGCCCCACCAGCGGCGCGCTGGCCGCCACGTCGGTCCCAACCTTCGTCGCGAAGTAGGAAATCTGGTTCCAGGGTAAAAGATAGCCGCTGAAGCCGAAACCCAGCATCAGCCCCAGCAGCACAATTCCGCTTAACCAAGTAAGTTCCCGCGGCTTCCGGTAGGCGTGCGTGAATACGACACTGAACATGTGCACGAAGGCCGCAAATATGAGCAGATTTGCCGACCAGCTATGAATAGATCGGATCAGCCATCCAAACTCGACGCGTGTCATGATGAATCGCACGCTCTCGAAGGCTTCGGAAACCGTAGGGCGGTAATAGAGCAGCAGCAGAATCCCGGTGATGACTTGAATAGCGAAAAGGAATAGCGTGATGCCGCCGAAATAGTACCAACGCGTGGCGGAATGGACCGGCACAGTCTTGTGCTCGAGCAGTTCGACCACGCCGCTCAGGTCGATCCGTTCGCCCAGCCAGCTCGTCACTTTCGCCTTCATCTCCGTCGCAGACAACGTGGTCACCTTGCGCCTCTCAAGTCCGGCGCGAAATCACAACCTCATCGCACAGCGAATTCCTCCAGTGGGTTCGGAGGCGGTCCCGACACGACCCTGCCGTTCATGTCGTAAGTGCCGTTGTGGCAGGCGCACCAGATCTGACGGGTTGAGTCCTGATACTGGACCGTGCAGTTCAGATGCGTACAGACGGCCGAAAACGCTTTCCATTCTGTCTCGCTGACTCGCACCAGCAGCGCGGGCTTATTCCCAAACTTGATGATCTTGCCGGAGTTCGGTTTCAGGTCTTGCGCTTTGCCAGCCGCGACCTCGTTCACGGCGGCTTCCGTTATGTGCGGCGGATTCATAAAACGGATCACCGGATAGAAGAACGAAACCAGCGAAGCGGTTACCCCGCCTCCCAGCAGCCACGACAGCAGCGATCGCCGGGTTTGGTTGGAGGGCTCTGCTCCGGTCCCTTTGACGGCCAGCGATCCGTTTCCGCATTGTCCGCAGCAGCCCTCCGAGCTATCCTTCGATCCCATGCATTTCTCCCTTCCGGTCAACATTCCAGCCAAGCACGTTTGCTTCCTCTCGGGCGCAACGATCACCGCGAATTCAGATAGGCGATCAGGTTGGCCATCTCGCCTTGGGTAAGCTGCGGCCAGGCGATGTGTTTCTGCTGCATCATCCGCAGCATGGCTGGGCCATGCCTCCATAGCACCGACACCATGGTGATGGCGGAGTAGGGTTCAGCCGGCTTGGATAAGTTGGGGGCACCGGACGACGCATCGTTGTGACAGACGGCGCACTTCTTCGAATCGAAGATCTTGTGGCCCCGCGTGGCGTCGCCCCGAGTGGCAAAGAACTGCTTGGCCCAGACATAGCTGATGAGTTGCCTCCACTCAGTGGTGGTCAATTCCGGGGGCGGCTGGCGCATCTGAGGCGCGTGGTTCCACATGGCGGCGGCAACATCGGTTAGCGTGCTGTCTCCCAACCGGTTCTCCAGGGCCAAGACGCCCTTATGGCACTCGGCGCAGCCTTTTTCGCGGAAGAGCGTCTCACCCTGGGCAGGAGGCGGCAGCAACAGGAATTGCTGCGTTCCGCGCGTCTGCGGCAGATTCTGGAGATACACCAGCATGTCGGTCAGTTCCTGCGAAGTCACCTTCGGCCACGGGATGCCTCGGGCTGCCATGGCATTGTGCATTTGCGTCTGGTGATTCCACATTTGCTCGATCAGAACAATCGGAGCAGCCAGCGATTCCCACTTCTCGACTGGCGGTCCGACAGTGCCGCCAACGCCATTGATCGAATGGCATTCGGTGCAGCGCTTGTCTTCCAGGAATCTCTTGCCGCGCTGGGCTTCGCCCGGCCTTTCGAAGTAACGAGCTGCGTAGAAATAAGCGAACAGATCCGCCGCCTCGTCCGGAGTGACCTTTCGAATTGAAACGTTTTCCTTGCCCATTGCAGCCCACATCACGGGCGCATGACTCCACATTCGGGCCGCGATACCGGCCGGAGTGTAATCCCGGTCGAGCCGCCGGCCCAGGTCGGGCGCTTTGCCCGCGCCAGACCCTTTCACCGCGTGACAGTTCACGCAGCCTTGGGATTGAAAGAAGTCCGCGCCTCGCCGCGCGTCGGCATCGGCCGGCATCGCCAGAAGGTTCGACGTCACCATGAGAATCGGGACCACGACGATGATAGCGGCTTTGTTCATAGACACATGGCCTCTCCTACCTCCTAGCAGATCATGCTCCTCGCTGTTCTCGCCAGGTTTATCAAGAACTTAGGTGGTTCAATTTCTGCCATTGCTCTCGGAAAATTGGGGCAAAGCCCAAAGCCGATGGGTGAAATCACCCTACAGCCGATGAACAAGGTCGGAGTCGAATCGGATTCACCGCCGAGCGCATAGTGTTCTCCTATGAGCCACTGGGGCTGGACGCCATAAAGAAATACTCCCCCTCGCATGCCTCTCCTCCGAAACCGAGGCAACAATCTGTTGTGCAAAGCGCACGCCGTCGCCTTCGCGGGCATGCTTATTTGAAGATTTCGGTTGTACTTCTCTGGGCCTGCGATTGCAACATCTTCCCCTTAGAGGGGAGACCATGCGAACAACTCTCTATGGTGTAGTCGGTTTCACGATGACCTGGATCGGCCTGGTTGCCGCAGATAAGGCGCCGCTGACTGCCCAAGCGCAGCAGGGCCGCGAAATATTTCAGCACTCGGCGAAGGGAACTGCGTGCGCCACCTGCCATGCGATGGCAGGAGTGGGAACGGAGGTCGGGCCGGATCTGTCGATGATGGCCGGGATGGCTACCGTCCACAGCATGGTGGCAACCATCCGGATGACTATGACGAATACGGTGCTGTTGGTCAAGACCGCGAACGGCTCGTACCCCGCGGTTTTGAAGCAAAAGCAAGGTGACGAGTCCGAGTTTTGGGATTTGAGCCAGACGCCGCCCGTGCTTCGTAAGTTGACCTCGAAAGAGATCGTCTCGAGCGACCGGGACACGAAGTGGCAGCACCCGCCCGCAACGATCGACTACACGGGGCAGGAATACGCCGACATTATCGCCTTCTTGCGTTGGGCCGCCAATGGGTCGCAGAAGGAAGTCAAAGCTTCGGAAATCGGCGAACTGCAGTAGGCAGGGCGTGGCCCTGCCCTCGGATTTTCAAAAGCTCAGCCGCACACCAAGCTGGATTCGCCGCGGGTCGAACGTCACGTGAACCCGAAGGGCTGAAGCGGCGTGTACTTGCCATTGCCGCCCAGACCTCCGTACCGTTGCACATCGTCTCCGATAAAGCAACTGCTCGCCGACCTACAGCAGCGCTAAAATCACGCACAACAAACTGCGATTTGTCATAAAAGAGGCCTTGGCCGGCGTTAGATCACCCTAACAGGTTTGATTAAAGCCTGTACGAAAATTCGTCCGCTGTCACGGGCTGAAACTGGTTCACCATTGGTTCACACCTCTGATGCCAAACGTGTACTCCCGCAAGAACGTTCTCGGGCTCACCCGGCGAGGCGAGCGTGTTAGCATTTCCGTGAGCGTTCCGGGCAGAGTGCCAGCGTAGAGGGCTTTTCGTTTCAGGAGTGGGCAGCCGCCCCAAGTGCCGCGACATTCTCTTCGTAGGCGGCCGGCCGATACGCGCAACGAGGATCCTCCGCCAGGTAGTTGCCCGTAAGCGCGTAGGCGCGGGCGCGTGAGCCCCCGCAGATTTTTATGTATTCGCAGAAGTGGCACTTGCCCTCGCGCATCGACGGATCCCGCAAGACCTGAAATAGACCCGAATTGCGATACACGTCCACCAGTGAATCCTTGCGCACGTTTCCGGCGCTTACTGGGAGGAAGCCGCTCGGAAAGACCTCGCCTGTGTGGGACACGAACACGAATCCACAGGCGTCGCTGACAGCGGCTGTACGCCATAGCAAACGGCCTTGCACACCGCCTTTGCCGCCGTGCTCGGACCTCAGGCGCTGGGCGATGTAGCGGCGATAGTGCATGCCTTCGGTAGTCTTCACATCAAACGGCGCGACTTTCGAAATCTCGTAGAGGAACTCGAAGACCGTTTCATACTCTTCGGCGGATAGATCGTCATTCTCTAGCGGGCGGCCGGTCACAACGAGGAAGAACAGGCTCCACATTTTGCCGTGGACGTCAGCCACCGATTCGGCGATTTGCGCGAGCTTCGTGAAGTTGCGCCGCGTCACTGTCGTTTGAATCTGGGTCTCCAGGCCGATGTCGCGTGCGTGCCGCGCCGCCCCGATCACCCGATCGAAGGTCCCATCCACTCCGCGTAAGCCATCCTGGGTTGCGGCATCTGGCCCATCCAGGTTCAAGGCCATGCGTGAAATGCCGCAGACTTGGAAACGGTCGATGGCTTCGTTGGTCAGCAGCGGAGTTGCGCTGGGGGTGATATTGGTCCGCAAGCCGACGGCTACACTGTAGCGGATGAGATCGTAAAGGTCTGGACGCTTCAGCGGATCGCCTCCGGTGAATACCATCAGCGGGTTACCGAACTCTCGGACTCGGTCGATGAGTTTGTATCCCTCCGCAGTAGTCAGCTCATCCGGATGCCGGCCGGGGATGGCGGAGGCCCTGCAATATGCGCAGGCCAGATCACAAGATTGCGTCACTTCCCAGATGACCAGGAGGGGCGACTGGTTAAAATCCATGTTCGTTATCTCCGATCGAAAACGTTTGCGCACTTGAATGGCCACGCGGCGGCTGATCTGCCGCCTGTCGCGCTAAAGCGGTCAACCGAATCGTTGTGTGCGTCGTGATGACTCGATCTGCCATCATCCCCGATCGCGGCCGGTTTGCAGCACAACCAGACCTTGCATGGAGAACTCTACCTTATGGAGGCATTGATGAGGTTCAACTGGCCGTGAGGGACTTTAAGGTCTTATCGCAGGTTGAACTTCTTCATCTTGTAACGCAGCGTGTCGCGCGTAATCCGCAACAGCCGCGCGGCTTGCGTCTGGTTGCCGCCCGTCTTTTCCAGCGCCTGGACCAGCAGCCGGCGTTCCTGCTCGACCAACGACATCGCATCGGCTCCCAACGAAGGTGTTTGCATCTCGGAGGAGACTGCCATCGATGGATCCGCGCCCCGCACCGCGATCGGCAGGCTGGCCGGGCGGATGTAGGCCGTGTCTTCCAGGATCATGGCGCGTTCGATCGCATTGCGCACTTCGCGCACATTGCCGGCCCAGTCGTGCCTAAGCAGCAGGCCCTCGGCCTCGGGCGAGATCCCTTCGATCTGGCGCTTGAATTTTGCATTGTAGTGTTCGACAAAAAACCGCGCCAGGGGCAGAATATCCTGCGGCCGTTCGCGCAGTGGCGGCACGATGAGCTGGATCACGTTCAGCCGATAATAAAGATCTTGCCGGAAAGCCCCTTCGCGCACTGCCTCGCGCAGATTCTTGTTGGTCGCCGCAATGATCCGGATATCTACGTTGATGTCGCGCAGCCCGCCCAGCCGCCGGAAGCACTGATCCTCCAAAACGCGCAACAGCTTGGCCTGCAACGACAGCGCCATCTCGCCGATTTCGTCCAGGAGCAGCGTGCCTTTGTCAGCCAGCTCGAAAAGTCCCCGCTTCTGCGCCCGCGCGTCGGTGAAGGCGCCCTTCTCGTATCCGAACAATTCGCTTTCCAACAATGTTTCCGGGATCGCGGCGCAATTGATCGCCAGGAACGGCTGCGATTGCCGGAGGCTCTGATAGTGCAGAGTCTTGGCGATGAGATCCTTACCGGTGCCATTCTCGCCCTCGATCAGAATCGAGGCGGCCTCGCTGATCGCCACGCGCCGGACAAAGTTGAGCACTTCCCGCATGGCCTGCGATTCCGCGATGATCTGGCGCCGTGCTGGCTCGGACTCCCCGGTGATGTCCTTCACCGTGGCGACCACGCCCTCCAGTGCACCGGAATGGTCGAGAAGGTGCACCGTTCGGATCACCACCATTCGTTCGCGCCCGCTATCCACATGCAGGTTCACCGTGCCGGTTCGCAGAGAGGCCGCCGAACCCAACCCCTGCAGCATTCCACAACTCGGCTCGCAAACCGTGCAATGGAAGAGTTCCTGGCAATGTTTGCCGATCATTTCTTCGGCGCTCATACCAAACAGCCGCTGAGCGGATTGGTTGACGCCGACGATACGTAAGCCCTTGTCGTAAACGAACAGGCCATCTGAGAGCTGGTCAAAGATCGCTTCCAAGATCTCGGGCCGCTGCCATTTCACGGCAAGATGGGACACAGGATTCATTGTGACGGGCTCCCTCTTCAGGTCCATTACGTCAGGCTCACTGGTTTGACCGGGCACGTTGCCTACCAAAGAGTCGAAGTCCGGAAGCGCTGCTCTAACTTTTGGGGGTTCTAGCCCACGAAAACCACTAAACTTGCGTGAGGTGGCGCTGGCCGATGCCTCGAAATTACTAAGAATGGGGTCTTTGTGGATTGAATCCCGGACTGGCTCCCGGATTGCAGCCATCTCAGCCGTATTCGCAGGATTTGATCATGAAGACCGTTCAACTCGCCATTCGGGATTTGGAATACGCAAAATCTCTCCGCAATTCTCTGCTGCGGGATGGGACTCATCAGGTCTACCTGGTGGACGAGCCCGACCTAAGGATCGATGGCGTGATCGTGATCGATGGAAGCAAGCTCGAGAACCTTTCCCCCTGTGGGGAGCAGCTGGAGCGGTTTGTAGTCATGACGCGCAATGGCAGTGATTCGGTCTTGCGCCTCTGGAACGCCGGCATCCGGCACGTGGTGTTCGAGGGAGATTCTCCGAGCACGGCCCAATTGGCCATCATTGCAGTCGAACTGAGTCTACCCAATTCAGCGCCCGAAGTCAGCCGAGTCTCTGGTCCGCCCAGCGTAAAACATCACACCGGTCCACGGCCAACGTTGCCTGTGGTCGACCCACCGCCGCGCAGCGGAAGATGCCGCTTTACCGGCTTCCTCAAATACAGTTTGAGAGGATTTTGAGCATGCTCATTCTTTCCATTCTTTGGGTTGTACTCGCTGCGACGGCGGCCATGATTGCCACCAAGAGAAAGGCTCGTGCCAGGCTGCGGCAGGACGCTGGCCTACAAGTCCGCGAATCCGGACGGGCACTTCTCTTATTAGCGGTAATCTATGGCGTGGCGCTGCTCGCTGGGTTCGTGTACGTCAGTAAGTTCCTCGTCTCTAGTTTCTAGCCATCCGCCGAGCCCCTTGTAGGGTAGCTTCGTTTTTATATTTCTCTGCCATCGCGCAAACCTCGATTCGGGCTAATCACGCAGCAACAATAGACTTACTGGGGCAATTCACCCTCTGGTTGAAGTCGTCGAAACATCAGTCAACGGTTGACTTTGATGACGGGATTGCGGGACTCTCCTTAAATGCGTCGCAAGTGAATTGCCACGCCGCCGAGCCCGCGTGCGTGCTCTGACACAACCTTGGGTGAGCGAGAGGCCTCAACCGGGGCGCTTCGGTGTCGGCGAGCTGGACCATCTCTTTGATCTGATTCGACGAACCAAACGGCCGCTCTTTGGCAACGTCCGTGCAGCTTTGATTGCGGTTCGTTAATCAAGTCTAGAAAAGGCATCCGGGTGCGGTCGGACTGGGTATTCCGAAGCGATCCACCGCACCTTGGTGGCCCGTGAGTTCCTTGACGGCTTTCCTTAAAGCGGAAATGAGAAAGGAGGCTGAAGACGAGAGTTCACGTCTGCCCGCAGTTGGAGAGCGTGACCGGCCGGGAACATCATTGACACTTTAGACCGGCAACATACTTGACACTTTTCGATCGAGATGAAGCATCGTTCGGCTCATTCCACCACACTCAGTGGTACGGTGTCGAGGCGGATGCGTTTTG
>Ga0185299_10001033_pt1 | contig 62234 bp, 63 predicted proteins | sample PaiPotPPA55metaG_FD_128002 | JGI IMG/M metagenome (GOLD analysis project Ga0185299, IMG submission 128002) | Iron sulfur acid spring bacterial and archeal communities from Banff, Canada, to study Microbial Dark Matter (Phase II) - Paint Pots PPA... ... | reverse complement strand
GCTGCGTCGGGCTGTGACCGTCGATTGAGTTCCGCGCATCCACGCATATCGACTATCCACCCGGCCTTGAAGTCCGCATGGTCCGCGCCGGAGGATGGGTCTGCACCGCGGCCACGCCTTTCGCGTCTGCAAGGCGCTGCACGGTCTGCCCATCGCCTTGCGCCCGATGCCCGAGGCCGATTCGCAACGCGAGGTGCTGTTCTGCCATCAAGTGATCGCTCGCATCGATCTCAATCAGACCCATGTCACAGACGCAAATTAAAAATCTTCGACGCGCGGTGTTGTCGATAAGTCCACAAGCGGGATGTTTCGCGCGATCCCAGAGCCTGTGGACCCTGTGGGCAACACCGTGCTTACCATTTTAAAATGTGTCGCCCATGTCCTCGTACACCCGTCACCTATGTCCCCGGTCCATACAGCTGCCGCGCGCGAGGTCTGGGATCATCCGCTGTTCGTGCACCTCAACGTCATTCTCACCGTGGCCTTCGGCCTATGTTCTGTGGCTGCTTGGCCGAGCCGACATTGACCGGCAGCGCGGAGTCCAGATGATGGCAAGCGGCTATTAGAAGACGCAGTCATTCGACCAACAGCGGGTGGCGTTTCAATCTGGCGCGGCGTTATCATCGCACCATAGTGTTAAGCTGGGGAGGTGAGTGCCTTGCGGACAATCGCGGACGATATTCTCACGTGGTCCTGGTTCTCTGAGCCTCATGGCTATAACTTCAACGGCTTCCTGATTAGCGACCGGACGGGGAATCTCGCCATCGATCCGGTTGAGCCGAGCGAGGAGGCGCTAAATGAACTGGCGCAAAGAGGCGTCAGCCGCATCTTGCTTACCAACCGTAACCACGTACGGGCGGCCAACCGGGTGCGGGCGAGTACTAGCAGGTTGTTGAACAAAGCACTGTGAGTAGTCAGTTTTATCGTAATTCAGAGCAATGAACGTCGACTCAGAAGGAGTTCATCCAGTTTTCGCTCGGTAGAGCGCAGTGCAATGGGTATGAATTCTGGGGTTTCATGCTGGAGCGGCCGACAGCCGTGCGATTCTAAGCAGATTGTAGGCGGCGCCGACCAAATAGGCGTGCATCTGTACCCGCTCGCGGCCACGGTAGCGCGTTTTGCGCAGACCGCCGACGGTCTTCATCCAGCCGAAGGCCTCCTCGATTCGTTTACGGATCCATTGGCTGACCGCATAACCCGGTTGACGGGTGGTCCGCGCGTCGAGTGCAGAACCTCCGGGCCGCGCATCATTCTGCGCCACGTGCGGAGTAATGTTGAGCGCCCGACAGGTAGCAACGAAGTCGCGGGTGTCGTAGCCCTTATCGCCGCCCAGTGTGATGCGGCGGCTGCCCGCCAGTCGTTCGTCAGCCATCGCGACCGCCGCCCGTCGCTCGGCCCGGCCATCCGCCGGCTCGACTTGAAAGTCAATCAGCAGCGAATTGCGGTTCTCCACCAGCGCGTTGGCCGAGTAACAAAGCTTGGCTTCCTTGCCCTTACCCTTGCGTGCCAGCAGCGCCTCAGGATCGGTGGTCGACTGATGGGTCGCGTTGGCACGATGCTCACCGTGAAAGTTCACGGTCGGGTTACCCGGATCATCAGGTCCCGCGCCCGATTTTTGCCCCTTGCGCTTGAAGCTCTTAAGCGAGGCCCAGGCTTCGATCAGCGTGCCATCGACCGTGAAGTGTTCGTTCGAGAGCAGTCCGAGGGTATGCGCCTGCGCGACAATTTGCCGAAAGAATTCGCCGGCGACCTCGTGCTTCAGCAATCGGTTACGATTGGTAGTGAAGCTCGAATGATCGAAGCTCGGCTCGTCCAGCTCCATGTTCAAAAACCAGCGGAACAACAGATTGTAGTCGAGCTGCTCACAGAACATCCGCTCGCTGCGAATCGTGTACAGCGCCATCAGCAGCGAAGCTTTGAGCAGGCGCTCGGGCGGAATCGACGGACGCCCCAGCACGCTGTAGATCTCGTCAAACATCCGCGACAACTCCTTGAGCGCCAGTTCCGCCATCTGCTTGATGCGCCTCAGTGGATGCTCCTTGGGAATTCGCTCTTCCAGGTTGACCACCAACAACATCGACCGTTGCCGCCGTTCCTCACCGCGCATCCGCCTCTTCCTCCTGCCCCACTACATCCTCCACCTCAGACGAAGTATGCGGAAATTAAATTCACTAGTTTTTCAACAACCTGCTAGTACTACTGTGTCATAAATTTGCGGCTCCTGCTATTTCTGTGCGATACTTCGGGCCATGGGACGAGAGCGGGCGGCGGGGACGGAGCGGTTTGAGGAGTATCTAGGGCGGTTAAACCAGGTGGTCGGACATGCAGATCGGCGCGCGCCATTGCGGGCTTACATCACGGGGCTGTTGCTGTCGGGTGAACGCAAAAGCGTTGAACCGATGGCCGCCAAGATAGATCCGAAGCATGTCAGCATGCGTCATCAGTCGATGCACCATTTCGTCGCCAACGCGCCGTGGGACGAGGAAGCGCTGATTGCGGGCGCACGCGACTATGCGTTGCAGCAGCTCGAGCGCCATGGGCCAGTGGCGGCGTGGGTTGTAGACGACACCGCGTTTCCAAAGAAGGGCCAGCACTCGGTGGCAGTAGCTCGGCAGTACTGTGGAGTAGTGGGAAAAGAAGACAACTGCCAAGTAGTCGTGACCGTGTCGCTGGTCAATGCCAGTATGAGCGTGCCCTGCGCTTATCGACTGTATCTGCCCGCGACCTGGGCCGATGATCGCGCGCGGCGGCGTGCCGCAGGAGTTCCCGAGGAGCTTAAGTTTGAGGAGAAATGGCGGCTTGCGCTGGCCCAGATCGACCAGATGTTAGCAGATGACTTGCCGCAGGCGCCGGTGGTGGCGGATGCCGGTTACGGCTCTAACACCGAATTCCGCGAGGGCCTCACCACGCGCGGTTTGGCATACGCGGTTGGCATCATGCGCGACACCACGGTATGGCCGCCAGGACAGGGTCCAATCACCCCATCACCAAGTGGCGGCCGCGGCCGGCCCGCCAAGCGTTTGCGCCGCGATCCTGCTCATCAGCCGGTTGCGGTCCGCGCCCTGGCACGACAGCTGGACCGCGCAAATTGGCAACTGGTGCGCTGGCGCGAGGGAACCAAAGGGGTGATGCAATCGCGTTTCGCACTGACCAGTGTGCGCCCCGCCCATCGCGACCATCTACGCGTTGAACCCCGCCTGGCGGAACTGCTCTTAATTGAATGGCCGCTGAGGGAGAGAGAACCCGCGCGCTACTGGCTTTCGACGTTACCAGCCAGCACTGAAATGGCTGAGCTGGTGCGCTTGGCAAAAGTCCGCTGGCGTATCGAACGCGACTACCAGGAACTCAAGGATGAAATAGGGCTGGGTCATTATGAGGGTCGCAACTGGCGCGGGTTTCATCACCATGGAGCGTTATGTATCGCGGCCTACGCCTTTCTTGCCGCCGAGCGCGCTCGGCTTTCCCCCCCAGCGCCTGTTGCCTTCCTCCGTCCCGCTCGAGTACCCGCGGGTTTCCGTCCGCGTGGGGCCGCCGGTGCGTCCTGAGCGTCACAATCCAAGCTCGATCGCGAGCCTGCGCCAATGCCAAGCGCGCATGCTTACCGCTGCTCTCTCTGCGTGCCCCTGGTGTGGAAATTAATTTATAACACAGTAGTACTAGGGCTCGAACCGCAATCCATCCCGGCGATGCTGCGTACGCGCGCGGCCAGGGCGCGGAGCTTGACGACGAGTTGCAGGTTGGCGGCAAGATCGGGCCGCTGACTGTGATAGGCGTGCCGGGAAAATCGGTGGGCGAAGTGGCTTTCCACTGGCCGGAGCGGCGGCTGCTGATAGTGGGAGATGCGGTGGTCGGGAATCCGCCAGGGCGGCTTGGCCTGCTGCGCGAGAAAGTGATGGATGAACCAGCGAGGCTGCGTGAGAGCGTACGACAGCTTCTCGCGATTGAGTTCGATACGCTGCTCGTCGGCGACGGTGAGTCTGTTCTCCAGGACGCCCGGCAGCGCCTCCGGGAGCTGGTCGACCTGTTTCCCAAATAGATGCCGGTCAACCAGTTCAATCGAGGCGAGGGTCGAGTGCGCGAACTCTGCGGCATGCTTTCGACCTGTCGCTACTGCCTGCGGTTGAACGACGCTGAGGTGTGTCGCGAATGCCTGGATCACAAGGAGACGTCGGGCCACTTTCCGAGTGAGGTCTTTTGGCGACAGATCCCAGGTCAGCCGCGTGCAGTTAGCCGATTTTGCGGCAAGTGCGGAACGCCGCTGCGCATTTCCTCTTAGTGGTGGGCTGCACCAACGAGTGTGTTTGCGAATCTGAATCAAAATTCAAGGAAAAGAAGCAGCCTCAGTCTAGTATCGGAAATGGGCGTTACCACAAGCGTGACGAAGTTACTTCCGATGGAGCGAGGCTCGGCGAGTGGACGCTCGCGCACGTCCTGCGCTGTTTAAAGCTTCATGTTTTCACCGGATTCGAAGCCTTCCAAATCGTTTAGGTGGACGGTGTTGGGCTTGCGGGTTCGGCATTCGGCAACGAGCCCACTCCACTAGGTAGATTCGGAGCATGTTCGTGCGTTCAATCTGATTAGCAAATCGCCTGGAGTCCTGGCGAGCAGAGTGGGGAGCCGCTCATCAACAACTGCAACTGATACTTTATATTTCAATCTACCAAGGTCGAGCGAAAGCTCCTTGCGAGCAAACTTTGCCACCCCAATGGAGCCGCTGCTAGAGCTAAGGTTCAGAGATAAGGGCCGCCCATCTTTAAACCGGACAACAAGTTGACATAACTTATTTTACGACTCCACGGGCGCCGATTTCCTCAATAAGACTGCCGCTATTTGCAGGATGCGGTCGGCTAACATTGGGTCCTTGGATGTCAGAAAGTCCCGATATTCATTGGATATTTCTCAGTTCGCGCAATTATACTTATGTCAACTACAGAATGTAGAATGATGACACTACGACTGATTATGTCACGATTCTGCGCGATTGGGAGTGCTTAACGTCAACAGAATCGTCGTTCATGACCTCCAAGTAGAACACCTCGCATCACGGCAGCGGTAAATGGCGTGCGACACAGGAGTACTCCGGGATACTACTCCAGATGTCATACTTCGATTCTGGCAAGAACCGGCTGAATGTAATGGACCACTTCAGATTTTGCTGCGTTCCACTTCCTCGACCGAGACCAGGCCGCAGTCCAGTCGTGCAGCTTGGCGGTCGGCGTCGATTCGTGGGCCGCGATCTGCTGGGCAAGTTCCAGCGTTCCACCAAGTGGTGATACCAGTCGTAAAATAAACCTCTGGCAGCCGGTGGAATAGAGTGGGCCAGCCCTTCTCGAACGCCGCGCCGATCATCCGCAGCACACCCTTTTTTATCGCGGCCGATGCCGGCGGCGGTTCATACAGGTTAGTTGGCTATTCTCCGATACTCATATACCGCCGCCCCTTAAGGGCGCTAAATACCGTAGTTCAAAGAAACCCTCCCCAACAGGTTTTGGCGGGACAATAACGCCCACCATTCAGCAAACGATGAACAGCGTATTGCTACCGACGATCCGCGTCTGGCGAAATAAGGATGGAGGCAGTGGTGTGATCCTTCAGCGCTGATGGAGCTCTGGGCACCATCGCGTGTATGGCGAAATCTGCCCCGATAGAGCTGACGATGACAGTGCCGCAGGAAAAAGACTGGCGCCAGGGCGCACGCGAATTAGCGACGCTTGGGCTTTGGGCGCTGGCGTTCTATGCCCTGCTGAGTTTGGTCTCGCACGACGCCAGATACGATCCTAACTTTGGCGGTGCGCTGGGTGATGGCCTGGCGCGAACCCTGGAACGGACCTTTGGTTATCAGGCCTATGCCCTGGTCCCGTTACTGGCGTGCCTGGGACGGGCTGTCTGGGCCGCAACCCCCATACGCTTGCTGCTGCGGTACACCGCGGGCGGGGCGATTTTGCTGCTGGCGCTCAGCACAGCGGGCGGTTTTTGTAACATCCCGATGGTGTCGCCAGGCGGTGCCACCGGCACCATGATAGCCGCCGCGTTACCTAGCAATTTCAGCGGCGCCCATCTCATCGTACTGCTAGCCATCATTGGCGCGCTTGCGCTGCTAGCCGGGCGGGCGCCAACTGAGATTGCGTTTTCGTCGAAGGCCGCACTTGTCCGCTCCCGCCCGAGTTCTGCAGCGAAGGGACGTGACGATTCAACGCCGCGCAGAGTGTCCCAAGTTAATCCGACCCTAAGTCGTGTTGGGTCGCGTGGCGACGCGTCCGCACCACCTCGCACTCTGGACCCTCTGCTGATCCTGCTGGCAGAAAAAGCGTTACCGCGCCCCCCACGTGTGAAAGGCGCCTATAGGCTGCCCCCGCTCGATTTGCTCGATACCCCGCCCCTGCAAAAAGCGAAAGTGGATGAAGCGGCGCTTGAACGCAGCGCGCGTGTACTGGAACAGAAGCTCTCGGGATTTGCCGTGCAGGGGAGGGTAGTCGAGGTGCAGCCCGGGCCGGTCGTCACGATGTACAAACTGGAGCCCGGCGAGGGCGTCAAGGTCAGCCAGATCGTCAATTTAGCCGACGACCTTTCGCTGGCGCTCAAGGCCGCTAGCGTGCGTATTCTGGCGCCGATTCCGGGCGAAGCCGTGGTCGGAATCGAGGTGCCCAATCGTAAGCGTGAGAAGGTATATCTGAGGGAGCTGCTCGAAGCTGGCGAATTCAAGGCTTCGGCGAGCGAACTTACGATCGCACTCGGCAAGGATATAGCAGGCTGTCCGGTCTGGGCAGATCTGGCGGCGATGCCACACTTGCTCATCGCAGGCGCAACCGGCACGGGGAAATCGGTATCGATTCATGCGATGGTGGCTTCGATTCTCTTTAAGGCCACCGCCGATGATGTCCGTTTCATCCTGATCGATCCCAAAATGTTGGAGTTATCGGTCTACGAAGGCATCCCTCATCTGCTGGTGCCGGTGGTGGTGGATCTGGAAAAAGCCGCGGCTGCGCTCCTGTGGGCGACCGGTGAAATGGAGGCGCGTTACCGGGAGATGCGGGAACTGGGGGTCCGCAACATCGATAGCTACAATCGCCATATCGGTCAGAACAGGAAGCCGCTCGAATTGCGGCGCGGTACATTAGTTGAGCGCGCTGGCATTGGCGAGCAAGAAGGTGACACGTCGAGCAAGCATCGTCGGTTGCCGAAGATCGTAATCGTGATCGACGAGCTTGCCGACCTTTTACTGAGCCAGGGCAAGACAGTCGAACGCGATATCACGCGGCTGGCACAGCAAGCTCGGGCAGCCGGGATTCACCTGATGCTCGCCACCCAGCGGCCTTCGGTGGACGTGGTCACGGGCCTGATCAAGGCGAATCTGCCAGCGCGGATTTCATTGCAAGTAACTTCGCGGGTCGATTCACGTACGATTCTCGATGCAATTGGCGCCGAGCGCTTGCTGGGCGCCGGCGATATGCTGTTTATGCCGCCGGGCACCGCCAAACTTCGCCGCTTGCACGGTCCCTTCGTTTCCGAGGCCGAGATTCGAAAGATCTGCGATTTTCTGCGAACCCAGGGCTCGCCTGATTACCAGATGGAGATCCTCGAAAGCCCTGCAACGGGCGGGGACGACGGCTCGCGTGGCGGGGATCAGCGCGACGAGCTCTACGACGAAGCGTTGCGGATCGTGCTCGACAGCGGGCAGGCATCGATCTCGATGATTCAGCGACGGCTCAGAATCGGGTACAACCGCTCGGCCAGAATGGTTGAGCAGATGGAACGGGAAGGGATCGTCACGCCTGCCGATGGCGCACGGCCACGTGAGGTGCGAACGCGGTCCGATTTGCGCAGGGATTAGAGGCCGATTTACTCGCCGGCCGGCTTTGACGTCTCGGCCGGTGCGCTCGCCAAGCTCTGTCACGCTACATATGGTACTGCTGCAGTCGCATTTCATCGCACGAGAATCGGAAGCTCATGCTCGGCTTGATGGGGTTCGTGCCTTAGCCGGACTACCTTCGGGGATTAGTTCGGGGCAAGACCGAAGCCGTCTGTCTCAGAGCGTTCTCCGAGCCGCACTTCGGACACCACTTGTTAAACGGCGCCACATCGGTTGCAAAACACGAGCCCGCGGCGGTCTTTTCGAGAGAATTTCCCGAGTTCCTTGTTCGGAAAAAGATCGACCAGGTACTGAGTGATGCCTAGGTATTCGAACACGCCAACGGGTGCGTCCCCGGCTCTACCTTGCCGAAATTTCGGGCTTCGCTAGATAACCCGATGTAAAATGGAACTACCGGTCTTCTTTAAGGGAAATCGCGCCATTTGGACAAAGGTCGACCGCCTCTTCTGCCGCCTCTCGCAGGTCCTCGCCTAGATGCCCGACCGAGACAACAGGAGCGCCCGCTTCATCGGCTTTGAACAGCTCCGGGTGCAGATAGGAACACTGACCCGCTTTGCGGCACTTTTTGTAATCGATCACGAGCCGCATCTCATCAATGCCTTTTCAGCACGAGCGGTAACTGCTGGAAGCCAAATACGACTGGCGTCATCGTCTGCCGAACGGCAGGTGCCGCGCCGGGTTTGATCGCCGAAAAGCGGTCCAGGAACGCGTTAAGAGTGGCCTTGGTTTCGGCGCGCGCCAGTGGCACTCCCAAACAGTAGTGGATGCCCACGCCAAAGGCGACATGGTTGCGCAGGTCGCGGTCGAGCCGGAACTCGCCAGGGTTCGGGAACTCCGTCGGATCTCGGTTTGCAGCTCCAAAATACACCGTAACGAGGTCGCCCTTGGGGATTCGCACGCCTGAGACTTCCACGTCGCGGGTCGTCGTGCGGGCGAGCCGCTGCACCGGACTCTCGTATCGTAAGGTCTCGTCAATAACGGTCTCAACTAAGGCGCGATCGGTTCGCAACTGCTCCCAGAGCTCAGGCCGGGCGGCGAGGAGGTTAAGTATGTTGCCGATTAGATTGGTGGTGGTCTCATTCCCTGCGATAAGCAGGAGCATGCAGAAGCCTAAGATTTCCCACTCCTCCAGTTTCTCGCCCTCAACCTCTGCTTCCACTAGCGCTGTGATCAAATCCTCCGCGCCGTGTGCACGGCGGGCGGCCGCGATCTTCCCGAAATATCCCACCATCTCCTGGATGCTCCGCATCCGCTCGGTGTTGTCCATTGACACCAGGGAGAGAAAGGCGTCGCTCCAGCCTTTGAAGGTTTCGTAGTCTTCACCAGGAATCCCCAGCAGGCGTGCGATCACCTTGACCGGCAATGGAATGGTGTAGCGCTGGACTATGTCGATCTCCCCGAGGCGGGCACCGTCTAAAAGCTCGCTGGCAACACTGGTGATCCAGGGCGTCAGCGCCTCGATCCGCTTTAGGGTGAACGCCCTGTTGACCAGGCGGCGGAACCGGGTATGACGCGGCGGATCGTCAAGAATCAACACGAGCGGCGGGAAGGCTTTGCCGACTAACGGGTTGTTCGCAGAGGAGAAGGTCTCGTGATCCCGTAAGGCGCCGTACACATCAGCATATTTCATCAATGCCCATCGGCTCTGCTCTTCGATGCCGGGGACGCTACCGGCGGGCAGTTCCACGTAATAAAAGGGTGAGCGGTCGCGCAACTGGCGATACGCCGGATAGGGATCGCGAATTACCTCTCGTGTCGAGAGTTGATCTGGCGTGATAACTGTCTCCACAGCGAGACCTCCTCTAAAAGGTCAATGAGCAGCAGGTAAGAGCTTAAGGCAATGTCCTATTTGCCGAGGAACGCAGAATCGCCTGGTATTCTACCATTGAGGCGTCGATCTTTGGCGGACATCACACTGCGCTTTGCCGCATAGCCTTCTGAACCACCCGGTTTTTCCTCTGCATGATCGGCGTACCAGTCGACCAGTGCGGATAATACGACTCCGTACTGCGCGGCGGAATCCCAACTTGCTGGATTGCTCCCACTTTGAAGGCATGAGCATCAAATTCATTAAGCGCAGTCCAGGGCGGCAGCATCAGACACCAACCGAGCAATGTGAGCGAGGCGCCGGCAGTGCTCCCGCAGTAGTAGCGCGACGGCCTTCAGCAACGACCGGCGTCATTTTCAAGCTCCTCCCAAATTTCTTCATTGAGATATTCGTGCATTAACTTCGGGAGCCTGAGCCACCATCGTTCCTCGGCGTCCGCGGATTCCGGCGACCCAAACAATAATTCCTAAAAGCTCTCTATTCGACCCGTTGGAACCCAAGCCTATCTTGAACTTCGCGTTGCGGTCATTCATATTGTTCAGTATTGATGGGCGTTGGGGAGGTGGAGGATGACGCAGACGCAAATGACGGCCTACCTAGCCGACAAGATCGGCATCAGCAAGCGCCAGGCAAAGTCCGCACTCGACGAGCTCAACGAGTTGGTAACCCGCCAGCTCAAAAAAGAGGGCTTGTTGCGCCTGGCGGGTCTCGGCGTGTTCCGTAAGCGCAAGCTCAAGGCGCGCATGGGCCGCAACCCAGCCACTGGCGAGCAGATCAAGATTCCGGCACGGACCCGGCTCCGCTTCACGCCGGCAAAGGCACTGAAGGACTCCGTGCTCGGCGCTCGCTAGCCGGTCTAACAGGCAAACCCTTCTGCGCCTCCGGCCAGGCTACCTGAGTGTCGGGCCTACGGCGCGCTCCTGAGCCTGGGCGCAGGGCGCCCAATCATGTCCTTGTACAGAGCTAATCTGAGGACCGGTCATGGAGGCTCAACTGCACCAAACCCGTGAAGCTTGGTTGAACTATATCGCCGAGCGCCTGGCGCCCGTGTTCGAAAAGTTAGGGCTCCGCTACCGGCTCAGTTGCGTATCGCGATTGGGTTCACGTCAAGCGGCCGACGCAGCAGGAGCATTGGGGAGTGTTGGGATAATCAGTGCAGCGAGGATCGGCATTTTGAGATTTTTATTCGGCCTGACCTGGGTGACTCGAAAGACCTGTTGCCGATGCAAGTCGCCGAAATCCTTGGCCACGAGTTGGTACACGCTGCGGTCGGTGTTGCGGCGGGTCATGGCAAGGAGTTCCGACGAGTCGCCAGGGGCATAGGCCTCGTAGGGCAAATGAAAGCGACAACCGCCGGGCCTGAATTCGAGAAGGCTATGCAGCCTATACTGGCAGCTGCAGGACCGTTGCCCCACGGCAGACTCCATCTAAATGTGGGAGCTAGCAGCCACTCCCGCAGACGCAAAAGGCCATACTCCGCCCGGATCAGATGCGCGTGTGACAATTGCGGCTACACCGTTCATACGACGCGCAAATGGCTGAATTTGGCCGGAGCACCCCTCTGCCCAAGGCACGGTCAAATGGAAGTAGAGAAGACGCCGCCTCCAACGACCGTCTAGCGACGTTTCGCCGACCGCATTGATTCGTGCGCCGTCCTGAAGCTTCAGCCACCGGACTAACAGTCACCGAACACAACGTTGTTGCAGATCCACGGCTGAGCTGATTGGCCAACATGGTTGATATTCACGACCTCTTTTAAGGTAAACTGTGGTAAGCGGTGGCCCTCCGCGTAACTCTTCATGATGTTTAACGAACATGGCAATTTGTTATAATACGGAGCAGAGGCTCAACCATGAAGCACTATAACTGCCGCGCGGCGGCCCTTCAGGAACCATGGTGAGGATGAATTCGTTAGATACGTACAAAAAGCGACTGCGCGAGGAAATCGCCGCGGTCGAGCAAGAAATCCAGGCGCGTAATCAGCAGGTCGAGGCGCTGACCAAACGACTGGAGGATCTAAAGCGGGCGGATGAGTTGTTCGACTCCGATCAAGCGGCGATTGATGAGTTGCTTCAGGCCACCCTGATCCATGGAAGCGGTACCACTCGGGAGATGCCACCAGCGCCAGCCACAACCAGACAGAGAGCGGCGACGAGCCTGAAAGCGAGGAGTGCGCAAAAGCAGCTCGGGCGCGGGACTCAGATGGGCCGCGGCAAGACGAAGACCGCAGACGCCCATCCGGTCGCTCGCTCTGCGAACAACGACGGAAAGCTCACCCGGGTCGACATGATGGCTGCGGTTCTGAGGCGCCATCCACGCCGAACCGTCCGCGAATTAATTGCGCTACTCGACAAGGAATTTCACTGGAAAACCAACGGGAGCGCGGTTACCGGCAAGCTGTATACGCGCCGCGAGAAGTTCGTACACACTCAACCCGATCGCTCTACCAATCGCCCAGTCACCTGGTCGTTGAAGTAGCTTCGGCGTTCGGCACGCGGCACTCGACAGAACACTGAGAATTTACCGCGGCCCCCGGCGAGCGCGCGGCGGTGAATCGCGCCGGCAACGGCGCGTTCGAAGCCGGAGAAGAGTAAGCAGGGGAGGGCAGGGGTCCTAGGAGCTCCAGCTTCGCCGCTGGAAGGAAGGTTATGTCAACTCTGCGTCCAGACAGGCGCTAATGGATTTAGTGTTGATATCGATGCAAAATTGAGTGAAGTGCTCGCTGAGGCAGGCTGAGCGCTCGCATTAGCTCTACAGCGGGAGAAAGGCTTGAGTCTGGTCCAGAGGCGGTTCGGCTGGACAGGATTTAGACTCACTTCTCGTTTTGCAGGAGATCTCGAATCAGTGTGAGAATGACGAGGAGAAGTACGGCTCGCAGGATTCTGACATGCTCCAGAGGCATCACGCTTAGTCACGTGGTAACGTGCCAAAAGCGTGGCCTAGTTCAGCGGGCTCAGATTTTGTCGTGGATCAGATTTTGTCGTGGAAAGGAGAACTCTCGCTTGGGGGATGGGCAAGGACCAAGAACTTCCAGGTTCACGTCGACTAAATCAATACTAGTTTCTGAACTATTATACTCGGTGCGCACAAGGCGCGGATGGCCGTTAGCCGTATCGATTGGGAGGAACTCAACGATGCCCGTCATGGTGAAAAAAGCGGTTCTTTGGCGCAAAGAGATCGACAACCGCCCCGGCATGCTGGCCAATACGCTCGAGCCCCTCTCCGAAGCGGGCGCCGACCTGCAAGTGGTCATGGGCTATCGTTACCCTGGTGGAAAGGATACGGCCGCTATCGAGCTACATCCGGTTTCCGGTAGGAAGTCCACGGCGGCGGCAAAGACAGCCGGTCTCGGCCCGTCACCGATATCCGCCCTGCTGGTCCAGGAGGACAATCGGCAGGGGCTCGGTCACGCCCTCGCGAAAGCGATCGGTGATGCGGGGATCAATCTGAGCTTCGTGATGGCGCAGGTGGTGGGACGGAGATATTCGGCAATGTTCGGCTTCGAGAACGAGGCTGACGCAACCAGGGCCGCGGGCCTGAGCAAAAAAGCTGCTGCACCAGTGCGCAAGAAATAGTCCACACAACTGGAGGTGGTGAGCTCCAAAGTGAGCCAGCAAGGCAGCCAGAAAACGTTCGGAATAGCAGAAATCCTTCCGGTTTTCCCTTCCCGCCCAACATTGCATAATCAGCGGGCCCAGGCGCTGAGCAATCGATTCGAAGGATTGAAGCGGCCGATGAATATCAAACTGCGGTCGCCGCGTTGCTTCCGGCCAGCATAGCCGATGGAACTGGTATTCCTCGGGAGATTGCAAACGTGCCAGCCGCCATGACGCAGAGAGTGTCGGCGAGCCCGAAGGCAACGCATGCGCAAAAAGCAGCTCGAACGCAGCGCTCAAATTAGCCGCGACAATGCGAAGATGGGGACGTGTGCAATCGGTCGCTCGCACCGCGAGCCACAACGGCGAGCTCACCCCGGTCGACATGATAGCTGTGGTTCTCAGGTGCAATCTGCGCTTGCTCGTCGGTGAATTTGCTCTACTCCACAAAGACTTTCGTTGCGGCTTCGTTAGCGTAGCCGCGTTCACCGGGGAGCGTTGCGCGCCAAGCGCTCAAGCGCCGGCCTTCATGCTATAGTGGCAAGCGTTATGGTGGACCTGTACGAAATTCCTCAGACCGTGGCGCTGCTGCCGCTTCGCGAACTAATCGTTTTTCCTCACGAGGTCTATCCAATCTTTGTCGGACGGCAGAAGTCGATTAAGGCGTTGGAGGCTGCGGAGGCCGCCAAGAAACCGATTCTGCTGGCCGCCCAGAAGGATGCCCGCGTCTCGGAGCCCGGTCCGGACGACATCCACGCGGTTGGGACACTTGGTATGGTGGTTCAGCTCCTGAGGCTGCCGGACGGCACCGTCAAGGGGTTGCTGGAGGGCATGAAGCGTGCGCGTGTCGTGCGCTATACGCGCCAGGACGAGTTCTTCCAGGTCGAGGTCGAGGAGATCGAGGAGTTGTGCGACCACACAACCGAGATCGAGGCGTTGATGCGTGCCGTCAACGCGACCTTCGGCAACTACGTGCGCGTCACAGCGAAGATTTCGCCAGAGACAGCGACGTCGATCGCGTCTGTCGACGATCCCGCGTATCTGGCCGACAAGCTCGTTGGCCACCTCGGCATCAAGCTCGAAGACAAGCAATCGCTATTGGAATGCACAAATCCGGCCGAACGCCTCGAACGCATCCTGGGCTACATGCGCTCGGAGCTGGAAATCCTTGAAGTCGAAAAACGCATCCACTCCCGGGTCAAGGGACAGGTGGAGAAGACTCAGAAGGAGTACTACCTCAACGAGCAGATGCGGGCGATCCAGAAGGAACTCGGCGAAAAGGACGAGGTCAAGAACGAGATCGAGGAGCTGGAGGACGCGCTGCGTCAGAAGAAGATGCCCGCCGAGGCGCGCGAAAAGTGCGAGCGCGAGATCAAGAAGCTCAAGATGATGTCGCCGATGTCACCAGAGGCGACGGTCGTACGCAACTATCTCGACTGGTTTCTGGCGCTACCATGGCTCGAGTACACCGAGGACAAGCTCGACATCAAGGAAGCTGAGCGCATCCTCGAAGAGGATCATTACGGGCTCGAGAAGGTCAAGCAGCGCATCCTGGAATACCTCGCCGTGCAAACCTTGGTTGGCCAGCTCAAGGGGCCGATCCTGTGCCTGGTTGGACCTCCGGGTGTCGGCAAGACCTCGCTTGGCAAATCGGTGGCGCGGGCGACCGGACGCAAGTTTGTGCGGGTTTCGCTGGGCGGGGTGCGCGACGAGGCAGAAATTTGCGGCCATCGCCGGACCTACATCGGCGCGCTACCCGGCAAAGTGATCCAGTGCATGCGCAAGGCCGGGTCGGGCAATCCCGTGATGCTGTTCGACGAGGTCGACAAAATGTCGACCGATTTCCGCGGCGACCCGTCTTCGGCCATGCTCGAAGTACTCGACCCCGAGCATAACTGCACTTTCAACGACCACTACCTCGATTGCGACTACGACCTCTCCAAGGTGATGTTCATCACCACCGCTAATACGCTAGAGCGGATTCCGCGGTCCTTGCAGGACCGCCTGGAGATCGTCCGTATCGCCGGCTACACCGAAGCCGAGAAGCTCCAGATCGCCAAGAAGTATTTGCTCAAGAAGCAGCGCGAGGTGAACGGCCTCAAAGAGGAGAACATCGAGTTCTCCGACAAGGCGATTCTCGACATTATTCGGCACTACACGCGCGAGGCCGGCGTTCGCAATCTCGAGCGTGAGATCGCCTCGATTTGCCGCAAGTCGGCGGTAGCTGTGGTGAAGACCGACCACAACGCGCACGTGAAAGTCTCGGGTTCGAGCCTTTCGAAGTACCTGGGACCGCCGAAGTTTCGCTACGGCATGGCCGAGACTGAGCCGCAGATCGGCATGGCGACCGGGTTGGCGTGGACGGAGCTGGGTGGCGAGCTGCTGGGCGTGGAGGTGACCATCGTTCCGGGCCGCAGCAAAATCACGATCACCGGCCGGCTGGGTGAGGTGATGCAGGAAAGCGCACAGGCGGCACTATCGTACGTGCGCTCGCGCTCGGAGCCGCTCGGGTTGCCGCCAGACTTCTACCAGAAGATCGACATCCACATTCACATTCCCGAGGGCGGGATTCCGAAGGATGGGCCGTCCGCCGGGATCACGCTAGCCACGGCGCTGGTGTCCGCGCTGTGCCGCGTGCCGGTGCGTAACGACCTCGCGATGACAGGAGAGATCACGCTGCGCGGGCGCGTGCTGCCGATTGGCGGGCTCAAAGAGAAGGTGCTGGCGGCGCATCGCGGCGGAATCAAGACCGTCCTGCTGCCCAAGGAAAACGAGAAGGACGTCGACGAGATTCCGCAGCAGGTGCTGAAGAACGTCACCCTGATCCAAGTCGAAACCATGGATGAAGTCCTGAAGCAGGCGCTGGTGCTCCCGAATCCGGATACGTTTTTCCAGAGTAAGCGTGCCGAAAGCCCGCCGCTCGTCAGCTAACCGTAGACGCTGGTGGAAAGCCGAATGCGTGGCAACGCGCATGAGCGGTTTTGGCGGGTGGGGAGCGGGAAACGGAACCGGGATAGTAACCCGTCCACCTCGTCCCTTTCCGACCCGACGTCTATCCAATCCCCGGCAAGGGAGCCAATCTTCTTCTCCAGTTCGTCTCGCGCCGCTACGAGCGCGACTCGATCATCATCCAGCAACCAACGCCTCGGCGCCTGGGGCGATGCGTTCATTTGGCGGCCCGGGGGGAACGATCCGGAATTTTCCCACGCTACGATGTAGTGGGTAAGGGGTGGTAAAGAGCGCTGAGCAGCGTCGTTCGCGTAACGGAAGGAACCGACCACTGGAGAATGCAGCGACTGTCTTCGATGTCAAGTGGTACCAGCGGCATTCGCAGTAAATGACCGCGCCGCCGCACGCGGCGGAAAAAGGACCGGGCGGCCCAACGGAATTCCTCGGACCTCACGATTCCACGTAGTCTCGCCGGCACGACGATGCACCGGATAGTCCCCGACCTCCGGAGGGCATCTGATCGCTAAGGCGGTACGCATCAATACGTGTACGCCGGACATTGGGCCTCCTATTATGAGTTGTAATGACGCCTTTACAAGAAGCCGCGGATAGGGTCAGGAAAGGACATGCACATGAAGACTGAATTCCGCAGTTTCACGAGCGCGCTATGGGAACGTCTCTTGTTCGAGGCGCTGCAGCGCAGGCATCTGGCGGCTGGCCGAGATGCGGCCGAGGCCAGGTTCGGCGAGCTAATGCCACCATCGGGGATTTGTTTCCGACCATGTGGCTCCGCGTCATGTCGATGTTTGGTTACCACCGAATTACCAGGACTCGCCGAGTCGCCGTTTTCCCGTCATTTACATGCACGATGGCCAGAACCTGTTCGATCCTAAAACCTCTTTCATTGGGGTGGATTGGCGGATAGACGAGGCCATGCGCGACCTCACAGCCGCGCGGCCCCGGGCAGCGATTATCGTCGGTATCTGGAACACTTCCCAGCGTTCTCAGGAGTACATGCCTCAGCGAGCGCTCGAGATGCTCCCGGTGCAGCTCAGAAAAAGACGGAATCCTCTTTCAGACCGATATCTGAAGTTCTTGGTCGAGGAGGTGAAACCTTTCATTGATGACCACCACCGCACGCTTGCTGACCGAGAGAACACCTTCGTGATGGGATCGAGCATGGGAGGGCTGATTTCGGTCTGCGCCGTTTGTGAGTATCCGCGCGTGTTCGCGGGGGCGGGGTGTCTTTCTCCCCATTGGCCGGCCGCCGATGGAGTTGTGGTGGACTATCTGCAACAAGCGCTGCCCGAGGCGGGGGACCACAAGCTGTACTTCGACTACGGGACGAGCACAGTAGATGCGCTTTATGAGCCGTACCAAGAAGAAGCAGATTAGATTATCAGAGCCAAAGGTTATACACGAGGGGAGGACTGGCTCACGCTGAAATTTGAGAAGGCAGAGCATAGGGAGCGAGCGTGGCGGGAGCGAGTGCATATCCCGTTAGCGTTCCTCTTGGGCGGAGAAGGGGAGGACCGACTGAATGAATGAATGCGCCCGCCACGACGATAAAGCGACGCGGCGGGTGCCTCAGCGCACGTGATCTTCACGCGAAATGATAATAGTCTAATCGATCACCATCGGTAGTGAGGTCAGTCCTCGCGACAGGAGATATCCATCGTAGTGAAGCGGCTGGTCCGGCGCAGAGAGCCTAAGCCGGGAGAAGCGTTCGACCACAGAGCCAAGTACGATTCTACCCTGCAGCCTGGCTACGTGGGCACCGATACAGGCGTGAATTCCATCGCCAAAAGCAACATGATTATTCGGATGGCGCGCAATATCAAAGCTGTCCGGGGCATTAAATTGCGCAGGGTCACGATTCGCAGCACCGATTAGAACCAGCACGACTGCGCCGCCCGGAACAGACGTCTCGCCAATGTGAGTGTCCCGCGTGCAGAAGCGCATTACCATTTGGACCGGACTGTCGTAGCGCAAGACCTCCTCTACCGCGTTCGGTGTCAGAACTTCTGGAGCTAACCATAGGCGTCTTAGCTGGTCACGGTGAGTGCTCAATGCCAGCAAGCCGTTGGCGATCAGATTGGTAGTCGTGTCGCCAGCAAACAGCAACAGCAGGACGAGAGCGAGCAGTTCGTCTAATCTCAAAGTATCTGTTTCATCCTGTGCTGATACCAAAACACTGATCAAATCGTCGCCTGGACTGGCGCGGCGTTGTGAGATCTCCTCGATGAAGTAGCTGCGCAGAGTCGCGATAGCTTCTGCGCTGGAATCATGGACTGAGGATTCGATGGCGCGGATGGGGAAGAAATCGTACCTCGAGGTGGCGCCGTTTGATCCTGACGTGTCGGGCCGGCCGGTCAGAAATGCGCCCGCTAGCATCAGGCTTTCACGAACCGACGAGAACACCCGGTCACCCGAGACTTTGAGCCTCGGTTGATGCTCTATCGGTATGCCGAGTATTTCAGCAATGATGGCCAGAGTTACCGGGCAGGCCAGATCGCTTACCGCGTCGAACTCTGCCTTGCTTTCAATGTTGTCGAGCAGCTGATTGGTAAGAGTCTCAATCCTTGGAGTCAGGAGATTGATGCGTCCGTGCCTGAAGTAGGGCGTAACCAGGCGCTTGAGCCGACTGTGCACGGGCGGATCCGAGAACAGCATTGTCTGAGCGCCTGCGAATGGGTCCAGCTTGGCAAGAAGAGACAATTGAGGCGAACTGCTCGAAAATAGCTCCTGGTCTCGTAGAACATCTACGACGTCGCGGTGGCGCGCCACCAAGACAGTAGGTAAAAGGAGCGGAAGCAGCCGCGCTGGCCCGGCAAGCAACGACGGGTAATGAGAATACGGGTCGCGCCAAAAGGACGGATCGAACGGGTTGATCAAAGAGCTCGCCTCGGCGGAATCTTCTCTCCGGCTTGGTATTCGGTCGCCATGATATTTGCAGCAGCCAGTTGGGTTAGGCAACCGGGTCAGCTTTCATGACCGCGAACTGAAACGAGATTAGGTACGTTACGCAGGCCGTTGGGATAAGAATGAAGCTAGAATCTTCCAAACGCTCCGCGCCGGTTGGTCGCACTTTCGGCGAGGAAGCGACACCATCGCGCGGCGGTAAATCACGCCGGACGCGGCGCGTTCGAGGAAGTGGTGAGCAGGGTAGGGGTGGGCGCATCGGCTTCTGCAGCTTCGCCGCTGGCATCTTATGTTAAGTTAGACAATCACCTCGGCGCAGGCTCGAATGTCAACGCCGAAAAACGGCTGCGGAGCTTCTTAAAGTACCTCCCTGAGCGTTGCTTGGAGCCTGGAGACAGTAAGCTCTAACCCTCGCTTGTCGCCAGATAACAACAACAGGAAACGAGCAATTATTGGCGCTTTGGAGCTTAAGGTTCGCTATTGCGATCTCTTGTTATCGGCATTGGTGAATAGCCTTCGCGAGACTCAGCTTCGCACGAGGCTGGCCGCCGGAAAAACTCTATCTAAGGAATAAAGCTTGCGTAATTATTAGACCGACGAACACTATAAGCCGCTTTGACTCACTTTTCCGTCGGCTGACTCACTTTTCGGTCGGCACGCGTAGAAAAACTACAATGCCTTGGGTTCAAGCTCCGATAATCTTTCTGGTCGATGACGGCCCCGACCAGCTCCATTTTCTGGCGAGCTTCCTCAACCAACTCGGCTTCTCAACCGCTGAAGCCCGGGACGGTCAGGAAGCTCTCGAGTTACTCCCCCAGAGTTTTGTTCTCCCGTCCCTCATACTTCTCGACCTTAACATGCCGCGAATGGACGGTTGGGAATTTCTCGCGCGCAAGCGTGAGGATCCCGAGTTGGCCGCGATTCCGGTCGTAATTATCACCGGTGATCGCGCTCGGGCGCCCAAGAATATCCCGGCACTCAGCAAACCGATCAACCTGCGCAACCTTACCCTGGCAGCAAAGTTTTACTGTGGCACTCCAATGTGAAGGTAAATGCAATGCGCAAACGGATAATCGGCCGATCGGAGATTGCTCAACAGCCGCCCTCCGAGGAGAAATGGCTCGATGTCGAGCGTATCGCGGAAGTTGAAGTCACCTCGGAAGATCGAAACTTTCCGATCGAATCGGCGGTTGTTCCGGTAAGAGAAGGATCAGGCTGGCGGGCAGCCGAACAGGGCGAGCAGCTGATCCGGATTATTCTTAATGCTCCAACCCCTCTGCGTCGGATTAGATTGCACTTTGGAGAAACCGATGCGGCGCGGACTCAGGAATTTGTTCTACGCTGGTCAGACCGCCGAGGCGGACCGTTCAGAGAAATCGTTCGACAGCAGTGGACGTTTAGCCCGCAGGGCTCGACCAGCGAAGTCGAGGACTACCAGGTCAATTTAGCTCAGGTTGCGGTACTCGAGTTGGCTCTCAAGCCCCACCTGACCCCTAATAATGCGATCGCAAGCCTGGCGATGTGGCGTATCGCATGACACCATACAGTGCGTACTGACGGGAACCTTCGTAACGGGGGCTTTCACATCAATTCGCCAGCAAGCGCTGGCAATCGTTAGGCCGGCCTCGTAGCTTTGGGGCGTTTGCCACAGCCACCTCCAAAGGTGCGACGGTGTTGAACGGGTTAATGAAGTAACCGACAGCGGGGGAATATGCGCTGCTCGAAATGCGGTGCGGACAATCGAGAGATTGCGAGATTCTGCGACGGTTGCGTGGACAACTGGAGGTGAAAATCCCGCGTGCACTGGCCCTTCAGACTCGCGCCAAGGCGAACGCAAGGTTCGCCATCTTAGACATAATCCATTGTTGCCAGTCGGACACTCTCAAGCCGAGGGAGGCTTCGGGATAAATGGGTAGTAATCCTCGGATGATTATTGACAGAGTCGCGTCGACGTACATGTTGGTGTGTGCGCGAGCCATAGCTTGGGATGAGAATCGCCGGGACGGATTTCTTCGATCGCAAAAGCCGCTAGTTACTGACAACTCTTCTTCCAAGCTGCGGGTGTTTCAACTGTTGCGTGATGAAGACCCGAGCGGGGTCAGCGATGTCGGTCGAGTGGCGGTCGGAGTCGTGTTTCCTTCTGGCAAGGTAGTGCTTGAGTGGTTGGGATCGCACAGCACCTTTGGGATCTACGACGACCTCAGACGTGTCGAACACATTCATGGCCACGGCGGCAAGACTCGGATCGTTTTCACGAGAGGTGCAATATAGGTATAAGGCGTTATTCGTCCCACCCAAAGCTTCGCGAAAAGCTCACCATGCCGTAGTGAGCTGCTATTAGCCCGCCTGGAGGTCGATGCTGACGGGCCATTGGCGCACAAAAAGATCGACATTAGGCCCGCCCTGGCCCTTGGCTTGTCGACCGAGCCAGCGCCCCATATGGACCCGCCCACCCCACGCAAATCAGCAATACTGATCGATAAGCCCAATAGCCTCTCAATATCGAGCTATTACCGAAAGTTTTTGTTTGATGCGCGCTTGAAAAAGGCGGCGTACCCTTCCGCGTAAGCAAACGCCCATACCCGGTGGGAGCCGGGTTGGATGGAGACGCCACCGATGCTGAAGGTAATCGAGAAGCAAGATGAGAGGGAAGCGGGCGAGGAATTTTTGCTGTTGGACGAGAGCGTGTGCGAGGGGCACGGCGGATGCTGATCGAAGCGCTGAGGGCTGAGGCCGCCAGGGCGCTTCTGAAGTTCGGCCAAGTCTCTGCTCAAAGGGCCGCCTTGTGAATTTTGCGCCCCCAATACATTTGAGCCGGGCGGCTCGGGTGTGGGATTCCGTCACGCTGCGGCGGGACGACTAGGCGACTTTCATTCCCTGCTGCCTGAAGTTGGCAGCAAGATCGACCGCCGGATGGACTTCGAAATCGGTTGTATCGCGCCAGAAATTCACCATCTCTCGGATGTCGTCATGGCTATGCGCTTCAAAGACCAAGACGTCGCGAGCCTCCGTACCCAAGCATCCAAAGACACCGACGGTCTTGAGTCCTGCCGGCTTGGCTCCTCCGTCCCACCATTTATGAGATTTTTCGATGATCTCGGCACTTTCTACGGAAAAGCCCGGCCTGATTTTGAAAAAAGCGACATATAGCATTATTTCGATCTCCTGTTCGTCAGAGCTCGTTCTTCATCTCATGCCAAGTCGATCGCAATTGCTAGTTGCGAACATACCGCGCTGTTGGTTATCAGAACAACGGTGCAGTGCTCATAGTCTAATCGCCCCACTCCAGGCGCGGGACAGGGTCCTTCGACAGGCGCCAACTTCGAGACAATACTCGTCCTCAAACTGATGGTCGCAAGGTTGTACTCAGCGAGTATACGCCTTGGCATTGAGAACATTATTGCTATTGAGGTTTTGGGGGGGGAGGAACGATGGTTTATCCGCATCGCTCGATCCCGGTCCTGATCCGATTCAACGATCCCTCTCTGGTTGTCTTGGCAATGGCCAAACGGAATCGTGGCTAATAAAGCGCGCGACACTGCGCTTGTTGAAAGTGGTGCCTAACCCTCCGGCGGTTGTGCGAGTCTGATGTTGATCCGATTCCACCGTACGCCAAGGACGAGAAGGCTCTTGTGATCCTGCAGAAAACGCGAGCGAACATCTCGGCGGGTTGCACGAAATCGACAGGGCCGGTGCGGCGCCTCGCAGCCTTACCAAGGTGGTAGTGCGGCTGGAACAGACGTCGGCGTGGTCGGCGTGGACTGAAAAGCCGGTCGCACGGGGCTTTCGCATCTCATTGTGGGCAGCGTGGCATAAGATGTGGTGCGGGCGCCTTGTACTAACGCTCTCTCCAGCGACACAGGAGCGGAAGCACTCATGAAATTCGGCAGGAAGCAGACGCCGTTTAATTTCTTCTTCAGACCGCCGCACACTTCATCGGATTTTCTCGGACAACCCAGGGCATGTGAAGAAAGGCATGTCGTAGCCGTTTTAGCGAACGCACAACTACTCGCCGGTTGCCATATACTGGTGGTCACCGCCGAACCGCACATTGCCGCCGGATCTTCACTATCGCGCGGCGTTACCCCACCGGTCACATCTCAATATTATGACACAGCTTCTCGCGTCTCATGGCCCCGGGCAAGGCGATCATGCTATTCTCTCGTCATGCGGGGGCTGTATTAAGTCTCGCCCCGCGAAACTTAAAGCTACCTGACTTCTCGTACCTCGCAGCCTCGGCGAGAGCGTATCGCAACCAAGGAGGTATCGATGCCATAGGTACGAGTGATGAAATCAGCCGGCGCTATCCTAGAAAAATCGAGTTGGACGCGAGCCTAGTACCTCCCGGTCCGCAGTTCTTGCGCATTCGGCCCGCTGGTCAGCCTCATGAGGTCCAACCGGTTTCGCTGCGCCTGATGGGAGCGGCCGTCATTATCCTTGGAAACAATCTGACGGACGCCACCAGCATCACCTCAGTGGCATGCCGGCTATGTTCATCGTCCTCTCAGTACCGAAAATCCAGGCCACCAAGCCTGCCAATTTTGGTTGCACACGGGGTACGACCAACTGAACGAAAGAATTCATGAGGAGCATGAGGGTGGCGACGTGGCGGCGCTGGAGCAACAGATCAGCAGGCGCACAAGTAGCGCGGACTTCCAGACGTGGAGCGGACGAATGTCAGCGCTCCTTATCCAGTCGCCGGGAAGTCTATATAGTGGCCGACTGAACATGTGTTGCAAGCCCTGTACTTCCTGTCGCAGGTCATCCTCCGCCTTGGCTGCGACCGGATGAGAGCCACAGGGAGAGGCAGCCTATTGCACGGCTGGCGCCCGCTCCCTTACTCGCGTGAACGAGAACGACGATGGCTCACAAACATTTTTGCCTGAAATGCAATGCGGTAGTGGCGGAGGGTGACTTCGATTGCGGACGCAACGCGGACCACGACTTCGAACTTTGCGCCAAATGCCGATCCCGAGAAAAAGCGTCGGCAGATTGGATCAGGTTCAAGCGCGTCGAGTAGCCGTATGTTCATCGACAGTGCCGAGCTTTACGATGCGATCTATAGCTTTAAGAACTACGCTCGTGAATGTGATCGGCTGCACAACTTGATCAATGCGTTGGTGCCCGGCACGCGCACCATCCTCGATGTTGCTTGCGGCACCGGCGAGCATGCGAAATTCCTCAAAGAGCACTACGCGATCGATGGTGTCGATATCAATGAGAACTATCTCCGCGCCGCGCGCCAGAAGAACCCGTCGGGCAGCTATGTCTGCGCCGACATGATGAACTTCGATCTTGGCCGCACCTATGACGTCGTCACCTGCCTGTTCAGCGCGATTGGCATCGCTAAGACCTTCCACCGGCTCGAGACCTCTGTCACCTGCATGGCGCGACACGTAAGACCTGGCGGCGCGCTGATTATCGAGCCATGGTTCACGCCCGATCAGTGGCATCCGGCAACACCCTTCATCCTCGTCGGCGAGGTCGGAGCCGGCAAGGTGTACCGCCTCAGCAACAGCATCAAGGAAGGACAGCTATCGATTTTACTGCATCACTACTTGCGAGCCACGGCGGCCAACATTGACCTCTACAGCGCGCGTATCGAGCTGGGTTTGTTTACCCGTGACGAGATGGCGTGGGCGTTCGAGTTCGCCGGTATGGAAGCGCGCTATGATGTCGAAGGTTTGATGGGTCGCGGCCTCTACATCGGCAAGCACGACACTAAGATTCGTTGCAGTCTCGTCAGACCGGCTGAGGTATTGGGCAAGGCGAACCGAACCACTCGCTGACCTGGAAACGATTGGAAAGCGGATCTTCTGCACGCTAATGACCTCGCTGTACCTGACCTGCCATTCTCCCCAGCTCGGGGTCGGCCAGTCGACGGCATGTCGTAGCCTTGCGGAAATGCTGCCTGCGGTGGGTCGCGTCGTGAAAATCCGATAGCGGGGCCTCCGGGCCGTCGAAACCCCACCGGCTGCTGCGCCCGCGCGCGCTCGACCGTCGCCACGGTTTCAGCCCAGCCCATCCAGCCTTCTCACGGCGAAACAAACATGGAGGTCGCTCCGTATCCGGCTTGGAAGATTCCCATGAGGCGAGAGCAGTAGCGAGATGCTCCGGGGGTCGCTTGCGATTTATCTGACATTTTTGACCCGCGAATATCTTGAGCGATTCCTAGGTTAAGTCGCCGGCCTCGATTGCTGCCAGATAGCGATGAGCGACAATCTTCTCGCGGATCGACCCGATCTCCCTCCGAATTCTTTCGATCAACGCGCGTGAGCTAACCACTGCGGCTGTGGGCGGGAAGCGAGTAGAGCGTGTCGCGTACTTCGTCATGAGCGCAGGTAACCGCGGCAAGGCGCGTTCGAGTTCATCAGGAGATGCGCTTCTTGTCCGTATGGCGGATCGTGCGTCCCTCCACTATGCGGTACCGTTGCTCAGAGGCACCGCCGTCCTTGGTTTGTAAGGACGAACGATCAGTTTGTGCCTCTCACTGAAGCTGCGCTTTTATCTGCCGCCCTAACTCCGCCATCTCCGCCGGCTTCATGCGATTCTGCGCCAGCACGAACAGTTGACGTTCCTCGGTCCGAATATGGCGCTCGAGCAAGGCGCAGAAACTGTCCACCTGATCGTGTGCACCGGCCTTGATCGCCGCGGCTTTCGCCCGCAGCTCGCGATGGTCGCCGAGCAGTAGGTCGATCAGCGACGCTTCCTCGCAAAGTACTGGACCGATTGCCGGAAACAGCAGTTCCTCTTCAAGCTTTAGATGGTTGATCAGCCGATAATCAAAGAACGCACTAACGTGCTTGGCGCGGAGCTCAGGCTCGCGCTTTGACAAGTCGCCGGTGCGCAAACGCCACACCAGCAGCAGCGCGTCATGATGCTCGTGCGAAAGCGGAATCAAACTCTCATGACGCCGTGCCATAGGCTGTGACTATAGCCGATTCGGCCGCCGGATGGGGCGATGCTGTCGGCCGGAACCGTCATGACTCTGATCCGGCCAAGTGGCAACAGCACATTCGTAACAAGGCGCGCCGGCTAATTTGCCCATCGATTGAAGGACCGGTGGTTCACCTCAGCGCAAGGCTGTCGTTGAATAGAACGCGCCCAGACGGACTGGTATCGGCCGCATATAGCGATTTTGCAGCGGGCTTTTTGCGGACGCCCTCTTCTGGTGCCGGCACCCATCATCACCAGCGTGATGTTCGGAGGCGACAACCTTGACGTGCTCTATGCGACCTCGATCGGCATAAAGATCCTCGACATGGAGCCCGGACCCGACGGCGGCAGCCTGTTCGCGATCAAAGGATTGGGTGTGAAAGGCAAACCCGAGCCGCGCTTCGCCGGCTGAGCGCCAAGATCGTCGCGCATCGCAGGCCGGCTCGTGGCGACCTCTCGACCGAACGCGTCGAGCGCCGCCGATCCACCAAGCTCGTTCGCTTGCTTCATGGTCATCCAAACGGACGAGACATTCCCGGGTGTCTCTCTCGTGCAGATCGAGCGAATTCGGGGCATGAAACGCGTCGTCCTTTCCGTGCTCCTTCCCGTTCACTCCAAGCCCGATTAAATGACGCCGGCATGAAAAAACCGCTACCCTGTTAATATGGCAACCACGGAGAATTCCTTTTCCTCCCCACTGCGTCGGGGGCTGTATGAGGCAGTCTTCCGGCGGCGCGACATGCGCGAGTTTCTGTCCGATCCGGTTCCTGACGAAATCCTGGCCCGGGTCCTGACCGCCGCTCATCACGCGGCCAGCGTCGGGTTTACCCAGCCTTGGGATTTTATCGTCGTCAGGGACGTCGAACGGCGACGGAAGGTCAAGCAGATCTTCGAGGAAGAGCACGCCAAGAACGCAGCGCAGTTCGGAGGGGAGCGCAAGCGCAAATTCCTGTCCTTCAAGCTCGAAGGCATCCTGGAAGCACCGCTCAACCTGATCGTAACCTGCGAGCCAGAGCGCTTCGGTCCTGCGGTCATCGGCAGAGTCGAAAACCGCGACGTCGAAATCTATTCCACCTGCCTGGCGGTTGAAAACCTCTGGCTCGCCGCGCGGGCCGAGGGACTGGGCGTGGGATGGGTCAGCATTGTGCGTAATGACGCGTTGCGGCGGATTTTTTCGATCCCGGCCAATGTGGTGCCAATCGCGTATCTGTGCGTCGGCTACGTCAAAGCCTTTCCGGAGCGGGCAACTTTCCAAAGCGCGGGTTGGCTCGAACGGTTGCCGCCCCAACGCTTGATCCACTTCGATGACTGGAAGAGCCAATCGCAGGAAGGGCAACGATTTGCCAAAGTGATAGCGAGTCCTTCGATCTGGGAAGAGATCTTTCCTCTGGGCGAGGGACCCAGCCCACAATGACGGCGCCCGTCCGGACGGCCGCGACATTCCTTGAAATGACTTCAATTGACGGACGTAAGCGTTGATTCGCCTGCCTCCCTCACGACTCGCGGCGTCGTAGCACAATCGTGAAGCGCACCGCACTGCTCGGATCCACACGCTTAAGCGCTCCCGCCCCATGGGAATGGCGCGTGGAGGAGAGTAGCTGCATCATCCGGTTGCCGGAAACCTATAGGGTGCTGGGATGGGCGCCGTTCAACGGCGGAGCGATGTGCGCCGCGGCGATCGTTAATCATCAGATCGAAACCGGCAATCGTTTCGCCACCGAACACCCGGACGCTTATTTGCGGGCGATCATTCCGCGACTCGGCCTCAAGGCGCGGAACTCCGTTGCTATGATGACCGGCGTCGATATCCGCAGGACCGCCTACGCGAGCGCACGGCGAGGCGATTTCATCGTCGGCGGCTGGTGCACGGCGGGATGCTCCAACGCCCTGCGAATCGGCGATCCGGCAAGTGTCGGTCCAATTCCCCCGGGCACTATCAACCTGGTGCTGGCGGTCAATCAGTCTCTGTCGCCATCCGCGATGGCGGAAGCGCTGGCGATGGCAACCGAAGCCCGCGTGCTCGTCGTGTGCGAAGCGGGCGTTTCCAGCACACGGAGCGGTCAGCCTGCCACCGGCACCGGCACCGACTGTATCGTCGTCGCTTCGCCTGCCCGCGCGCCGTCGCATCGGTTCTGTGGCAAGCACACCGTGATTGGTGAACTGATCGGCAAGGCTGCGCTGCGCGCTTGCGGTAAAGCGTTGCACCGGCGAGGATCGCGATGAACTTTGTGTGGCACATGCCGATCGCTCTGATTGGCGTTGCTCTGTTACTCGATGTGATTGTGGGAGATCCCGCGTGGCTGCCGCATCCGGTGCAACTGATCGGCAAGGCTATCGAATTTGGCGAGCGCCACCTGAGAACCGGCGTTCCGAGGCAGGACATAGGCCGAGGAACGATACTAGTAGCGGGTGTCGTCGTCATCGTTGCCGGATGCACCTGGCTGGTAGTCGGCGTGGCCGAAGTCGCCGGTCGCTCCTTCGCTGCTGCGATTGCGATACTCGTTGCCTGGACGACTTTGGCTTTGTGCGGACTCGATACTGCCGCCCGCAGCGTTCAGCGGGCCCTGGAGCGCGATGATCCAGTGGCGGCACGTCACGCATTACCTGCCCTAGTAGGAAGAGATCCAGCGAGTCTAGATAGCAATGGCATCGTTCGCGCGGTTATCGAATCAATCGCCGAGAACTCGTCGGACGGGGTCATCGCGCCGCTGCTATATCTATTCATCGGTGGTCCGGCGGCCGCGATGGCGTACAAGGCCATCAATACGATGGATTCGATGATCGGCTACACCAATGCGCGCTATCTTTATTTCGGTCGATGCGCGGCCCGGCTGGACGATTTAGCCAACTTTGTTCCAGCCCGGGTCAGCGCGATGTGCCTGGCCGCGGCGGCCGCGATAACGGGCAATCGAGCGTGGCAGGCCCTGCAGGTCTGCCGGACCGATGCGCGCCGTCATCCGAGTCCCAATGCCGGCTTCCCGGAGGCCACGGTGGCGGGAGCATTGGGCATCCAACTTGGCGGCCCTGCGGAGTACGACGGCGAGATCGAATTCAGGCCGACTTTGGGAATGGCGCAACGACCGGTAAGCGTGGGTGACATCTCTGCCGCCCGAAAGCTGATGTGGGTGGAATGCCTGATCGGCTTCATGCTGATGGCGACCTGCCGCATAGCGCTGAGGACGTTATGGTCGAAATAGCCTTCGACCGCTCTCATGGCGGCGCAACCGGTCCGGATCTGATCGATTTCAGTATCAGTATCAATCCCTTCGGGCCGCCGCCCAACGCAGTCGCCGCCTATCACGAAGCGGCCGCCACGATCGCTTCCTATCCTGAGCCATATGCCGAGACCTTCACCGCCGCCGTGGCAACGTATCTTGGCCTCGCGCCGGCCAACATTCTGGCCGGCAACGGTTCGAATCATCTGCTTTACCTGATCGCGCGCGTGCTGCGTCCCAATCGGCCATTCATTGTGATCCCCACGTTCAGTGAAATCGCCAACAGTCTGTTGACGCTGCCGACGACGCCGCAAGCCATCGTGCTGCGCCGGGAGCGCCGGTTTCAGTTCGACCTCGATGCTCTCGATCGTGCACTGACTAATGGCGCGGATGCGCTTTTTTTATGCCGGCCCAACAGCCCCACCGGCACCACGCTGGCCCTAGAGGATGCGGCTGCGCTCGCCAAGCGATGCGCGGCGCGACAATGCTGGTGCGTGATCGATGAAGCTTTCATCGACTTTGCGGATGATCCGCGCTCCGCGGCTGCGCTCGTCGATCAGAATCCGTGGCTGATCGTCACCCGCTCGATGACCAAGCTTTACGCGATTCCCGGACTCCGCCTGGGTTATCTTGCCGCGTCGGAGTCTACCGCCACGGTGCTTGGCCGCGCGCTGGAACCGTGGTCGGTCAGTGGCCCGGCGGCGGCAGTAGGTATTGCCTGTCTGGCGCAATCCGAAAACTGGCGGAATCAAATCTGCACAGCGCTGAAAGCCGAGCGCGAATATCTCCAAGATCGCCTCGGCGCGATTGCAGGTATCACGGTCTTTCGCTCGACCGCCAACTTTCTGATGTTTGAGGTGGACCACCGCGCCCGCGAGCGTTCGCTGCACCGTCACATGGTTGAGCGGGGGATCCTTGTGCGTGACCTCGCCGCTCTGCCGGGCGCTGGCCCGGGGCTGTTCCGAATCGGCGTACGCCTGCGCGCCGACAACGACCGTCTGATCGAAGCGATCGATGCGTACTGATACCGCTGGTCCCAATGGGACGAACTTCCCGGCCCGCCGTTCCGCGCGGGTTGATAGGGATAAGTACTTCCTTCCACATTTCCACATCAGCTTGCTCAGAGTGCTGACCGAATCCGCCCCAGCTGACGGATAATCGGCTGTTAATCTGTACTCTTGGTTGTTGTCTCGAGCCGAGTTCGCAACCGGCGACAAAATTGAAACGATCATTTCCTCGGCGCTCGAGGCATCGAGTGGGTCGACTCGTAATTCCTGGTAATGTGCTTGATTGCCCCAATTGTGACGGTATTCGGGACGGTAACTCACGAGCAGCATCAAGCTGGCGCTGTTCGACTGCTCCACCAGCAGGTCTAGCAGGGCCTGTGTATAGTCGTCGATCCAATGCAAGTCCTCAAAGATCGCGATTAGCGGCCGGCGTCGGGCCTCGCTCAAGAGCAGTCGCGCAACTGGTCGTTGAAGTAGATTCGGCGTTCGGCACCAACGGCACTCGACAGACACGAGAATTTACCGCGCCCCTCGCGAGCGGGGGCGGTAAATCGTGCCGGCAGCGGCACGTTCGAAGCCGAGGAAGTAGTGAGCAGGGGATGGCAGGGTGTCTTCGGATCTCCAGCTTCGCCGCCGGAAGGTTATGTCAACTCCACGGCCTGGCACGAATGGCTGTTACCCATACAGCATAGCAGTCGTGGTACAGATTTATAACATAGTAATACTAGCATCACTGATCGCGCCAACAATGGGCTGAGAAGCTGCAGCAATGGCATCAGCATGAGATTGATGATTCTAATCCTTTACAGTAGCTAGCGAAGGAGGATTGCGCGGTTTAGAAACATCCGCAAACAGGAGGAGAAGGATGCTACCTGTCGGCTATTTACCCTGCACCCAGGATCCGCCGGAGGGCCGGAACATGGCCCGGGTGCTCGACGAGATTATGGCTGAGGCCCAGGCTGCGGAGTCGAGCGGATGGGACGGCTGCTTCATCACCGAGCATCATCAGCAGCCGGACGGCTACCTTCCGAATCCCCTGCTGATCGCCGGTCTGGTCGGGATGCAGACACAACGAATTAAGGTTGGCACTTGCGTACTATTGCTCCCGCTGCATCATCCGGTGCATGTGGCCGAGGATTGCGCGGTCATCGACCTGGCCACCAAAGGCCGTCTGGTGTTGAGCGTCGGGGTGGGTTATCAGCCGCCGGATTTTGATGCGTTCGAGATTCCAATCGCAGAACGGGCCCGCCGTACGGAAGAGGCGCTCGAAGTGGTGCGGCTGGGCTGGAAGGGAGAATGTTTCTCGTTCACCGGCACTCACTTCCATCTGAAGGACGCACTGGTTTCGCCGAGTCCGTACCAGCGTCCCGGACCGCCGATATGGATGGCCGCCTGGACTCCGCCGGGATTGTGTCGGGCCGCGCGGATTGCTGACGGCTGGATAACCGACCCCGTGCAGTCCCTGCCGGTGATCAAAGGCTTTGCGGAACGCTACCGAAGCGAGGCGGCCAAAGTTGGCCGCAAACCATTTATCTGCCTGATGCGTGACGCCGTAATTGCCGAGAGTATGGCGCAGGCTGAAGCGCAAAGCGTGCCCACGATGGTAACCCATCGCTTCTATTTCACTTATGGGGCTTACGTGCCCGATGTCTACCTGAAGGATGTGCACCGAGCCGAAGATCTGACGTTTCGCGTAGCCGCCAAAGATCGGCTGGTAGTCGGATCACCGGGCGACTGCCTGGGACAGCTACTTAAGTGGAAAGAGGAAATTCGGCCTGATTATTTGATCATTCGAGTGCGCCAGCCCGGAGGTCCACCGCACGAAAGAGCGCTGGAGGCGATCAGAAACTTCGGCGAGTCGGTAATTCCACGGCTTTGAAGCGGCCTTGACATCAGGAACGGCTACGCGGTGTGGGCACCGCGCCGACAAATCTGTTTCACTGTCCTGCAAGCAGATGTCGATGTAATGCCAGGCTGCCGTCGCCCCATCTTCCTCGCGGAATTCGGTGTCCGGCCGAATTGACGCATCAGCCATCGCCTTTTCGACCAAACCATTACTTGCCGGTACGCGAAGAATTTGCGCCACACGCGACCTGGCGTTCGTAGTTAGGCCATTGGCAGCTATCATCGCGACGATCTCATGACCCTCAGCGGACCAGGCCCACGCTGAGCGACATACCAACACGCTGATAAAGGCAAGCGGTATCATGCGAGCATTTCTCACTGACAATCCTCCACCAACCCGACTCGCCTAAATAAGCGCGACGCTTTGCCGGTCGTCCATTCGTAATAATTCCCCTTGTCTCTTCGTCCTACAAAAGTGACGCAGTAAGCTACGGCATCCGTTAACAATGAGTCCACAATGGGAAGCTCACGCCGGAACAATTCCCGCTCCAAATCGTGAAGCTCGCAAAGAAGAATACCGTGCCTTTAATTGCTGCTCTGCAGGGTTACTAAAAATAGCGCGTGCAGAGTATGGTGTTTCGAGAAATTGCGGCTCGAACGGCGAGTGCCAATGGCGAGTTTCGGCGTAGCGATATTTCCGACGGATTATTCGATTCGTCCCGATGAAGTGGCCAAGGCGGCGGAGGAACGCGGCTTTGGGTCGGTCTTCTTTCCCGAGCATACCCATATTCCTGCGAGCCCGGAGAACACCGTTCCCGATGGGCGGGGAACTGCCTAAGGAATATTCGCACATCCACGATTTGTTTATCGCGATGACCGCGGCGGCGATGGCGACTACAAAGATCAAAATCGGCGCAGGAGTTTGCCTTGTGACGGAGCACGATCCGATCCATCTGGCCAAACAGGTTGCTTCACTCGACGTGCTGTCCAATGGCCGTGTAATCCTGGGAATCGGCGCGGGCTGGAACGCCGAGGAGATGGAAGACCACGGGGTGCCATTTAAGAAGCGCTGGCGCGTGACCGGTGAGCGCGTCAAAGCAATAAAGCGGATATGGACCGAAGATGCCGCGGAGTTTCACGGTGAGTCGGTGAATTTCGATCCGATCTGGTGCTGGCCGAAGCCGGTGCAGCGAGGTGGGCCGCCGGTGTGGATGGGTTCACTCTCGCCGAAATCGCTCGACCGGCCGGCGCGCTTCACCCGATCCGGCGAGGAGCGCGGAATCCGCGATTCCAGGTGCGGGCTAAGCACTGCGCGGACCATCCAGTAGCGCATGCCGAACACGATCATCCGGCTTAATGGACTTTCGCGGCGACTGACGCCGCTGCGTCCAATCTCTTCAACGCCGCTTCCCGAGGTTCACTCGGCTGCGCGAGTACCAGATGTCCGAAGCCCAGATCGATCAAGCGTCTGCACGTATCCTCCTTTGGCGAGAACACGGCGATCGCCAACTGGATTGTTTCGAATTTGCGTCCGGCGCGGTCTGCGGCTTCACGCAGCATCTCCAGTCTGCGCGACAACGCATCGATCGGCGCCTCGACCGGGAACCAACCTTCGCAATAGTCCACCAACCGTCGACGAGATCGAGAAGGGAGCCGTGGCGCCGGTCGCAACTGGAGCTTCGCCGTTTGGCTGAGCCGCTCTCAGCCTTCGCGTTTGATCACCAACGCTCCATATTCTTCGAAGGTGATGGTTCCCCCGAGTTCCTCGGCGATGCCGCTCTCACGTTCGGGTAGGGCGTCTTGAATCGCATCGATCCGTTTCCATTGCGGGACGGGCGGCGCCGCGCAACCAGCTTGCGGAGCATACTTGGAGGTTTGCAAGCGCTGATACTTGTGGATGTAGCGCGGACAATTGATGAAAGTTTCCGTAACCGTGACACGTACCAAGAACTCCGCACCCGCGAAATCTGCGAACAACGGGTCGTTTTTATCGATAGCCGCGACCCCGTGCACCCGCAACCGGTGCGGCGTCTCGAAATCAATGAACAACATCCCGACCTTTTGGTTGCCGACGATATTACCCATCGACAGGAACATGCCGTTGCCATTGTAGCTCGGGAAAACGATAGTCTTCGGATCCACCACCCTGACGAAGCCGGGTGCGCCCCCTTTATAAGAGCAGGTGGGATAACCACGATGGTCGACCGAAGTGAGAAAGAACATATCGCGGCTTTCGATAAATGCTTTCTGATCCTTTGAAAGCTCCGGTCGCACCACAAGTTCGTCCACTCGATTAGCCAGCCTTGTCGTATCAAACGTCTGCTGCAACACGCGATGCTCCGCGCCGTAAATCTCGCTCATGTTCCTCTCCACAACGCTTTAACTCTTAGCTGGGATTTTCATTTTGAATTCTGATTCACAGTGGCACCGACACCAAGGGGCTTGCAAACGCGAAGTCCAAGCCCGTCTTTGAGTCCAAAGGGCTTTCCACCGCCATGGGCCAGTTTTGCCTCGCGTTTACATAAGACACACAAGACTGGCGCTTTTCCGACTGAGTATTTGGTGAGAAAAAAAGAGGAAAGGAATAAGTGTCTGATAACTCGGCGCTCTACCTATCTCGGACAGTACCCACCCGCCGCGCCTGCTTCCAACTCGCTGCCTGATAGAGAAAGCGTTTGTCTCCGGTTCTCGCGGGCTTAGGACACGGATTTGATTCCCGATGGCGAAGTGTCTGATGATACATCGGTTCACGCAAATGCTCACTCCAAAGTCTTTTTCATTCGAGCCGATGCTCTGCGAGAGCGCCGCCCGGCCTCCTGAAGGCCATGACTGGCGCTACGAGCTGAAGCTTGATGGTTTCCGCGCGATTGGCCGCAAGTCCGGTCGTAGCGCTCAACTCTGGTCACGCAATCAGAAGGACTTCACCCGCCGCTTTCCAGGTGTGGTGAAGGGCATCGCGGAACTACCGAGCGACACCGTGATTAGACGGGGAAATCGTTGCCCTCGACTCAAGCGGAAAGCCCTCCTTCAACCTCCTCCGAGGCTTCGGGGGCGGGGCATCAGCAATTGTGCTGTACGCCTTCGATCTGCTCATGTTGCAGGGCAAGGATACGCGGCTTTGGCCGCTTGAAGAGCGGCGCGAACGACTTCGCGAGATCGTCCTGCCGCTACGGGACATAATCCGATATTCGGAAACGTTGAACGTGCCGCCTTCAGACTTGGTGCGGGCTGTGAGAAAGCATCAGCTCGAAGGCATCGTTGCCAAGCGCGCCGGCCGCGAGTACCGCTCCGGTGCTCGCTCCGCCGATTGGTTGAAGTGGCGGGCGAATCGAGGACAGGAGTTTGTGATCGGCGGCTACATTCCGAATGCCGACGCACTGGATTCAATACTGGTGGGATACTACAACGGCCGCGACCTGATGTACGCCCGCTAGCGTCCGCGCGGGCTTCTCGACAGAATTCCGTCGGGTTCTACTCCATCACTTCGAGGAGCTGCGGACCGCCCGCTGTCCGTTCGCCAATCTCCCCGATCGGGCGGAAGGGCGCTGGGGCGAAGGTCTCACAGCGGCGAAAATGGCCGCGTGCCGCTGGTTGCAGCCGTTCCTTGTCGCCCGCATCGAGTTTCTGGAATGGACGCCTGAGAAATTCGCAGCGACAAGGATACACGGGACGTTGTGCGAGAAGACGATCTATATAGCCGCATCCGAGCCTCACCAACTCGTTCACTGAAGGCTTGACTTGTGCCCGCGGCATGCTGGCGGGTACGCAAAATCTATTGAATAGTCCCGCATACGATCCGGGCCCCTCCGCCGCCCAGTGGCTTCGGGTTGTCCGAGTAGGGCGCAGAACCGGGCTCCCAAGTGTGAATCTCCATATCGGTCGGTCCGAGCATGGAGAACCCCACGAGCCGGCGCCGACGCTGGCAAGGCAGATGAGGGGTATTGGCGGTTCAAATCCACTGAGTCCCGCTAGGTAATGCGGGTCGTCGCACCGGACGCCACTGGTGCTACTAGTCCCCGCCCGGTTGGCTCAAGCGGAAGCGTGGCCGTTCGTGCGAGCTAGGATCGGCCCATCTGCTTGGGCCCCTTCAGTTTGGCGCGCAAGGCTTCCATTGGGATTGCTGGCAGGCTGACTATGTTCACTGTTCCTCGCGAGCCAAGATCCAACGAGAGGTGCGCCACCGTCTCATTGTCTGAAGCCTCGATGACAGTGATGAAGTCGCACTGGCCGAGCACTGCGTACTGCGCCACCACTTTACAGCCGAAATCGGCAATCTCCTTGTTCACCTGTTCCAGGCGGTCGGGATCTTTATGGAGGGTCTGGCGTCCGTCGGGCGTCAGGGTGCTCATCAAAATATACGTTGGCATGATGCTCTCCCTGCTCAGACCGTAAAGGGCAAGGGCCACTCGCTTGGGTCCGGTGCTCTGATGACCCGTCTAATCGCGACCAAGCAGTTACGCTGGTCGAGACATTGGCTTCCCTATATCGACGTTGCAACCCAGAGGCTGCGCCGTGGCGGTGGAAAAATCAAGCGCAACGCGGTGCCTCGTCCGTGGGCTGAGTTGACCGCGTTTGATCGTCGCAATCAAGGTCGGCCTATGTACTGCGGCCGACGTTTCCCAGCGTGATTACTGGCTGCTTACGGCTGGACGTTACCGCGAGTCACCGAGCAGTGTTCCAATCCTACAAAGAGTGATAAATCAGTCCCGAGTGGCAGTCTACAAGTGAGCGGCTTAACCACCGCCGACCTTGACGAGACGTAAATTCTGCTCTCATCAAGCTGCGCAGGACCCGGCGAGGGGAATTGTATGCGCTGTTCGAAATGTGGCGCTGAGAATCGAGAGGGACGCCGATTCTGCCGAAACTGCGGCTCGAAGCTTGGATCTGTCTGTCCCAAATGCGGCGCCGCGAACGAACCAGGCGAAAATTTCGGCGGCGATTGTGGCGCCACCCTTGAACGAGGTTTGCTTCGCCGGAAGGCTCAAGATAATAACACGCGATTTACTCGAAGTGAACGACTGCTGTGTGGCGGCGAAAGGCAAGAAGCGGTTGGTCCTCCGCTGGCCCACGTTCATCGTGCTCCAGGCGATCGCCTTGCGGGCAGAGCGCTCCGGACCGCGCCACGCGGATTCCGAGAGCAAGCTCTCGTAAAGAATTCAGAAAGGCAGACAAGAAAGCCGCCGCGCGGCCCCTGAACCGTCAACTAGCCGCGCGAGCGGCTGCGTGAAGAATTATGCGGGTCAAGCTCCGGCCGAGGGAATCAGCACTGCTTTTGCCGCTCATTCCTCCCCGCGCGGCAGCCGCGAGCAAGATTAATGCTATTTGTCCGGTGACTGCTTATTGAACTTCGTTGAGCGATTAGCCTTGATGAGTGTCCGATTATGCAACACACACTGCGACAATCTCGCCCGATCATGTCGGGCAGGGGACAATACCGCGCCGCCCAGGGCGGCTGAAAGGCCGCTACGCGGCAGAGACCAAGGCGACACTTGTATCCCTAGTTGCCAATGATTGCCGTTCCAGCTACGCCAATTCCGACAAAAGCCGCGTAGACCGTCGCCGCAGGTAGCCGCTTAACAGACTCCGCCAAAAGAGTTCTTCCGCTTACAACAATCGATTCTACGCGTGAGCAAGGGCCATTCAACAAATAGTCGGAAGAAGGATGGCGGGATGTCGGGACTCGGTGGCTACTTCAACAGCGTCGTGCCGCAATCGCCTCGTCTACGAGGCATGTCTTGATCGTCCGGTCTTGGTACGCAAGCGGGCAAGCCATTGCTCGACGATACTTCTGATCAAAGTGGTATGACCGACACCACGGTGTGCAGCCAGCTTCTTCAGGGTCTCCAGGTCTTCCTTGTAAAAACGTAGCGCAATCTGCTCGCTGCGGGCCGGTCGAATCTGGACATCGAGCTCCTGTAGTTCGTCAGCGAATTCCTCAACGCTGTGAGCGGTCCAGAATTTCGCCTCCTCTCGATCGTTGGCAAAACTGGGAAGCTTGTGTTTTATGGCAGGCATCACCGTTCTCCTTTACTCCGTCGCCAGGCGCGGTAGCTCCTGACCTCGTCCGCCACCGACATGCGGGCGCTGACGCATACGCGCATTGATCGGTTAAAGGCGGAACGCTTCTCGTCGCCGCCCGCGGCCGGGATGACCAAGGCATCCTTGCTATCAAGGTCGCGTGGGCGAGCGGCACGTAACACACAAGTCATAAGCTCACCCCCGGCCGTGGGAGCCACAATGAACCATCGGGTGCGTTCTCCCCGGCCGCCACGCCGGATCCGTGCTGAACCATAACGGCCAAAAACCACGTCGGCTACATCATCAGCGTCGATGTCGCGCTCGGCCAGGTGTTCCAGGCTGGATGGGGTGAACACCAAGCTCCAGCGCAATCTCTGCATACCATTATGGTATGCAGCAATTAGGCCGCGATCAATTCGCGGCCTTCCCGGCGCTGGCCCGGTGCGGTAAATCGTAAAACAGGACTCGCGACGGCGGCAGGCATTTCGGGCATCTTTACGGAAAGCGGATTGAAGCCGTCCTGGTGGTTCGGCCGGCGCAGTATTTTCGAGCGTCGGCGACGGGCTTGAAAATGCCGGTTTCGCCCCACTCTTTCGGTGATTCTATTGACTGATAAATTCTGTTATCAGTCATAAGAACATCGGGCGGGGAGGGTAAGTCAGACAGTTTACCGCCGCCCAAGGCGGATAAATATGAAGAGGACCCCTGGTTCACCCGCGGACAATTTATCCCCCCTTGGGGACGCGGTACTCGTGAGCGACGCTCCCGAGACTGCGACCGACGAGCGCAACCTGGTCGTTCTGCGCGATCCCGACGGGCTGCCGCCCATCCTCGCCGGCCACCAGACCCCTCAGCTCCGCGCCCGGGCCCAAAGCTTCTATGCCGGCGTTGCTGAGATGTTCGAGCGCTGGGTCGCCCGCCGCCCCAGCCACCATACTCAGCGCGCCTACCGCCGCGACGTCCTGAGTTTCGTCGACTTCCTCGAGCTCAGCTGGCCGCAGCAGGCCTTCAGGCTGCTGCTCGCTTCGGTCGCCGACGTGCAGCGCTGGCGCGACGCCATGATGGCCGCAACCAAGGCCCCCAAGACCCTCAACCGCCGCATCTCCTCGCTCTCCAGCTTCTACAAGTACCTGGCCGGCGCCGCTGCCGAACTCCGGCTGCCGGTCAACGTCCCGAATCCCGCCCACGCCCAGTTCATCGCCCGCGAGTCGTCCGACCCGCTGGAGGGCACCCGGGCGCTGACCGCCACCCGCGCCCGTCAGCTGATGGGTCTTCCCGCCGGCGGCGACGTACTCGATTTCCGCGACCGCGCCATCCTCAAAACCTATCTCTACACCGGTATCCGGCTTGCCACTGCCTGCCGGCTGCGCGTGCGGGACTTTCACCAGGACGGCGACGAGGCCACCCTCACCATCAACGAGAAAGGCAACCGCCACCGCACCATCGGCATCCATTTCGCCGCCGCCGAGGCGCTTGCCGAATACCTCGCAAAGGCGGGCTTGGAGACCGGAGCGATTTTCCGGGCTCGCCGCGCGCCCCACAGCGATGAGCTTGGTGACAAGGCCATGAGCGAGGCCAGCATGTACCGAGTCATTGCCGGCTACGTGGCAAAGCTGCCTGGGGCGGTCAAGGAAGGCGCGCGGCTCTACAGCACCCATTCACTGCGGGCGACCACCGCTACCCTGCTCCTGGATGCCGGTGTCGACATCCGTAAGGTTCAGGAGCTGCTCGGCCACCGTCACATCACCACTACCCAGATTTACGACAAACGTCGGCGCACCACCAAAGAAAGCGCATCCCATGACGTGCCGATCTAAGTTAAAGTGTTAGTTGCGATTTGTGGGCGTGCGGCCCGGGAATGGCCGTTGACGGTAACCTGCACCTCAGTCATGCCGCCGATGAGCAGGAACGTCTCGTTGCCCATTTCACCTGACGCACAATGATCAGTCTGTGCGGAAACGTCTTATACTCTGTCATCAGGGTGACAGAGTGATGACATGCGTGGTGGCCAGCAGGGCCGGCAGCAGCATCAGGTCATTCACAAACGCCGCAGCAATAGTCAGAGTCGTCAGGGACGCCGAATTTGTAGATTGGGACGAAGCTGGAAAAAGGAACACCAGAAAACCGAAACCCAGCGGCGTCGGGGCATAATGATCGGTTTCCCGGCAGCGGAACCTGTCATTGTGCCCTACTCATCCACTTCAAGAATCACCATACGTCTATGGGCTTGCCGCGATCTTCAATGAAGGAGAGTAAGGCCTAAGACAGAACCCTGGTTCCTTTGCGGTCGAGGGCTGGCAGAATGATGAGCCCAGGGTGAAGTTCGGTATTGCTGATGAGTCGGCATTACGCGGACGTGAAATCGACGAGGCTGGATATCCGAAGAAGCGCATCTCTCGCGCGTTTACGGGTAGAATTGGAAAGGGTAGCCGAGAGCCTCCATCGGCTTCTGATAGGGATCGAATCGCCTGGATCGAATTCATGTAAATGTCAATGTCGACAATTGGTCTCGCGGCCAGTCCAAGCACAGAGCATACGTGTTCTATACATACGGCGACAGCGCCCACCTTCTGCAGTGTTCTGCAGTCACTTCGGGCTTCAGATCGAAAGGCGCTCCTTTTCCAAAGCCCACCGGTCCCGATCGGGTCGGGACGTCCAGACAATTCTTGGCGCGTAGCGTGCTAAACCGGTGGAGCGGAGGGTTTGAGCTGAGGTTCCCTCCGCTCCGCGTTGGTTTTTCCTCTGCCACCAGATCACCTATGCCGCGAGTCCTTCCTTCTGTAGCTCGCCGCACACATCCTCGGCTCCGTTTAGGGGCTTACGCCCGTTACCATGCTGGCGCCAGTGCCGAAGGTAGCCATCCCCTTGATGCAGCTCTCAGGGTCACCGACTACATCGTGCTGCGAGTACAGATGGCCCGCCCGGCAGTTCGTGCGCTTAGCTGACACGTCACGCTGAGCGGCCCCCACCATGTTCAGCTGGAGCGGCAGCGAAAGCAGCGACCGCGAGCTGTCCGGCGCCACCTCCTCGGAGCCGATTGGTGCCGTTTGCTGGTCGTCGGCCATTGCCCGTATGGGCAAGCAAGCGCTGCCGACCAGTGTGCCGGCAACCAAGGCTGCTACCGTGGTTTTGAGAATGTTCATTGTCTTTGCTCCTCTCCAGCTCGATTCTGTCGAGCTTTCAGAGGTGACTATCCGCAAGCTTGATGCCGCGACCGAAAGGGTTGATTTGCTAATGGTTCAGACGTAATGCGCTTCGTTTGGTTGGCTTCGGCGGTTAGCAGCACACCAGGCGGGGCGCCAACCGTGGTTAGCGCAAGCCGTAATGTCTCATTTTCTTCTGCAGCGCGACGCGCGAAATGCTCAACACCGCGGCGGTGCGGGAGATGTTGCCGTGATGCCTTGCAAGGGTCTCGCAGACGAAGCGTTTGTCGAACGCCTCCTGCGCTTGTCGCAGACTACACGGCACTGGTCCCAGTTGTGCGGGAATGATCGCAATAGGAGAGCCATGTGACGTTGACTCAGCGTTGATTCCCCATGCGGCCACGTATTCTGTCGACTGGGTAGTCACGTTCTTAAGCTCCGGAGAGAGATGGCCGGGAGTGATAACTTCATCGTCGCGAGCGAGTACCACTGCGCGCTCGATCTCGTTCTGAAGCTGACGGACGTTGCCGGGCCACTCCGCTTGCGAGAGCAATTCGATCGCGGCTGTCGTCAGGCCCGTGATGCGTTTGCGATTACGCTGCGCCGAAACCTCGGCGAACCGGGCGGCGAGCACAGGAATGTCTTCTCGCCGCTCTCGCAGAGATGGAACACGCAGCCGAAACACCGCAAGCCGATAATAGAGGTCTTCGCGAAACCTTCCCGCCGCGACTGCCTCCTTGAGGTTGCGGTTGGTAGCAGCGATGATTCGCACGTCTACTTTCTGCGCGCGGGTGGTACCCAGGGCTATAACCTCGCCTTCCTGCAATACCCTCAGCAGCTTGGCCTGGATCGCGAGCGGCAGATCACCGATCTCGTCGAGGAGAAGCACCCCTTTATCTGCGGCCTTAAAGAATCCGGGCTGGTCTTCTGTCGCTCCGGTGAAAGCACCGCACCGATGCCCGAACAGTTGGCTCTCAATCAACGACTCGGGAAGAGCAGCGCAATTGATCGCCAAAAAGGTCTGGTTGGCACGGACGCTGGCCCGATGGATCGCGCGGGCGATCAGTTCCTTACCGACTCCGGTTTCACCTTCGATTAGAACCGTTACCGAAGATGCCGCCGCGCTCTCGACCAAGCGTAAGAGCTGCAGCATCGGTGGTAACGGTTGGGTCGCCCGGGGACATTTACTGGTTGCCACGATCTCGCTAAAAAGGTCGTGCCGAGCAAGGTCAGTGACCCGCGTCCGCAAGTGCTGCGCAGGCGTCTGGATCTGGCCGAAGCGAGTAGCATTGTCTATCGCGAGCGCGATGCTCCTTGCGAGCGCCCCCAACAACCACTGGTCATGGAGCGTGAAAGGGGCACCATCGAGGCGGTTAATTGCCTCGATGACTCCGAGCGGGGTCTCGGCCGAAATCAATGGAGCAGCGAGCAGCGACTTGGTGACATTGTTAAGACGCCGGTCTACTTCGGGGTAAAAGCGGAGGTCAGACTTGACATCATCGATCTTTTCGGAAACACCGCTTCTCAAGACCGCCCCAGCTACTCCGCGATCAGCTGGAAACCTGACTGCGGCCAGGCACGCGGCGGCCACTGGGTCGTGCTGTGATGAGTACGCGAAATAAAGCTCGTTGCGTTCCGGATCCAGCAGCAGGACCGAAACACCCTGACTCTCCAGAGCTTCGCGGCATTTATTGACAACGAATGGCAGTAGCTCATCCAGCTGAGTGCAGGCGGCAAAGACGTTTCCTAGCTCGTAAATGACACGCAACCCAGCACCACTGTCGGCAATATTCATATAAACCAATCCTGATTTGCTGTTCGGGTCGGAAACACTTTTCTGCGGGACCGCCGAGACTGAGCTAATCGAGTCTGCTGCTATCTCTGTCGACCATACCAACCGCAAGGATACTGCCCCGGAGATTTGTTCTTTTTGTCTTGTCGCTTGACGATGACCGAATTGCCATCTGCTAAACGACAACGATGCCACAGTGTCTAATGGCGCGAGGCTTCCGCCAACAGTTCAGCGAGCTCTCATTCGCAACTGCACCGGATTTGTCAGGTGTCTCGTGCAGAAATGGTCACCGCGCCACGTGGCTGAGTCATAATGAAGCCAACGACTATATCGGTAGCGGCTTCAAGATTGCCATCTATAATCCGCCAAATCCGCGCCCCCAGTGGCTTGAGATCGCGCGTCGACAGAGCAACTCTGATGATGGTTGCCGAGGGATGTTCGCGGAAGAACTGTCGGACAATTGCCGTGCATGATTCCAAGTCGCCCGCTTCGAAAACCAGCGCTGCTGTTCCTGCCATGGTCGGTTACCCTCCCCGTCTCGCAAATAGGCCCTCGGCTCCCCATCGTTCCTCACGTGATTGCGCCATAGGTGAGGAGTTTCCTTACACACGGCCCGCATAACGCCCAGGCTTGTTCGCTTTGATCGCGAACGAGAAATCCCACGATCACTGCCTCAACATCATCGCAGCCATGACAAATCAAGAGGCAGCCGAGGGAGCTCATTTCGGCGAATACCGCGGTGACTGATTCGCGATTCTGGATCAACTCGATTTCCGGGAACTCGCTTTTCATTCCGCCTCCTGTGCATATGCCTTGATGCAGCGCGGGGCCCGCTTCATTGCCGACTAGCCTCCCGGCCTCAATACTCTCCCTCCCGATTCGTACACGCAGCCAGGCCAGTGCCGGCAGGACTGAACCGGTTGAAGAACTACTCTTACATTTCGGCCTATTGCGTCGAGAAATGGGACGCGACTGTGGCGTTTTTCCCCGACTGTACAGTAGAGGACAGCTCTTAAATTGACCGTCGAGTATTTTATTGCGCAGTCTCGTGCGCCACATTCCCTCCCCTATATGTGCGAGATGACCTTCGTAGGGAGGGATTGCAATCGGCGCAGCACTCGCTGCGTACGGCGCGAGCCATTAACTAAAGACGCAACTCTGGGGTTCGGTGCGTTCGGTCTTCGAAAAGATGCTCATCTGAGGCCTAACTGTGCCTCCATTTCTCTCGTATGAGCAACTCGTGAGCAAACTGCATATCTGAAAGCACAATCGCCCCTCACTGCACACTCTCCTGACACAAGCCTTTGGTTGTATCGATTGGGAGCTGCGGCCGTGCTTGAGCAACCCAACCATGGCCCTTAGCTAGGCTGGGCGTCTCCACGCTACTGAGCAATGAGGACATTCGCCCCAGCAGTCGACGAGATCGTGGCGGAATTGAACACAACGAATATGCGGGGGGCAGTCTGTAGCGTCTGTTATCTCGAGTAATTGGAACAGAGTGACTTGGTACGAGTCATGCGGAACCGCAGTCCAACGCTGGCACGTGTGAAGGCGGTTTCTTCGCGGATGAGGTCGGGTGGTGCAATGATCAGATTGTCGGGGGTCGTGACGTGCAGCCTCATGGTACTGCTTGGAGTTCCGCCAACCCTGATTGCCGGCGAGATTTCACTGGACGAAGCAGTTGCGGTCGCAGTCGAACAAAATCCTGATCTTGCAGTGGTGGCCAACGAACTCCTGGTCGCCCGCGGGGAGATTCAGCGCGCCAACTATATAAGCCAGTTCAATCCCGAGTTAGCTACCGATAGTGATTACCGCCATCGGGCTGGCCGTTCGAATGCGCAGGAGTGGCGGGTCAAGCTTTCTCAGGAATTGGAAATCTTCGGCCAACCCACGCTTCGGCGGCGTTCTGCCGCGTTTGGATACCAGCGCACACAAGCTGAGGTACGGAACCAGGTCCGCCTGCTGACCGCTGTAGTTAAGATGACGTTCTATGAAGCTCTGCGTGATCGCCGCCGGAGCGAGCTGTTAACAGAGCTGGAATCGCTTGATCAGAGACTCTTAAGCGCTGCGCGGGCGCGTTTCGATGCCGGCGAAATCGGGCAAATCGACTTGAATCTGAGCCGCGTTCGCTATGGCGAGAGCCGGCGCGCACGAATCGATGGGCTCGAAGCTTATCGTCTTGAGTGCTCCAGCCTTGGACGACTCCTGGGCAACGCAGTGGGCGCCGAGCCGGAGCCAGCCGCAGATCTCAGAATCGAGCCGTTGAGGACCGATCTGGACAATTTGCTGGCCGTCGCGCGTGCCAATCGGCCCGATGCGAGAGCGGCCCAAATGGAACTCGCGCGGCTCAAAAATGAAGCCGCGTTGAACCGAAGACTGGCACTACCCAATCCCACAGTGGGGACTTTCCTCGGACATGAACAAAACACTGAACGTTTCGGCGGGTTGTCTATAGGTCTGTCCGTACCGATATTCAATCGCCGGCAGGCCGACGCAACCGCGATTGCCGGGCGCCTCGCCCAATCTCAGCAAAAGCTCCGAGCAGTGGAACTCAATATTGAACACGAGGTGCGGGATGCACATAGCCGCTATATCGCTGCACTACACGGATTGCGAGCGAGCCAAGAGGACGTCGTAGGCCCTGCACGAGAGAGCTTCGGCTTGCTGGAGGACGCTTTCAACGCGGGGAAGCTCGACTTGTTGAGCCTCTCCGTCGCAGAGCGGCAGGCGTTCGGGGCACGGATCGGCTATCTCGATGCCTGGTTCAACCTGGCGTCCGCAAGGGTATCCCTCGATCTGGCGGTTGGCGGCTGATGGTGAACACGCGTTTGCTCTATGTCGTCGTGGTACTTGCCCTATTTGCAACCGCGTCGGTTCACGCACAGCCCGCACCTCAACTCCTCCACATAGCGGCCTCGTCGAAGGCCCGGCGCGAACTGGTACTGACTCGGGTCATGCGCAAACCGGTCATGACCCGGATCATCGCCACAGCAATCATTGAACCCAACGCTAGTGCGGTTGCGGAAGTTACCAGCCAGATACCGGCGAGAGTGGTCAAACTGGTCGCGCAACTCGGAGAGCAGGTGGGGACCGGCGAGCCGCTCGTGATTATGAGCAGTGTCGAACTCGGTCAGGCGAAGACCGAGTACTTGAAGGCTCGCTCGCTTGAGGGCATCACCAACCAACATCTGCGGCGAGAACAGGACCTTTATGCAAAAAAGATTACTCCGATGAAAGATCTGTTGGAGGCGCGCGCGCAGCACGACGCTGCCCTGGCCGAATACAAAGCCGCGCGTGAAAGGCTGCGCTTGCTGATACCGGCCAACCAAATAAACAAGCTCCAGTGGTCCGACAATGGCCAACCATTGTCGGAGTTTCCACTCACGTCGCCTATCGCCGGCACGCTGGTCAAGCGCGATCTCTCGATCGGAGCAATGGTCGACCGGAACGGTCCCGCTGCTCTCATGATCATTAATCTTGAGCGCGTATGGGTCATAGCCAACGTTTTCGAACATGACCTCGCCAGTCTGAAGACAGGCGATCAGGTGAACGTTACCGTAGACGCATATGCCGACAGAGTTTTCTCCGGCCAGATTACCTATATCGGCGATGAGGTTAACCGCAGCACACGCGCCGTCAGGACACGAATTGAAGTACCAAACCTGGATCATCTGCTGAAGCCGGGGATGTTCGCGAAAGCCTCGATCGCGGCCGGCAATTCGCGCGAAGTCCTCATAGTTCCAGAATCGGCCATCTACCAAATTGACGGTCATCCCGGGGTGTTCGTGGCAGCCGAAAACAACGGATTTGAGGTTCGCTCGGTCCAACTCGGCAGCCGAGGTGATGGTACGGCCGAGGTCCTTTCTGGGTTAAGACAGGGCGAGGTCGTGGTGGAAAAAGGTGGGCTCACGCTTAAAAGCCTGATTGCGAATAAGGCTGCCGATTAGACCCGGCCGCGCGGCCGATTAGAAGTAACCGAGCGCCTAAGGTTCAGTCGCCTCCTCCAAGCTGTAAGTGTATCTGGTCTAACGGAGTAGCGGATGGCGCGCAGGATTTTTGAAGCAGCGCTGCAAAATCGTCTAATGACGATAATTTTGATCGTCGTCTTCGTAGTGATCGGCTTGCGCGCGATGCTGCTATTGCCGATTGACGCCTCGCCTGATGTCACACCCAACGTCGTCCAGATAGTGACAGATGCACCCGGACTCGGCGCCGCCGAGGTGGAAAACCTCATTACATTTCCGGTCGAAGTATCGATGCGAGGGTTGCCCGGAATCAAGGAGATTCGCTCGATATCCCGCTTTGGCCTCTCATCGGTGCAGGTCTACTTCGACGAAAAGCTCGACACATATTTTGTCAGACGCCTGGTGATGGAGCGTTTGCCCGACGCGGAGGCGACGATCCCGCGCGGATATGGACCGCCCCAGATGACCCCGGTGTCGACCGGCCTCGGTGAGATCTATCAATTTGAAGTCGTCGATCCACAGCGCTCGCCGATGGAACTCCGCTCGATCCTGGACTGGCGGATTGCGCCGAGGCTAAAGGAAGTGCCGGGAGTAGTCGAGGTCAATAGCTTCGGCGGGCAACTGAGGACCTATGAAGTGCAGATACGGCCCGAGACGCTGGTCGCTTATAAACTGACGCTCAAAGACGTGTTTTATACGCTGGAGAAGAACAACCTCAGCGGGGGCGGGGGCTATATCATTCATAACGGCGAGCAGCAGGTAATCCGCGGCGCCGGCCTGGTCACCAATCTTACCGATATCGGCAACATCGTCGTCGGCAGCCGTGATGGAGTCCCGATCTACATCCAAAACCTGGGCAGCGTCGCATTCGCGCCGATGTTGCGGCAAGGGGCTGTTACCCGTGACGGCAAAGGCGAGACGGTCGCTGGGATCGTGATGCTGCTGATCGGAGAGAACTCGCGTACCGTGGTCGACCAGGTCAAAGCCAAGATCGAGGAAATCAAACCAACTTTACCCAAAGGAGTACAGATTGTTCCTTACTATGATCGCGCCGAGCTAATCCGTCGCACCATCGATACCGTCGCGCACAATCTGGCCGAGGGCGCGATTCTGGTTTCCGTGCTGCTTTTTCTCTTTCTTGGCGACATTCGCGCAAGTCTCATCGTGGCTTCCGTCATACCGCTCTCCATGCTCGCCGCATTCATCGGCATGAACTGGAGGGGTGTGTCGGGCAACCTGATGAGTCTCGGCGCGATCGATTTTGGACTCATCGTCGACGGTTCGGTGGTGATGATCGAGAATATCTTCCATCGGCTCTCACGCGACCCGCATGGAAAAGGGTCAATGGCGCATCGGGTCTTCGAAGCCGGGCGTGAAGTGTTGCGGCCGATCGTCTTCGCCATCGGCATCATCATCGTGGTGTATCTGCCGATACTCAGCTTCGAGGAAGTCGAGGGGAAGATGTTCCGGCCAATGGCTTTGACTGTAATCTTCGCGTTGGCCGGCTCACTGCTGTTTGCACTGACTTACGTTCCGGTAATGGCGGCTGTTTTCCTCAAGAAAATTGTTCCGCATGACCCTTGGATCGTGCGCCAGTGCGACTGGATTCATGAGCGGCTGCGCCAGAAAAGCATGACAAGGCCCGGCACGGTCGTGCTTGTGGCGGCTGGCATCCTCGGCCTAAGCCTTCTTGCAGCGCCGTTTCTTGGCACCGAATTTATCCCGACCCTGGATGAAGGCGTGATCAATCTCGACGTTCTGCAGGCCCCTAGCATCTCCCTAGAGGAGGCTATCTCCAATTCGACGGAAGCCGAAAAGGCGGTGCTTGAGTTGCCAGAGGTCACACGGGTGGTAAGCCGGATCGGGCGGCCCGAAATCGCGACCGCGCCAAACGGTCCCGACGAAAGCGATGTCTATATTTTCCTGAAGCCAAAAGCGCAGTGGCATGTCAGCAGCAAGGATAAACTGCTCGAAATAATTGAGCGCCAATTGCACGAGCGCGTGCCTGGAATGCGGTTCGCCTTTTCGCAACCTATCGAAGGACGCATCAATGATATGATTTCCGGGATTAAGGCGGATGTGGCAATCCATGTCTATGGTGATAGCCTGGAACGGATGTTGAAGGTCGGGACGCGGATGATGAACGTCCTCGCCTCACTGCCGAATGCCGCCGACATCAAGATGATTCCCCGTACCGGTCTTCCGTCGGTCAATATTGAAGTGGATCGCACTGCGGTCGCCCGCTACGGAATAAATGCCTCGGACGTGCTCGACGCGATTGAAACAATCGGCGGGCACGTTGTGGGCCAGGTCGTAGAGGGACAGGCTCGCTATCCGCTGCAGGTGCGGTTTGAAGAGACCGCCCGGCAGAATCTGGATCAACTCAAAGAAATCAGTGTTGCTGCGCCTGCCGGGGCGCTTATCCCGCTGGCGCAGCTCGCCCACATCACCGTGAGTGAGGGGCCGGTCGCGGTCTGGCGCGACAATCTGACCCGTCGGATCACGGTCGCCGCGAACGTGAGGGGGACCGATCTTGGCAGCTTCGTCGCCGCTGCAAAATCGGCGATCGCGAAGCAAATCGAATTGCCCGAAGGCTGGTGGCTGGAATGGGGCGGGCAATACGAGAATCTTCAGCGCGCCTCGAATCGCCTGATGATCCTGGTTCCGGCGGCTTTGCTGTTGATCCTCGTCCTGCTGTACAACACTTTTTCGTCGATGCAGATGGCGCTGCTGATTTTTGGCAACGTCCTGCTCGGCGCAAGTGGCGGGATCTTCGCGCTCCTGCTTCGCGGCCTGACATTTTCGATCACGGCCGGCGTTGGTTTCATAACCTTGTTCGGCGTGTCGGTGCTAAACGGGGTGGTGCTGGTGTCGGATATCAATCGCCTACGGGAGTCCGGCAGAAACATCGACGAAGCGATTGCGTCGGCATCACGAGACCGGCTGAGGCCAATCCTACTTGCCTCGTTGGTTGCTCTCTTTGGGTTTATTCCTATGGCCATTTCGCACTCCTCCGGAGCTGAAGTGCAGCGCCCTCTTGCTACCGTCGTCATAGGAGGGCTGCTCACATCAATGCCGTTTACCCTCTACGTCATTCCCATTCTTTATCGCTGGATTGCCCCGAAGAACGGAGACTCAGCGCCGACTGGCACCGATAATTTGGCTGCCTAGTTGCGGGAACGCGAACTCACTGTCAAGTGGCATTCGCTAGCCTGCCGTAGCAAGATTCAGAGATCAGGGATGCCTGGCGGCTACGCCCGCGCACCAATTCCGGCTGACTTGCCTCAAGAGCCACTTGCGCTGTTCCGAGCGATGCGCCGAATCTCGGAGAGCACTCGTCACATAGCTGGCCGTTGAACGCTTCGATCGTCCTTTGCCCGCCGCGGTGGATGGTTCGCAGCCCACGACGTGGTCTAACGTCCTGTTCCTTGAGACAGGCATACACTGACACAGCGGACTAGCATTTGCGTCGATTTCACAGACCCTCGCACGATACGCGACAAGGGGGGTCAACCGAACATCCACAATAGCGCTAACGCCAGCGCGATGTAGATGAGCGCGTGAGCTACACTGATAAGCGTATCACGATCGGACTTCATCGGTGGCAGGCTCGCCTAACCGCTCTCTGGAAGGAGCACTGGCTGTGCCGTCAAACCCGATCAACGTCGTTCAATGTCAATTCAAACTCAGCAAGAGGCAGTTGCTTTTCGGTCTTCAGTTCGGGTCCGGAAATCTCTGTTGAAATAGTGAGAAGGCCTGGTCTCGCTTATAGCTCGCCGAGAACGTCTGCACTAATCCAATTCGGGAGAGGAAAGTGCGGGCCTCGCCGATGAAGCGTGGGAAAAGGCTACAACGGGCGTAGCGATTTGTCCCTGGCTGGTATCAAAGAGCGAAATGGATAAGGTCCCCGGGAGTGCCCGTGATCACTCTCATTTGAAGCCTCAGAAATCGCAGGACCTCAAGCCTGTTCCCGCATTACAGAGGCTGCTCGGCGCGTTCCTGGGACAGGCGGTGGCTCCCCGTCACAGCGTATTTGCGAAGGACTCTGACCGGAAACGGTGCTTGGGCTGGCGGCGGTTGACGGCAATGAAGGGCATTGAGTCGGTACTCATAAACATTCCGCTGAACCGGCGGATCGGCACTATTCTATTCGCCACTTTTGGCGTTTGGCGGATGAATGCGACCCATATGCTGCTTTTAGCGCTGACCGAATCGGCTTGCTTACTGTATTTCCGAGCAGTGCAGAGGGTGTGTCCTTTAGTGAGTCCCGCAGACCCACACTAGTGGCGCCCTAGGATCGGGTCGCTCAGAGAGTGGCGAAAGGCCACGAGCATAGTAGTAATTGGCCCACTAAATGTCCAAAGCTGGGTTAACTCCTTCGACCACATTTGGTTAAAGGTCCGCCGCGCGACTGGTCCAAGCAATTGCAGAATAGATCGGATGCCAAAAAGCCGGAGGGGTGCTGAATGCACAACGTTCGTCGTATCGAGGGGGATCGCTTTGCGGTCATTCTGGCGGGTGGCAGTGCGACCAGACTGATGCCGCTGACTCGCAGAATCACTGGACGTCCCATCCCCAAACAGTTCTGTCCGATCATGGGCGAGAGCACTTTACTTGCGCAGACACGCCGCCGCGTTGCACTAAAAGTCAGTCGTCACCATACACTTCTGGTGCTTACCCGCAGCCACGAGGACTTTTACCGAGATCAGCTAAGCGCTTCCCCTGACCCCAATCTTTTGATTCAACCCGATAACCGGGGCACCGCCCCCGCCATTCTGTTTGCACTGCTAAGAATCGCGAAGCTCGATCCGCACGCGGTCGTCAGCGTATTTCCGTCCGATCACTATGTCGACAGTGAAGAAGTGTTCTCTCACGTTGTACCTGGCCATGCGAACGGCTAACTTACGCCGCCGCCAGCTGATACTATTGGGAATCAAGCCGGATCGCGTAGAGCCGGGATATGGTTGGATCGAGCCGGCGGGGCCATTGTGCGAGGGTTCAACACTTCTGAGGGTTGCGCGGTTTTGGGAAAAACCTCCCCAACCGCTGGCCAGGAAGCTCTGGCAAGGGAGCTGCTTTTGGAACAGCTTCGTGAATGGCTGGTACGGCTCGGGTTCTTCTCACCATGATCTTTAGAGCGCTACCCGAATTACAGCGGACGGTCGCCCGCGTATGGTCTGCTATCGGCACACCCGATGAGGATGAAGCTATAAAAGTCGCGTATGCCGCTATTCCTTGCCGAGATTTCGCCGGTGATGTCCTCGCGGACAACGCAACCGACCTTGCGATCGTGCCCGTCCAAGGTTTGTATTGGAATGACCTCGGTGATCCACGCCGCGTTTACGAAACGCTGGCTCGGATGCAGATTCGGCCCGCCTGGATGACGCAACGAGGCGTTCCGAACAGAAACGACTTTATTCGTGAATCGCTTCCGTAAATACGAACGTACTGCAGCTCGAACAGATGCCTACGGCGAATCAGGGGGGCGGCCCCAATGGCGCTGGGATGGACTCAACTTGGGTCGCAATTACCAAAACCACAACCACTTAGTCGAGCCGGGCCATTTTCGCACCCCTCCTGACTCGATCTATATTATGGACCCATGAGAATTGGCAGGCGTCTAGTCTTGGTGCTGCTGCTGGCAATGACCCCGGTCGTAGCCTTCTACACCTATTGGACCGCGCGGTGGTCGAGTCGGAACTACATCGCGGATCTCAAGCGGGAGACGAGGGCTACCACCCGCGCCCTAGCGCCGGTTGTGACCGGCTATATACAGCGCGGGCAATGGACGCAGGTGCATGAAATGCTCCAGCGGATGAGCGCGGATGAAACCGAGGGTGCCGTGCTCCAGAGCAATGGGGAGCTGTGGTACGCGGTCTCCGACTTGCCCCGCCAATTGATCGTCACAGCCGCGCATGGCGCGGTTAAGACTGACGGCTTCGACTTCGAAGAAAACGTCGGCGACCGCTACTGGTTCTGCCGTATTGTGCCATTAAATGCCGGCAAGCTAATAGGTTACTTGCTGGTGGCACAGGATTGGACCGATATCGACGAGGACACGCGTCAACGGATGCTGCCCCCGGTCGGGGCCGCGCTGCTGGTGACAGCGCTAATCGCTGCGCTGATACCGATCCTGGTCAGCCGTTACGTGTCACAGCCGCTGGCCGAGCTGTCGCGCAGGGTTTTGCACTTTTCAGACGCTGAGCAGCTCGGCAAACCCTTTGCAAACAACGAGGTAGAGTTACTTAGCGAAGAGTTCCAACGCCTCGATCAGCGGCTGACCAAATCCCACGAGGATCTGCTTGAACGGCATCGCTATGAACTCGAACTAGACCGCAGGCTTCAACGCGCCGACCGACTAGCTACGATAGGAACCCTCGCGTCAGGCCTGGCACACGAAATCGGCACTCCGATGGGTGTGATACGGACCCGCACGGAACTTTTGCTTGAGGGGAATCCCAATCCTGAAAAGGCGCGCGAAGGGCTGGAGATAATTCTCAGCCAGATCGAGCGCATCACACGCATTGTGCGAATGCTCCTGGACTATGCACGCAGCCGGGAGCCAGTCCGAGCTGAGCACGACATTAGGACTATCATCGAACATGTGCTGAAGCTGGTGGAAACCGAGGCTAAGCGGTGTGGCGTGCGGATCGTGGTGGAATCCACTAATGGGCCCGTGGCAGTGGAATGCGACGCCGAACAGCTTCAGCAGGTGTTCATAAATCTAGCCGTCAATGCCTTCGATGCCATGACGCCAAGCGGCGGGACGCTCAGAGTGAGAACCGAAGTCGAGCAGAAAGATCATCACACTCCAATCCTACAATTGACCTTCGAAGATAACGGATCTGGTGTACCCCAGCAGTTTCAAGAGCATCTCTTTGATCCGTTCTTCACTACCAAGCCACCTGGCAAGGGCACGGGAATGGGCCTGTCGGTAAGCCAAGCTATAATCCACGACCATGACGGCGAGATAAGTTTCGAGAGCGAACCCAGCGGCACCCGCTTTTATGTCAGAATACCGACGGCTCCTGGCCACACTGCGTTGCACATCAAAGGCAACTCAGGAGTGGAGCGCGCAACTTGACCGAACCGCAACCAACGATCCTGGTAGTCGATGATGACGCCGCAATGAGCAGCGCCGTCTGCGAGGTCCTCCGGCAGACTGGCTACTTGCCACTGAGTGCTCAATCCGGCTCGGAAGCACTTGAAATTGTCAAACGCGAACGGCCCGATCTGCTCATATCTGACCTGCGGATGACCGAAATGTCGGGTCATCAGCTGCAACAAGAACTGCAAATTATCGCCCCTGATCTCCCGGTGGTTATAATTACCGCGTTCGGTACTATCGAGAGCGCAGTTGAATCCATGAAGCTCGGCGCGCGCGATTTCATCACCAAACCGTTTAGCAATAAGGAGCTGCTACTGGTGGTGTCGCGTGCGCTCGAAAACCGGCGCCTACGCCAGGAGGTCAAACAACTTCGAGTTGAGCTGGCCCGCAGTTATGGCCTGCCTAACATCATCGCCGCCGATCCAAACATGGCCGCAGTTTTGGAGATGGTCGAACGAGTCGCTGACAGTTCGGCGACGGTGTTGATTACCGGCGAGAGTGGCACCGGAAAGGATCTGCTCGCGCGGGCACTCCATTTTTCAAGCCCGCGGCATGATGGACCCTTCGTACCGATCAACTGCGCCGCGATCCCCGAGAACCTCATCGAAAGCGAGCTGTTCGGCTACGCCAGAGGTGCCTTTACCGACGCTCGTCAGGCTAAGACCGGACTCTTTATGGCGGCACGCGGCGGTACGCTGTTCCTGGACGAGGTGGGCGAGATGCCAGTCCCATTGCAGAGCAAGCTGCTGAGGGCCATCGAGGATAAGAAGATTCGCCCTTTGGGTGCAACTGAAGAGATCCCAGTCGACGTCCGTATCGTAGCGGCGACCAATACCAACCTTGACAAAGCCTTAGAGAACGGACGGTTGCGGTCCGATCTTTACTACAGATTGGCCACAGTCACGCTCGCGGTGCCCCCTTTGCGTGAAAGACCCGCCGACATCCCGCTACTTATCAAACACTTTCTTTCGCGGGCGAGCGCCGAGGCCGGACGCCCGGTCCCAGACATCGATCCACAGGCAATGGCGCGCCTGTTGCGCTATCCCTGGCCCGGCAATGCTCGCGAACTCCAGAACGCTATCCAGCGCGGAGTTTTACTCGCCCTTAACAACATCCTGACGATTAAGGAATTACCGCCCAAAGTGGCTGGTCTCGACATCTCTCCAGCGAGGATGCTTAGCGAAGCAGTGGATAAGCGAGTAAGTCTCGACCAGTTTGAGCACGATTACATCCGCGCTGTGGTCGACGCTGTTAATGGAAACAAAACCGAAGCCGCAAACATCTTGCAGATCGATCGCAAGACTCTCTATCGCAAGCTTGAAGAACTATCTGACCGCGAATCACACCATGAATAGCGCCCGAATCCGGACGACTCGCTAGGGTACACGCGGGTTCTGTCGTTATCTGCATTGGGTTCGACGTGCCGCCGGGCTTCCCGAGCACCGGGCGGCTTTAGCTAAGGGCGACAGGGTTGATTCCCCCATTATTCATGAACCACCAGAGCTAGCTACGGTATGTGAATGAGCAAATTCGTGCCCCGAGGCTCCGCCAATTGTGAGTACCGGACAAGGAGAGCCACGAATGACCCCCTCTGCTACACTACCGAGAGAGACGTGGGGAGCTGCGGGGCGGCCATGCGTCGCCAGAACGACCATTTTTACATTGAGCTCAGCGGCGGCAGCGATAATCTGCCCCGCGGGATCCCCCGTCCTCAAGATCAGGCGATAATCTACTTCGCTAAGAGATTCGCGCGCGACTTCGTCCAATCGGATTCGGGCGAAGTGACGCGTACGCTCGATCAGCAACGGCGCTAAGACCAAGAGTGGAGCGACGGACGGCACGACGTGCAGCACATAGAGCGTTCCGCCGTTATCGCGTATCAGATCACGAGCGAGGTCTAGCGCGGCAAGAGAATTGACGTCAAAGTCGACAGCGCAAAGGATTCGCGCCTGGTCGGTTGTTTTCATCTTCGTACGGCGAAGCTGTGGAGCCTGGGGATTGTACTGCAATTGCCTTGCCATTCCTCAGCGAAGCTATCTGCGGATTTCTCAATTAGTTCTCCTCCGCCCTGTTCTTAAGGGCTTCCCCCGATCGCGGTCCCAAGGGCTCTGTAGCGAATATCCAGAGGCGGTGCAGCGGATTAGCTCGACCAGCTGTGAGAGCTAACCCGATTTGGGAAATGAGTTCGCGAAGAACTAGGCTAGTCTCACTACATCAACCACTATAGGAGTTCACGTCTATTACTGACTCGATTGATGCCGATGCAGGAGTCTGGACCGGTCAATGGGTGGCATAACGTTTGCGCACGTCTGCTAGAGCGGCTCCATCCAACACCCCGGGGCCGCCAGCGCCGCGCCCTTTAGGCGCTCTCCCCCCCGGACGCCTTGGCGCGGCGCACTTCTTCTTGCTGCACTTACCATGTTGACTTTTATCCGCGCTCTGTGGCTTTCCGCCACGGAGCCTCGGGGACTTGCTTAATCGATTCGGCAAAAGGTTGCTCTGCTTGTCGGCACGCCCGTTGCGATTATTAACGATGGAGATGTAAGACGATGAGCAACACGCTCAGAACTGCAGTTCTGATGGGGTCGATGACCGCTCTCCTCATTGGGGTGGGCGGTGTGATTGGCGGGCAGACAGGCATGCTGGTCGCATTGCTGATTGCTGCGGCCACGAATTTCGCGGGCTATTGGTTCTCGGACAAACTCGTGCTCACGATGCATGGGGCCCGACAAGTCGCCCCGACCGAGGTGCCGGCCCTCACCGAAATTGTAAGTCGACTGTCGAGAGTGGCTGGACTACCAGCCCCACGGCTCTACTTGATTGGTAGCGACACGCCCAACGCATTTGCGACCGGGCGCAATCCGCACAATGCCGCGATCGCGGTGACCCGTGGCTTAATGGATCTCTGCAGAACCCCCGAGATCGAAGGTGTAATCGCGCACGAGATTTCGCATATCCGAAATCGCGATATCCTGGTCAGTTCGGTCGCTGCAACCTTGGCGGGAGCAATCATGGTGCTGACCTCACTACTGCGATGGGAGATGCTCTTCGGGCTCGGCGGCGCCGCGATGGCAATAGCCGCGGACTGTTGAGCACACTAGCTATGATAGTTGTGGCACCAATCGCGGCGACACTGATCCAACTTGGGATCTCTCGCGCACGTGAATATCAAGCTGATAACAGCGGCGCGGCGCCAACCGGCGCTCCGCGCGAGCTGGCCTCAGCTTTGCGCAAGTTGGCCGATGTCAACGCTCGCGTACCTCTGGAGGCTGATCCGTCGGCCGCCCACCTGTTTATCGTTAACCCGCTAAGCGGCGCCGGATTGACGCGGCTGTTTTCAACCCATCCGCCGATCGAAGAGCGCATCCGCCGATTACAGAGAATGGCTCGCTTCAAACGAAGCGCATGAGCAAGGGTTAGAGACCTTTCGCTGCTAGTGCATAAATGTTTTCACAGCGCCGCGGAGTGAGAGTTGTTCAAGGCGGACCATAAGGCTGTATCTGGCAATGGCGAGAGAGGATAGCCAACCGTCTGCGCTTTCCACCGAGGCGGCATCTCAGCCCAAGAGGAAGATTACTATGAAGAGTTTGCTTCGCGCTCTTGCACTCGGCGTGGTGTTTGTCCTGTTGCCGTCGCTGGGATTGGCAGAGACCGATCGCAGCGAAATGGATGAATGGCTGAAAATGAGCCAAAACCAGAAAGACCTGCCGATTGGCACTACCATCACCATGTCGAACTGGCAGCAGTATCAAGACGTCATGCCGCTCGGCATGATCAAGTTATTCCAGGGGCAATATGGGTGGAAGATGCCGCCTGATGTCCGAATCACGGTCGGGCCCAGCCATGTGAGCGGCAACCTACCGAGAACATGGGTCGAAGCGACCGAGAAATACGGTCAACAGACGGGCGTGGAGGTTCTACCCAACGGGCACTATGTGGTCAAGAACTATTATGGCGGCACGCCTTTCCCCAATCCCCAGGACCCGTATAAGGGCTGGAAGATTCTGGCGAACGTCTTCTGGGCGTTCCAACCCGCGCTTTACGTGAACAGCCCGAGCAACTACGGCACGGTCTGGGCAGTCGACCGCTTCGGCAACATAGCACCTTCAAGCCTGGACGTAGTCTATCGCTGGAGTTCATACAATACAGACCCCGGCTTCCCACGAACTGAGACCTACGCGCCGGGTACCTGGTTCACCGAGTGGGCAATGCAGGAGACGCCTGAGCAGGCGCGGTATACCGCTCAACTCCAGCTGTTCTATATTGACCAGGAGACCAATCCCTACCCCGACACCTTCGTCTTCGTGCCGGCGTTGCGCCGCTCGCTGCGGCTGTCGGCGACCTCCCGCTGCTCGCCAGTATTCGGCTTCGACTGGACCTACGACGATGCCAAGACCAATGGCTTTAACGGCAGCACGTCATTGTATACCGGCGACTATCTCGGTGAGCGCAAGATCCTGACGCTGGCGAAGTTCAACACGGACGGTGCCGTCTTTCCGCAAGGCTACAATATGCCGCTGGGGTTCCCCAAGCCCTCGTGGGGCCAGTGGGAACTGCGTCCGATGGTAATCAACGACGTCCACCGGATACCAAGCGCGGCGGCGGGCTACTGCTACTCGAGCCGAATAATGTATGTCGACAAGGAGTTCTGGCAAGGGGACTGGGTGGACCTGTACGACTCCAACCGCAAGTTGTGGAAGTCAATTGCCTATTTAAACGATATCGGCGAGGTACCGGGACTGGGCCGCACCTGGGATGGCGTCGCGTCGATGGCGTGGGATCTTCAGAACACTCATATGACGGTATGGTCCGGCTTTGGCAATCCTTGGAAGCGTAAGCCGTACCTGGATTTCAACGCGCCGAAGGAATATTTCAACGGCGTCAAGTACGGCAGCCCCGCGGGGCTGATGCAGATAATGCGTTAGCGTTCGGCGGTCAAGATCTTCTTACAGGGTTTAGCCCATGTGGGTATCTCTCACTACCGGAAAAGCTGCACAGCCGCTCTGTAGCAACGAGAACCCTGCATGGGTAAAGGTGAGAAACGACCGCCAACTATCCGAGCGTTCCCGCACGCGACAGATGGAACAAGCAAATGAGCATCAAAAGAATCGTGACCCTCCTGATCGCCGGAGTGCTCGCAATCAGCTTCGTACTATCAGCGGTCGCACAGACCGCTGCGCAAGAGCCTGGGGCAAGTCGTTCCGGGGCAATCGTTAGCCATTAGTGAAACTGCACAGCAACAGGCACAGAGAACGCGGTCGTCGGAGCACAACGCGACCGAGGAACAGGCGACGTATCGCATGACGGAAACACCAGATGAAGGAGCTTCGGAGGAAAGCGCAGAGCAATAACCAGCGCAAAGTTCGCGCGAGCAGAACGGAAATGACGCGTGGTCCGCAGACTGGACCGGTGCAAATCCAAAAGCGATCAGCCTGACCTTTTCAGTTTGGCGGCGGATGCGAAAAATGACATGAAGAGGGCCTACGATCTCAAACAAGTGAGGCGCGTGGTTGTGTTCGTGGCCGGCATCGTCGTACTGCTCTTGGGCATCATGATGCTGGTTGCGCCGGGGCCGGGAATTTTGACGGTGGTGCTCGGACTGGGAATCCTGGCCATGGAATTCGTATGGGCTCGACGGCTGCTTAAACGGCTTCGGGAGAAAGGGACTAATTTTACCAACCGGCTGTTTAGGAAAGACGCCGCGGTCTTATCGGTAGTCCGCCGCCGCGTTCGAGCCGAGAAGCTACCGCGCTATTCGCACGAGCGGCGTCACAGAGCGTAGAGGTTAGAAACGCGTCATCTATCCGACTCGCTCTCAGCGACTGGCTCTCGATGAGGTTTGCAGGAAATCGTTGCACAATTTCCGGGTACCGGTGGGCGTCTCACGGCGGGGACTGAAAGAGTGAATCGCACGAGCCGACAGGTCTTTGTTGGTGCCGCCCTCGGCCATGATCAAGACGGTCGCGGACAGCATTTCTCCGGGCCGGCGATAATTGGTGGGGGCCAATAACTCATGGAGTGGCTGACTGACCCGACCACCTGGTTGGGTCTCGCGACGCTGATTCTGCTCGAGATCGTTCTCGGCATCGACAATCTTGTCTTTATTGCAATCCTCGCGGATAAGCTGCCGTCCGCTCATCGCGACGCTGCGAGACAACTCGGCCTGGCACTCGCATTGTTATTACGCTTGGCGTTGTTGGCTGGCGTGTTCTGGCTGACCACGCTCACTCAGCCACTCTTTTCAGCATTCGGTCACAGCTTGTCAGGCCGCGATCTGATTCTGCTGGCCGGCGGACTGTTCCTGCTTCTGAAGGCAACGGTTGAAATTCATGACCGCCTGGAACTGGAGTCAGTCGAGCACCGCGGTGCGGTTGTGCGCGCGGCATTTGGGGCCGCCGTAGCTCAAATCGTTGTGCTCGACGCAGTCTTTTCGGTCGACTCGATTCTGACCGCGGTCGGCATGACGAATCAGCTCGCTGTTATGATGGCGGCCGTCGTCATCGCGATGGTGTTGATGCTTCTTGCCAGCAAGCCACTGACGGAGTTTGTAAATGCCCATCCGCCACTGATTATTCTCTGCCTGGGGTTCCTTCTGATGATCGGCTTGAGCCTAGTAGCGGACAGCGTCGGCTTTCATATCCCCAAGGGTTACCTCTACGCGGCGATTGGCTTTTCTGTCCTAATTGAGAGCTTCAACCAAATCGCGTTGCGCAATCGCCGGTGCCGGTTGGCGCAGAGTCCACGCCGGCAACGAGTTGCCGAAGCGGTGCTGCGCCTGCTTAGCGGGATGCCACCGGCAACGCCAGTTACGAGCGGCGTGGAGGCTGAGTCATTGCTCGCCGACAAAGACACCAGCGACGTGTTCGCACCCGCCGAGAAGCAGATGGTTCGCGATGTGCTCGACCTCGCCGATCGGACGGTCGGTTCGATTATGACCCCACGCCGTGACGTATTATGGGTTGATCTCGACGATTCACAAGACACCATCCTCGCCGCGATCAAGAACAGCCCGCACGCACAGTTCCTCGTAGGTCAAGGGTCGATTGATCAGGTGAGTGGCGGAGGGGAATCTCACCCCTCCGCTCTCGCAGAACCGGACGTGAGCCTCTCGACTCATCCGGCTCCCATTGTCCAGCCGTGCCCCTGAAGCAGCGGCCAGTGGGCAAACAGACTCGACTGACGCCGAGCGACACGGTCCAACCAGTGTCGCGCCCGCCGCCGGTGCCCCCGCAGGGACTTGTACTTCCAATAGGCCCAGTGCGCCAATTTCGCATCGATGTGCCGCAGGGTCGGGTAAAGGGCCGACTTGTAATAGTGGCCGTAGTAGTTAATCCAACCCCGGATTATGGGGTTGAACATCCGAGCCAAATCGTCCAGTGATTTGTCACTCCGTTGCGGAAGCTTCCAAGTGCGCAGCTCGCGCCGGACCGCTTTGAGTGCCTTGCTGCTGACCGCGGGACTGAACGAGACGCCGATTCTACCCTGCCGTCGTCGCGCCAACCGGGGCCGAAACGTATAGCCGAGGAAGTCGAACTTCTGGTTGGGATAGTCTCCGCGTCGGTCATCATCTTTGCAGTAGACGACGTGCGTCTTCTCCGGATGAAGTGTCAACCCACATTCAGCGAATCGCTGCTCCAGCGACGCTCGTAGCATCCGCGCCTGCTCTTCCGTTTGACAGTGGCAAATCCCATCGTCGGCATAACGTTCGAAGGGAATGTCCGGATGATTCCGGCGCATCCACATGTCGAACGCATAGTGCAGAAAGAGGTTGGCCAATAGCGGACTGATTACGCCGCCTTGCGGCGTTCCTCTTTCTCTTGCCACGAGGCTACCATCCTCCATCTGCATTGGTGCCGTGAGCCATCTTGCGATGTACAGCAGCACCCACGGGCAGTCGGTATGCTTCCGCACCGCCCGCATTAGCAGAGTGCGATCGATGCTGTCGAACGAATACTCGACACACTACCCACCACCATCACCTCGACGGCTATCCCGACCGTGTTCAGGTTATTCGACCACGCCATCCGCTGGAGGGCCAAG
>Ga0185299_10001032_pt1 | contig 62276 bp, 52 predicted proteins | sample PaiPotPPA55metaG_FD_128002 | JGI IMG/M metagenome (GOLD analysis project Ga0185299, IMG submission 128002) | Iron sulfur acid spring bacterial and archeal communities from Banff, Canada, to study Microbial Dark Matter (Phase II) - Paint Pots PPA... ... | reverse complement strand
CTCCTTCTGGCGCGACGGCTACCGCGCCGTCCGCGCCGACCTACGCGGCCGCTACCCCCGCCACCCCTGGCCCGAGGACCCCACCGCCGCCCAACCGACCCGGCGTCTCAACCATCGCAAATAAGCCATGCGTCATGACAGATGAATCGTTCCGGGTTCCGTCCACGACCGCTGGCTGTGATTGGAGTAACCGGCAGTGGGTCTTCCAGCGCGACGTACTCTGGCTCCATGTTCTCGCCTCAAGGCCCATCAGCGCCCGAGCTGCTGATCCAGGCGCTCTCCTCGGTCGAACGCGGCTATGACCTGCTCGCGCCGAAGTTCGACCACACTCCCTTTCGCACGCCCGAGGACGTGCTCGACGCGTGCGCCGACGCACTGATCGGGCTCGGGCCGTTCGACCGGGGACTGGATGTGTGCTGTGGCACCGGAGCGGGCATGCGGGTGCTCGAATCGCGGTGCGCGGGACGAATCACCGGCGTCGACTTCAGTGCCGGCATGCTCGCCCAGGCACGCCGCGCGTACCCCGAGGCCGAATATGTGCGTGCTGACGCCAGGGCCCTGCCACTGGCCGGAGCTTTCGACCTGGCAGTCAGCTTCGGGTCGCTCGGGCACTTCCTGCCCGCCGAGCGGCCCGCGTTGTTCGCCGGCGTGTACCGAGCGCTGCGACCCGGCGGAGTCTTCGCCTTCCCGGTTGGCGCGCCGCCGCCCCCGGCCTCGCCCGCGTACTGGGCGGCCCTGGGGTTCGACCTGGCGATGCGAGCGCGCAACGCTCTCTGGCGTCCCCCGTTCGTCATGTACTACCGCACCGGCTCGCTGGCCGCGCTCCGCATCGACCTGGTGGCAGCCGGATTCGCCATGCCGAGTGTCACGCCCCTGACGGCGCTGGGCCGACGCGACGACGGAAGCCCGCAGTACGGACTCGTCCTCGCCCGTAGAGGCGACGCGGCTTGACCGTTGTTCCGGTGAGCCTAGGTCGGCAGTCGGACTTCATCCGGTAGAACGGGAGTGATCCGTGAGTCCTGGCTCTGGTAGCGCTGATCGGTGACTGACTGTGTGCGGAGTCTGATCCGGCGCGTCGAGCGTCGAGTGAGTCGCGGCTGAAGGTCTCTGCTGTGCCGCGTTCACATGGTGATCGGCGTGGCTGACGCGACGCGAGCCGGAGTCGGGCCAGATGCGGTCCGCGTCGCGTCGGTGGGGTTGTACGGCGCCCAGGCAGGCTCACGCAGAGCAGGGCAGTGCTCGGGAGTTGGATGGTTCGCGATGTCGATCATGCGGTCGAGAGCGTCGCGGGCTGCGGCAAGGTCGGCCATGGCGGCGGTGATGCGGTCGCGCTCCGATGCCAGCAGTTCGAAGGCTTCGGGGGAGGCGTCCCCGGTATCGACGCAGGGCAACAGCAGCAGGATGGTCCGGCCGGGCAGGCCGGCGGTGAAGAACTGCTGGATCAGCCGGACACGTTCGACGGCCGACTCGGGGTAGGTTCGCTGGCCGCTGTGGGTGCGTTCCGAGGAAAGCAGACCCTGTTCTTCGTAGTACCGGAGAGCTCTGGTGCTGACCCCCGCCCGGTGCGCGATCTCGCCTATCCGCAACCGCGTCCTCCTCTGAATCCCGCTCCGTGGCGCTCGACTTGACCTTGACGCCAATGTGAAGTTTTAGGGTAGCCGATGCCGAGCCGGATGCGGCTCGCCGAACCCGAGAGACCTGCGCAGAGAGCAAGGAACCCATGAACGTCACCGACCAGATCGCCCTCGTCACCGGAGCCAACCGCGGTATCGGCCGTCAGTTCGTGCTCGAACTGCTCGAGCGCGGGGCGAGCAAGGTCTACGCGACGGGCCGCCGCCCCGAGAGCCTCGACTTCGACGACCCCCGGGTGGTGCCGCTGCGACTCGACATCGTCGACCACGAGTCCGTCATCGCGGCGGCAGCGACCGCGCGGGATGTGACCATCCTCGTTAACAACGCCGGCATCTCGACCGGTGCCGCCCTCGTCACGGGCGACCTGGACGAGATCCACCGCGAGATGGACACGCACTTCTGGGGCACGCTCGACGTGATCCGCGAGTTCAGCCCCGTCCTCGCGGCCAACGGCGGAGGCGCGATCGTGAACATCCTGTCGGCGCTGTCGTGGTTCGCCGCCCCGGGCGCCGGCTCGTACGCCGCCGCCAAGGCCGCGGGGTGGAACATGACGAACGGCGTCCGTCTCGAGCTCGCGGCTCAGGGCACGCTCGTCCAAGGCGTTCTCCTCGGCGCCGCCGACACGGACCTCACGGCCGGATACGACGGACCCAAGATCGATCCCCGCGACGTGCCGCGCCGCTCGCTCGACGGCCTGGCCGCCGGCTCGATCGAGGTGATCGTCGATGACTGGACCGCAATGGTGAAGGCGTCGCTCGCCGGCGACCCCGCCGCGTTCTACGCACAGATCACCGAGTTGCTCGGCGCGAGCTAAGCAGCCCTGTCAGAGCCTCTTCTCGCGGATTCGAACCTGAGTCCGCCTCCGGCCGCGGGTTGGCATCGGATCACGCGGTGAGGGTGTGGCGGCGGCGATAGCGGTGTCGGCGGGCGCGAGCCTGATGACGACGTCGCCGCTGCAACCAACTCAGATGGAACGTGACGTCGGGCTCGGTGTTCGCGCGTGCGGGCAGGATAAGTCGGAGCAGTCGCTGGATCTCCGGGATGGTCGGGGCGATCATGCCGACGTCGGTGGGCGGGGGCTGGTCGGGGTCGTCCGGCAGGACGGGTGCGATGGCCAACAGTGCGTAGGCGGCCAGGGCGGCGCGCAGCAGTAGCTGAGCCTCCTCGAGCACGGCTGGAGGTGCCATCGGCGTCTCGAGCGAAGCCATGAACTCCGACTCGGTCCGGGCGGCCATCGCCGCGGGCAGTCCGGCACTGGTCGAGACGAAGCGGTCGCTGAGGGCCTGCGGTCGACTCCCGAGGTGCTCGACTACCTCAACCGCCTCGGGTTGGCTGTCCGCGAGAATCAGGATGGCGAGATCCAGCATCGCCGTGGGATCGCCGTCGCGTGCCGCGGCGCGCAGCAGCGGCTCGGCCTCCGCGCCGCGCCCGACGGCGGCGAGCAGTTCGCCGAGCAGGGACCAGGCAGGCGTCAGCAGATTCGGGAAGCCGGAGTCGATCACCCGCCTGAGGCCTGCTTCGGCTCGGTCGAGGTCTGACCCCGACCAGAGCCACAGCTGTGCGAGCGAGAGCGTCGCGTGCGCGGCGAGTTCCGCCTGCTGCGACGCGGACGCGGCGAGGAAGAGATCCTTGGCCTCGTGCACCCGGTGTTCGGAGAGCCGAACGTGTGCCAGCGCCTCTACCGCCAGATCCGCGCATATCCGGTGCTGGGAATCGATGGCCCTCTGGAACGCGGCGGCCGCCTCGGCGAGTCGACCCCTGCGGTGCAGGGTCTTTCCAAGCTGATAAGCCGCGCGAGGCATAACCTCGCCGTCGTCGGAGGCGGTCGCGGCCCGGAACGCGACCTCCGCGCCCTCCGGATCCCCAACATCCCTCAGCAACAGGCCGAGCCGGTACGCGGCACGTGCGGCCACCCCGGCGTCTTCCGATCCCATCGCTGCACGAAGTTCCGCCTCGCGACTTTGCGCAGCGTTGATTTCGCCCCTGTTTCATCTCCCACAGCACGACGATACGACGCGTTGCCGCCGACGACCAGGTCGGCCAATCAGCAGGCTGTTCAGTTGCCTAGGGGTGGGGCGCGGCATAGGTGGAGGGTGCGGTGATCGGCGAAAGGTTTCGCCACATCCACCGAACCTCCGCCAACATCATCGAGCCCGGACAGTCAGATCCACTGAGCCGGGACGATCGCTACGAAGGCGGATGGGTGTAGCTCCTCTGGAGGGACTTTTGAACTGCAGCTTTGCCTGATTGCTAGCAGTGGCCGGCCCCGCCCGACGCCTGCCGGACGGGGCCATGACACGGCGGGGCCATGCCGTGGCCCGCGCCTGCTTGTGGTTACCGCGCTGCGGCGGCGAGTGCCGCGCGGATGGCGTCCTCGCCGACCGGCTGGCCCTTCTCGTTCGAGTACGGCCCGTACGGGGTGCCCCATGCTGGCGTGCCCGTTGCCTGCCGCCAACTACCGGTCAGCGGTCCCGCGTCCACGACGCTGTACCCGATGGATTCGATGAAGTCGGTCACCGCCGCCTTCGCCGGCGCGAAGTCCCCGGCGATTGGCAGGTAGGAGCGGTCGGCCGCCCGCGCGGGGCGGGCGAGTGAGAGCAGGTGCTTGTAGTAGATGTTGTTGAACGCTTTCACGAGCATGGCGTGCGGGATGTATCGCAGCGGCAGTTCGCTTGAGGTGAGCGCGTTGCTGTCGAGTTCGGGGATGTGCCCGTCACGCTCGGGGCCGTAGTTGCACGTGTCGATGACCGTCTTCCCGGCCAGTGGCGTGGCGGGCAGGTTGGGGAAGGACTTGACCGGCACCGTGATTACGACGATGTCACCGGCTGCCGCGGCCTGTTCGCTCGTCGCTGCGGACGCTCGCGGACCCAGTTCCGCGGCCGTGTCCGCGAGCGTTTCGGGACCGCGCGAGTTACTGAGCACGACCTGATGCCCGGCTTCGACGGCGAGCTGCGCGACGGTGATGCCCGATGTTGCCGCTTCCGATGATTCCCACAGTCGTCATGGGGTTCTTGTCCTCAGCCGGCGGGGAAGTAGTGGCCGTTGTCCAAACCGGCGAGCAGGCCGGGCTGGGCGGGTTCCCACCCGAGCGCCTGGCGGGTGATGAGGTTTGACGCCGGGTAGCTCTGCGTGACGATGTTCGCGAGGAACCCGAAGTATCCGGGCACCATCAGGACGTCGCCGGGGATGCTCACGGCGGGCAGGCCCAGTCGGCTGCCGACGGCCTCGGCAATGTCGCGGAGGGGGATGGCCCCGTCCGCGACCGCGTGCCAGTAGCTGCCTGCCGGGCCCTTCTCCAGCGCCAAGCGGAACACGGAGGCGAGATCGCGGGCGTGCACGGCGTTCCACTGGTTGGCGCCGTCTCCGGGGTAGCCGACGACGCCTTTCTCCTTCGCGAGCGCGATCAGCTGCATGAGGAAGCCGGCTTGATCGGTCGTGCTGTGCGCGATGTTGGCGATCCGCACGATGGAGGACCGCACTCCTTGCTCGGCCAGTCCGATGACGGTGGTTTCCACGATGTTGCGGACCCGCAGCGTGCCCGAGTGCCCATCGCCGCCGGGTAGGGCCGGGTCCTCTTCGGTGGCCGGCCGGCCCAGGTTGCCGGGTGAGCCGATGCTCCCTGCCGCGACCAGCGGCTTTCCGGATCCCGCGAGCGCTTCGCCGTAGGCGAGCATGATCGGGACCTCGGCGGCGGCCACGGCGTCGATCCCGCCGGAGGCAAGCAGGTCTTGCCTGTGCGCGACGTGGATGACGCCGTCGGAATCTGCGGCCGCCTCCTTGAGCCCGTCGAGATCCTCGAGGCCGCCGCGACGCACCTTCGCGCCGAGCGCGGACAGCGCCGTCGCAGCCGTGTCCGAGCGCGCCAGGCCGGTGACCTCGTGCCCGGCGGCGATGAGCTCGGGGATGATGTATGAACCGGTATGGCCGGTCCCGCCAGTAACGAAAACGCGCACGACTTTTCCTTGCGAGAGTAGGTGGAAGGCTGCTTTCCGCGTCGCAGATCGGCGGAGGTGATGTGACGCGAGAAGTGGTGGTGCGGGCGTGCTCAGCCGGCGAGGTTGATGCCAAGGGAGAAGTTGAAGTTCCCCACGCCATGGCGGGCCAGGCTGATCATCACCAGGCCCGCCCCTTCCAGCCAGCGTGCTACCTCCAGACCGCCGGCATCCAGCGGGCGCAGCCCGAGGGCCTCGACCAACGTCGAGACGCTCGTCTTGGCCTGCGCGTCATCGCCGGCGAGAAGCACGTCCAGCGAGCCGCCCTGGGCCAGGATGTGGCCGAAGACGGTGTTGAACGCCTTCACGACGTGCGCGCTCGCCGGGGCGGCCTTGGCGATCTCCTGCGCACCGGAGGTGTCGTCGGGGGTGACCAGCCCGGTGGCGTCGGGGTTGGAGGTGTTGGTGATGTCGACGATGACCTTGCCGGCGAGCGCGTCTGCGTACTGGGCGACGGTCGGCACGGCGCTGGCGTAGGGCACGGCGAGGATGACGAGGTCGCCGGCCGGGGTGGTGCCGAATGTCCCGGCCGTGGCGCCGCCGCCGAGCGCGGCAGCCAGGTCTTTCGCCTTGGCCGCGTCGCGGCCGATGACCTCGACGGCGTTGCCGCCCTCGACCGCGCGGGTGGCTAAGGCGCGGGTCATGGTCCCCAGGCCGATGATGCTGATGCTGCTCATGGAGTGCTGCTTTCCGGAGTTGGATGGAATGCCCTTGCCGACCCCGCCGGGTGAGACGGGCTGTGTCGTCGACGCCGTCGAACGAGGCGCCCGGATGACGCTCGATTCCATGGCACCATCGGCCTGAGCGGCTGTCCAAGACCTCTTTCAGCAGTTGCGATACCCTGGAGGCATCGCCGGACCGGGAGGCACCGTGGATCTGGACCTGCGCAAGCTGCGCTACTTCGTCGCAGTCGCCGAGAACCTGCACTTCGGCCGCGCCGCCGAGCAGCTGCACATCGCGCAGCCGGTACTCAGCCGGCAGATCCGCGCGCTGGAACACGACCTCGGCGCCCCGCTGCTGACCAGGGACAGCCACGGCGTGGCGCTGACCGACGCCGGCAGGCAGCTGCTGAGCGACGCCGGCCCGCTGCTGGCCTCCGCGCACGCGGCCCGCCGCCGGGTGACCGTGGCCGCGCGGGGCAGCCAGCGGCTCATGGTCGGCTTCCGGGCAGGCATCGCGGTCGCCCCGGCGGTACAACAGTTCGCCGGCCGGCACCCGGACGTTCTGGTCGACGTGCAACGCATCGAAGCCGACGAGCAGGCCCCGATGCTGCTCGACGGCCGCATCGACATCGGCTACGTGCGACTGCCCATCGACGAGGCCGGCCTGCGCATCGCCCCGCTCTACACCGAGCCACGGGTGGCGGTGCTGCCCGTCAGCCACCGGTTGGCCGGCAAGGAAGAAGTCACCGAGACCGACCTGGCCGGCGAGCCGCTGGTCTGGGGTGCCGACACGAGCACGCAGCCCACCAGGCGCCCGCACCCCAACGCCGGATACCTGGCGCGCGGGGTGGACGAAACGCTCGAGCATGTCGCGGCCGGCCGGGGCATCTCGTTCCTGGCCCGTTCAGCGACCGTGTTCTACTCACGCCCGGATGTCGTTTACCTGCCCGTCCCGGATTTGGCGCCCGATCAGGTCTGCCTCGCGATGGCGGCATCGCACCTCTCGCCCGTGGCCGAAGACTTCTTCGCCGCGGCTCAGGCGACGGCCGAGATCACGGCAGAATGCGGGAACTATGAAATGTGGCAACGTGGCGGCCCTGCCGCTGCAAAGCACGGTTGAGCAGTTCACCTGACAACAGCAGCGCCAACCGCGGGCACGCGGCCACAGCAACGGCGAACCCGATCGCGGCCCGCAGTCCGGCATGCGCATCCTGAGATGACCAGCTTGATCCCGGACCAGTATTCGGCTGCCGCCCGTGGTGGTGGCCGGTCGCGGCTGTCCCGCCTCGCGTATCCGGCGGCGGGGCCGGGACGGCGTCCACTGACGAGGTCTGGAGCACGGAGACACGGAGAGCCGTCGCACGACATTCGAGCGGACGTGACGATACGGGGTCGACTGCCTCACGAGCCGATCGACTCGACAAGACCGGAAGGCCACGGCGCGGCGACGCGGATACGTCGCAGTCGGATCGTGTCCGGAACAAACCGTGCGCCCGGTATACTCATTCTTGCCAGAACGATGATGAGTTCTGATGGGTGGGCGGATGCGGGCGGACGTTGTGGTGGTCGGCGGCGGTCCTGTGGGGCTGCTTGTCGCCGCGGAGTTGGCGGGTTTCGGTGTGCGCACGGTGGTCTTCGAGGCCGAGCCCGCGGTCTCTGATCGGCCAAGGGCTACCACGGTGCACGCTCGGGCCGTGCAGTGCCTCGTGCGCCGCGGTCGGCTGCCCTGGCTCGCGCCGCTGCATCAGAAGTGGGGCCGCGAGGTCACCCGCTCCTTCCGCTTCGCCGGGATATCAGGGCTGACGATCAGCGCGCCGGGCACCGAGCCGGAACCGCTGCTTAAATGTCCGCAGCGGGACCTTGAGCGCGAATTCGAAGCGCAGGCCCTGGCCGCCGGGGCGCGCATCCTGCGCGGCTACCGCGTCGAGAAACTCCGGATGGAGGCGGACGGCGTCCAGGTCACGGCACGGGCGCGGGACGCGCGCGAGGACGTCGCCTGTACCGCCTCGTACGTGGTGGGGGCCGACGGAGCCCGCGGCGTGGTCCGCGAACTCGCCGGGATCGGCTCCGCGACCTGGCCGGCGACGGTCTCCTCGATGATGGGTCTGGTCGCCCTGCCGGACCGGGACCGCCTCGGGCCGGGCTGGCACCGCACCCCGCGCGGCTGGATCGTGGCGACGCCGGTCTCGGGCGAGGACGTGAGCTTGCGCACCCTCAATCCCGATCCGGCGAACGCACGCACCGCCCGGGCCTCCGCCCCGACGCCGGAGGAACTGCGCCGCGAGGTGGCCTGGATCGCGGGGCACGAGGTCGCGCTGCGGCGGCCGCGCTGGCTCAGTCGGTTCGACGACTTCGCCCGGCTTGCCCGCGGCTACCGGCGCGGCCGGGTCCTGCTTGTCGGGGACGCGGCGCACATCCACTTCCCGATCGGCGGCCAGGGCCTGAGCACCGGACTGCTCGACGCGATCGACCTGTCCTGGAAGCTGGCCTTCACGATTCGCGGTTCGGCGGCCGCCGACCTGCTCGACAGCTACGACGCGGAGCGGCGGCCCGCCGCCCTGCGCGTCATCGGCAACACCCGGGGCCAACTCCTGCTGATGCGCCCGGATCCGGACCTGGCGCCGGTGCGCGGGATGCTCGCCGAACGGCTGGCCGCCGAGCAGTTCAGCGCCCGGCTCGGCGCCGCGATCAGCGCGCAGGACACGGTCGTGCCGGCCCGGACCGCGCACCCGTCGCCCTGGGAGGGGCGGTTTCTGCCCAACCGCCGGCTCGAGACCCGGCGCGGACCGATCGACGTCATCTCCCTGCTGCGTCCGGGGCGCCCGCTGCTCGTGCTGTCCGGTCCGGGGGCCGACGCGTACCGAAGGCAGGCCGCGCCCTGGGCCCGGTTGCTGCGCGTTGTGCACGCCGCCGCGCTCGACCCGCTTCCGGAAGCGCTGCTGCTGCGCCCGGACGGCTATATCGGCTGGGCGGCCGGGGGCAGCGCGCTCGCCGACGCGCTCACGGCGTACTTCGGTCCTCCGGTCGGCGCCGAGGCCTCCTCGAAGACTCGCGCGCCCCGGTCCGCCGACAGGTCCACCGAGGCCAGCACCGAGGAGATCGCCACGCTGGGCAGCACATGCCGCAGCAGCGTGACGACGCGCGGCATCAGGTCCGCGTAGCCGGTCAGGGTCTGCGACATCGACTGGACGCCGGCGAACGCACCGACCAGCATCGCGGCGGTCTCACCCGGCACGACGTGCGGCAGGAGTTCGCCCTGCCGCCGCGCGCCGTGCAGCAGTTCCTCGCAGACGCCGACCCACCGCAAGAACGGCCCGGTGCGGTTGGCGTCCGCGATCCGCTGATCCAGGGTCAGCCGCGCGCCCGCGCGCACCATCTGGTCGGTCTGCAGACGGTGCGCCTGGAGCAGTACCGTGTCCGCGAGCTCCTGGACCTTGGACGGACGCTCCGGGACGGCCAACTGCCCGTCCTGCTCCCCGAGCACCCCGTCGACGAGGTCCTCCTTGGACTGGAAGTGGAAATACAGCGCCCCCTTGGTCACCTTCGCCTCGGCGAGGATCTCGGCGATGGTCGCCGCCTGGTAGCCCTGTTCCTCGAACACCTTCGCCGCCGCATGAAGGATCGCCTTGCGCGTGCGCAGAGCGCGGTCTTGCACGGTGCTTCCCCTCTCACCGCCCGCCCTCGGCGCACTGCCAGGTGCATGGCTGAAAACCGCATGGTTTGTTTTCTTGTTTCACAGTACCGTAACTTGGCGGATCCATCTGGGTCCGGGTGACGCGGGCTCGGCGCACGGGGCGGTCCGCGCCCACGGGTTCAAGGGGGCTCGCGCGATGATCCTGCTCACCGGAGTGACGGGGACGATCGGCCGTGCGACGATGCTCCGGATGCCGCCGGGCACCGCGCTGCGCCTGCTGGCCAGGGAACCGTCCGCGGTATCCGACGCGCCGCCCTCGGCCGAGCTGGCCAAGGCCGCCTACTCGGACCAGAGAGCACTGCTCGGCGCGTTGCGCGGGGTCAGCGCGGCACTCCTGGTGACCACCCGGATCGACGGCGCCGACGACGAGGCGTTCATCCGCGCGGCGCGGCGTGCCGGGGTGCGCCGCGTGGTCAAGCTCTCGGCCGCCGCCGTCGAGGACCTGGGCGCCGACGACGCGATCACCCGGTGGCAGCGGGAAAGCGAGTCGCTGCTGCGGGGCTCCGGCCTGGAATGGACCTTCCTGCGCCCTCGCTCGTTCATGTCGAATACGCTCTCCTGGGCGGCGTCGATTCGGGCCGAGGAGGTCGTCCGCGCGGTCCACGGCGCTTCAGTCAACACCGTGGTCGATCCGCGGGACGTGGCGCGGGCGGCCGTCCGGACGCTGACCGAGCCGGGGCACGCACGCCGGGCGTACACCCTGACCGGCCCTGAACCGATCAGCGCCGAGCGGCAGACCGCCGAGCTCGCCGAGCTGCTCGGCCGGCCGCTGCGGTTCGAGGAACTGACGGCAGAGCAGGCGCTCGCCGGGCTTCGCCGCCGCTATCCCGAGGCCGTCGCGGACGCGCTCGTGCGCAGTGCCGAGCGTCAGCGCGACGGCGCGAAGAACCGCGTCACCGACACGGTCGAGCGGCTGACCGGACGGGCCGCGGGCGATTTCCGGACGTGGGCCGCGGACCACCTCGACGCGTTCGGCGGCGCCCGCGGCGGCGCGACCACACCGTCGTGACCGCGGGCGCCGCACCCGTCCCATCGCACCGGGCAGTGCTCAGCCGAGTCCGCTCGGACCCGCGGTGACCATCGCGCTGAACACCTGCTCGTCGCGCTGAAACCCCGTCACCAGGACGGGGAACCGCGTCCCGTCGGCGTTTCCGGGCAGGCGGCGGGCCTCGACAAGGCACGGGGCGTCGAGCTCCGCGTACCGGGAGAAGCCGGGCGCCATGTCCAGGATCCGCGCCGTGGGACCGTCGATCGCGGCCACGGCCGCCTGGCGGGCGGCCTCGACCAGGGCCATACCGGGGATGTGGTCGACGGGGTGGTCGAACAGCACGGGGTGGCGCGGGTCGACCCGCAGCAGCCAGCGGTTCGGCGCGTCGCCGGGCGAGAGCACCACGTCGTCGACGCACGTGCGGCCCACGGTGCGCGGATCCGCCGCCGCCGAGGGCCGGGGCGTGCGCCCGGTACCCTCACCCCGCATGCGCAGGTAGACCCGCGGCGTGATGGTCGAGGTCGAGGCGCCTCCGGTCGCGGCGGGCACGCCGTCGCGCAGCACCGTGGCCTCGTAGGTCACTCGGCACACTGCTCCGGCCCGGCGTTTGACCTCCGTGCAGTTCACCTCGATCTCCAGGCTCGCGGGGGCGTATCCCACCGCGAGCCGGTCCGGCCGGGTCTGGAAGTGGAGGTCGTGCATGAGGAAGTGATGGGCGAGCGGAACGCCGAGCTCGGCATGGCAGAGCAGCAGACCCGCCTGGCGGATCGTCTCGGCGACGATGGTCGGATCGTGCAGGCCGTCCGCGCCCGGGGTGAAGAAAACGTGGCTGCGCGGCCACTGGCCGTGCACGACGAAGTGCGTCTCGTCGAGGCGCGCCCAGCCGGTCAGCATGACTTCGGCGACGGCCGCGCGGTGGACGTACTCCTTGGGAACGGTCGTGGTCAGATTGCCGTGGCCGACGGCGAGCGGCGTCGGCCACGCCGGTGGTGCTTCGAGGTGGGATTGGCTGACGGACATGTTTCCCCCTGTGTCGTCAGGTGGTCGGCTATGGACCGTGAAGAGTAAAGAATACAGACTGTCCGGTATGAATCTCTAGGGGTCGTCTCACTCGGGTCGGTGCGCGCAGCGGTCGTCCTACGCCGTCGGGTTCGGCGCGGGCACCGATACCTGCGGCGTCGTGGGAGCGCCGCGCGCGCCCGGACCCCCCCGGTGCGGCGAACAGCCGGTACTGCGTCGCGTGCGCGGTGAAGATGACCAGGGCTGGGAACAGCCGGACGTCGGCGAGTGAGTCGACCGACCCTCCCAGCTGGACCTTCGTGCTTTCCGTGGCGGACACGGAAACCTCCCGTTCGGTGTGGCGATCGCCGCGGGCCGGCCCCTGTCAGCGGTCGGCGCTCGGCGCCGCCTCCCGGTAGTCGTGCACGTCGGCCGCGATCTGCTTGCCCTGGCGGTAGCCCGCCTCGGCGGCGCCGGGTGCCGCGCGCCAGCGCCGGGATGCGCAGGTCGCCGTCCGGCCAGGCGTCGGTGCGCAGGCGCTCCCCGACGGTCCGACGTCGGTCTGCGCGGTGGAACCCCGAGGGTGGACGCGGCGCCCCCGGTGGCGGCGTCCAGCGGTCGGCAACGGACCGCGGTGGTCAAAGAATACAGACTGGCCGGTCTTGTTTACTATGACGAGGATCACTTTCGGCGGGCGACCGGCCGGGCTGGAGCACCTGTCCGCAGGCGGTGGCGTACATTGAGGGCCCGGCAGATGGATTCCGGGCAAACCGCACAGGTGGTTTGCCATGGTCGTCCGTCTGAGTACTGACAGCGTGGTCAGGAGTACTCGTATGGCCAGGCAGGAGCGCGCCGCGAGGACGCGGCGGACGCTGATCCACGCCGCGGCCCTGGTGTTCGCCGAACGGGGCTACGCCGCGGCGTCCCTGGGTGAGGTCAGCGGCCGGGCCGAGGTCAGCTCGGGGGCCCTGCACTTCCATTTCCCGAGCAAGAGGGACTTGGCGCAGGCGGTCGACGACGCTGCGGCCGAGGTCGCGCACCACGTCGTGGACCAGGCCTCGGGTGTTTCGGCGGAGCCGCTGCAGCAGCTCGTGGGCTCCGTGTACCTGCTGGCGCGCCGGCTCGCCGCCGATCCGTTGCTGTCCGCCGGATTCGAGCTCGGATACGGTCCCCGGGCGGTCACCGCCGGGGCGGCGCACCGCGCCTGGGCGCTTCGGGTCGAGGAGACGGCGGAGCGCGCCGCGCGCGGCGGGACGCTCGCCCCCGGCGTCTCGGCGGGGGCCGCCGCGGCGGCGGTCGTCACGACCACGACGGGGTTGCACGTCATGGGCCGCACGGATGTCCGGTGGCTCGCCGACTGCCGGGTCGAGCAACTGCTGTCCGTGCTGCTGCCCGCCCTCGCCGAGCCCGTGACCCTCGCCCGGCTGCGCCTGGATCCCCTGCACCTGGCCGCGTTCGCGCGATAGCCCCGGACGGGTGTGCAACCGGCCAGAGTGATCGGTCGCACACCGTGCGCACGCCATTCCGATTTACAAACCAGCCGTCCGGTTTCTACTCTGTGGATGCACGCCTGGTCGTACGGGAGGGATATCTCATGCACCAGTCAGACAGTCCACCGGCCGAGCTCGTCGGCGACGCCTACATCCGATTGAGCCCGGCCCGGCCCGTGCCCGTGGCCCTGCTGCGCTCGGGCGGCTCGCCTCGGGTCACGGGGCAGGACGAGACCCACGCTCGCCAGCTCGCGGACGCCGGGGCTCCGCTGCAGCCGATCATCGTGCACGGTCCCACGATGCGCGTGATCGACGGCATGCACCGCGTGCGGGCCGCGATCCTACGGGGCCTTCCGACGATCGAGGCCCGCTACTTCGAGGGGGCGGAGCGGGACGCCTTCGTCCTCGCCGTCGCGGCGAACGCGGCGCACGGGCTGCCGCTCTCGCCGGCCGACCGGACCAGCGCGGCGGCGCGGATCCTGGCCAGCCACCCGCAGTGGTCCGACCGCTGTATCGCCGACGTCACCGGGCTCGCCCCCGGCACGGTGGGAAGCCTGCGCCGTCGCACGGCCGCGGCGGGCGCCGCGGACGCGGCTCCGGGGGCACGGGTCGGACGCGATGGGCGGGTGCGCCCGCTCGACGCCGCCGCCGGGCGTCGCAGGGCCGTGGCGGTCATCGAGGAGTACCCCGACGCCTCGCTCCGCGAGATCGCGGCCAGGGCCGGGATCTCGGCGGGCACCGCGCGCGACGTCAAGGAGCGCATCCGCCGGGGCGAGGACGCGGTGGACCCGCGGCCGCGGGTCGCCGCCGAACCGAGCGGCCTCTCGCCGCGCCGGGCGCGCACCGATATCGGCGCCGTCCCCGACCTCGGACAGGCGGAGCTGCTGCGGACGCTATGCCGCGATCCGTCCTTCCGGCACAGCGAGACCGGCCGTTTGCTGCTGCGCATGCTCGAGGCGCACGCCGTCGGCATGGCGCAGCGGGAGCAGATCATCGGCTCGCTCCCGCCTCACTGGGCCGATTCGGTCTCGGCGGCGGCGATGAACTGCGCCGAGGAGTGGCGGCGCTTCGCCGCGAGAATCGGGGAGCTGACATGCGCGGCCTGAGCACAGGGAGCCTCGTCCGACTGCCGCTGCGGCACGGCCCGCGCCGGGTGCGGGGCCTGGATCGTGTGGGCGAGCAGCGCGAGCCCCTCCGCGGCCGGCGAACCGGCCTTGGCGCTGTAGACGAGCAGGCGCTGGCCCTCGTCCTGCGCGGTCATCAGGGTCTCGAAGTCGAGTTCGAGCGGCCCGACCACGGGATGATGAATCAGCTTGCTGCCGAAGGTGCAGTTGCGGACCGGGTGACGGGACCACAGGGCCTCGAACTCCGGGCTGTTGATCAGCAGTTCGCCGACCAGCGCGGCGAGCCGGGCGTCGTCCGGGCAGCGCCCGGCGGCCAGCCGCAGGTTCGCGACGGCGCGCTGGGCCTCCTCATCCCAGCGGGTGTAGAGCTCCCGGGTGTGCGGGTCGAGGAAGAGCATGCGCTGCAGGTTCGGACGCTCCGCCGGACGGTCCGGGGCCTGCTCGGGCAGGTGGTCGGCGACCAGTGCCCAGCCCATCCGGTTCCAGGCCAGCACGTCGCTGCGCCGGTCCATCAGGATCGCGGGCGTCTCGCCGAGCCCGGCGAGCATCTGCCGGATGCCAGGACGCGCGGTCTCCGGGCGCGCCGGGGTACGGCGCCGGCGCCGGCCGGGATCGGCCAGGTGCCGCAGGTGGGCGCGCTCGTCCTCGGTCAGCCGCAGCGCCCCGGCGAGCGCCTCGAGCACCTGCGCCGAGGCGCGCACGCTCTGCCCCTGCTCGAGCCGCGTGTAGTAGGCGGCGCTCACCCCGGCCAGCCGGGCCAGTTCCTCGCGGCGCAGTCCGGGCACGCGTCTGCGCACCCCGTAGTCGGTCAGGCCGACGTCCTCCGGCTGCAGGCGGGAACGGCGCGACTTGAGGAACTCGCCGAGCGCGGCGGAATTGTCCATAACACGAGTATCCACCCGCGCAAAGTCCTGCGTCCCGCCCAGCCTGACCCTGCCGTGCATACGAATCGGCGGGATATGCGGCCGCTGCGTAGGTAAAGCAGGGGGCTGGCTGCGCTGTTTCCACGCCCGCAAACTCGAGCGCGACGCCGGAGCCTACTCCGGTAAGCAGGCAACCTAATACCTCACCGAATGGAATCACACATCATGTCGACTCTGGATGGTGTCTCCGAACCGGCGACCGGCCGGGCCGCGCCGACGCCGGCCGCCCCGGCCGCGGCGCCCTCGACGCGACTCGACGGCCGGATGCGGCTGGTCCTGCTCGTCCTGCTGGCCGCGCAGTTCATGCTCGCCGTGGACTTCTCGATCCTGAACGTGGCGCTGCCCAACATCGGTCGAGGGCTGAACTTCCCGCTCGGCGACCTCCAGTGGGTGGGCACCACGTTCGCCCTGGCCGCCGCCGGCTTCACGCTGCTGTTCGGCCGGATCGCCGACCTCGTCGGACGCCGGCGCCAGTTCCTCGTCGGCCTGGCTGTGCTCGGGATCTCCTCGCTGGTCGGCGGCCTGGCCGTGGACCCGGGCATGCTGCTGGCCGCGCGCGCCGCGCAGGGTCTGGCCACCGCGGCCGTCACCCCGGCCGGGCTCTCCCTGCTGACCTCATCGTTCCCCGAGGGGCCGCTGCGCGACAAGGCGCTCGGCCTCAACGGGGCGCTGATGTCCGCCGGGTTCACCACCGGCGCGGTGCTCGGCGGCGTGCTCACCGACCTGCTCAGCTGGCGCTGGGCCTTCTTCATCAACGTGCCGGTGGCCTTCGCCGTGCTCGCCGTCACCCCGGCGGTGATCAAGGAGACCCGATCCACGGACCGGCCGCGGCTCGACGTGCCCGGCGCCGCGGCCGTCACCCTCGGGCTGCTTTCGATCGTGTACGGCCTGACCAGCGCGGGCGAACGCGGCTGGGGCGATCCCGTCGCGGTCGGCTGCCTCGTCGTCGGCCTCGCGCTGCTCGTGCTGTTCTACTTCGTGGAGCGGGCCAGCGCCAGCCCGCTGATCCCCGTCAGCATCCTGAAGCGCCGCACCGTCGTGGTCGGCAACCTGGCCGGCCTGCTCGCGTTCGCGACCGAGACCTCGCTCGTGTTCGTCCTGACGCTCTACCTGCAGAAGGTCCTCGGCTTCTCGCCGATGGCGGCCGGCCTCTCCTTCGCCGTGCTCGGCCTCGGCACGGTGACCGGCGGCGTCCTCGCCCCGCGGGTGATCGGGCGGATCGGACCGAAGTCCACGCTGGTCGTCGCGGGCGTCGTGCAGGCGGTGGCCACGGTCACGCTGCTCGGCCTCGACCCCCGGCACAGCGCGCTCGCCCTGATGCTGCCGGCCACCTTCATCGGCGGCGTGGGCAACATGCTGGTGATCGTCGGCTTCATGGTCACCGCCACCTCGGGCGTTCCCAACGCCGACCAGGGCGTGGCCACCGGCCTCGCGACGATGACCCAGCAGGTCGGCATCACCATGGGCACTCCGATCATGAGCGCGATCATCACGGCTCGCACCGGCGGCGCGCTCGACCCGGCCTCGATCCTCGACGGCGTGCATTCGGCCGTGCTGGTCAACGCCGCGCTGGTGGCGGTCGGCGCGGTGCTGGCGGCCCTGTTCGCCCGCCGCCGCGCCGCCCTGTGACGAACCCTCGAAACCACGCAGCGGAACGAGAGAACACGGTGGATCTCGCGATACGGGACAAGGTTTTCCTGGTGACCGGCGCCTCGGCGGGGATCGGCGAGGCGACGGCCCGGCTGCTCGCCGCGGAGGGCGCCTTCGTGGTCGGGGTCTCCCGCAAGCCGGACACGCTCGCCGACCTCGGCCCGCGCGTCTCGGGCCTGGCCGCGGACCTGACCGAGCCGGAGGCCGCCGGCCGCATCGTCGCCGCGGTGCTGGAAGGGCACGGCCGACTCGACGGGGTCGTCGGCAACCTCGGCGCGGTGCGCAGCGGTGCGGGCTTCCGCTCGCTCGAGGACCGGAGCTGGCGGGAGTCCTTCGAGGTCAACCTGTTCGCCGGGCTCCGCGTCCTGCGCGCGGCCCTGCCCGCCCTGCTGGTACACGGCGGCGCGCTACGGCAGATCTGACCCCTGTAGCCGCCGCGCGGAACCGCGGGATCCGGCCGCCCACGCCGGATCCCGCACTCCTCGAATCAGCAACAGCCGTTCACGGAAAGCGAGCCGCACGATGCCCCTAGCCCTGCTGGCACTGTCCATGGGCGCCTTCGCCATCGGGACCACCGAGTTCGCCATCGTCGGCCTGCTGCCCTCGGTCGCCACCGACCTGCACGTCTCGATCCCGACCGCGGGCCTGCTCGTGACCGGCTACGCCCTGAGCGTCGCGATCGGAGCCCCGCTCACCACGGCCGCCGGATCCCGGCTGCCGCGCAAGACGGTGCTGCTGAGCCTGATGGGCCTGTTCATCGCGGGAAACCTGGTGTGCGCCGTGTCCACCAGCTACGCCGAACTGATGACGGGCCGCGTGGTCGCGGCGCTGTGCCACGGGGCGTTCTTCGGCGTCGGCTCCGTCGTCGCGGCGGACCTGGTGGCCCCGAACCGCAGGGCCAGCGCCATCGCGCTGATGTTCACCGGACTGACCGCGGCGAACGTTTTCGGGGTGCCGATCGGCACGCTGCTCGGCGAGCATTTCGGCTGGCGCAGCGCCTTCTGGGCCATCTCGGGACTCGGCGTCGCCGCCCTGCTCGGCCTGGTTCTGCTGGTGCCGAGCACCGCGCGGCCGGCCGACGGCGCGGGACTGCGCGGCGAACTCGAGGTCTTCCGCCGGCCGCAGGTCTGGCTCGCCCTGGCGACCACGATGCTCGGCTTCGGCGGCGTGTTCGCCTCCTTCACCTACTTCGCGCCGATGATGACCCGCGTCGCGCACTTCGCGCCGAGCACCGTGACCTGGCTGCTGGTGCTGTTCGGCGCGGGGCTGTGCGTGGGCAACGTGCTCGGCGGACGCGCCGCGGACCGCTGGCCGGGCGGCGCGCTCCCGTGCGTGCTCGCCCTGCTCGTCGTCACGATGGTGGGCTTCTCCTTCGCCACGCACTCCCGGCCCGCCGCCGCGGCGACCGTGTTCGTCTTCGGCGCGGTGGGCTTCGCGACCGTGCCCCCCTTGCAGTTGAGCGTCCTGGCGAAGGCGCACGGCGCCCCGACCCTGGCCTCGGCGGTCAACATCGGCGCGTTCAACCTCGGCAACGCGATCGGCGCGTGGCTCGGCGGCCTGGCCATCGGCGCGGCCGCCGCGTCCACCGCCCCCGACTGGGTCGGGGCGGCACTCGTCGCGGGCGGTTGCCTTCTCGCACTGCTGTCCCGGCTGCTCGACCGGACCGCGTCGGCGACGCGGCCGGTGCCCTCCTCGCCCACCCTGACGAAATCCGAGGTGTGACCCATGACCGGTGTGGCCCGCCGTACCCTGCTCACCCGCGCCGCGACGATCGCCGGCGCGACGACGGTGGCCGGAGCCCTGGAACCGTCCCTCGCGGCCTCCGCCGCCTCCACGACCGCGACGAACCCCATCGCCGACGCGAGCGCCACCGTGCTGCCCGGTGACGCGCGCTACCCCCTGCTGACCACCGGGAACAACCAGCGCTTCGTGGCCGCTCCCGAGTACTTCCGGATGATCCGCGGCACCGAGGACGCGGTACAGGCGGTCTCCGCGGCGGCCCGCGCCGGCAAGCGCATATCCGTGCGCAGCGGGGGCCACTGCTTCGCGGACTTCACCTGCCGCGGCGATGTCGAGGTGCTGCTCGACTGCTCGCAGATGAACGAGGTCACCTTCGACCAGTCCATGGGCGCGTTCTCGGTGCAGCCCGGCGCCCGGCTGATGAACGTGTACGAGGCCCTGTACAAGGGCTGGGGGGTGACCGTGCCCGGCGGGATCTGCTACAGCGTCGGCGCCGGCGGCCACATCGCGGGCGGCGGCTACGGGCTGCTCTCCCGGGCGCACGGCCTGGTCGTGGACCACCTCTACGCGGTCGAGGTCGTGGTCCTCGACCAGAACCGCGAGGCCAGGGCCGTCGTGGCCACCCGCGAACCGGACGACCCGAACCGCGAGCTCTGGTGGGCGCACGCGGGCGGCGGCGGCGGCAACTTCGGCCTCGTCACCCGCTACTGGTTCCGCTCGCCCGGAACCACCGGCAGCGACCCGGGCGGCCTGCTCGTCAACCCGCCCTCCGAGGTCCTGGTCAGCGCGATCTCCTTCCCCTGGGCCGGGCTCAGCGAGGCCGCCTTCTCCCGGCTGCTGCTCAATTTCGGGGCGTGGCACGAGGCCAACAGCGCCCCCGACTCGCCCTACACGGCGCTCAGCAGCCTGTTCAACGTCTGCCACGCGTCGCACGGCACGCTCGACATGTTCACCCAGGTCGATGCTTCCGCCCCGAACGCCGAGGGCATGCTCGCCGACTACCTCGCCGCGATCACCGCGGGCACCGGGCTCAAGCCGACGGCCGTGACCAACGGCTCCGGCGAGATACCGCCGCTGCCGGAAGCGGCCGCCCCGATCCGGGTGCCCTGGCTGCAGGCGACCCGGCTCGTCGGCACCAACGACCCGACCATCACCAACCCGACCTCCCGGGGCGCGCACAAGTCCGCGTACATGCGGAAGAACTTCACCCCCGAGCAGACCTCGATCGTGTACAACCACATGACCGGGCGCGATTACTGGAATCCGAACACGATGATCGTGCTCTTCTCCTTCGGCGGCCAGGTCAACGCCGTGGATCCGACCGCCACCGCCAACCCGCAGCGCGACGCGGTGTTCAAGATGTGCTTCCAGACCTTCTGGCCCGAGGCCTCCGGCGACCCTGCGGCCCTCGGCTGGGCCCGCGGCATCTACGGGGACTTCTTCGCCGGGACCGGCGGCGTCCCGGTGCCGAACGACCGGCAGGACGGCTGCTACATCAACTATCCGGACGTCGACGTCTCCGACCCCGTCTACAACACGTCGGGAGTCCCCTGGTCCACGCTCTACTACAAGCAGAACTACCCGCGCCTGCAGCAGGTGAAGGCCGCCTGGGACCCGACCGACTTCTTCCAGCACCCGATGTCGGTCCGGCTGCCCGGCTGAGCCGTTCGCACCCTCCGATCCCCGCCCCGGTTATTCCGGGGCGGGGATCTTCGCATTCTCCGAGGTGTGCAAATCAGAGTTCATTGACGCTCCGAAGCGCGGCAGGAGATGCTTTTCCCATCCCCATCCGATGCACAGAAATCCGCTGCCGTACGGAAATGTTTCCGCGCGGTTCTCGGAAGGAGAGGAATGCGTACCATAGCCGTAATTCTCGGCACCCGCCCCGAGGCCATCAAGCTCGCGCCGGTGATCCGCGCGCTCCGTGAGGACCCGCGCTTCGAGCCCGTGGTCATCTCCACCGGGCAGCACCGCCAGATGCTCGATGAGGCGCTCGCGGCCTTCGACCTCGTGCCCGACCTCGACCTGGAGATCATGGCGCCTCGGCAGACGCTGGCCGAGGTCACCTACCGGTCCCTGCGCGGCCTCGAGCGGCGGCTCGCCGGGCTCGCGGCGGACGCGGTGATGGTGCACGGCGACACCGCCACCACGGTCGCCGGCGCCCTGGCCGGATTCCACAACCGGCTGCCCGTCATCCACGTCGAGGCCGGCCTGCGCAGCGGCAACCTGCACTCGCCCTTCCCCGAGGAGGCCAACCGTCGGCTGGTCGCGCAGATCACGGCGCTGCACCTGGCGCCGACGCCCGGCAACGCCGGCAACCTCATCCGCGAGGGCATCGCCCCCGACCGGATCGTGGTGACCGGCAACACCGTCATCGACGCCCTGCGCTGGGCCGGCGGGCAGGCCCGCGACTACGGCGATCCGGCCCTCGCGGACCTCGACGAGGACCCGTGCAGGCTCGTGCTCGGCTCCGCGCACCGGCGCGAGTCCTGGGGCCACCTGACCGAGATCGCCACGGCTTTCCGGGAGATGGCCGACCGGCCGACCGTCAGGGTCGTGATCCCGCTGCACCGCAACCCCGCGGTGCGCGAGGCCGTGCTGCCCGTAGTGGCCGGACACCCGCGGATCACGGTGGTCGATCCGCTGCCCTACCTGCCCTTCTGCCGCCTGATGATGCGCGCCGACCTGATCGTGTCGGACAGCAGCGGCGCGGAGGAGGAGGGCCCGGCACTCGGCAAGCCCACCCTCGTGCTGCGCGAGGTCACCGAGCGGCCCGAGGCCGTCATCTCCGGTACCGCCCGGCTCGTCGGCCGCACCACCTGCGGGATCGTCGCCGAGGCCGCCCGGCTGCTGGACGACCCGGTCGAGTACGAGCGGATGGCCAGCAAGGCCTCGCCCTACGGCGACGGCCGCGCCACCGCGCGCACGATCGGCGCGATCGCGCACTACTTCGACGACGGCCCGGCCGTGCTGCCCTTCGTCCCGGGCAGCGCCGTCGACCGGCTGAGCACGGAGCTGGTCGGCTCCGGCGGGTTCCCGGCGGTGGTCTGAGATGACGAGTCCGTCCGCCGTGACCACCGTGAGGTCCCTGGCCTTCTCGAGCCCGCTGATCGAGGCCGTGCACGTCGAGAACGCCGAGGACCACCTCGTCGAGGGCCGCGCCGTCGTGGTCAACCTGGACCTGAGCCCGGCCGCCGTGGACCGCGAGCCCCGGTTCTGGATCCCGCCGCTGTCCTCCACGATCCTGCACGACACCCGCATCCGCTCCGCCCGCTCGCTCCTGGTGCTGCGCGGCGGGCTCGATCCGGACGGCGCCGATGCCGCGGTGACCGCGCAGCCCGGCTGGGCCCTGCTCGCCGATCTGCTGCCCGAGGGCGCCTTTCCGCGCGAGGTGCCGCTGTGGCGCAGCCCGCAGGACGAGGCGGGCAGCGCGACGTTCGTTCCCGAGGCGGTCCTGCGGCAGCGGCCGCACGGCCGGGCCCGCCGCTACCGGGTGCTGGTGAACCTGTGGTTCGCCCCGGCCGGGACCGACTGCCTGATCCACAACGAGCACGAGTTCCTCGAGGTGCACACCCAGGTGGCCGGGCGCGGCCGGATGCAGAAGTTCGCCCGCGCCGACCACGCCTCGCTGTACGAGGACGTGCTGATGAGCCCCGGCTACACGACCCCGGAGCCCTTCTGCCAGGTGGGGCCGGACGGGGCCTTCCGCTATCCCTGGCACCAGTACCGCGGCGACACCGACTGCGTCTGGCTCGCGGTCGAGTACCACGAGCAGGCCGAATAAAAGCTCTTACGTTCTGAGAGAGGGAGAATCCGTTGACGCACGACCCTTCCCGCGCGCTGCCCACGCCCGCGTTCACCGCGGAGACCGTCACCGACCAGCTGCGCGACGGCTACTGGCTCGAGGCCCCCGACCTCGACGGCGACGCGCGTCCCGACCTGTTCGGCTACGGCCTGCGGCTCGGCGAGATCTACTGGTACCAGAACCGCGAGGACTGGCCCCGGCGCCTGGTGGCCGACGGCTTCCGGATGCCCGTCGGCGCCGACTACGCCGACATCAGCGGCAACGGCCAACCCGACATCGTGGTCTGCTACGAGCTCTACGGTCCCATCGGCACGATCCACGACCCGGACCCGGCCGGCGGCAAGATCGACTGGCTGGAGAACCCCGGGGCCCCGGACAAGGACGAGTCCCGGTGGAAGCGCCACTACATCGGCCGCGCCACCGGGATGCACCGGCTCCGGGTCGGCCACTTCACCCGCACCGACCGGGTGCAGGTGGCGGGCGTGCCGATCGTCGGCGAGCAGGATGTGCACGCCGTGCTCCCGCTGGTCCTGTTCACCCAGCCCGACGATCCGCTGACGGCCGGGCAGTGGCCGATGACTGTCATCGACGACACCAGCTTCCGGATGATCCACGGAGCCGAGAAGAAGGCCGGGCTCATCCCCGGCTCCGAACTCGACTCGCTGCTGCTGGCCTCCGACGAGGGCGTCACCCGGCTGCACTACGACGTGGAGGCCGACCGCTGGATCACCCAGCACGTCGGCGACGGCGAGCGCACCCAGTTCGAGAGCACCGGCTTCCGCGGCAGCGGCGACCTCGACTGCGGCCGCCTCGGCGAGGACCCGGCCGCGTACTTCGCCGCCATCGAACCCTTCCACGGCAACACCGTGGCCGTGTACGCCAAGGACGGTTCGGCGGGCGCGCAACCCTTCAAACGCGTGGTGCTCGACGTGTTCGGCGACCCCAACGAGAACGGCGAGGGCCCGGGACACCAGGTCGTGTGCGCCGACTTCGACGGCGACGGGGACGACGAGTTCCTGGTCGCGCTGCGCGGACCGTGGCCCTGGCAGGGCGTCATGTACTACAAGGCGATCGACGCCTCGCGCGGCCTGTTCGCCCGCTGGCGGGTGGCCGACGAGTCGGTGGCGCGGATCGCGACCGCCGACTTCTCCGGTGACGGCCGCCTCGACTTCGCCACGATCGCCTACTCGGTGCAGAACTACTACGTCGCCGAGGACGCGCGGATCACCCTGCACCGCAATCGGATAGAAGGGCCGTGAGATGACCGCCTCGTCCAGCGACTCCGCGCCCGACGGCCGTAGCAGGCTGCCGTCGCTGCCGGCCTGCGTTTCCTGGCCGCCCTGTGCGTCTTCCTGTTCCACACCGGCCTGGCCAACTCGCCAATCCCGCCGAACGGGGTGGTCAGCCCGTTCGCCGACCAGCGCGTCGCGGCCGACTACGCCTTCGTGTTCGGCAAGGCCGGCTACCTCGGCGTGTCCTTCTTCTTCGTGCTCAGCGGCTTCGTGCTCACCTGGTCGAGCCGTCCGGGCGAGGCGGCGCGCAAGTTCGTGCGCCGCCGCGTGGTGAAGATCTATCCGAACCACGTCGTCGTGTGGATCGTGGCGCTGCTGCTGTTCGCGCACAGCGTCGGCGGTCCCGGGGACTGGTTCCCGAACCTGCTGCTGATCCACGACTACTTCCCGCAGGCGAGCGTCAACCTCAGCGTCAGCCCGCCGAGCTGGACGCTGTGCAGCGAGATGCTCTTCTACCTCTCCTTCCCGCTCCTGATCGGGCCGCTGCGGCGGATTCCGGTGCGGCGCCTGTGGTTCTGGGCGGCGGCCATGGTCGCGGGCACGGTCGCGGTGCAGCTGGTCAACCAGTTCCTGATCCCGGCCACGCCCAAGTCCGCGATCAGCCCGGTGTCCGACCTCCAGTTCTGGTTCGGCTACCTCTTCCCGCCCAACCGCATGTTCGAATTCGTCCTCGGCGCGCTGCTCGCGCTCCTGGTGAAGGCGGGCAAGTGGCCGCGGATCGGCCTCCTGCCGGCCCTCGTGCTCCTGGTCGCCGGATACACGGCGGCGCTCTACGTGCCGGTCTACTACGGCTTCGTCGTCGCGACGATCGTGCCGGTCGGCGTGCTGATCGCCAGTGTCGCGAACCTCGACGCGCGCGGGCGGCGCACGGTGTTCGGCCGCCGCACGATGGTGTGGCTCGGCGACGTGTCGTTCGGGTTCTACCTCTGCCAGGGCGTGACGGTGTTCTACGTGCGTCGCCTGTTCGCCCACTCCCTCTTCCCGACCGGCGAGGGCGTTCTGGTGATCATCGGCCTGTTCGCCCTCACCCTGCTCTGCGGCTGGCTCCTGCAAAGCCGCGTCGAACAGCCGATGATGCGCCGCTGGAGCAGGGCGCGGCGGCCCGAACCCGCGCCCTCGTCCTCGCCCGTGCTGCTCGACCGGGCCGGCTGACCCCGGCGAGGGTGTGCACGACAGGGTCAGGCTCAGCGGTTCTGACCGGCCCTTCGGCTCGGAATACTGGACGAGGAGCGAGGCGGAAGCGGACGGGAGCACACGATGGTGATCAGGCAGGGGACGCGGTCACCCGGCGCGGTGCGCTGGCAGGCCGAGTCCGTCACGACGCCCGACCGCGTCCTGCCGGCCCGCGTCTACCTGCCCGAGGCCGAGACGCTCGGCTGGATCGTCTGGGCGCACGGCGGAAGCTGGCGCGGCGGCACGCTGGACGGTTGGCACCAGGCCTGCGCCCGGCTGGCCCGCGCCTCCGCCTGGGCCGTCGTCAGCATCGCCTACCGGCTCGCCCCGCTCCATCCGCACCCCGAACCCGTGCGCGACGTACTCGCCGCGCTCGACTGGGCCGGGCAGCGGGCCGTGGGCCCTCACGGCCCGCTGCCCCTCGCGGTGGGCGGGGACAGCGCGGGCGGCACCATCGCGGCCTGCGCCGCTCTCGCCCGCCGCGATCTCGGCCGCCCGCTCGCCGCGCAGGTGCTGGCCTATCCGCCGCTCGACCCGGCCTGCGCGGCGCCGTCCTACCGGTCGGGCGACTTTCCGGACCCGCGGATCCTGCGGGCGGCCTGGGACGAGCACCGCGGCCGCGGCGGCACGGCGCGGGCCTTGGGAACGACGCTGTACAGCACGCCCTTGGAGGCCCCGACGCTCGCCGGGCTCGCGCCCGCGCTGCTCGCGGTCGGGGAATACGATCCGGTGGTGGACGACGTGCGCGACTACGCGCGGCGGCTGCGCGAGGCGGGCAACTACGTCGAACTTCATGAACTGCCGCTGCTGCGCCATGGGGCGTTCGTATCCACCGAGGCGCTGGGCGATCGGCTAGGTGCCGCACTGCACAGGAGGTCACAGTGACATCCGACCTGCCATCGAGCACTGATCCGACGGGTGCCCCGGGCTTCGCCGCGGCGCTCCAGCGGCACTTCGCCGACCTGCGCGATCTCCAGCACGGCAACGCCGTCTCCCGTGAAGGCAAGGAGGAGCTGTTCCGCACCGCTGCCCGATACCTGCATCCGTACGCCGTGCGGGTGCTCGGGGAGATCGACGAGCATCTGTTGCTCGGCACCGGGCAGATCGGCGCGCCCGGAGTCGTCCGCGACGCCGAGGGCGGGCTGGTCTGCGACTGGACCCTGTCCTGGGAGTTGCAGCAGCGGTCCGGGGTGTCGCCGGTGACGCTGCGCGCCTTCTACGGCAGCGGTTTCCACCACCCGCACCTGCGCGGCGGCACGGTGGGGGACTGGCCGCTCAACGTCTTCACCGAGGAGCAGGCCGCGGCCGAACTTCCGACCCTGCGCGCGATCGCCTCGGCCGATCTGCACAACCTGGTCTTCCTGCGCGACTACCGGATCGTGCCGGCGACGACCGCCGTCGCGGCGAGGCTGGGGCTGGGGTTCGTCCGTTGAGCCCGCGCCTTTCCGTCCTCGACCAGTCGCCGATCGGCATCGGCGGCACGGCGGCCCAGGCCCTGCGGGCCAGCGTGGCGCTGGCCGAGCAGGCCGACCGGCTCGGCTACCACCGCTACTGGGTCGCCGAGCACCACGGCGCGGCCGGGTTCGCGGGGGTCGCGCCGGAGATCCTGGCCGCACGGCTGCTCGACGCCACCGAGACGCTGCGCATCGGGACCGGAGGGGTGCTGCTGCCGCGCTACCGGCCGGACAAGGTCGCCGAGGTGTTCCAGGTCCTCGCCGCCCTGCACCCCGGCCGGGTGGACCTCGGCATCGGACGCGCCGGGGGACCGGCTGGCGATTTCCCCAGAGCCGCCGCCGAACTGCTGAGCCGCCTGGCCGACCCGTCCTTCGGCGCGCCGCCGCCCCCGGTCTGGCTGCTGGGCAGTTCCACCGGCTCGGCCAGGCTTTCGGCCGTGCTACGCACCTCGTTCTGCTTCGCCCACTTCCTCAACCCGGCCCCGGCCGAAGCCGCGTACCAGGCGGCCCGCGATCGGGACGAGGACGACAACGTCGACGCCGATGCCCGGAGTGGCGCCGAACCGTCGGCACAGTACGCCCTCGCCGTGCGGGTGGTCACATCCGAGGACGAGGAGCGGGCCGAGTCGCTGCGGCGCGCGTACCTGCTCTGGCGCAGCCGCCGCGACCTAGGCCTCGACGAGCCCTTCCCCGACCCGGAGATGGCGCGGCGCCACGGTTGGAGCCCCGTGGAGGTCCAGCGCGCCGAGATCAATGACAGGGCCCTGGTCACCGGAACCCCCGAGCAGGTACGGCAGTCCCTGCGAGACCTGGCCAAGCAGAACGACGTCGACGAAATTATCATCAATATGCTTACGCATGATCCAGCCGATCGGGCGGCCATGCTCCGGCTGCTCGCCCCCGCCCCGACGTCCTGATCCACGCTCCGGCGCGAGCTCACAGTTCTCTGACACTCGCCGACGCCGCCGCGAAGCCGAACAGGTGCCGTCAAACCCAGGCGGCAGTGCCGAGTAGAGCGCGATCAGACCGGGAGCCCTATTCATAAGTCACTCTCACGAGCCTTCGTAGGTTGATGAGGCCGTTGACTGCGGCGAGGACTTCGGGGAACTTCTCGAGCGGTGCGCGGTAGCGGCCGCCTTCTTCGCTGAGGATGCGCCAGGACTTCACGTGCGCCACGGCGCGCTCGACGGTCGCGCGTACGCCGGAGACCAGCAGGTTGTCCTGCTTGTGCCGCTCAGGTAGATCACGCTTCTGGCGCCGCTTGTGCGGGACGATGTCGATGCCCTCGACTCCGACGTAGCCGAGGTCGGCGAGCTGGTGGATGCCGTCCATCAGGTCTTTCAGACCCGAGGCGGCGTACGCGTACGCGTCGTGGCGCGCACCAGGGATCGGGAGCGGCCCGATTGCGGCGAGATCGCCGTCCATCGAGCAGGCGATCTGCACGTTCATCCCCGCGTACCCGGCCTTGACCGAGTACAGGTCATCGCGGTGGTTCCAGTCCCAGGTCGGGCAGATGGTGCCGTCCACCAGCGCGGTTCCGGCCCTGATGAACGCGCGCGGCGCGGGAACGAGGTCCGCCAGGACGTGTGCGATCACTGGGCGCAACAGGTCCCAGCGCCGAGAGACGGTGGCCTGGGAGACGCCGAAGAACGCCGCCTACCGCCAATATTTTCACCCTAACTTGACCGAGCTAGATTGCTCGCAGTGATTCGGTCCGTCCCAACCGGGGTTTCTCCGCGGAGTGCGCCGCCGAGCTCGATGCATGCCTCATGCCTTGAAGAGCTCTTCGCCGAGGCTGGGTGTCACGGCGGGTTGTGCGTGCAATCCATCGACGGATTGCAGGAGCACGGGCTGCGGGCTCAGGAGCCGGTGGTGGCCGCCTCTGTCTTCAAGCTGCCGGTCGCGCTGGCCGCGGAGACCGCATTCGTCGAGGGTGTGCTCGACCCGCAGACCCGAGTGTTGCTGCGCGGCGGCGAACACACCTCTGGTCCGGTCGGGATCTCCCTGTACTCCGATGATGTGGAGGCATCGCTGCGTGATCTGTGTGTGGCCATGATGACGATCAGCGACAATGTGGTGACCGATGCGGTGCTTGCCGCGGTGGGCATTGCGGCGGTAAACGCGCTGACTACGCGGCTGGGTCTGTCCGGCACGGTCGTGGAAGCCGATCTGCGTACGCTTGTCGACTCCATTGGTCAGGACGCTGGGTTCGCCGGCTGGGACGCGATGAGCTCGTGGTTCGACCAACCGCATCCGCTTGAGGAGACCGAGCGGACCAATCGCACGACGGCGCGCGAAGCTGCCACCCTGCTCCGCCTGATCTGGACCGATCAGGCGGGTCCGGCGGCAGCGTGCGCGCGGGTGCGGTGGATGATGGCCCGCCTGCTCACCAAGAATCGTCTCGCCTCCGGATTCGCGCCTCCGGTCCGAGTGGCGGCCAAGAGCGGTGGGCTGATTCAAGCGGTGCGCAATGAGGTCGGGGTCGTGCAGTTCCCAGATGGCCGTTCCTATGCACTCGGTGTGTTCACTCGCACTGGGCTTAACGGACGTAGCGGCGCGGACGCTTCGGTCAACGCCGCCATCGGTGCCGCCGCCGCGGTCGTTGTTGAAGCGCTTCTGATGCTGAGAGGGCGGGATGTGAACCTTTGTCCGATTCGCTTTTGGGTATGGGTGAGGCCTGCTGATCAGCGATGTTGTATGAGATCACGGGTGGTGTAGGGCGAAAAGGCCGGGCTCGGTTTCGGTGATCAGCCCGAGGCTGACGAGTCGTTTGAGCTTGCGAGCGCATGCCCTCGACGTGTTTGGGTTCGAGGCCGGCGTCCAGGGCCTGGCACAGGTCTTTCGCGCGCACGGGCTGGTCGCTTCGGTGAGGGCGGTGAGGATGTACTGGTAGACGGGGTTGTCGGGCAGGTTCGTCGGCCCGTGGTGCCCGGTCTCGCAGGTTTCAAGAGTGAACAGGACCTCGCGGGTGGTGGCCGGGTCGGCGAGTTCGGCTAGATCGTCGTGAACCTGGACGCGTCGCGCTACGTGACGGGGTATCAGGGCTGCACGGGCAGCCGCCGAGAAGGTAGGGTGACGTGACGCAGCCGCCGGAGACGCTCGGATTCGTGCCGCCTGAGCGATCAGATCCCGCTCCCACCGCGGGCGAGATGTGGCAGCTCCCGCAACAGCCGCAGCCTCAGAGACAGACACAGTCAAAGTCACAGCCCCGATCCCCGTGGCTGCAGCAGCCGCCACAACAGCAGCCGCAACGTCAGCCCAGACCACAGTCTCAAGCACAATCGTGGCCGCAGCCTCCGCCGCAGTCCGGGCCGCGTCCCGAACCGAGGCAACGAGTCCGGATCGATTCATCGGTCGCAGCGGGACTCGCGGCGCGGCAGCGCGCTGAAGCGCAACCGGCCGCACTCAAGGCGCGACCGGTACGACGACGTTCCCGGCTGGCTAAATCCGCCGTCCGCCCGCAAAAGCGCGTGCTCGCGCTGTGGATGGCCGCGATCGGCGCAGGCGCGGCGCTGATGGCCGCCTTCTGGTACGGCACCCCGGGGCTGAGTTTCGCCAACTCGGCCGAGGGCTTCACCACCGCCGGCGACGCCTTGGGGGTGCTCGCCGGTTACGTGCTGCTCATCCAGGTGCTGCTGATGGCACGGATGCCCTGGCTGGAACGCGGCATCGGCTCCGACCGGCTCTCCGTCGCGCACCGCGCCGTCGGCGAATGGCTGGTAGTCACGCTGCTCGCGCACGTCGCGACCATCACCATCGGGTACGCGGGCGGCAAACTGTCCGCCGTGCCCGCGGAAATCCCGGTCCTGGCGTTCCAAACCTCATACGTGCTGCTGGCCACGGTCGGCGTCGGGATCTTCGTGCTGACCGGGCTGATCTCGCTGCGCTGGATCCGCCGCCATCTGCCCTATGAACTGTGGTACTACCTGCACCTGGGCGTCTACGCGGCGATCGGCCTGGCCTACGCGCACCAGATCGCACTCGGCCCGACGTTCGACGCCAACAAGATCGCGCGCTGGTCGTGGGGCGGCGCGTACGCGGCCGTGGGCCTGATGGTGCTGATCTTCCGCGTGGGCGGCCCGCTGCGGCTCTCGTTCCGGCACCGGTTGCGGGTGATGGAGGTGCGTACCGAGACTGCGGGCACCGTCTCGATCTACCTCGGCGGGCGGCAGCTGCGCCGGCTCAAGGCCGAGCCCGGCCAGTTCTTCCGGTGGCGGTTCCTGACGTCGGGCTGCTGGTGGCAGGCGCACCCGTTCTCGCTATCCGCCGCCCCGAACCGCGAGTGGCTGCGCGTCACCGTCGGAACCCTCGGCAACCACACCAAAGCCCTGCAGCAGATCCGCCCGGGCACCCGGGTCTGGGCGGAAGGGCCCTACGGCTCGTTCACCGCGGCGCTGCAAACCAAGGGCAAGGTCCTGCTGCTCGCCGGCGGCATCGGCATCACCCCACTGCGGGCGCTGGCCGACGCGCTCTCCAACTCGGCCAGCGACGTCATCCTGATCTACCGCGCCTCGGACGCGAACGCAATCGTGTTCGCCGAGGAGCTGACCTGGATGTCGCAGGAGGGCCGACTGAAGCTGCACTACCTGCTCGGTCCGCGCGACGCGGTCCCGGCGCCGCTCAGCGCCGAACGCCTCACCGAACTGGTGCCCGACCTGGCCGACCGGGACGTCTTCCTGTGCGGACCGCCCGGAATGGTCGACACCGCGCGCCAGGCGCTGCGCGGGGCCGGCGTGACCCGCCGCAGGATCCACCACGAGCGCTTCGCCAACTGATCCACGGCAAACCGCCCGATCCCGGACAGCGGAACGGTGTTGAAAAGCAGTCCTTGCCGGAAACCTCGTCTGCCCAGGTCAGCCGATGGTTGGGTTTGGCGTTATCCACGAATACCGACAAGCAGCCTGACCTGGATGGACGAGGTATTCGGCAAGGACAGGTAGGTTAGGGACACGAGCACGACCATCGATCATGTCGACGGTGAAGCCGCAGGTCAAGCTGGTAGCAGAGCATTCGACCAGCACAGCCCACTCGGCCGCGGTGACAGAGTCCCCTACCTCAGCGCATAAGAACGGTACGGGATCTGCGAGATACGCCACATCCCACAGTCGCGTCGTGCCGTTGCCGTTGGTGTCGCCGTGGGCGTCGGGAGGTGCTCGCGGTGTGCGCGCGTTTGCCGCGGCAGGAGGCGCTGATGGCGCTGATCGCATCAATAAGGCGTGGCTCGAACTTGCCCTGGCCGGCATCGACCTGACCTGCTGGATGAGGATGCCGCTGCTCGAGGGCGAGCTAGCCGAGCCAGGTCACGCGTAACACCAAGACCAGTAGGTCCGGCTCGTAGATGAGGATGCTGACCTGTCCGCGGCCACCGGGCAGGGCCAGGTGGCGCACGTTCTTGCCGACCGGCTCGGTGGGGGTGCGGGCGTAGTCCATGGGGTCGAAGACCACCGCGTCCATGAGCGCGTCCAGTGCGGCTATGGCCTCGGTCGGCAGTCCCTCGGTGGCCGGGTGTTGCGGATCCTCGTGTTCCCAGCGGTAGAGGCTCACCGGTGCAGGTACTCGGGGTGCGCGGCGATCCATGCCTCCACGGCGGCTTCGCGCTCGCTGCCACGTACCAGGTGGCCCTCGGCCGCCCACTGAGCTTGCAGCGCGATGCCCAGCCAGGTGCGCAGCGTCTGCGCGAGATCGTCGAGCGAGCCGGTTCGTGCGCTACGGCGGATCGAGGCCTCCACGTCGCTCTCGAATGGCGCGAGATCGCTGAAGGGCGCGAGATGATCTCGCACGGCCAGGATAGACAGCAGCGGGGTCTCGTGCTCAAGCGCCGAGGTCGTCATGCCCCCACACGCTACCGGCTCCCACCGACATTCGACGAACCCGAGCCTGAACGACTGCAAGAGCCTGCGACTTACTAGCCTCGTCACGGCTGGATGCCGCGCCGATCAGTCCGGCATCCAGCCGTGACGAGGCCAGCCCTGTGTCAACTGCCGGCGAAGTATCCGCTGCAGTCGGCGATGAGTTGGGTGGTGCCCGTGCTCTGGTTGAGCAGGGTGATCGCGCCGCTGCTGCTCGTCGGTGTCAGCGAGAGGTTGGCAATCGTTTGGCTGGCGACCCAGTTCAGGTTCGAGGTCGCCGGCTGGGTCGCGCCGTTCGGGTAGCCGACGAGGTCGCCGGCGGCGGTCGGCGACGTGGCGGTGAGCACCAGCACGAGGGTCGGGGCGGGTGCCGGGGTGATCTGCTGGCTGTTCGCTCCGGTGATCGTGTAGGTACCGTCGGCCACGATGGCTCCGGTGGCGCCGCCGATGCCGCTGCGGGTGTCGACGAGGCGGGTGGGGTTGACGGTGTGGTAGACCTGCCCGCCCGTGGTGCCTTTGGTGAAGTAGCCGGAGACGTCGCCGATGATGTTGGTCTTGTTCGATCCGATGTTGTTGATGTCGATCACGCCTGCGCTGCTCAGGCTCACGTCGGCGATCAGCGACGCGGTCTGGGTGCCTAGGTACGAGAGCGTCGTATCGGTGGGTTCTGCCGTGCCGTCCTGGTAGGCCTCGATAATGCCGGAGCCGGTCTGGTTGAAGGCGGTCAGGTTGATCGCCACGGCGGCCGCGCCGGTCGGGACGCCGTCGGTGCCGCCGACCTGGAGGGTGAACGTGCTGCCCGCCGCGACCGGGCCGGTCGTCTTCAGGTTGGTGTTCGCGGTGGAGGCCGACGTGTTGAGGATCCGCTGCGCGTTGGCGAGCGGGTGGTAGACCTGGTCGCCGGTCAGGGTTGCGTCGCTGGCGTAGTAGCCGGTTACATCCACCAGCAGGTGGGTGGTGCCGGCCGAGCTGTTGTAGAACGCGATCTTGCCGTCGAGGCCGATCGGGACGACCTGGTACCCCGTCACCGTGGTACTGGCCGCATAGTTGGTCGAGGAGGTCAGCGGCCGTTGGGAGCCGTCGGCGTACGCGGTGAGGTTGCCGCCGCTGGTCTCGCTGACCACGGTGACGTCCACGGCCACCGCGGTGGCGGAGGCGGGGATGGTCGTCGGCGCGCCGGATGTAGTCGGGCTGACCGTGTCACCGATGATCTTCAGTGAGACCGTGCTGTTCGCGCCGATCGGGGTGTCGGCCGTGGTTGTGCCGGAGGTCAGGTTGTCTCCCGTGGTCGAGCGGGTGTCGAGGATCCGCTCGGGAGTGATGGCCTGGTGGTAGCTCGCCGGGGTGTAAGGCTGGTTGGGGGCGAGAGCCTGGCCGTTGTACGTCTGCACGTCGGCGTCCTGGCCGGTGTAGAAGCTGGCTTGGCTGCCGTTGTCGATATTCGACCCGAGCCGGAAGTCGCCGGTCGCGCCGCTGGTGGGGGCGGTATGGCTGCCGGTGGCGACGAATGTGTTGTCCACGTACAGGTTCATCACCTTGGTGGCGGCGTTGTATGTGGCCTGCAGGTGGGCCCACGCGCCGAGTTGGACGCTGCCGCCGGTGACGCCGTCACCGCCCCAGGTCGCGGCGCCGTTGTCCTTGGCGAGGTAGAAGTCCCAGCCGGAGGGGGTGGGGTAGAGCATCATGCCGGGGTACGCGGTGCCGTCCTGGGAGATCGGCATCGAGCCGTAGGCCATGGGCTTGGTCCACAGGGAGAGCGTGAAGCTTTTGGTCAGGTCCAGGGCTGGGCTCGATGCCGGGAGTTGTCCGTTGGTGCCGTTGAAGTCGACGTCCGGGCTGAACAGGTCGCCGGTGTGGGCGTAGGTGCCGCCGGTCCCGGTGAGCGTCAGCGCGCCGCTGGTGGCGTTGTCGTGCGCGGACGTGGAGTAGTCGTTGAGCGGCCAGTCGTGGGTGGCCATCGAGAGGGCCTGGGCGGTGTCGGGGGTGATGGTGGTGGCGTTGGCCGTGGTCGACAGGCCGGTGGCCAGGTAGGCGGTCACGTTGCCGGAGGTGTCGACGGTCCACAGGTCGGGGGTGCCGTCGTTGTTGATGTCGGCGGCTTCCAGGGTGTGTAGGGCGGCGCCCTTGTCGAAGGTGTGCCCGGTGCTGCCGTCGTAGATCGGGTAGTCGGCCGCGTAGGTCAACGTCCCGGTGTTGTCGCCGTTGTCGGTCACCGAAACCCCGGTCCACAGATACAGGGCTCCGCTGGACTCGTTCCACAGGTACATGTCGACGCTGGATCCGACCTGAGCGGTGGCGATGGTCCAGTTGTTCCAGTCGGCGCCGCCGTCCGGAGTGTTCGTCGTGATGGTCAGGGCGTTGCTCAGGCTCTGGCTGGTGTATCCGCCGATCGAGGTGGTCGACGGGTAGTAGTCCAGGTAGTAGCCGGTGGTCGCATTGCCCGCGGTGCCGATCAGGTCGGGGTAGGCGGTGTTCGTGTTCGTCGAATCCGCGTGGTACGCGTTGGCGACCTGCGTGGGGTAGAGCCCGTTGTTGTCGGCGAGCGTCGCGGACGGGACGGGGTAGACGTTGTTGGAGTACTCCGCTTGCAGGGGGCTGCCGTCGCCGGTGCCGACGATGATCTGGCCTTGGGCGCCGGTGATCGGGGAGCTGGTGCCGTTGAGCGTGGTGCCCGCGGGGTAGTAGGCGAGGACGTCGTTGAAGCCGTTTTCGGTGAACTGGCCGGTGACGGCCTGGGCGCCGGTGTAGTCGGCCGGGCCGCCCGAGAGTCCCGCGCCGTTGGCGCCGATGTCGGTGGGCGTGGTGGCGACGGAGCCGGTCGTGGTGCCGCCCGCGAGCCACAGGCCGGAGGGCATGTCGCCGGTTCCTGTACCGGTGGTGATCAGGTCCGGGCTGCCGTTGCCGGTCATGTCGTGGTCGGCGGCCGGTGCCGGGGCCTTGGCATTGAAGTAGCAGCTCGCGGTGTTGCCGAAGTTCCCGGAACTGCCGGCGGCATCGATGCTCAGCACGTTGCTGCCGGAGGTGGGCTTGAGGGTGAAGTTCGCGTCACCGCTGCTGGCCGGGACGGCCACGGGGGCGGCGCCGTTGAGCTGGTAGTAGTAGGTGGTGGGCACGGAGCCCGCGGTGTTGTAGTCCACGACGAAGCTGGCGGCCTGCCCGACGGTGTAGCTCACGGCGTCGGCAGTGCATGCGGTGGTGCCGGACGAGTCGTACAGCGTCGGTGCGCCCGGGCTGGTCGGGTCGTAGGTGAAGTAGCAGGTCGGGGTCGGGCTGGTCAGCGTGCCGTCGGTGGCCGAGACCGTCCATGCGAACGTGGTCTTGCTCGTCGTCGAGAAGCCGTTGAAGAACGTCGACTGCAGGGTGAGGAGTGCGTTGGTGCCGGTGGTCGCCGCGAGCGCCGAGGCGCTGGATGTGGTGGCGCCGGTCGTGCTGGTCGGGTTGTATTCGGTGGTTTTCGCGCTGTTGTAGAGCCGGAAGTCGGCCGTCAGGGAGCTGCCGTCCTTCTGGTAGACGCCTGCGACCAGCTGCACGTCACCCTTGCCGACCACTCCCGGGTCCGATGCGCTGCCGCAGCCGACGGCGTTGGCCGTGGTCTTGGTGATCGCGGGGGTCATGTCGTAGGTGATGGTCAGCTGGGCGGTGGAGGCGATGAATTCCTTCCACGAGTTCCCGGAGGACTCGTTCGCCGCGACCAGGGCGAGGGTCTGGGGCCGGCGGGTGTATCACGGAAAGGGTGGGTCACAGTGAAGAGAGGTATCTGCTGTGACGATCACACCTTTGGACTCCAAGGTTTACTCACCGAGCGGTGGTGGGGACGAGAACGGCGTGCTCCAGGACACGTTGAACTCCGGTGCGGCATCGGCCGATCTTGCCGATCTGCTCGACGACCAGATGGTCGCGCTGCTGGCTGAGCGGGCCAGGGCGCAGGCCGCCGAGGGCGGGCTCAAGCTACTCGGCGACGGCGGGCTGCTGCAGGCGATCACGAAGCGGGTGATCGAGGCCGCGCTCGAGGGCGAGATGGCCGAGCACCTCGACGCGCCGGCCGACGGCGGACACGACGCCTCGCGCAACGAGCGCAACGGCAAGCGGCGCAAGAAGGTCATGACCGAGGTCGGCACGGTGGAGATCGCGGTGCCGCGCGACCGGGCCGGCACGTTCGCCCCGGAGACCGTGGCCAAGCGCAAGCGGCGCACCTCGGGCATCGACGAGCTCGTAGTCTCCCTGACCGCCCGCGGGCTGACCACGGGCGAGATCGCCGCGCATCTCAAGGAGGTCTACGACATCGAGACCTCCAAGGAGACGATCTCGAACATCACCGACCGGGTGCTCGACGGCATGAACTCCTGGCGCACCCGGCCGCTGGACCCGTGCTACCCCGTCGTCATGATCGACGCGATCCACGTCAAGATCCGCGACGGCCAGGTCGCGAACCGCCCGGTCTACGTCGCGCTGGCCGTGACCTGCGACGGGCTGCGCGAGATCCTCGGGCTGCGGGTCGGGGACGGCGGAGAGGGCGCGAAGTTCTGGGGCCAGGTGTGCACCGACCTGAAGAACCGGGGCCTCGCGGATATCTGCATACTGCTGTGCGACGGCCTCAAAGGACTGCCCGAGCAGGTCGACACGGTCTGGCCGGCCGCCGTCGTGCAGACCTGCATCATCCACCCGATCCGCGGGTCGCTGCGCTACGCGTCCAAGGCCGACTGGCCCGAGATCGCCAAGCTGCTGCGGCCGATCTACACCGCGCCGAACGAGACGGCCGCACTCGAGCGCCTGGCCGAGTTCGACACCGCCTGGGGCACCAAGTACCCGATGATCACCAGGAAGTGGGAGCAGGCCTGGGCCGAATCCGTGCCCTTCCTCGCCTTCGACCGCGAGATCAGGTCCGTGATCTGCTCGACGAACGCGATCGAGTCGATCAACGCGCGCTACCGGCGGGCGGCCAACGCCTCCGGCCACTTCCCGAACGAACAGGCCGCGCTCAAGCGGATCTACCTGGCCACCCTCGCCCTGGACCCCACCGGCAAGGGCAAGGTCCGCTGGGCCAACCGGTGGAAAGAAGCACTCAACGCGTTCGACCTGAAGTTCGACGGCCGAGTCAGCGCCGGACGACGCTGACCCGAACGGGCCCCGGCGATCACCCGATCGCCCACCAACCTCGGTCTAGACAACACTAGGCCAAACCAGGGACGGCCCACCGTTATCGTGACACTCTCGCTTACCTCCACGCCTCGATGATCTGGTCGGGTCCCCATGCCACGTCGACTGTGTCGTCAGCGGGAAGGTCGGTGCCGGAGAGGCTGGCGATGACGGTGCCGGTGTGTCCTGGTTCGTAGCCGGGGAGCAGTGCGGTCGCGGCGTGGTGGGTGGTGAGGTCGTGGCGGTCGAAGGGGGTGTGGAGCCATTTGATGGAGCCGGTGAAGTAGATGTGTCGGGCGGTGGGGGAGCGGTCGGCACCGACGAGGTCGATCTCGGGGTCGAAGCGCCGGTTCCACCAGCCGCCGACTGCTGCGGTGTCGGGCCAGGGCAGCGCCCCGGCCGCGGCGGCGAGTTCGAGTGCTTCGCGCACGAGGGGTTCGACGGCCCTGCCGCGGTAGCTGTGCCAGCGTCGTTCGATCAGCCGGTAGGCGGCTTCCGTGCGTCCTCGACGTACCAGGTCCTCGGCTTGGCGCAGGGCGGCGAGGTAGAAGCGCAAGCTGGGGTCGGCGATCCGGTAGAGCGCGGGCTTGCCCGGCTGTGTGGACAGGGGGTTGTCGATCTGCAGGACGTGTTTGTCCTCGGTGAGCCGGTGCAGCAGGGGGGAGAGGCTGCCGGAGGGGATCGCGCCTTCGCGCCCGCCGGCTGCGGCGGCGATGTTCGCGTGGGTCCGCTCGCCCGCGCCGACTGCCTCGAGCACGCGCCGGGCCTGGTCCGGCTGCGGGAACTCGGCGAGCAGCGAGGCCGCGGGAACGGAGAAGACCGCGGAGGCGGGGTCGGCGCACTCCTGTTCCAGGAAGGCAGAGGTGGGCATCGCGTCGGGCCAGGCGCGCAGGATGCCCGGCAGCCCGCCGGAGACCAGGTGCGCGTCGATCGCGTCGGCCCCGGTCAGGCCGAGGGCGTCGCCGGTCTCCGCGGGGTTGAGTGGGCCGAGGACGAAATCGTCGGCTCGGCCGTAGAACGGCTGGTCGTAGGCGGTGAGCCGCTGCATCATGTGCAGGTCGCTGCCCAGCAGGAGCAGTAGGACCGGGCGGGGGGAGAGTAGGCGGTCCCACGCGGTCTGCAGTGCCCCGTCGAACAGCCCGTCCTGCTCGGCCAGCCACGGCAACTCGTCGAGCACGACGACGCAGGGGGAGTCCGGGAGAGCGCCGGCCAGTACGCGCAGTGCGTCCGGCCAGTTTCCGGACTCCAGGTCGGGGACCAGGGCCGGGTCGCGCGGTAGGGCCGAGTCCCGCAGTTCACGGGTGAACGAGGCGACCGCCTCGACCGGGGAGGCTCCCTTGGTCGCGGTGAAGTAGAAGTACGGCACGCCTGCGCGGTCGCAGAACTCTTGGACCAGCCGTGATTTGCCCACCTGGCGGCGTCCGCGGATCGCCAGCGCGACCCCGCCATCGCCGCCGCGGACACGCGAGAGCCGCTTGTCCAGCAGCGCCAACTCCCGCGCGCGCCCCACGAACCCGACCGCCACGAGCCACCTCAATCATGTAGCCACCATCTATGTAGATTCATGCTACATGATGAATACCCCGTGAGCGCCGAGCAGCGTGCCGCGTGCGCGGACGGCTTCGCTCAGCGGATGCGCTCTGCCCGACCCGCCGGTGGGTTGGCATTGGCAGGTCAGGGAAGAGAACGCGCTCGTATGCCGCGCGTTCCTCACCAGCCACGTGCGCGAGGCTCTTCGGCAGGCGCGGCTACAGCGGACTGCGGCTGCCGCAGCCTGGCCGCCTGACCTGCGCGAAATCGATCCATCGGGGTTAACACGCTTATGCGTGACACGTGTTCTCCCGCCGGTACTTCGGGCCGCCCAAGGACGGGCGCGCCCGCTCGATCGAACTGCCGGTCTTCCTCGCCGGCTTGCTCCACGAGCGCGCCGAGGCGGCGGGCGGGAAATACCAGGGTCGGTTTGCCGGTTGTCAGCCTCGCAGGATAGTTAAGTAAGTCGAACATCTGCGCTTCCACTGATAGACCCGCTCGACCTGAAACTGCGAGGAACCACCTATGACCGCCACGGATTCTCCGGCCTCCCGCGCCGCCGAAATCCTGTCCCGGCCCGTTCAACTGGGCGGCCTGACCGTCCCGAGCCGCATCGCGATGGCGCCGATGACACGCATGTTCTCACCCGGCGGCGTGCCGGGGCAGGACGTCGCCTCCTACTACTCCCGCCGGGCCGCCGCAGGCGTGGGCCTGATCGTCACCGAGGGCACGTACGTCGGACACGACTCAGCGGGGGAGAGCGACCGGGTGCCGCAGTTCCACGGCGAGGAGCAACTCGCCGGCTGGGCGAAGGTCGCCGCCGCCGTGCACGAGGCGGGCGGCACGATCGTGCCGCAACTCTGGCACATCGGCATGACCCGCAGGCCCGAGGCACGGCTCAACCCCGAGGCCCCGGCGATGGGCCCATCGGGCATCCGCGTCGGCCGGGACGGGGAGAGCCGCGATGGGCACACGATGACCTCGCGCGACCTCGACGATGTGATCGCCGCGTTCGCGCAGTCCGCCGCGGCCGCTGAACGAATCGGCTTCGACGGCGTCGAACTGCACGGCGCCCACGGCTACCTGATCGACCAGTTCCTGTGGGAGCGCACCAACCGCCGCACCGATGGCCACGGCGGCGACCACGTGGGACGCACCAGGTTCGCCACCGAGATCGTCGAGGCCGTACGCGCCGCCGTCTCACCCGCGTTCCCGGTGATCTTCCGCTACTCGCAGTGGAAGTCGGACGCCTACGACGCCCGGCTCGCCGAGACCCCGCAGAACCTCGAAGCGATCCTCGCCCCGCTCACCGCCGCCGGCGTCGACGCGTTCCACGCCTCCACCCGTCGCTACTGGCAGCCCGAGTTCGACGGCTCGGACCTCAACCTCGCCGGCTGGACCAAGAAGCTCACCGGCAAGCCCACCATCACCGTCGGCTCCGTCGGCCTCGGCGGCGACTTCATCCGCTCCTTCGCCGGCGAAGGCTTCGCCACCCAGGGAATCGACGGCCTCCTGGACCGGCTCGAGCGCGACGAATTCGACATGGTCGCCGTCGGACGGGCGCTATTGCAGGACCCGCAGTGGGCCGCAAAGGTCCTCAGCGGCCGCTTCGATGAGCTCGCCGCCTACGACCCGGCCGCGCTGAAGACGCTCAGCTGACCGAAGGAGCGCACCGCTCCGGTCTCGCCTGAGGCGGGAGCGGCAGTGCGCCAGCGCTGCTCGCCGTTCTGGCGCAAGCGGTTCGTGGGCGTTCCGTTCGCGTCTACTCGCGAACGGCGAGTTGCATACGTGCTGGTGTGCAAGGGTTGCGTACCCCTGGCCGCCCTCGCGTCGTGCTGGACGTCCAGACCGTCGAAGATCACGCTGCGGTCAGGTGCTGCAGCTGGTGCGGTGGAGCGAGACGGGTGTGCAATGGCCTATGCGGAGCGCAGTGGGCGGGGTTGGCGGGCGCGTTGGTCGGTGGGGGACGGGCGGTTTGGGAGTAAGTCCGGGTTCGCCGGGAAGCGCGCGGCGCAGCAGTTCGCGCAGGAGCAGGAGCTCGCTGCCCGGCTGTGGCCTCGCCTCCACGTGGAGCCCGGGCTGACGGTGGGGGATTGGTGGCAGCGCTGGTTTCCCGCGCAGGACTTGGCCCCGGCCACGTTGGAGACCTATGCCCAGCAGTACCGGCGGCACATCCACCCGCGTTTCGGGCACCGCGCTCTCGCCGAGATCACCGGCTTGGAACTGTCTGATTTCGCCCGCCGCCTGCGCGAGAGCGGGCTTGCGCCCTCGAGTGTGACGGTGGCGCTCAGCGTGATCCGCAATCTCCTCGCGGATGCCGTCTCCGAGGGGCTGATCCCCGCTGCGCCCCCGCTGCGACTGCGGCACCGGCGTACAGGAGGGGGTGCGCCGGTACGCCCGGGTGTGGTCGTGGGGGTGGAGACGGTGCTCGCGGTCTGCGCACGCCTGCCGGCGCAGGAGGCGCTGATGACGTTGACCGCGTTGTTCACCGGGATGCGGTGGGGCGAGGTGTGCGGGATGCGCCGGCAATACCTGCGCGCGCCCGACGGCTGCGGCGGAGCGCGGTACCTGATCGACGGGCAGTACGGCGCGGTACACGAGGACGTGCACGCCCGCCGGTTCTTCGGGCCTCCCAAAGGCGGGGCCGGGCGCACGATTGATCTGCCGGGCTTCCTCGCCGACCTGTTCACCGGACACGCCGCGGCCACGGGCGGGCGAGAGCTGCTGTTCGCCAACCGGCGCTCCGCGGCGATCCGTCACACCGACTTCCTCAACCGCTGGCGCCCGGCCTGCGACGGCACGCCCACACGCTCCACTCCCGGTGCCACCGCGCCCGACACGCTCCCGCCCCTGTGCCCAGGCCTGCGCTTCCACGACCTGCGCCACACGCACAAGACGATTCTGGCCGAACTCGGCGTCCCCGAGTGCCTGCGAGACGAGCGGCTCGGGCACCGCCCGCCCGGAATGCGCCGCGTCTACGAGCACGTCACATCGACCATGCGCAAGCAGATGATATACGGGCTCGAACAAGTATGGGCGAACCAGGGAAATGCGCAATCTTAACCGTAAATCATGGTCGGCAACCCTTATGCATGATAGGCGCCCAGATGGCCCGGACCGGTGATCCTACAAAACCCGACAGCAGACTTATGCCTCTAAAAGCGCAAGTAGACGCCACATGATGAGTCAGGGCACTGATGCCGCAGTTGGGCCCGCGTCGGGCCGCGCGCGGCCCGGCACGTCGCCTGGCGTTGCAACTTTTCCCCACGACCTAGAACCCATGAAAACACATTGTCATCGAAGTGGCAGGTCAAGGCGATGTAGAACCTCATTTCCGTCTTCTCATGCATAATCTCTCGTCTGACCCCCCATTGGCTCTGACCTGCGCTTATGCGGAGGCTGACGTCTGCGACCTCGCAGAATGCTGTTAGTTCCTGTCGATCACTCCCGATCTCTGCCGTCGACTGCGGGAAACCGCAGGGTGTTCGGTCCAATCTGGGTCCAACACAGGGTTCTAAGAAAGCAGTGCTTGAAGCCGGAAGTCGTCGCTACGGCCAGCTTGGACCTGTCCAGGTCCAAGCTGGATTCGACGATCGCCCAGTCGGCTGCCGGTCGGCGACCCAAACTTCCTCAGACGTGACACACTTTTAGTCTACGCAGTCATACTCGGAGGACAAGCAGATCGTGGTATCGCCTTCCGGAAGTCACGCAAGACCCATCTGGAACTGCGGCTCTGCGCGCGGCGTGAGGCCTCCAGTCAGCGTCGGCCAGCTCTTGTGCCCGTGAATCCTTCGCCGGCTTCAGTATGTTCTTCCAAAGCGACCAGCACGCCGACTGTCGGAGGCGGGCAGTGCCCTCGGCGATTGTTGAGCCTCAGCCATCGATGCCCCACGAAGAGGAGATGCGTCCTCCGGCCTCGAGGCCGTAGGTCTTGAGTAGGTGGGCGTCGGCTGGACGGTGGGCTTCTAGGAGGGTCGCCTGAGCGCTATGGAAGATCGTCGGGAGACTGAACGCTATGGCCGCCTACCGGATGGTCGACGGCCGGGTGCTGTAGTACGCCGACGACGTGGACTGGGCCGCGGTCTACCGGCACCGGCCGCTGGCCACGATGGACGAGGCGGCCGGCTTCGTCTCGGCCAACTGGCGGGCCGAGGTCGCGCACACCACGTTGGACGAGTGGTGGGAACCGGTGCGCTACCAGCACCGCATCGCCGAGGTCGATGTTCCGGTGCTGCACGTTTCCGGCTGGTACGACGATGAGCAGATCGGGACCCCGGCCAACTACGCGGCCATGGTGGCTGCCGGCCGGTCCGGTCAGCAGTTGCTGATGGGCGCGTGGGGCCACGCGGTGAACACGACCAGGAAGCTGGGGGAGGTGGATTTCGGCCCGGACGCGCTGATCGACTTGGACGCGCGGGTGCTGGCGTTCCTCGATGAGCACGTGCGCGGTATCGCGCCGGACGAGCCGCCGGCGCCGGTGCGGATCTTCGTGATGAACGCCGGCCCGCAGGCTACCGGAGAGTGGCGGGACGAGCAGTCCTGGCCGCCGGCCGACGCGAGCCCGACGGTGCTGCACTTGTCCAGCGCCGGGCGGGCCAACAGCCGGTTCGGCGACGGGCGGCTGCTGTCGGGGCCGGTCACTGTCGAGCAGCCGCCGGATGAGTGGACACACGACCCGGATCGCCCGGTGCCGTTCGTCACCGAGGAGAGCAGCAATCAGATCGGCGGCCCGGACGACTATCTCGGCATCGAGTCCCGCGGCGACGTGCTGGTGTACACCTCAGAACCGTTGACCGAGCCGCTGGAGGTCATCGGTCCGGTCACGGTGATCGCGCACGTGGCCACCGACGTCGCCGACACGGACATCACGGCGAAGCTGATCGACCTGCACCCGGGCAACTTCGCTCAGCGGCTGTGCGACGGGATGGTGCGGCTGCGCTATCGGGAAGGGTTCGACCGGGCCAGGACGGTCACCCCCGGCGAGGTGTACGAGGTGGAGATCGCCTTGTGGGACACCTGTATCCGGTTGCCGGCCGGACACCGGCTGCGGCTGGAGATCGCTTCCTCGGCGTTCCCGAAGTTCGATGTCAACCTGGGCACCGGCGGACCGCTGGGCACCGAGACCGAGGGCGTGATCGCCACCAACCGCGTCTGGCACACCCCCGAGCGGCCCTCCCGGCTGATCCTGGGCGGCCGATCTGACTACTGAATAGGTTGCCTGCTCGACCCGCCGGAGCCAGGTACCGAACCTGTAGCCTGTTTTCAGGGGTTTATCTGATTCTCGAGGAGGACACAGGTGCGTGCCGGTCGGCGGATACTTGTGCTCGCCGCGGTCGTCGCGCTGACCGGCCCGGCGGTCGCGTACGCCCGCGGTGGGGGCGGCAGCCACGGATACAGCGGCGGCGGGGGTGGCGGCAGTGGTGGTAGCGGCTACCACGGGTCGACGACCGGCGGGTACGGCGGCGTCTACGTAGGCGGTGGCGGTCGGCTCCTCGGCGTGCTGGTGCTCGTGGCTTTGGTCGTTCTGGTCTTGTGGTTCAAGGCCCGGGGCTGGAGGGCGGGGAAGGGGAGTGGTCTGAACACGGTGTCAGACCACGCGGCCCACCGCTCGGACGCGCAGGCGCGCGAGCGCGCCGCCCAGGTGGAGGCCCGGGTCGAGGCGCTCGCCCAAACGGATGCGACCTTCGATGTCGACGCGCTGAAGCAGCGCGCTGCCTCGCTGTACACGACCGCCCAGCAAGCCTGGACCGACCGCGATCACGCCACCTTGCAGCGGATCATGTCCCCGGTGCTGTACGGCAAGTGGGCCGACGAACTGCGCGACTACGAGTCGCGTGGCGAGGTCAACGTCGTGGAGGCCGTCTCCGGCCCCACGGTCAAGTTGATCGACATCGCGAACCGTGCCGACGAGGTGAACGACACCGTCACATTCCGGATCACCGCGACGCTCAACGACTATGTACGCCGCGGCAACGGCTCGCACGCCGTGCGCAAGGACGGCTCGACGACCCCGGTCGAGTATTGGACGCTGCGCAAGGACGAGGCCGGAACGTGGATCGTGGCCTCAGTCGAGCAGGCGGCCGAAGGCGCGCACCACCTGACCGACGCCATCGAAACGGACGGCTGGGATCAGAAGGCTGTCGCCCGAGAAGCCGTGCTCGAAGTGGCGGAGCAGTCCTCGGTCAAGGGCGTCGGCGATATCCTGGCGCTCACCGGCATCTCGTGGAGTACGGACGCTGATGCCGCCGCCGGTGACTTGAGCGTGCTCGACGGCCGGTTCGACAAGTCGGTCCTCGAAGTCGCCGTCGAGGAGTTCCTCGAGCAGTGGGTCATGAACGACGGGAGCCTCGACTTCACGCTCGTGCGCACGGAGAACCGCACCGTCATGCGGCACGCGGTCGTCGAGTCGATCGAGGTGCGCTCGTTGATCTCACGCGACCCGATCGTCTTCCGCGTCGCGATCGGCGCGGCGGGTGTCTACTACGAGGTCGACCGCCGGACCGAAGAGGTGCTCCGAGGCGACGCGCACAAGCGGCGATCGGTCGCCTTCGGGTTCGACCTGCGGCTAGAGGAGGGGTCGGCGAAGGGCTGGACGGTGATCGCCGCCGGAGTGGAGTAGCCCGGATCTCACTCGGCGTTTCGGAGGGGACCTCGCCATTGCCTGGCTCAGAACACGTTACTGCTCAAGCTGATCAGCAGCTCACGAACTTCACCAGGGGATGACTCCGTTGTCGTCGAGTAGTTGGCCGGTGGGGCCGTCGTCGGGCACGGTCGCCAGATGGATGGCGATCGCCGCGCCCTGTTCGGCGGTCCGCGTGCCGTGGAAATCGTTGAGGTCGGTGGCCACGTAGCCAGGGCAGGCACTGTTGATCAAGATATTGGTACTGCTCAGCTCTTTGGCGTACTGGATGGTGACGGCGTTGAGGTACGTCTTCGTCGGCGCGTAGGCGCCGCTGACCCCGCCGAGGTCGACACCGGGCGTGGTCTGCAGTGCGAGGGAGGCGACGTGGCTGGACTGGTTGACGATCCGCGGGTGCGCCGAGCGGCGCAGCAGCGGCAGCATCGCGTTGGTGACCCGGATGACGCCGATGACGTTGGTCTCCACCAGCCGCCGCACGGCCTCCAGGTCGACGCCCGTGGGCGCTTCCGGCCCGCCGCCCGCGATACCGGCGTTGTTGACCAGCACGTCGAGCCGTCCGGCTCGCTCCTCGATCAGCCGCGCCGCGGCGATCACGCTCTCGTCGCGGGTCACGTCCAAGGGCACTGCGAACGCGTCGGCACCCCCCGCGCGCAGTTTCGCCACGGCCCGCGTCCCGCGCTGCTCGTCCCTGGCGCCGACGCCGACGCTCCAGCCCAAGGCGCCGAGCCCGGCCTCGATCTCGTACCCGATTCCCTTGTTCGCCCCGGTGACCAGTGCGATCGTCTTCTCACTCATGACAACGAGTCTGGCCGTGCTGCGCGCGGGCACCAACACCGTCTCGGTCATGCGGCGATACCCGGGCGGCATCGATCGACCGGCCGCCGGGACGGGGCTACCGTGGAGGCGTGGAGTTACGCGAGTTGCGCTATTTCGTCGCCGTCGCCGAGGAACTGCACTTCGGCAGGGCCGCGGAGCGCCTGGAGATAGCCCAGCCGCCCTTGTCGCGCGCCATCGCCCGGCTCGAACGCCACCTCGGTGTCGCGCTGCTTGAGCGCACCAGCCGGAAGGTCGCGCTCACCGAGGCCGGAGGCGTGCTGCTGTCCGAGGCGCGCACGATCCTCAGCGCCGCGGCCGCGGCCGAGCGCCGTACCCGGGAGGCCGCCGCCAAGCGCCCCCGCCTCGTACTCGCCGTCAAGTCCGGCACCCTCGGCGAACTGCTGCCCAAGCTGCTCGACGCCTACCGTGCGGAGCCCGGCGCGGCCACCGTCGACCTGCTGCTGTGCGAAGCGCATCAGCCCCTGAAACTACTGCACAACGGGCAGGCCGATGTCGCGGTGCTGCACCTGCCGTTCGACTCGGCGGCCGGACTCGACACCGAGATTCTCCACACCGAGAGACAGGTCGCGATCCTGCCCGCCTCGCACCGACTTGCCGCCCGCTCCCAGATCCGCCTGGCCGAGGTCACCGCGTTGCCGGAGCTCCCGATGGCCCGCTGGCCCGATTCCGACGGCGGCTATCCGGAAGGAGCAGGACCGGATCCGCCTGGCCGAGGTCACCGCGTTGCCGGAGCTCCCGATGGCCCGCTGGCCCGATTCCGACGGCGGCTATCCGGAAGGAGCAGGACCGGAGGTGCACAACCTGACGCAGCTCTTCCAGCTGATCGCGCTCGGCCGCACCACCGCGATCATGCCCGAGTCCATCGTCAGCAACCTGCGCCGGGACCTGACCGCCGTGCCGGTCCCGGATGCGCCACCCGTGACGACGGTCATCGCCTGGCCGCCGGGGAGCCGGGATCGCGCGGTCGCCGACCTGATCCGCGTGGCGACACGTCTCTAGCGACACGTCTCTAACCAGCCGACCGAGACACAGGACGAACCGGACCAGCGGGACAGCGATGGCGCAGTCGATGCCGTGCGGCTTACGCGCCCCGCGACACCTCTATCCGCGCGCGCCGTCCTCGGCCTCCCAGCGCAACAGGTCGCCCGGCTGGCATTCGAGCACCTCGCAGAGCGCGGCGAGGGTCGCGAAACGCACCGCCTTGGCCCGGCCGTTCTTGAGCACCGCCAGGTTGGCGGGAGTGATCCCCACCCGGTCCGCGAGCTCGCCCACGGACATCTTCCGCTTGGCCAGCATCACGTCGATGTCGACGGCGATCGGCATCAGATCACCTCGTCCAGCTCGGCCCGCAGCCGCGCCGCCTCGCCCTCGCGCGCGACGGCCTGGGCGAGCAGCATCCGCAGCACGAGCACGATGAGCGCGACTCCCAGGATGGCCACGCCGATCCCGCCCATGATGAGGGTGACGCCCGGGTCGGCCCGTTGGCCCGGCGCGTTGATGATCGTGACCGAGAACCACACCAGAGCGGCCGCCACGATCGCGCCGATCACGATGTCGACGTACCGGAAGGCGGCGTCGGAGAACACGGTTCCGCGGCGCACCATCGTCACCAGCCGCCATACGCAGGCCAGGGCGAACTGGGCCGACACCATGCCCAGGATCGTGACCACGCGCAGCGGGGTCAGCGGGAGCGACCCCTCATCCGGTTTGGTGGCCATCGCCAGCACCATCATCGCCTGCACGAACACCGTGCCGGTGAGCACCAGCCCGAGCACGGCCCGCAGCGCGTGCACCGTCAGCTTTCCCATGAACCGTCGTCCCATCGAGTCGCGATGGGAATCTATCGAGTTTCGATAGGCGAGGCAAGGGTGCAGTACAGTGCATTGCGATACGTCTGCTCAAAGGGGATCGGGAGGTCGTCGTGTCGCGTCCAACTGTGGTCCGATCACTCGATCCTGAACAATTCTTCAAAGAGTACCTGGCCCCCGGTCGTCCGGTCCTGGTACGAGGCGCCCTGAACGGCTGGCGGGTCGCACCGCCCTGGAGCCTCGCCGAGTTGACCCGCCGATTCGGTGATCACGACGTGCCCTTGTTCGACACGCTGTTCTCGTTGGAGGAGATCTGTACCTTCGCCGACTACGTCGCCGCCCACGCCGGGTCCCGCGCTTCCGCGATCCCTCCCTACCTGCGATGGTTCACTCGGCAGGAGCACAAGCAGCAGTTGTGTGCTGATGAGGTGTTCGCGACGTTGGCCGACGATTGGGCCGTACCGTCCTGGCTTCCAGCCGAGGACTACATCCTCCCGCATCGGCAAGGGGCTGTGGATGCGACGCCTTTCCCGCCAAGGGTCTGTTCATCTGCGGCGCCGGCGGCCGAACCCGCCTGCACGTCGATCCGTGGGCCAGCGACGCCTGCCTCTGCCAGGTGACCGGCACCAAGCGCTTCATCATGTTTCCGCCGGATGCCGCCTCTTTGCTGTCTGACGGCGCTGGTAACACCGTGGACCTGGATCAGTCGGACGACGTCCGGTTCCCGCGCTGGGCGGAGGCCGTACCCGCGTTGGACGAGGTCCTGTCGCCCGGTGACGCCATCTACATTCCGGCGGGTTGGTATCACACGGCCATCGCCCTGACGGACAGTGTCTCGATCACCTGGAACTTCATCCACCGCGTCCACGAAGAGCGCTTTGAGGCGTACCTGGAGTCCGGCGGCTCCGCCGACCCGGTGATCTCTTATTTCCGCGACATCGCACCCGGCGCATAGCCCAATGGCCTTGTTTGGTTCGATTCAGGCCGACGTGTCACGCAGGTGTTCTACGGCGATCCGCGCGGCCGTGCCGATGAGCCGGGTGGATTCATCCGGATCGGCATCGGGAGCGAGTGCCTGGGTGAAGACGGCGACGGCGAAGCGGCGTCCGTCGGGGTAAATGACCGCGCCCATGTCATTGCTGATCAGGCCATGGACGGTGCCGGATTTGCTGGCGACCGACACATTCGCGTCGAATCCGGTGGCGATCTTCCGGGTCAATCGTTGGCTTCCCAGTATCGCTCGCAGGTTGGCGCAGGCTGATGCCGGCCCTGCTTCATCGCGCCAGACCAGGCGGATCAGCTGCGCCATCTCTCCGGCAGTGGTGTAGGGCGCCATGTCCGGCTTGGTGAACACCTCGCGGAACTCGCGATCCATCCGAACGGCATCAGCAGGTGGCGCGGCGGCCAGAGCACGATTGAACGCGGCTAGGTCGGCGAAACCGAGGGCTCGGCCCATGGCGGCGAAGTGCTCGCTAATGGTGCAGGCGAAATCGGTGCGTACTAAGCCCAACTCTGCCATGCGGGTATTGATACGTCGTGGGTCGACGCGCCGGATTACCGCGTCGGTCGCGGTGTTGTCGCTGATCGTCAGCATCAGCACCGATAGGTCGCGCAGCGAAACCTCGGCCGGATGCGTGAACAGACAGAGCCCCTGCCCGCCGTAGGTGCGCTCATCTGGCAAGAGTCTGACGGGTTCGGCTAATTCCACCTCGCCGTTTGCGCTCTGGCACATCAGCTCTAGACCGACCGCGACTTTGAAGGTCGAGGCGGCATAGGCCTGCTCTTGCGCCTGTAGCTCGACCCGATCAGGGCCATCGATATCCAGCACGCTAACTGAGCCCCGATAACCGGCTCCGGCGAACAGCGAATTCAAATCGTCTTCGAGCATGCCTCTATTCTCACGCGGATAAGGCGTACGTGCACCATGGTTCGCTGAGGGCAGAAAACGGTGGGCCCATGCCCGTACGTGCTGCGGCAGCGGAGCGAGCCGCTACACCGCTCCCACGGCTTCCCTGACGACCGCGGCGAGCCGGTCCAATCCCTGCTCGATCTGGTCGACGGTAAGCGTGCTGATCGACAGCCGCAGTTGGTGGTCGCCGGCTCGGGTGCTGTGAAAGTGCCGCATGGGGGTGAACAAGACGCCATGGTGGTCCGCGGCGTGCTCCAACAGGCGGTCGTCGACCGGAAACGGGACGGTGACGACGACGAAGAACCCTCCATCGGGCTGGTTCCAGCTGACGCCGGGGATCGCCCCCAAGCGTCCGCGCAGGCCGTCGAGGGCTCGCTGGAGGTTGCGTGTATACGCCGCGCGCTCTCGCTCGTTCGCCGCGACCATGCTGAACCCGTTGCTGACCAGCTTGCCGCCGATCACGGCCTGCGCGATCGGGGGCGTGTTGACGGTGAGCATGCTCTTGATCTTCGCGAGCTCGTCGGCGAGCAGAGCCGCGCCGCCCACACCGTCGACGGCTATCTCCTGGTCCGCCACGAGGTAGCCGATTCGAGCGCCGGGTACTCCGGTTTTGGCGAATGAACCGACGTAGACGACGTGGCCCGCGCGATCGAGCGATTTGAGGGTAGGCAGACGCCTGTCGGAGGATCGGAAGGCCCCGTACGCATTGTCCTCGATCAACAGGAGCTGCTCGGCTTCGGCGATCTCCAGCAGTTGCCGCCGGCTCTCCAGCGTCATGCTCAGGCCGGCCGGATTGGCGAAATCGGGGGTCACGTAGCAGGCGCGGATCCGTAATCCCGAGGCGCGGGCTCGTCGCAGTACGGCGACGAGTTCGTCCCGGTCGATGCCGTCCTCGCCGACGGGTACCCCGAGCACGGGCATCTCAGCGAGCCGTGCCGCGCCGGTGAGCCCGACGTAGGTGGGGTCAGGGGCGACGACCGCGTCACGTTGTTCGGCTCGAAGTGCCCGGAGAGCCAGATATATCGCCTCCTGCGCGCCCACTGTCACGACTATGGACCGGGGCTCGGCCGTAATCCGCTCGTCCACGGCCAGGTAGCGGGCGATGAGGTCGTTGATGATGCCCTTGGTGGGCCCGTATTGGTAAAGCATTCGGGCGATCTCACGATCCGTCAGGCCCTGCCCGGTCCGTAGGTGCTCGCAGAACACTCGCAAGTACTCATGGACCTGTTCGAGCTCATAGAAACCTTCGAATGGGCGTCCCGCCGCGAAGGAGATGGCCTTCGGATATCGCTCGGCGACCTGGTTCAACAGGTTCATCGACTCCATGGCGGTGTCGGTCAGGCTGGCGTGCAGCGAGCCGCGGTCGATCGAGAACGGCGTAACCGGGTGCTCCACTTCACCGATCCTTCTGTTCGTCAGGGCCTCAGCGTGCGCGGGCACGGCACCTCGGCGCGTTCTAACGCGCCGGGTCGAAGAGCGGTCTCGTGTGCAGGTTGTTCCGCGCCATCTCGACATCGGCGCAGCCGGCGAGCCCCAAGGCGTCCTTGAACTCACCGGCTAGCAGATCGAGTACCTTGCGGGCGCCGGCCTGTCCGCCGAGTGCCAAACCCCACAGCAGCGGTCGGCCTACCAGCACCGCGCGAGCGCCCAGGGCCAGGGCTTTGAGGATGTCGGTGCCGGACCGCACTCCGCTGTCGAGCAATACCTCGCAGCCGTCGCCGACCGCGGCCACCACCTCGGGCAGGGCGACGAGGCTGGGGACTGTTCCGTCAAGCTGTCGCCCGCCGTGGTTGGACACGACGACCGCGTCGGCTCCGCAGTCGCGAATGCGTGCGGCGTCCCGCGGAGCCGTGATTCCCTTCACGATCAGCGTAAGCGTCGTGGCGGCGCGCAGTCTCTCCAGGTCTGACCAGGTCAGCGAGGCCGATAAGGTAGCAGCCGTATGTGCCGCGACCGCCGAGCCGACCGCGGGCCGGTGGTGCGCCGCCGTGGTCGGGCCGTCGGACAGATGCGCGGCGTGCACGGAGTCCGGCAGGACGAACCGGTTGCGGATGTCGCGCTGTCTGCGTCCCATCCACGGCACGTCCACGGTCAGCATCACGGCCGTGCACCCCGCGGCCTCGGCACGGCGCACCAATGCGAGCGACTGTTCCCAATCCCGCAACCAGTACAGCTGGAACCAGACTTCGCCGCCGAGTGCGGTCACTTCCTCCACCGGCACGCCGCTGAGCGTGGCCACGGTGAACGGGATACCCGCCGCTTTCGCGGCGGCTGCCGCAGCGAGCTCGCCGTCAGGGTGGACCAAGCTCTGATAGGCCATCGGAGCGGTCGCGGCGGGAAGCGCCATCCGGCGTCCTAGCACGGTGCACTCCGTGGAACAGGCTGAGACGTCCTCGAGAACCCGCGGCGTGATGTACGTGCGCTCGAATGCGGCGCGGTTCGCAGCGAGTGTCAGTTCACGTCCACTACCACCGGCGGTGAAATCCCAGACTTCCGCTGGCAGCACCCTTCGGGCCGCGTGCTCGGCGTCCTCGACACTGACCAGGTCGCCGACCGGATCGTCAGGCACCTCGGTTGGCCCCCTCGATCTCTACCGCCTCATACAACGCCTTGATGTTGGCGTTCCCGAAGGTGCCCGCCCCCTGCCGCTCGATGATCTCGAAGAACAGGGTCCTTCGAGGGTGCGTTGTGGAGGTGAAGATCTGGAACATCTGTCCCGCGTGGTCCTCGTCGACGAGCAGGTTCGTGCTGCGCAGATCATCGAGGGAGTGGGCGCCGGGCGTGATGCGCGAGCTGAGCAGGTCGTAATAGCGGGCCGGCGTGGCGAGGAATCCGACCCCCCGGGCCGACAGGGACGTCACCGCCCGTACCGCGTCGGGGGTCGAGAACGCGAGGTGCTGAACCCCGGGACCGTTGTGGTCCTTGAGGAACATGTCGATCTGGCCGGCTTCGCTATCGGGGGCTGATTCGAGCAGGGTGAACGTGACCTGCCCGCAGGCGCTTCGCACCACCTTGGACGCCATGGCTTGGCGCCCGAGCTCGACCAGGTCGCTGTAGATGAGTTCGAAGCCGAGTGCGCGGCGATAGAACTCCGTCGTGTGATCGAGGTCGCCGGCATTGAGGCATACGGCGACGTGGTCGATGTCGACCAAGCCCGCGTCGGTGGTGGACGGCGCGCGGGCGGCGGTCACCGACCGAAAACCCGACGGCAGTCCGAGCGTGTCGCCGGGAGCTCTCTCGGCAAGGCTGTGGACGACATCGCCGAATCCGCTGATCGCCGCGGTACGGATCGGCCCCCTGCCTGAATGACTCGTGGGTCGGGCGACGGGGTGCGCTCCCGCGGCCACGGCCGCGGAGAACACCGCGTCCACGCCGTCCGTGCGCAGGGCGATGTCGGCCACGCCGTCGCCATGGAGCCGCACGTAGGACCAAGCCGGGTGCACGTCGCTCGTGGCCTGGGTGAGCACCAAGGTGATCTCGCGGTGTCGAAGTGCCAGACCGCGGTCCCCGGTGGACTCCCTGGCGCCTATGACGGTGAAGCCGTATTGGCGGATCCAGGGGTCCGCGGCGGCGTCGAGATCCTCCACGTACATCTCGACGTAGTCGACACTCAACTGCGGCGGAGCGGGAACCATCGTCACAACTGCCTCGATCCGTGGGTTCGAGCCGAATCAGTGTCCTGGGGCCGATCGCGCCGACTACCGAGGCGCGCCGATCCCGGTCTCCGCGGAGAGCCGATGGAAGAAGCGTGCCCAGAGGCCCCACATCTCCTCCGCGGCCTCGAAAATCTGGTCCTGCTCTTCGCTGGAGAGTCCTTCGAGCAAGGTCTTGCCGGCCTCGTTCACGTGATCCGGCTCCTGGGCCACGTGGATCGTCACCCACTTGTTCTCGGTCGTGCCTGTGGCCCGCTCCACCGCGGTGCCGATGCTCGACACCATCAGCAGGTCGGTGACCTCCGTCGCGTAGATGAAGCCGAGGGCGGAGCACTTCTCGGCCGAGGCGCGCTCGTACCCGGCCACCAGCGCGGCCGTCTCCGCGAACGCGGCGGCGCCGGACACCTGGGCCGGGTCGAACCCGGCCAGGCTCATGCTGTCGCGGTAGATCACCTCGTGGGCGCGGGCCACCCGCCCGTTGCCGGTCTCCTGGCTGAGGATCCTGGTGATCGCGCTCTTCGCGGCGATGCTCGGCAGGACCGCGACGCAGCGCGCCAGGAACGTCGGAAAGTAGTGCAGCGGGTGCCACCACTGGCCGAGGTACGTGGCGACCTGCTCCTTCGTCAGTTCCTGGGTGCGCAGGCTCTCGAAGAACGGGCTGGTCACGAACTCGCTGCGAGCGGCGCTCGCCTCGAGGCGCTGCGTGAGCACGCTGGATTCGGTCTGAACGGACATATCGCGCCCTCCTTGAATCGGGATTCAGTGAAGTGACTCGTACGGTTCGCTTGCCGAGTTCGGTCGGTTCCGTCGCGGTGGTGTGGCGCGCGCGAGTGCCCGGGTAGTCCGGTCTCCGCTTTAAGGTATTGACTATCGAGATAGCTGAAATGGGCAGCCGAAAGCCGAGAGTTGTCGTCTTCAGGGTGTATGTGCCCCCGGATGGCCGTGACCCTGCTGCAGTACTGGGCCAGTGTCGACAGCTGGACAATACTTGATCAGCGTCTACTATTGCAGACCCCTGCCACATCGTGCAAGCTAGATCGAGTAGATGAGCCGAAGCACGACGTCGAGTGGCTGGTGACGACGTCGTACGGGAAGGGGGCGGGGGAAGGGGCGGCCCACGGGGCTGCGGGCTGTTTCAGCGGAACGAGGCTGGAGTGACGGGGTCAACCACTTTATGATTCATGACATCTTGCCGCTGTCTCCCCTTCAAGAGGGCATCCTCTTTGATTCCCTCTTCGATACCGAGGCCGTCGACTTCTATCAAACCCAGTTCGTTATCGAACTCGCCGGCGACCTGGACGCGGCGAGAATGCGCCGTGCGCTCCAGGCGCTGATCGATCGTCATGACAACCTCCGCGTATCATTCCGGCACCAGGCCCTGCGGAAACCGGTCCAGGTGGTGCCGCATTCCGCTGTGCTGCCCTGGCGCGAGGAGGATCTGGCGGGGCTCGACGGCGAGCAGCGAGTCGGTAGACGGAAGGCGCTTCTGGCGGCGGACCGCGAGGAGCGGTTCGATCCCGCGGTTCCTCCGCTCCTGAGGGCGCTCTATCTGCGCGAGGCGGCCGACCGGCATTGCCTCGTCCTGACCTGCCATCACCTGCTGATCGACGGCTGGTCGGTGCCCATCCTGCTGCGCGAGGTCCTCGCCCTCTACCACGGTGTCGAAGAGCTTCAGGAGGGCACCGCCTATCGCGACTACCTGAAGTGGCTCGGCGAGCAGGACCGCGATGCCGCGATCGCCGCGTGGCGTGGCGCACTGCGTGATCTGCCTGGCGCCACGTTGCTGACGTCGGCGCGCAGGGAACGCGCCGCGGCGATGCCGGAGCAGTACTTCCGCCGGATACCGGAGGACCTCGAAAGGGGTATCGCGACCCTCGCCCGGGCGCACGCGGTCACGGCGAACACGGTGTTCCAGACCGCCTGGGCGCTCGTGCTCGGCGGGTGCGTGGGCTCCGACGACGTGACCTTCGGTGCCACCGTGTCGGCGCGGCCGCCCCAGCTCCCGGGCGTCGAGTCCATGATCGGTTTCTTCATCAACACCGTGCCGGTGCGGGTGCGCTGGGACGGCGGGCAGCCCGTCGGCGCCGTCCTGCGGCAACTCCAGGAGGAGCAGGCGCTGCTGCGCGAGCATCTGCAACTCGGTCTGACCGAGATCCAGGAACTGGCCGGCCGCGGGACCCTGTTCGACACGCTGCTGGTCTTCCAGAACTCACCGTTCGACGACGCGTGGGCACGAGATCCCGACGGGCCGCGCGTCACCGGTCTGAGCGGGCAGAACGCGACGTACTACCCGGTCACCGTCGTGGTGCGGACCGGGAATGAGCCGACGGTGCGCATGGACTTCAGGCAGGACGTGATCGATCGGCAGCGGGCCGAGGAGCTGACCGACCGCCTCTTCGTCGCACTGCGGCAGCTCACGATGGCGGGGGACGGCCCGGCCGGGCACGTCGACGTCTTCGGCCCCGAGCAACGTGATCGCCAACTGGCCTTCGTGCAGGGACCGCGGGAGTCTGTCGAGGAATCAACCCTCGCGGAGCTGTTCGAGGCGCAGGTGCGACGGAGTCCGGACGCGACGGCCCTCGTCACCGACGAGGGGCGATGGACGTATCAGGAGTTGAACGCCCGAGCCGAGGAGATCGCGGACGGGCTGGTGCTTCTGGGCGCGGGACCCGAGCGCCTCGTCGCACTCGCGCTCCCGTCGAGCGCGGATCTGATCGCGGCGATGCTGGGGGTCGCCAAGTCGGGTGCCGCGTATCTGCCGCTGGATCTCGCGCAGCCCGACAGCCGGATCGCCGACATCATGGGTGACGCCGCTCCGATGTGCCTGGTGACCAGCGGCGACCAACGTGCCGAAGCCGACTCGTTCGCCCCCGCCGGAGTTCCGGTCCTCGTGATCGACGACCCCGCGCGGCCGGTCAGCTCTGACGGCGTCCGGCCCGAGCGAACCGCCGCGTCGTCGCACAACCAGGCATATGTGCTCTACACCTCGGGATCGACCGGCAGGCCCAAGGGCGTGAGCGTTGAGCACGCGTCGCTGGCCAACTATCTCGCCTGGACGCGGCGCGCGTACCCGGAAGCACGTGACAGTGTCTTGCTGCCTACCTCGCTGTCCTTCGACCTGAGCGTGACCGGGCTCTACACGCCGCTGATCAGCGGCGGAACTCTGTACGTGGCAAAACTCGAGGTACTCGAAGCGGAACATGCCGACTGGCGGCCCTGTACGTTCCTGAAGGGCACGCCGAGTCATCTGCCGCTGCTGCTGGAGGTCCCGGAACGGCACAACCCGCGCGGCCGGCTCATCCTCGGCGGCGAGCGGCTGACCGCGGAAGCCCTGGAGGCGTGGCGCGTCCGGCATCCGCGGGCCATGGTCGTCAACGCCTACGGGCCCACGGAAGCGACCGTCAACGTCAGCCAGTTCGAGGTGCCGCCCGGTGCGATGCTGCCGCCAGGACCGGTTCCGATCGGCCGACCACTGCACAACACGCGGCTGTACGTCCTCGACAGCACGCTGCGACCCGTGCCCCCGAGCATTTCGGGCGAGCTCTACATCGCGGGCGCCCCACTCGCCCGCGGCTACCTCGGCCGTTCGACGCTGACCGCCGAACGGTTCGTCGCCGACCCACTCGGTACGGCGGGTGAGCGGATGTACCGCACCGGCGACCTCGCTCGGTGGACCGAGGACGGCCAGCTCGAATTCCTCGGCCGCGTCGATGAGCAGATCAACCTTCGCGGATTCCGCATCGAATCGGCAGAGGTGGAGAGCGCGCTACGCGGCTGCCCCGGCGTGGCCCAAGCGGCGGTCGCGGTCCACGTGGATGAGCACGGCGATTCGATACTCGTCGGCTACGCCGTCGCCGACGGGGGAGCGGAACTCGCCAGCTCCGAAGTGCGCGAGTATCTGACCACGCTGCTGCCGCACTACATGGTGCCGGGAAAGATCGTCGTGCTCGACGCTCTGCCGCTGACCGGGCACGGCAAACTCGACCGCTCGCGGCTGCCCGCTCCGGAGGAGTCTGCCGGAACACGCGGACGCGGCCCGCGCAACCCGACCGAGGAACTGCTCTGCGACCTGTTCGCCGAGGCGCTCGGAGCGCCGCACTTCGGAGTCGACGAGGACTTCTTCGAGTCCGGCGGCCAATCGCTGCTCGCGCTGCGGCTGGTCGGGAAGATCCGATCGGCACTCGGGATACGGCTGCCGGTGCGCAGCGTATTCGACCATCCGACGATCGCCGGCCTGATGGACGCGATCGACGGCGGAGATGCCGAGAGCGCGTTCACCGGGCTGCTCCCGCTGCGTGCGCACGGCCGCCGCCCGCCGCTGTTCTGCGTGCACGACTCGAGCGGCCTGAGTTGGTGTTACGGCGGCCTGCGCAAGCACCTGCACGCCGAACAGCCGCTCTTCGGGATACAGGCGCCCACGATGTCAGACCACGAGTTCGGTGGCATCGGCGAGCTCGCGGACGAGTACGCGGCGCTGATCCGCACGGTCCAGCCGTCGGGTCCCTACCATCTGCTCGGCTGGTCGGTGGGCGGTCTCATCGCTCAGGCCATGGCCACGCGTCTGCAGCAGGCCGGGGAGAGCGTCGGCGCCCTCGTGCTCATGGACACGAGCGCGACACGCGATGTCACCGGCGCGCCGCGGGATCCGCGGCAGACCGCCGAGCTGATCCTTGCCCGTGACGGCGCCTACGAGAGCCTGGATGAGGACACCAGGTCTACTGTGCGCCGCACGATCGTGCGGCATGCCGAGGCCGCGGAGCGCCACGTGCCCGAGATCTTCCGCGGCGACGTGCTCTATTTCAGCGCCACGCAGGCGGGTCCGCCGGTCGAGGTGCGGCCGATCGACACGTGGTCGCCCTACATCGACGGAAAGATCGTCGAGGAGGTTCTCGACTGCGGACACCTCGAGATGACGGGGCCGGATTCGCTCGCGCGGATCGCCAGAAGCCTGAACGAGCTGCTGCGTCCGTGAGCGTCGGAAAACGGAGGACTGACATGACGGCCATCGACAGCGAACTGCTTCTGATCGACAGCGACGCGGCCGGAACCGTGAACGGCCACGTAGGCCAGGTCAACGAGGGCTTGGCGGACCACGGCGCGGTACTTCTGCGGGGCTTCTCGGTCGACTCGCCGGAAGCGCTGCATCGCGCCGCATCAGTGATCTGCGAAAGGCTGTACGGCGGATACGCGGACCTACCGGAGCTCGACGCGGTGACCGAGGTCTATCGCGCCACACCGTATCCGCCCGACGCGGTCATCGAGTTCCACAATGAGGGTTCGCATTTGGAGCGATGGCCGACCCGGCAGTTCCTCGCCTGCCGCACTCCGGCGCGGTCCGGGGGCGAGACCGTGGTCGCCGACGGCCGCCGCGTGCTGGCGGAGCTGGAGAGCGAGATCGTTTCGGAGCTCCGCGATCGTGGGTTGTGCTACGTGCGGCACTTTCACGAGGGCTTCGACGTGCCATGGCAGCAGTTCTTCGGCACCGAGGACCGCGCGGCCGTTCCCGCCCTGTGCGAGCGGCAAGGGCTCGCAGCACGGTGGCTACCGCCGTCCGGGACACTCCGAGTCGAGCGCCCGGCGCCCGCGTTCAGACCCCACGTGGTCAGCGGCGAGGTCCTTCCGTTCCATCAGATCCTGCTCTTCCACCCCGCGATGCTGCCCGAGGATCTCAGGGAACTGCTTGCCGAGGCACTGCCGGCCGACGAGCCGGCCCGCGATGTCACCTACGGCGACGGCGGCGCGATTCCGGACGAGGTGGTCACGCGGATCCGCGAGGTCTACGAGTCGGTCGCGGTGGCGGTGGCCTGGGAACGCGGCGACCTGCTGGTCATCGACAACCAGCGGGTGGCGCACTCGCGTCGCCCGTACAGCGGCCCGCGCGAACTGTTCGTGGCCATGGGCGACATGGAAACGGTGCCGCGGTCGTGAAGCATATGAAGCTGCCCGACGGGGACTTGGTCGCGCACGTCAACAGCGGTGAGACCGGGATGCTCTACCGGGACATCTTCATCGAGAACTGCTATCTCCGGCACGGCATCGAACTGTCCGCGGGCGACGTCGTCCTCGATGTCGGCGCCAACATCGGAATGGCGACCATGTACTTCCACCGCCAGGCCCCCGGCATCACCGTGCACGGCTTCGAGCCGGCACCCGAGCCGTTCGAGGCGCTGGAGTGGAACATGGAGCGGCATCGAATCCAGGGAGCCGCACACCGGGTCGCGCTCTCCGACAAGCCGGGAATCGCGGAGTTCGTCTACTATCCGCGGACCACCGTGATGTCAGGTCTTCATGCCGACGCGAGCGCCGACAGCAAGCTGACCCGAGATTTCCTGCACAACAGCGGATTCGATGACGAGGACATCGAGGAAATGCTCGACGGCAAGTACGCGGCTGACGTCATCCAGACGCAAATCAGCACCCTAAGCGAGCAGATTGCCGAACTCGGGATTGAAACGATAGGGCTACTCAAACTAGACGTCGAGAAGAGCGAACTCGACGTACTGCGCGGCCTCGACGAACGAGACTGGCCGCGGATACGGCAAATGGTCATGGAAGTGCACGGCGCGGAAGGTCGCCTCGAACGGATCACGACGATGCTCGAGGACCGCGGGTTCCGGACAGTGGTCGTGCAGGACGAACTTCTCGAAGGCACACAGATATTCGAGCTGTTCGCAGTTCGCTGAGCGTCGGGGATAGAGCACATCGAGCAGCTGGGGGTTTGTCGCAATGACTGAGCAGTCCTTGACCGAGGTCACGCGGCCGACGGGCGAAGAGAGCAGCGTTCTCGAACTGTTCCACGCTCAGGTACTGCGGGCACCGGGCGCGGTCGCGGTGGTGTCTGGTGAGGTCGAGCTGACGTATGGGGAGTTGAACGGCCGGGCGAATCGGTTGGCGCATCGTCTGATCGCGATGGGGGTCGGGCCGGAGCGGTTTGTGGCGTTGGCGTTGCCGCGGTCTGAGGCGTTGGTGGTGGCGCAGTTGGCGGTGTTGAAGGCGGGGGGTGCGTACGTACCGATCGATCTGTCGTATCCCGCCGAGCGCATCGCATTCATGCTCGAAGACACACGCCCCCAGTGCGTGATCACCACAAGCCGCGGCTGGGAGAACACGCACGCCGCGGACGTGCCGACCATTGTGCTGGACGACCCGGCCCTGACTCGGCTGACGAGCGAGGATCAGGCGACTGATCAAAACCCCGAACAAACCAGGGCCCTGTATCCGCAGAATCCGGCCTATGCCATCTACACGTCAGGTTCGACCGGAACTCCCAAGGGGGTGGTCGTGCCGCTCTCGAGTCTCGTCAACGTGCTGACCGCCTTCGCCGACCTGATCCGACTGGCGCCGGCCGACCGACTGCTGGCCGTCGCGGCGTCCGGCTTCGATATGGCCGTGGTGGACCTCTGGGCACCGCTGATCCGCGGCGCCCGCGTGGTCATCGCGGACGGCGACTCGAACCGGGACGTGGAGCGCATCGCGGACCTCATCCAACGGCACGGCATCACCCTGATGCAGGCCACGCCGTCCCTGTGGGCGGAACTGGCCGACTCGTACCCCGACATCCTGTCCGGCCTTCGCATCATGGCCGGAGGCGAGGTCTTCACCGAACGACTGGCCGCCACGCTGACCAGCAAGGCAGCACAAGTCGTCAATGGCTACGGCCCTACTGAGACGGCCGTCTACACCACCACCGCGCAGCTTGCGAAGGGACACCACGGTGTTCCGTCGATTGGCGTGCCTGTCAGCGGTGTGCAGGTGTTTGTATTGGATGGCAGGTTGCGTCCGGTGGCTGTTGGTGTGGTGGGTGAGTTGTATGTGTCGGGTTTTGGTGTGGGTCGGGGGTATTTGGGTCGGAGTGGTTTGACGGGGTTGCGGTTCGTGGCGTGTCCGTTTGGTCCGGTGGGTGGGCGGATGTATCGGACGGGGGATGTGGTGCGGTGGAGCACGGGGGGTGTGCTGGAGTTTGTGGGGCGTGTAGATGATCAGGTGAAGGTGCGGGGTTTTCGGGTTGAGTTGGGTGAGGTTGAGTCCGCAGCGGGGGCGTGCCCAGGAGTTAGAGATTGCGCGGTGGTGGTCCGTGAGGATGTTCCTGGTGTGCGGCGGTTGGTGGCGTATGTAGCAGGCGCGGTGGATGGCGAAGCGGTGCGGGGGTTTGTGGCGGGGCGTTTGCCGGAGTTTATGGTGCCGTCGGTGGTCGTGGTGCTGGGTGCGTTGCCGTTGACGGTGAACGGGAAGGTGGATCGGGCGGCGTTGCCGGTTCCGGAGGTCTCAGGGTCCGCTGTTTCGCGGGGTCCGCGGT
>Ga0185299_10001031_pt1 | contig 62298 bp, 58 predicted proteins | sample PaiPotPPA55metaG_FD_128002 | JGI IMG/M metagenome (GOLD analysis project Ga0185299, IMG submission 128002) | Iron sulfur acid spring bacterial and archeal communities from Banff, Canada, to study Microbial Dark Matter (Phase II) - Paint Pots PPA... ... | reverse complement strand
TGGGCGGGCGAAAGGCGGCGATGTTGGAGTTGTGGAACGCGGCACTCGCTGCCTGAGCCCATTGCAGTTCATTCAGTCAAGCGGAGCCCAACCGAACTTCCTGTCGGCTTGAGTTTGCACCAGAGCCATCGATTTCGATTACGGCCCCAACAACGCGTACTGGCACGATGAAAAGGACACCATGGACAAAGTCAGCGCGCATAGTCTGGAGGTGGTCGGGAATGTTGTGGTAGCTGTGCTCAGAAAACTGCAGTCCTAATGCAGAAGATCTACGTCATCGCGACGGGCGGCACTATCGAAAAGGTCTACTCGGAGCAGACCGGTAACGTCCAAAATCTCGACACCAAGATCGATCGCTATTTCCGGCTGCTGCGCTTGCCCGACGCCGGCATCCAGGTCACGCACCTGATGAACAAGGACAGCCTGGAGATGACCGACGCCGATCGCGCCCGCGTCCTCGAAGCCGTGCGCGAAAAGCTGAAAGATCCGGCGCCAATCGTCATCACGCACGGAACCGACACGATGATCGAGACCGGCCTGCTGCTTCAAAAGAGCCTGTCTAATCTGCCTGTCCCCATCGTCCTCACCGGTGCGATGACCCCGTTAGGTTTCGAATCGAGCGACGGCTTGCAAAACCTGACCGAAGCGCTGTTCGCGGTGCGCGTGCTCCCGCCCGGCGTCTACATAGTGATGCACAACCAGGTCTTCCCCGTCGACCGCGCGCGCAAGGATCGGGAACTCTCCCGCTTCGTCTGGAAGTGGCATCTAACCGCGGACCCTTGAGACCTTACGCGCCGGCGGCTGCCTGGCTCGGCTTGATGTTCTGGTTCATGCGGAAAAAGTTCGTCGGGTCGTACTTATTTTTCAGTGCGACAAGGCGATCGTAATTACAGCCAAAAGCCGCGCGCGCCAACGGATCCCCCTCGTCCTCAAGGTAGTTGGAATACGAGCCTGCCTCCATAAACGGTCGCATGGCATCCCAACACTCGCGCGACCATTGGATGTTCTTTTCCGATTCGTCCGAGTTCAACCAGTTCGACCAGACAGAAAAGTTGTACGAATATTGCCGATGTGGAAAGGCGGTATCTGAGGGCCCTACGCGTGTGGCGGCCCCATGCCAGTGTTCCAGGTTGGGGCCAAAGGTGTAACGAGAAGGACTGGTACCCGCGTAGCCTGCAAGTGTCTCCACAGCCTCGTCGCTCAGGCTCCTGATGAAGTTTGACTTGACGTAAGTCTGGCGGCCCGGTGGGAAGAACGGATCGAACATACTTTGTATCTGTAGGTAGCTAATGGCCGCAAAGATATCGGCTATGGGTGAACCAAACGCACGCAAGGGCTTCAACACTCGTTCTCCTTCGGATAAGGACCCGCAATAGCATCCACCAACAAAAAACGTCGCAACTCCATCCGGAGTCTTCATTGAACCGACCTGGGTGAGCAACTCGTCTGGGCTGCCATCGGCGAATTCACGGTAAAACCGCAAGACCTCTTTGGCCTTTGCCGCCGGATAGAATACGCCACCGCCCAGAACTGGCCCAACTTCGTGCAGATTGTATTCAAACGAGGTTACTATTCCAAAGTTACCACCCCCGCCCCGCACGCCCCAGAAGAGGTCTTCGTTTTCCGAAGCATTGGCAGTGAGCAGGCGACCATCGGCTGTGACTACATCGACGGCGATCACGTTGTCGCAAGCCAGGCCGTACTTGCCCGTTAGGTGGCCAAACCCGCCACCGAGGGTCAGGCCGGCGATACCGGTCTTTGAAACCATGCCCATAGTCGTGGCCAGACCGAAGGCCTGCGTCTCATGGTCAAACTCGCCGAGCGTGAGACCGGCCTCCGCGCGCACGGTCCGCTTGACAGGATCCACGCGTATTCCTTTCATCGCCGACAGATCGATCATCAGGCCACCCTCGCAAACCGACTTCCCCGCAATGCTGTGACCCCCGCCTCGAACAGAAGCGAGCAGGTCGTGCTCGCGGGCGAAAAGCACGCAGGCGATAACGTCGGCAGCGCCGGTACAGCGAGCGATCAAGCTCGGCCGCCGATCGATCATGGCATTAGGGATAGTCCGGGCGGCATTATACCCGTCTTGTCCAGGCGACAGTACTACGCCGCGAAGAGACTTTCTAAAGTTGTCGACAGCAGTCTCTAGCATGCTTTGTTGCTCCCTGCACGTTAAGGTCAATCAGGGCCGAATCAAACGGTGCTCTGGAGATTGTACAGTGACAAGTGCAGAAACGCTAGCAGGTCTGCAGCGCCGTGGGGCACGACGGAATCCAAAGTATGGTATGCCGACCCTAGGCGCTAGCTCCCGCTTGACTCGGCTTGATGTTGTGGTTCAGGCGGAAAAGGTTCGTCGGATCGTATTTATTCTTCAAGGCGACGAGGCGATCGTAATTGAGCCCGTAAGCTTCACGGGTGATCGCATCGCCCTCGTCGGTGACGTAATTACTATACGAGCCTGCGACTAGAAACGGGCGTACCGCTTCCCAACATTCACGCGTCCATTGCTTATTCTTTTCGGAGTCGGACGGGCTCTCCCACATAGACCAGGCCAAGAAGTTCCACGAATACTGCCGATGAGGAAAAGCGGTCTCGCTAACCGGAACGCGGGTGGCAGCTCCGTGCCAGTGTTCGATGAAAGGTGCAAAAGTGTAAGGCGAGGGGCTCTTGCCCACATACTGCACCAGCACGTCTATCGCTTCGTCGCTCAGGCCTCGAAGGAAGTTCGACTTCGTATAGACCTGACGACCCGGAGGGAAGAATGGCTCGAACATGCCTTGCAGTTGTACGTAGCTCATGCGGCCGAAAAGATCCGCGATTGGCGTACCAAACGTCCGCAAGGGCTTCAATGCGGCTTCGCCATCGGAAAGCGCTCCACAATAGCAACCCGCAATGCCAAATACGCGGGTACCGTCGGGAAGGGTCAACGAACCACCCTGGGTGACCAGTTCGTCGGGACTACCCGCGGCGAATTCACGCCAAAAATGCAGGACTTCTTTTGCTTTTGCAGGCGGATAGAAGACGGCGCCGCCCACAACGGGACCGACCTCGTGCAGACGGTATTCGAGCGAAGTCACAATTCCGAAGTTGCCGCTGCCGCCGCGCACGCCCCAGTAAAGATCTTGGTTTTCAGAAGCATTCGCCGTCAGCAGACGTCCGTCGGCGGTTACCACATCCGCCCCGATGACATTGTCGATGGCCAGCCCATACTTGGCGTGCAAGTTGCCCCAACCCCCACCCAGCGTCAGACCGGCGATGCCAACTGTTGGGACCACACCTTGCGTCGTAGCCAGACCAAAGGCTTGGGTCTCGCGGTCAAATTCCCCGAGCTTCAGGCCCGTTTCGGCGCGCGCGGTACGCCGGCCGGGCTCCACCCGCATGCCTTTCATCGCCGACAGATCAACTACTAGACCGCCATCGCAAACAGACCTACCCGCAATGCTGTGACCCCCTCCCCGGACGGCAATCAAAACATCATGCTCCCGGGCGAAACGGACGCACGCGATCACATCGGCTGCGCTGGCACAGCGAGCAATGATGGCTGGGCGGCGGTCAATCATGGCGTTAGGAACGGTCCGAGCAGCGTCATAGCCCGGCTCGCCCGGGCAAAATGTCTGACCACGAAGAGCCTCCCGGAACTTCTGGATGGCTGATTCCGGAATCATAGGGACCTCCTAGCTCGCGCTGGTAGCCGCAATCCCCGCCCTCCAGCGAAACTTAGACCACAATTATAGACCTGCGGTTCGCCGGAAATCCTCAAGAAACACTCAAATTCTCCTTGAGGTAAAATACTTGAGCTTATGCTGGGCCTTCATGCAACCGTCTATGAGTTCGGCCAGTATCGGCTCGATCCGCTCGGCCGCAATTTGCAGCGCCTCGGCGAGACAATAGCCCTCCCACCGAAGGCCGTCGAGGTCCTGTTGGAATTGGTCAAACGGCCCGGCATCGTGGGTGGAAAGCAAGATCTGATGAAGGCGGTTTGGCCTGATACATTCGTCGAGGAAGCCAATCTCAACCAGATGGTTTTTCTGCTACGGCGGGCATTGGGGGACCAATGCATCGCGACCGTACCCCGTCGCGGATACCGTTTCACCGCTGACGTCCGTATGGTAGAGATTCCCTGCCGCATCGAGTCGATCGCCGTACTTCCCTTGGCCAACCTCAGCGCGGATGCTGAACAGGAGTATTTCGCCGATGGGGTCACCGAAGCTCTCATTACCGAGCTGGCTAGGGTCAGCGGTTTGCGAGTGGTTTCGCGGACCTCGGTGATGCGGTACAGGGGCACCAAGGAGACGATCGCACAGATTGCGCGTGCATTGAGGGTGCAAACGGTAGTGGAGGGATCAGTAATGAGGTTGGGCGATCAGCTGCGGATCACGGCCCAATTGATTCACGCCGTCACCGACCATCATCTGTGGGCCGAAACCTACGATGGCCTGATTTCGGACATCCTGGGGATGCAGAGTAAGGTCGCACGCGACGTCGCCGCGATGGTACGCGGAGAGCCTAGCCAGGACGAAGAAGCGCCACTCGCCATTTCGCGCACGGTTCGTCCCGAAGCTTATTCGCTTTACCTCAAGGGCCGATATTTCGCGCGCATCCTGACCGGAGATGGACAAAGAAAAGCCATACGGTATTTTCGGGAATCGATCCAAGCCGATCCCGACTACGCGGCAGCCTATGCTGGCTTGGCGGAATGTTTCATCGAGCTGGCTTATTTTTTTGGAATGGAACCGAAGAAGGCATTCGGCGAGGCCGAGCCCGCTGCGGTGAAGGCGGTCGAGTTGGACCAAGACCTGGCCGAAGGACATGCGGCGCTGAGCCTCCTCCGTCTACTGAATGGTTGGGACTGGAGTTCGGCGGACAAGGAGTCGCGCCGAGCCATCGAACTCGCGCCCGGCGATGCGTACGTCTATTGGAAGCGTGGCGTGTACCTGCGCTATGCGGGGCGGGCCGAAGAGGCCGTGGCTGCCCATCGACACGCTGAGTCTCTGGACCCCTTCTCGCTGGTCGCGATTGAAGAAGTCGGATGGCCACTCTATTACGCCCGCCGTTTTGACGAAGCTGTTGAACAATTTCGCAGAGCAGTAGAACTCGAACCAGGCTGGGATCAGTTGTACTTTGGTATCGGATTGACGTTAGCTCAACAGCTGCGCCATGAAGAGGCGATTGCCGCGCTTCGAACCGCGGTGCAATTAGATCCAGACAATCCGCTCAGTCAGGCTTTACTCGTGTACGGTTTGGGGCGTGCAGGCTGCAGCCACGAAGCCCAGGGAGCTTTTGAGCAACTCGTTGCGAGCCATGCTTACGTGCCTTCCTGGTTTCTTTCCATCGTGTGGATTGGGCTAAACGACACGGATCGCGCATTTGAATGTTTGGAGGATGCTTTCCGTGGTCGAGAGCCATGCATGGTGAGTCTCAAAGTAGATCCAGTGTTCGATCCGCTGCGAGCGGACCCCAGATTCGCGGAGATAGTGCGCCGCGTTGGATTGTAACACTGGCATGGCGGGTGGCGGGACATCTACTTGATCATTACGTGAACTATCCGGCTGTGCTCGTACGGTCGCCGGACTAACTGGCGCCCCGGCCTGCGAGAATTGAAGCATGCGAAATCTGGGATTGATCGGCGGCCTGGGTCCCCGCGCAACGGTTCACTACTATCGCGAGCTGGCCAAAGCCCAATCCGGGGAGATGCTGGTTATCCAAGCGGATATGGACCGCGTTTTGGGCGACGTGCAGCGTGACGACCGTAACGGTTTGGCTCAATACTTCGCGCGGTTGATCGAGCGACTCGCCCGCGGCGGAGCGGAAGTAGCTGCGATCTCGGCCGTCACGCCGCATATCTGCATCCGCGAACTCCAGAGGATTTCACCGCTGCCGATAGTGAATATCATCGAGCAGGTGGGCGCCTCGATTCGTTCGCTCAGCTATAAGCGCATAGCTCTGTTCGGCACGCGGTTCGTCGTCGAGTCCCGCATGTTCGGTATGCTCGAGGGAATTGAGGTCGTGGTTCCGGATCAAGTGGAGACTATCCACCAGGCGTACATGCAGACCGTCGAAGGTTCATCAGAAGGCAGGGCTATTCTCACGCGAGTCGCACACGAACTGTCCGTGGATGCGATCGTGCTAGCGGGAACGGACCTCTCGCTGATTTTCGACGAAACTAATACGGACTTCGCGCATATCGACTGCACCAAGATCCATATACAGGCCATCCTGCGAAATCTCGCAAATTAGGAACAGAACACTTCTACCGTCCCCAATTACTCGGTCGCGGCGGGCCGGCGCTGGGCTGGCTGCGGTTTAGGTAGAGGCTTGCGCGGCAGCATTTCATCGCGCATGGCGGCGTTGTAAACAAACGAAGCCATGATGGCCGAGGCTTGCATCAGATCGCCGGGCTGAATGTGATCGTACACGTCCATGTTCGAATGATGTGTGCGAGTGCTGTATTCCATCGGATCCTGGATGAACTGGAAGCCCGGCAGGCCGACCGCGTCGAAGGACTGATGATCCGTGCCGCCAGTGTTGCGAATGGTGACGGTCGTCGCGCCGAGATCCTTGAACGGCGCCAGCCAAGCTTCGAAGATGGGCCGAGCCATATCGTTGCCTTGCAAGTAGATTCCGCGGATCTTGCCGGTGCCGTTGTCGTAATTGAAATATCCCGCCAGCTTGGAGTGCTCGGCCGAGAGCTTCATGGTTTCGCGATCGGCGAAGTGCTCTTTAACATAGGCGCGCGATCCGAGCAGGCCTTCTTCTTCCCCGCCCCAAAGGGCCAGGCGAACCGTGCGATCCATCGGTACGTTGAGCGACTTCAGAATGCGGACGGCTTCCATCACCACCGCGCTGCCCGCGGCGTTATCGCTGGCGCCGGTGCCGCCGTGCCACGAATCCAGGTGTGCGCCCAGCATCACGATCTCATCCTTCTTACGATTACCGGGAATTTCCGCGACCACATTCACCGAATCCGGATTGTTCTCGTAAGTCTCGTTCCGGATGTTGAACTGTAGCTTCACCGGAATCTTGTGCTCCATCAATCGCGCGATGCGATTATAATGCTCGGGCGTGAGCGCCACCGATGCGAGCGCGATGGGCTTCTTGGGATCATAGGAGCCGCCCGAAGAGGCGAAAATGGTGCCCCCGTCGCCGTTGTAGCCGTAAGAAAGCAGCAGCAACGCGCCTTCGTCCTTGTAGAATTGCGCGACCTTCTCGCCGAACTTGCGCCGTTCCTCCCGGCGCTGGCGCGCCTCTTCCGGCGTTGCCGGCGGTCCACCGGCTGCGTTACCCGGAGCACGGAGACTGAACGGCGACCTTCCCGGTTGCGGCGCTCGCGCTTCATCAGCCAACTCTTCGTCCGTGTAACGATGTCCCAGCGGGGTGGTCTCGAAGGCAATTTCCTTCGGCGCCATCGACATAATGATCTTGCCGCTCAGCTTGCCCTTGTATTTATCAAAATCAGCATCGGTTCGGATGCTGACCATCAGCGGCTCGCCCGTAATCGTTCCCTCGGTCGAGGCTGTCCAGGCCAGCGGAACTCCAATCAGGGGTTGATATTGCGGCTCGATGAGGTGCGCCTCAAAATGCTTGTTCGCCCAGCCGCGGCCGAACGGTCCCCACTTCTCCTCGCGCGCCACCAATCCGTACTGGGTCATCCGCTCGACCACCCAATCAGCCGCCGCTTTATAGTTGGGCGAACCAGTGAGCCGGGGACCATGAACGTCGGTCAGGTAGAACATGTGGTCCATTACCTTGGAGTTCTCGAAGGCCTCGGACTTGATGCGGCTGATGATCGAAAGGTCGACCTTCTCTTCGGCTATCAGGAATAGCGGTACGCTGATCGCTGCCAGGCAGAACAGCACGCGGATGGTTTTGCGTCTAGACATAGTTACAGTCTCACCAAAAACATTAAGGCGTGTTGGGGCGACTCGCAGGTTACTCCACGGTACAATTTTGGTTAAGCGTGAAAATTACCATCTCCAAGGAGAACTATCTGAAGGCGATCGCCGAGGCCGAAAGCGAAGGTGAGCCCGTAATAGCGGCCACTCTGGCGAGGTGGCTGAACGTTTCCGCTCCCGCGGTGACGATGGCCATTAAGCGGCTCAAGCGCGACGCCTTGATTCGGGTCGGCAAGGAAGGGCAGCTCTCGCTCACGGCGGCGGGCCGCGACATCGCCAGCCGGGTGCTCAACCGGCATCACCTTATCGAACGTATGTTAACCGAGATTTTCGGCATGGAATGGTACAAGGTTCACGACGAAGCCGAGCAACTGGAGCATGCCGTTTCGGCCGATTTCGAGCGGCGTTTGTTGGACAAGCTCGGGACCGGCGAAGCTTGCCCGCATGGCAACCGCGTGGAGCGCGACACGCCCGTGGACCGCCGTAATCGAGGTTGGAAACCGCTGGATGAGGCCCCTTCGCAAACCGAGGCCACCGTGGTCAGTGTGTTCGAGCGCGACCGCCGCCTGCTCGAATACTTGAACGGAATCGGCATCCATCCCGGCGCCGTGGTGCGGATGTTGGCCTCGAACTATGACGAGACCCTGACGCTCAGAATAGATGGTAAAGCCGTGCAATTGGGTCGAAGCGCGGCCGCTAAAGTCTGGGTGGAACTGGCAAAAACCTAGCCGCTCGCTGCAGTTTCAGGCGTTCAGCGTCGCAGGCAACTTCTGAAAATATTCGATCGTTTCGCGCAGCCCATCTTCCAAGCCAACCTTTGGCTCCCAGCCCAACACGCGCTTGGCTTTCGAAATGTCTGGCTGGCGGCGCTTGGGATCGTCTTGCGGAAGCGGCTTGAAATCGAGCGACGCGGTGGTCCCGGTGAGCCGCTTGATCCGTTCGGCGAACTCTAGAATGGTCATCTCTTGCGGATTTCCCAGGTTAACTGGAAACCGCTCGTCTGAAAATGCCAGACGATACAGGCCGTCCACCAGATCGCGGACATAGCAGAAGCTGCGGGTCTGCGAGCCGTCTCCGAACACCGTCATGGGCTTGCGGCGCAACGCCTGATCGATGAACGCCGGCACCACCCGGCCGTCGTCCAACTGCATGCGGGGGCCGTAGGTATTGAAAATGCGAGCAATGTTGGTCCGCACCTTGTGGACGCGGTGGTAAGCCATGGTCAGCGCTTCAGCGTACCGTTTGCTTTCGTCGTAGCAGGATCTCAATCCGACCGGATTCACGTTGCCCCAATAAGTCTCCACCTGCGGATGGACCAGTGGATCGCCATAACACTCCGAGGTGGACGTTAGCAGGAACCGCGCCTCGTGCCGTCGCGCGATCTCGAGCAGGTTGCGCGTTCCCGCCGAGCCCACGTCCAACGTTTCGATGGGATGCGCCAGGTAATCCACCGGGCTGGCCAAAGATGCCAGGTGCAGAACGCCGTCAATCGGCCCGTCCACATCCAGAGGACGACATACATCCCACTCGCGAAACTCGAATCGTGGACTGGCCGTCAGGTGCTCGATGTTCCGCGTTGCACCCGTCAAGAGATTATCGAAACCGAGCACGTGATGGCCTTCGGCAACCAGCCTGTCACACAGGTGTGACCCGATGAACCCGGCGGCGCCGGACATTATGAATCGCAAGCATTCACCCCAATAGCACATGGTAGCCGAGTTTTCTCGTAGGACGCCGATGGTCTGCGCTAAACTCGCTGTTTATGGTCCAACTTTCGAGGCCCGAGGCGGTGCTATTTCTCGTTCTCCTGATCGCCTCGCTCTACGGTTTTTGGTTGCGATTCGGCAAAGTCTGGCGGACGGTGGTGGCCTCGAAGAAAGATCCCGACTTCACCATTCAGCCCGTTGCCCGCCGAACCCGCGACTTCGTTTGGGAAGTGCTGCTTCAAGGAAAAGTAATCCAGCAACGGCCTTTGCCCGGCTTGGCGCACGCCCTGGTGTTCTGGGGATTCTGCGCGTTCGCTTTAGTGACCATTAACCATTTCGCGGAAGGCGTGGGCTTGCATCTTTTGTCGCGTGACGGCTTCTTTGGATCGTTCTACTTTCGCTTGGCGGCTCTGTTCGGCATAGGCGTGGCGATCGGCATCAGCGGTCTGGCCTTTCGCCGCTTCGTGATCCGCCCGAAGTGGCTGGGGCCGTTGTCGTATGAGTCCGGCGGAATCGCACTGCTGATTTTGATCCTGATGATCACCTACCTTGCGACGTTCCTGCGCGGCGGAGAAGATAGCCGTGCGCTGTGGTGGTCGCACACGCTGGCGATCCTTATCTTCCTTCCTCTGATCCCGCATACCAAGCATCTGCACCTGGTGCTCAGTCCGGTGACCGTCTTCTTGAAGCGCGACACGTTCAGCAAGATTCCGCCGCTGGTCGGTGATGACGATTTCGGGCTCGACACGGGCAAGGATATTACACAACTGGTCTCCCTTCAGGCATATAGCTGCGTGGAATGCGGGCGCTGCACCGAGCACTGTCCGGCGGCGAATACAGGCAAGGTTCTCAACCCGAAGGAAATCGCGTTGGGCGTGCGCGGATATTTGAACGAATACGGCCCCACGGGCGAAGAGCCTCTGCTGGGCAAGCATCTTTCGCAGGAAGCAGCCTTCCAATGCACTACCTGCGGCGCGTGCGAGTTCCAGTGTCCGGTGGGCGTGCAGCATCTGCCCATCATTATCGGGCTGCGGCGCGGCGCCGTGAACACCGGCAAATGGGAAGACGATTACGGGACGAAGTTGTTCCTGAATCTGGAGCGCAATGGAAACTCGCTGGGCTTTGCGTCCAGCGAGCGCGACAAATTCATTCAAAAACAGGAGCTGCCGATCTTCGACGGCACGCAGGAATATTGCCTGTGGCTGGGATGCATGGGCGCGTATGATCCCCAAGGTCGCGAGATCATCGCCTCGCTCGCAACGGTGATGCGGAAGCTGAACGCCAGCTTCGGCGTCCTTCGAAAGGAGAAGTGTACGGGCGATCCGGCGCGGCGGCTGGGGAACGATCTCGCGTTCGGGCAATTGGCGGATTCGAATCTCGAAACGCTCAAGCAAAGCAAAGTGACTAAGATTATTTCGATCTGTCCACATTGCGTGCGGACTATAAGCGTCGACTGGAAAGAATACGGCCAAGCGCCGCCCATCGAGCACCACAGCGAGTTCCTGGCGCGGCACCTCGACCAACTGCCGTCCAAGGCGGCCAACGGCGCGAAGATCGTTTATCACGACCCCTGCTACTTGGGACGCTATCGCAACGTGTACGACGCGCCGCGTGATGTGATCGGGCGATTCGGCGACGTGATCGATCCGCCGCGGGCACGCGAACGGTCATTCTGCTGCGGCGCCGGAGGAGGGCTCGCGTTTCTGGGCGAGGAGAAGGGCAAACGCGTGAGCGTCGAGCGCGCCGAAGAATTGGTCGCTACAGGGGCGAGCGTTGTCGGAGCCGCTTGCCCGTTCTGCAACACCATGTTTCGCGATGCGCTGGCCGGCGTTTCAAAGACTCCGCCCAAGCTGATGGACATCGCGCAGATCGCGGCCGAGGCGATGGCGTCTAGTAAATCTCCCAGCATCCCGGGCTGACCAGCTCGAGCAAGTGCTCATCTGGATCCCGGAAGTACAGGCTGAATCCGCCGCGCGGCCAGGCGACACGGCTCTCGATGGCGATGCCGGCGGCTTTCAGATGATCGGTCCAGGTGGCTTCGTCTTGCTTTGAAATCGTGAAGGCCAAATGCATCTGGCCATCGCCATCGTGGGGCGGGATGATGCCTCCCGGAATCGTGATTGGTTCGGTGGTTGCATGCTTTCGGAAGAGTAAAAGGACCTGCTGGCTCGAAACGTTAAGTGCACAAAATCGGTCGTCGGCCATCAGCGCGTCGAAGCCGAAGATCCGCTCGTAGAATCCGATCGAGCGGGCAAGATCGTCAACGTAGAGCGAAGTCTCGAGAACGCGGCCGATAGCGGGCATAGCTTTGCTTCAATGATACAGTCCGCCGGAACATGATTAATCGAACTCCAACCATTATCAAGCAACAAAACCGGTATCATGGCCAGGATGAGGGCATACGGATTGAAATTCGCCGGTAACGGAACAGCATGGTCAAGATTGGCGGCCTGCACGCTCGCGGTAACGTTCACAGTCGCCGCACCAGCACAAACTACACGCCAGTTGACGACCCCGAAGGAGGCTCTCGGATTCGAGGTCGGTGACGACTACCAACTGGCCACTTATACGCAGCTCACCGCATGGTGGCAGAAACTGGCCGCCGCGTCGGATCGCATGAAGCTGGTCGAAATGGGAAAGACCGAAGAAGGCCGGCCGCAATGGATGGCCATCATTACTTCACCCGACAATCAGAAGAAGTTAGAGCATTACAAAGAAATCTCGCAAAAACTTGCGCATGCCGAAGGGCTCACCGACGACGAGGCGCACGCCCTGGCGCACGAAGGCAAGGCGGTCGTTTGGATCGATGGCGGCATTCACGCCACTGAAGTTCTGGGCGCGCATCAGTTGATGGAGTTTGTTTGGGAGATGCTCAGCCGCAACGATCCCGAGACGATGCGCATTTTAAACGACGACATCATCCTGGCCGTGCATTGCAATCCGGACGGCATGGAGTTGGTCTCCAACTGGTACATGCGTCAGTCCGATCCCATGAAGCGCACGACGCAATTTGTGCCGGTCCTATGGCAGAAATATATCGGCCACGACGACAATCGCGATTTCTACATGTCCAACATGAAAGAAACCACTAACATGAATCGCCAGCTTTTTACTGAGTGGTTTCCGCAGATCATGTACAACCATCATCAGACCGGTCCCGCGGGCGCGGTGATGTTCGCGCCTCCGTTTCGCGATCCGTTCAATTACAACTTCGATCCCTTGATCCCGCTGCAAATCGAATTGGTGGGCGCGGCGATGCACAGCCGTATGGTAGCGGAGGGCAAGCCTGGCACGGTGCAGCGCAGCGGCGCGACCTATTCGACCTGGTACAACGGCGGCCTGCGCACCGTTACGTATTTCCACAATATGATCGGATTGCTCACGGAGACTATCGGCAATCCGACGCCGATGGAAGTGCCGCTGCTGGCCGACCGGCAGTTGCCCAACGGCGATGAGCCGTTTCCGGTTCCGCCTCAGACCTGGCATTTTCGCCAATCGATTGAATACTCCATGACCGCGAATCGCGCGGTGCTGGACCTGGCGTCGAAATATCGCGAGGATTTTCTCTACAACCTTTATCGCATGGGGCGCAACTCGATCGAGCGCGGGAGCCGGGATTCGTGGACCATCACGCCCAAGCGCATCGAGGCGCTGGAACAGGCCGCGACAAAAGGATCTGGTGCGTCGACCGGGTCGGGCCTGCCCGCCAATTTGTATGCTTCGGTGTTGCACGATCCGGCGCTGCGCGATCCGCGCGGCTACATTATTCCCTCCGATCAGCCGGACTTCCCCACGGCCACCAAATTCATCAATGCTCTTCTCAAGAACGGCATCACCATTCTGCGCGCCACTGCCGATTTCCAGGCGGCCGGAAAACACTATCCGGCCGGTTCGTGGGTGGTGAAGAGTGCGCAGTCATTCCGTCCGCACGTCCTCGATATGTTTGAGCCGCAGGATCATCCCAACGACTTCCGCTATCCGGGCGGTCCGCCGATTCCGCCGTACGACGTCACCGGCTACACTCTGGCTTTTCAAATGGGCGTGAAGTTCGACCGCATGCTGGATGCCTTTGAGGGCCCGTTCGAGAAGGTCAATGGTTTGCAAAATGCTCCACCGGAGCGGATACTCGGCCCTGCGCAGCCGACCGGCTACCTGATCAGTCACCAGCAGAACGACGCGTTCATCGTAGTTAACCGGCTGCTGAAGAACGGCGACGAAGTGTACTGGCTGAAGAAACCTATCACGCTCGCCGGACGCGGCGCCGGCCCTGGAACAATATTCGTTCCTGCCCGGCCGCAAACCCGCGCAGTGCTTCAGAAAGCCGCGGCTGACCTGGGCGTAACCGTGGAAGGCGTGACCGCTCGTCCATCAGGCGAGGCCTTCAAACTCAAGCCAGTGCGGATCGGATTGTGGGATCAATACGGCGGTTCGATGACGTCGGGCTGGCTGCGCTGGATCTTCGAGCAGTTCGAGTTTCCGTTCGAGGTGGTTTATCCGCGGGCGCTGGACCAGGGTGATCTGGCCACTCGTTTCGACGTGCTGGTGTTTCCGAGCGGCGCGATGCCGCGCTCGGTGGGCCTGGGCGAGGCGCGCGGCCGCGGTGGATTAAATCGCCAGCCTAGCCCCGACGAAATTCCCGAGCAATATCGCAAGATGCTGGGCAACGTTACTACCGAGAAAACCGTGCCTCAGCTCCGCAAGTTCGTCGACGCCGGCGGTACCATCGTGACCATCGGCGATTCCACCGAACTGGCCCGTTTGTTCGGACTTCCGGTGGAAGACGGCTTAACGGAGAGGACCCAGGACGGGAAGCAACGTCCGCTGCCGCGCGAGAAGTTCTACGTCCCCGGCTCGGTGCTTCAGGCCAGCGTCGACAACACCGATCCGGTGGCTTATGGCATGGGCTCGGTGGTGGATGTCTTCTTCGAGAACAGTCCAGTTTTTCGCCTGAGCCCGGAGGCGGAGTTGAAAGGCATTAAGCCGGTTCTGTGGTTCCCGAACGCAGCACCGCTGCGTAGCGGATGGGCCTGGGGCCAGGGATATCTCCAGGGTACGATAGCGGCTGCGGAAGCGCCTATGGGCGAAGGCAGATTGTTCCTGTTAGGCACGGAAGCTGCTTTCCGCGGGCAGCCGCACGGCACTTACAAACTGTTGTTCAATTCGATCTATTTCGGATCGGCGAAAGCGGCGACTCTCGGGCCGTAGGGCTCCAAAACTACAGCGCCCGCCTTTGGCTCCTCCACCAAAAGCGGGCGCTCTTCTCCGAGCTATTAGCTCATCGTGTCTTCGTTCAGTAGACTCTGCTTCGGGCGGAACGTTTCTTGAGCAAGATTACTGGTTTCAAAGCGCCTTGCCGCCGCCATCCAAGCCGCGCTACTCTCGGAATTCAATGAAAAAAATTTCATGCCTGCTCGTTCTTGTCCCCGGTTTCGCGATTGCACAAAATTCGTCGACCCCGGCCTTCAAATTCGCCGTTTCGGGTGATTCCCGCAATTGCGGCGACGTGGTGATGCCGGCCATCGCTGCCGGCGCCCGCCGAAACGGAGCGGATTTCTACTGGCACCTGGGAGATATGCGAGCGATCTATACCTTCGACGAAGATCTTGTGCCTCCAGCCAAGCTGGCGCTGCCTCCGCGCGGCGTACCCTTGAATGTGAGCACCTACCTTTCGTCGGCGTGGCCCGACTTCATCGCTCGTCAAATGACGCCCTTCGGGGATCTCACGGTCTTTCTCGCGATCGGAAATCACGAAACAATCGCGCCATCTACGCGCGAGGCCTGGCTTATCCAGTTCGCAGATTGGCTCGAGAACCCGGCCATTCGCGCGCAGCGACTGAAGGACGATCCTCTGGATCGCAAGCTGCACGCTTATTATCACTGGATTCAGGGCAACATCGACTTCATCACGCTCGACAATGTCACCTCGGAACAGTTCGATCTGGCTCAACTCGCCTGGTTCCACAGAGTCATCAATCGCGACGAAGCATCGCCGGATATCCGCACTATCGTGGTCGGATCGCACATCGCGCTGCCCGGCGCCATTGGCCATAGCCACACCATGGACGATTGGCCGCAAGGCATCAAGACCGGTCGCGAGGTTTATGAAGCGCTCTGGCACGCGCGCAGCGCAGCCAATAAACAGGTCTATGTGCTCGCCAGCCATTCCCACTTCTTCATGGAGAACGTCTTCCGCACACCAGACTGGAAGGGTAAGGAACTGCCGGGTTGGATTGTCGGGACCGCTGGAGCGGTTCGTTACCAGTTGCCCGCCGAAGCCGGGCCTGATCAGAAGGGAATGACTAACGTTTATGGCTTCCTGCAGGGAACTGCTATGCGCGACGGCTCCATTTCGTTCGCCTATCAATCAATTAGCCTGCAGGATTTACTGGCCGCCAACCAGGGAAAGCAGCCCGAGCCGTTAGTACGCTGGTGCTTCGACGAGAATTCGCTGGCTCGCTGAGCTTTCTTTCAGAAACCAACCCGCCGAACAGTCATCTAAGACTATGGGGTGCTATGTCGCGTCTAATCTGTAGATCGGAGCCATGCGTGCATCTTCAAGTTAACCAACGGGAAAGCGAGGGGATTGTCGTCCTGGACTTGAAAGGGCGACTGATTTTGGGCCCGGAGGATGTTGCGCTTCGACAGCGGCTGCAGGCCTTACGCGAGGCTGGATCTACGAATGTGGCCCTGAATCTCAAGGACGTATCGGATATCGACTCGACTGCTCTCGGCACGATAATCTTCTGCGCGCCGAAATTTCAGGAAGCCGGTGGACGCTTGGCGCTTTTCAATCTCTCGCCCTCCCACTCGGCATTATCTAACGCAGTCGAGCTCAATACTGCCTTCGAAATTTATCCTGACGAGGTGTCTGCTCTGAACAGCTTCTTTCCAGAGCGCGCGATCCAACACTATGACATTCTCGAATTCGTGGAAGAGCTGGGGCAAAAGCAGCACGCGGGTGATATCGAATCCGGTAAGAATCTGGAAAGAGAACCCAATGGCCAAAGCAGAGGAGAGTCTCAAAAAGTACCGAAGTAAGCGGAATTTCGACGTAACGTCGGAACCAAGCGGCGCTGAGCGAAAACGTACCTCCGCGAAAAAAGCCCTGGCGTATGTGATACAGAAACATCAAGCCTCGCAGCTGCACTACGATTTCCGTCTGGAATGGAACGGCGTGCTGCTCTCGTGGGCAATCCCAAAAGGGCCATCGCTCGATCCTTCCGTAAAGCGGCTGGCGGCTCAAGTTGAGGATCATCCGCTCGAGTACGGTAGCTTCGAGGGCGTGATCCCGGAAGGCGAGTACGGCGGCGGTACGGTAATGGTGTGGGATAGCGGAACCTGGACTCCCGAGGATCCTGACGTCGACGCCGCTCTTCGCAAGGGCGAGCTCAAGTTCAAGTTGAACGGGAAGAAACTGAAAGGCTCCTGGGTCTTGGTTCGAACCAAGGGCGGTTTCGGCGGATCGCGAAAGCCGCAGTGGCTCTTGATCAAGCATCGCGACCAATACGCGTCCGTCGAAGATGTGTTGGCAACGAAGCCGCGCTCGGTGATCTCCAATCGGCCGATGGCCGGCATCGCTCGCGATAACCATGGCGACGTCGCCAAAGCGGCCAAAGCCGATCTTGCGGGGAGCCGGGCCAGTTGAGCGATCGCGTTCCCTTTCGAGTTCAGCCTATGCTGGCCACGTTGGTCCGCGAACCATTCCATCGTCCTGGTTGGGTCTATGAGGAGAAGTACGACGGCTATCGCATCGTTGCTTACAAGGAGGGCGATCGCGTCACGCTTCTATCCCGCAACGCCAAGGACCGGACCGCGACATTCTCGGTTGTGGCCGAAGCGGTAGCTTCGCTCAAAGTGCGCACCTTGGCGCTCGATGGCGAAGTGGTGTTGTTCGATCGCCGCAACGTTTCGCGCTTTCAACTGCTGCAGAACCTAAGTTCTCCGCCGAAATACGCCGTCTTCGACTGTCTTTATCACGATAGCCGCGATTTGCGGAAGGAGCCGCTGTCGGTGCGTCGTGCCGAACTTGAGAACGTCGTCGGAAAGGCGGCTCGAAAAGACGGCGCCATTTTCCTTTCATCCCGGTTAGCGGACAACGGCCTGAAGGCTTACGCCGCCGCGAAGCGCAAAGGCTTCGAGGGCGTGGTGGCCAAAGAAGAATCCGCGCCGTACATCCAGGGACGCTCGGGCAAATGGCTCAAATTCAAAGTTCATCAAGAAGATGAATTCGTCATCGTTGGCTACACCGCGCCGGCCGGTTCCCGCCAGCATTTTGGTGCGCTACTGCTAGGAGCGTACGCGGACTCGAAGCTCCAGTATGTCGGGAAGGTGGGTACCGGATTTTCTCAAGACGTGCTGGCCAGCCTCTTCCGGAAATTTCAGCCGCACGTTCGCGCCAAGCCCGCCGTGGTCAATCCGCCGCGCGAGAGAGACGTCACCTATCTGGCGCCGCGCCTGGTGGCTCAAATTTCGTACGGCGAGTGGACCAACGATCAAAAACTCCGTCAGCCGGTCTTCCTGGGCCTGCGCGACGACAAGAAGCCTGAGGAAGTCACGCTCCCGGAGGCCAAATGAAGCTCGAAAAGCTGATCAGCCATCCCGAGAAGGTGTTCTGGCCCGAAGAAGGCTATACGAAACTGGACCTCGCGCGTTTCTACGCCAGTGTTTTCCCCAAACTCAAGCCCTACGTTGCGGACCGCCTATTGACCATAGAACGATGTCCGGATGGAATGCGCGGCGGATGCTTCTATCAAAAGGAAGCGCCCAAAGGTCTGCCTCCCTCCACTCCCACACAGATGATCGAGCATCAGAATCGGAACGTCCGCTACGTGGTGGGCGGCGCGCTTGAAACTCAAATCGCGCTCGTCAATCTGGGCTGCATTCCGGTACACGTTTGGGGTAGCCGGGCAAAGAGTCCGCAGAAGCCGGACTGGATGGTGTTCGATCTCGATCCCGGTTCCGGTGAATTTTCGGACGCAGCTAAAGCCGGCCTGGTCGTGAAAGAAGCGCTGGACGCGCTCAATCTTGTCTCGTTCCCTAAGACGTCCGGTAGCCGTGGACTCCACGTGTTCGTGCCGCTCCGCGCCGGTCCGGATTTCGATGAAGTGCATTCTTTCGCGGCGCAGCTTTGCGACCGTCTGGCGGCCGCGCATCCCAAAGATCTCACAGTCGAGCAGCGCATCGAAGCGCGCAAGGGTCGAGTTTACCTGGATTCGTTTCGCAATGGGTTCGGAGCCACGGTGGTCGCGCCCTACTCGGTCCGCCGCCGTGAAAAAGCGCCGTTTTCGGCTCCGCTAGCATGGAAAGACGTGAAACCGTCTCTGGTTCCGTCGAATTTCAACCTCGGCAACTACGAGAAGCGGCTGGCCGCGCCGGACCCTTGGAAAGATTTTTTCGCCAGTAGGCAGTCGATCAAGAGCGCGGTGAAAGCCGTGAATAAGATCTGAACGTTCACGCCTTCATCGCCGTCTTAGTCTATAGGTAGTTACGGCCGGTAAATATGACCCCAAAGCTGACCTTGCTCATTCTTGTTTGTTGGCCGACCGCTCAGCTTTGGGCAGATCCGCCACAGTTGCTTCGAGTCATTCGCAACGTTCACGATGTGGAGCCCAGTCGGGCCTACGCAGATGCAAAAACCGCAGTCAACGTACTCGGGATGCGAGCTGTTTCCGGTCCAGACGAAGCTTGGCTGATGGAGATGCACGATTCGTTTGCGAGCATTGAAGAAGTCGACCAGGCTCTCGCCTCTACTCGTCCAGCGAGAAACTCGAATGCAAGCGCCAATCCAGCGTCCGACGATCTGCTTGCACCTGCTCGATTGTTAATCGCGTTGTATCGGCCCGGTCTCAGTTACCGCCCTGACGAAGCCGCGAAGAACTTACCCAAAGCACATTACCTGCTGGTATCGATCTACCGAATACGGCCGGGCAATGAAGCCGCGTTCTCAGAGATAGTCAAGCTGCGAAGAGCTCGCAGCGACAGCATCAATCTGGATCGGCCGGAGTTGGCCTACGAAGTAGTCACCGGTGCAATGTCTGGCACATATTTATTTGTTGCGCCATTTCCTACACTCAAGACCCTGGATGATGGTCCCGCCAGGACCCCGGAGTATGCGGAAGGCGTTCGCGACGCCAGCAAGAAAGCTACGGCGGACCGGAGATCAGTCTGGAGCGGATGCTGCTCCGAATCGAACCTGGTCTGAGCTACGTTTCCGACGACTTCGCCTCCGGTGATCCTGAGTTCTGGAATCCAAAACCGCCTCCGAGCCGCGCGCGTTAGCAAGCGGCACTAGCTCACGACTCTGCCACGAAACGTCCGGCTCCCCAAGATCAATGAACCCACCACGCTCACAACCAGTGCCACCAGCACCCAACCGATATGCAATGTCGCTATGCTGCGCCCATTGATCGGCGGCACCATGGCGTACCTCAGACCTTCCGACGCATAGGTCAGCGGGTTGAAAAGCGTGAACACCTGAAACCAGCGGATGTTGTTGAGCTGTCCCCACGGATAATAAGTGCACCCAGTAAACAGTAGCGGCGTAAAGATGAGCGTGAACATCATGCTGATCTGTTCGGGCTTGATCACCGTCCCCATCACCAGCCCAAAGCTCGCGCCCATGCACGCTGTGAGGACGATCATGCCCGCCAAGAGGGCGATGTGGTCCGAGCGAACGGCGTAGCGATCGCCTAGGATCCACCACGCCAGCGGAAAGATCACGGCTCCCGCGATCACACCCCGGACCGCGGCGAACAGCACCTTCTCGATGGCCACGAATCCGATAGGCAGCGGCGCCAGCAGCCGGTCATCGATCTCGCGCGCAAAGCCCAGATCCAGCACCAGCGGCAGCGTGACTCCCTGCATGGAGGCAACCAACGTCGTCAGCGCTACGATGCCGGGCAGCATGACAGCGGCAAAGCCTGGCGCCGTCATGCCCATGCCGGGCAGTACCTTGCCGAAGATGAACAGGAAGAATAGCGGCTGCATGAGGGCTTGCAACAGAAAGGCAATGAATTCACGGCCTGTCACAACCAGGTCGCGCTGGAACATCGCCAGGAACGCCGTCAAGCCGAGCGAAAAGCGGGATCGGGATTGCATCAGCGCAGGTGCCTCCCGGTAAGATAGATGAAAACTTCTTCGAGCGAGGCCTCTTTCAAATGCAGATCGTGTACTTCAGCGCCTGTCGCTAGCACCGCCTGGGCCGCCGACCCGACCAGCGACCGCGCCTCTTCCGCATACAGCCGATACGTCACGGCATGCGGCTGTGAAGGCTCGGGCCTGCCCTCAACTTCCTCTGCTTTCGCCACACCGGGCAGAGCCGCCAGCGATTGCTGCAACCGCTCGCTCAGCGCCGCGTCCTTCGAATCCCGAACGCGAACGCGGATCTCCAGCGCATTGCCGCCGGGGATCATCTTCTTCAATTCCGCCGATGTATTGTTCACCAGGATCTTCCCGTAGTCCATGATCGCGATGCGCTCGCACAGCTTATCGGCTTCATCCATATCATGAGTCGTCAGCAGAATGGTCAGGCCTTGCTGATTCAGCTCGCGGATACGGTCCCACAGGAACAGCCGCGATTGAGGATCGAGATTGTTGGTCGGCTCGTCCAGGAAAAGCACGTCGGGCGAATGCATGAGCGCCCGCGCGATCATTAGCCGCTGCGCCATGCCGCCGGAGAACCGGTTCACTTTGTCGTTCTTGCGATCGGCCAGTCCCAACTCGGCCAGCAGCTTGTCCGCGCGCTCTTCGCGCTCCTTCCGTCCGACGCTGTGGTAGGCCGCATGGAATGTCAGAATTTCGCGCACTCGAATACTGCGGTCGAGATTGCTCTGCTGCGGGACCACAGCGATGCGCTGCTTGACGCCAATAGGATCACCCACCACGTTGATGCCCATTACCGAGCACGAGCCGCTGGTCGGGACTACGCTGGTGATCAGTACGCCGATGGTGGTGGTCTTGCCGGCGCCGTTGGGACCAAGCAGACCGAAGATTTCGCCGCGCCGAACTTGAAACGACACGCCATCCACGGCATTAGTCTTCGATTTCTGATAGCGCTTGACGAGGTCGCGCACTTCGAGCGCGGGCGTGATGTCGGCGGAAGCAGCCATTCGGTCTTCTATCAATTGAACAACAGGAGCGATACGGAATGCTGTGCGCTAGACCCGTTAATTCTCGGTAGGTCGCTCCGCATGGTCGATGACCAGAACCTCGACCGGGCCATTGGCCGGTTCGAGCTTCAGCCCAAGTTGTTCCTCTAGCGCGGCGAAGATGTTCGGGAGGTTGGGATTGGCCGGCCCTCCGTAGCCCCGAGGCATTCCCATCAGGGCCCCGTCCGGAGTGAAATTCAAATAGAGATCGAATTCGCCGGTTAATCCGGTCTTGTCCAATATCGGACGGTCTAATATTGATGCGAGGTGTCTTGAGAGGTCCGCCATGCGAACCTTCCTTCCTACCATTCCCAGCCCTAGCCCCGCCAGGTACGCCCGACTGTTCCCCGCTGAGAGCCCAAATGCCGGCCCAAAGACATAGCCGCAGTCGACCTTCCCCGGGATGTGCCGCGGCTTCGTGCCGGGCGGAAACGAAATGCAGTCCGCCGGCTTCGCCGCCGGCAATTTGAAGCCGTTCTTCGCGGCAGTCAAAACATAAACAGAGAGCTCTCTGGTCTCCCGATGAAGCTTCAGTTTGAACCGGTCGGCCAGGAGCGTTTGCCACATCAGCCACCATTGCTTCGGATCGGCGTTGGCCCCCGCTTTGACCTCGATATCGTAGCCCTCGGAGTTGATCCAGGCCGGACCTCCTGCCACCTCAGACGCTGGCAGCGGGAGTGAGTGGCCGAGCATAGGGTTGTCGTGGTTCGCGTACGCAAATTGAATGAGAAGCAGCAAGGACGCGTTAGTGTTCATCCCCATACCGTGTCGGAAGCGTTCACTCCAATTAGAAGTATTTCGTTTGATCGACACTGATTGAAACGCGGGACGCGCGTTGGACTGGCCGAACAATCCGTATCCCGCGGTCCCTAGCACAACAGCGACCGCGAGGATCCCCGGTCCCACACCGATGCGGATTGACCGTAACAGCCACATCGTCGGCATTATTCATAACATACCTGAAGATGATGCCGATCGGAGCCAAAAAACATTTGCTCATACAGCCGCTCCATGTTCCGGGCGAAGCCTTCGGTATCGCATACCCGAGAGGCGCCCAGCCGCGACCGCATGTTGCGCCGAAGATCCAACAAACGGTCTGGAGAATTCGCCAGCCCGATCGCCAACGATATGTAGTCTGCGAGTCCTTGGCCCACTAGTTCGCCCAGCCCACCGGCCCGCAGGATCGAGGCACTGGTTCGCGCTACCCACCGGTCTCCAACGAAAGCAATGACTGGGACGCCCTGCCAGATCGCCTCGGTAGTGGTTGTCCCGCCATTGTAGGGGAAGGTGTCCAGTGCGATATCGATGCGGTCGTATGTTTCGAGGAACTGATAGTGACCCGAGGGGCCCTCTAAGTGAACTCTATCGGAAGAGATATGGCGCTGTTCGAAGAGGCCCAGCACAAACTCTCTGGTACCGGCCGAGCCCAGCGCACCATTCTTTAAGATCAAAGAGCTATTGGGGACCTGCTTGAGAATCCTGCTCCACGCTTCGATCACATCGCCGGTGATCTTATATAGCGACGCCAAGCTGCCGAAAGTAATCGCTCCCGTGGTCAGGCACGGCGGATCGGCCACGGGTGGCACCGGATAGGTGACTTCGAAAGTCAGATAGGACCCCGGTACGCGCACAATCTTTTCACAATAGAACTTCTCTTCTTCGGGCGGGATCACTGCATCGTCGCCGATCAGGTAATCGTAACTCGAAATACCCGTGGTCGCGTATATATTGAACCACCCCGCGATCACCGGGGCCGGCCGCAGTGAAAATAGCGGTAACCGGCGCATGGTGCTGTAACCGTTTAGGTCGACGAGCACGTCGATCTCTGCATGCTCGATTAGCTGGCAATGCTCCGCGTTAGAGAGTGCTGTGGTGTCGTAGAACCGGTCTTGTTGGTGACCGCGATAGCCATGTTGGATCCGCGACGCCGGTGCATCCGAGAAAAGGTGAACCTCGAAGCGTTGCCGGTCATGATGATTGATCAAGCCCCAGACCGGCTTCATCCAGTTATGATCCTGAAAAAACGAAGAGACATAGCCGATACGCAACGGCCGGTTGCCTCTATTGATGTCGCGCGAAGAGTGTTTGGTAATCCGCTGCGAGGGGAGTTGCCTTTCGGCCCAGGTGCGCCGGGCATTCAATATGGCTTGGTTATCGCTGGCCGGATTTCCGGGGATGATCACCGCGATTGCAGCTTCCGGCAAGGCCGGATCGCCTCCAGCCGTAGCCTGGCGAAAGAGATCCAGCGCTTCTTCCACCTGCCCCAGCTTGAAAAGCGCCAATCCGAGATTGTGTCGAGCCTCTCGCCAATCGGGATGAATTTGCAGAGCCCTTCGGAAGCAGGCAATGGCGGCGGCGTATTCCTTGCGGGAGTTTTCCAGGCAGCCGGACGAGTACCATGCGCGCGATAGCATCGGATTGAGTTGCAGCGATCGCTGATACGCGGCGCTGGCATCGGGAAGCTGTTCCAGTGTCTGTAATGCGTCGCCCAAGTTGCAGTGCAGGTCTGCATCATCGGGCGTCAGGACCAGAGCCCTTTTCAAAACGGGGACGGCATCTTGGGCCCGGCGCCGATTAGCTTCGTGCTCGGTCAAGGCTTGAGTATAATCCGCTTGATCCAGTAGCGGCTATAAATACATGGAACTGATCGGCCGCCGCGGGTCACCCGACTTTGAGATCGTTACCGGATCGATATCGTGGCGGTTGCTATACCGTTGCCCGAAACCGTACTAGTCGAATCTACAGAAATAAACACCGGCACGGCCGCACCGCTAGTAGCTTCCATAGATAAGCGAGCATTCACCTGAAAGACGCCATAAACCTGGCCCGGCGCACCGCCTGCGAACAGAATGTCGGCTAAATAGCCACCTACGGAAGCCACCACATGTCCGGCGGGTGTAGGCGTCACATCTTTGTTGATCGTGCCGTCTCCTACTTCCTGCATCACCGTGCCGAGGCCCGTACAGAAGATCGAAATTACTGAGCCCTTGGAAGCGGGATTGGCTGGCGAATTCAGTGTTCCATCCTCGTTTAGGACCGCCGCAGGTCCGGTCCCTGATCCATCTTGCGAGAAGATCGCCGGCGACGCGGCTACAACGTTGATAGGGAAGACAGGAGTGGTGGCGCTACCGGTCACAACCTGCACGATCGATTGTATTGCGCCTTGGGAGAGATAATACGGCACAATCGCTAGAATGCGCTGAGATTGAACCGAAATGAGCGGGGCTGCTATCCCATTGAATATAACCTGCACTCCTGACAAAGATGCGCTGAGCGTTCCGAAAGACGTCAGCTGTGGTCCGGCGGCTTGTTCTGGGCCGAGTCCCTTGCCTATAATCTCGACGACCTCGCCGGACGATATGCTCCCGCCCAACATGCTGGCGCCATTCACGATGCAAGAGATTCTGGCGGGCGGAGCAAACGTCGAAGGATCGATCATCCCAAGAAGTATGCCACCCAGATCGAGGCTGCCCAGTTGCAGCAGAGGTACGGGGGCTGGCGGGAAGTCAACAGGGAAGAAGTATCCCGCAAAGGTGCTGCCAATGAAATCGATGTGTCCAGAACTGTCTACCGCGATCGATGCCGCTGCCGTGCCACCCGATCCGCCGAGAAGGGTAGAGTAGGCCAGTGGGCCTCCGGGCCTGAATTTTGTAATGAAGGCGCTGCCCTCGAAGCCGGGAGACCGAGAGCACGGCTGAAAGGCATCGGCCGTCGCCGGAAAATCGGCAGAGCTTGTTCCACCGGCGACATACAGGTAGCCTTCCTGATCGATAGTAATCGCATCGGCATAATCTGCGGCGGCCCCGCCAAGATAGGTCGCGTATTCGAGTTTCGTGACGGAGGCATCGAAGCGCGCGATAAACACATCGCTGCACGGGATGGAATTGCCGTGCCCATCTCCGGCGCAAACCCCGGATCCTATGGTGGACTTGAGAGCATCGGGGCTTACAGGCAAATCACTGGAGTCGGTGTTGCCGGCCAGGTAGACCCGCCCGGATGAATCCAGGGCGATTCCGCTCACTTGTTCCCCTGCGCTGCCACCGTAGTACGTCGATGATAGGAGAGCTGAACCGGAAACGTTGATGCGTGTCACGAACGCGTCTCCGCCTCCGATAAACGAGCCCAGCGTGTCTCGTAATGATGTTTGATACGCGCCTGGCATGATCGGGAAATCCGGCGAAATGGTGTTGCCTGACAAGTAAGCGACGCCGGTTGAATCCGTTGCGATCGCACCGCCGCTATCTCTTACCGTTCCCACCCAGGTAGGTGGAGTATACTACCGCGCTCCCGCCCGCGTTGAGCTTCGTAACGAAAACGTTGGTTCCTGTAAGGGTGGCTGTGTGGTTGGTTTGCTGGAATGCAGCAGCCGACACCGGGAAATCTTTGGACGTGGTTGCTCCCGTGATATACGCGTTTCCGGCGTTATCTATTGCGATAGCATTCGCCCAGTCGGACCCCGTGCCGCCCAGATAAGTCGAATAGATGAGTGCCGTGCCAGAGGAATTAAGCTTGACGACAAATGCGTCGCCAATGAATTCATAGCTACTTCCAACGATCTTCGCTCCCAGATACTGCGTCTGCAACGCGCCGGCGGTGACAGGGAAATCCGCTGAGCTGGTCCAACCCGTAAGATAAACGTTGCCGGACTGATCGACCGCCATACCTCCGAGATCGTCGTCCCCGCTACCACCCAGGTAGGTGGCCCAAAGGAGACGCGCTCCCGACGGATTCCACTTGGCAACGAAAACGTCAAAACATGGTGCGCCAAACGAAAGACCTCGCACGCATGTGCCGCCATGGTAAGAGGTTTGGAGCGCACCAGGAGTGGCGGGGAATGTACCAGACGTGACGATGCCGCTGATGTAGATATTGCCGCTGCTGTCTCGTGCGATCCGCTGCCCTCGCCCACCGCTCAAGACATCAACGTAACTCAGCATCGGATCGCCGAAGTCGCCAAAAACAGATGATGCCGCCGCGAGCAATAGACACACTGAATATTTCAAGGTGAGTCTCCTCCGGACGCGGCACCAACAAGTATAGGTCAACCTATGGATGTTGGGGTTGCAGGTTGTCGCGCCAGCCACTGCTCGTACATCGCCAATGTAGCCAGCGCCACCGTCCGAGCTGGTGACTATTCATTCGCAATTGTTATGCCCTCGCCCTCAACAACATCGGCGGCCACCACCGCCGTTACCCTCCCCCGGCCATGTGATGGACCGCACCCTTGTCCGCAACCGCTCCAGCCCCACGCTCGATCGCGGCAAGATCCAGGTAGGGAGGCCCTACGTCTTCCGTTTCTGCTGGCCCCCCTAAGCGAGCTAATCGAATCGCAACGCGTCAGTTGGGTTCACCGTTGAGGCGCGGTAGGCCGGGATGAATGCCGCGCCAAGGGTCGCTGAGGCCAGCAGCAGTGTCGCGGCGGCAATCGCGATGGGATCAGTTGGTTTCACGCCGAAAAGCTGCGACTCCACCAGACGTCCTAGCGCCCCAACGCAAGGCAATGCGATAGCCGTCCCGGCAGCGATCATCGCGATGGCGTCCTGGAGTACAAGCCAAATCGCAGAGCCCCCGGTAGCGCCCAGCGCCATCCGTATTCCAATCTCGCGCGTGCGCTGAGTCGCCACAAACGACATCACTCCGTAAAGTCCGATAAGCGATAGCAGCATCGCTAGCGTGCCGAAGGCCCCCGAGAGGATCGCCAGCATGCGCTCGGTATTCAATGACCGGTTGACCTGTTCATCCAGCGTGCGGAAGTTCGCGATCGGCAAGGCCGGATCGGCGTTATGGATGATCGTTCGAATCGATTGAAAGGCTTGTTCGGGCGTGCCTCGGACCTTCACGTAGAAGGTGCCGCCAGCACCGTCGCCTTCGGAGGCGAAGTACGCTTGTTCCGACTCCTCGCGAAGACCGCGATAGCTGAAGTCCGCTACGACGCCGATGATTTCGGTGTTTGGCTTCGCATCCGGCCCAGAACCCTCACAGATGCGCACGCCGAGAGGGTCGCGCCCGCCCAGGTATCGATTTACAAAGGCCTCGTTGACAATTGCCGAGCGCCCGTCGCGTTCGCCCTCCGGCCGGGAGTCGCGTTCGTCGAAGTCTCTCCCAGCGACGATCCTGATCCCCAGAGTTGCGAAGAACCCGGGACTGACAGCATTTAGATTGACATCCCGATCGGTGGTGACTCGTTGATCGGTTTGAATCGTCATGGCGTCGTTCCAGCTTCCGCCGGTCAATAATTGGATACGCGCCAGGGCAGACGTCTGGGTGCTCGCAGAAGAGCGGATCGCATCGTGAACACGACGAATAAGTTGTCTTGTTTCCGAAGGGGAATAGCCGTTTCGACGAGGATCGAGGCCGAACGAGACCAGGCTAGACGTGGCAAATCCCGGCCCTTTCGCCATCAGTCCCGTAAGGGTTCGCACGAACAACCCCGCTCCGATAACCAGGATCAACGTGAATGCAATCTGAAGCGTAACGATGACCCTTCTTAGCCGGACTCCGCCAAATGCAGCGCCGCCTCGCTCCCGGAGAGAAGAGATCAGCGACCTACGGCCGGCGTGCAGGGCAGGTGCAACACCGCTCAGGACACCCGCAGCCACACTCACCAGGAATGCGAAAAGCAACAGACGTGAGTCGACGGCCGATTGCAGGGCGTTGGCTGCCACATCGCGAGGCAGGAAGGCGATGAGGGTCCGCATGGCGGGTAGGGCGAGCGCCACACCGAGCGTTCCCCCAGCAAGCGCAAGAAGAAGGCTATCGGCGAGAAGTTGTCGGCCGATCCGCCCCCGCGAAGCGCCCAGGGCCAGCCGAGTGCTGATCTCACGGTCGCGAGCCGATCCACGCGCGAGAAAGAGACCGGCGACATTTAAGCAGGCCAGGCCCAACAAAACCGCGGTTAGCGCGAGCAGGACCCATAGTGGTTGCGAGAGCCTCCGCCGCAGGCTGGAATGGCCCTGTGGCGCCGGAGTGAGTTCGAGTCTCGACGCCAGAAACCGCTGTCGGCGCTCCGCCGTTATTCTGGGGAACCCTGCGCGGCGTGTGTCCTCGTCCAACATCGCCTTGAACCACGGTTGCAGCCCAACCTGAGCCTGCGCCAAAGTGACGTCCGGCCTAAGGCGCCCCAACACTTGCATCCAACGCGTGCGACGGTCCAATAGGTCGTGAAAGCCGGGAATGGCTTCAGCCGACATGGCGGCGGGAATCCAGAGTGATGGAACCTGGCCGACATCGATGCCCCGGAAGCCAGAGGCGGCCACGCCAATGACCGTCATCGAGTGCTGGTTTACCAGAACCTTGCGGCCCACTACATCCGGCGCGCCGGCGAGTTGCGTCTTCCAGAAGTCATAAGCGAGCACAACTACCGGACTCGCGCCGGGCGTCCGGTCGTCGTCGTTCCCCAAAACCCGTCCGAGTGCAGGGCCGACGGCGAGCACCGAAAAGTAAGTTCCCGAGACGATTTCCGCAGCCGTGGGTTTGGGCTCTCCGCCCGTCGAGAGGTTCACGGTCGTAGCGGCACGGCAGATTACACCTTCGAAAAACCGGTCCTGTAACTGAAGGTCGAGGCAGATCGGGTACGACAACAGATTGTAACTGCCGAATCCGTTGGCTGCCTGGTCTCCCTTCCAATCGATGAGCACAAGGCGTTCGGGTTGGCGGACCGGAAGCGCGTGGAGGAGCACCTGATCGACGAGAGAGTAGATCGCAGTGGTCGCTCCAATGCCAAGTGCGAGCGAGAGCACGGCGGAGGCGGTGAACGACGGACTGCGCAGAAAAGACCGCCCAGAGAACCGGAGATCATACACGAAATCCCGGAGCCATCGGGTCAGCCAAACGTCACGCACTTCCTCCCTCACCTGGGTGAGGTTGCCGAGCTCCAACATGGCCTGCTTTCTGGCTTCCGACTCCGGCAGGCCGGACAGCATAAGATCGCTGATCCGGCGTTCGACGTGATACCGCAATTCGCGGTCCAGGCCGCTCTCCAAATATCCACGCCGGAACCAGTTCAGCAACCACTTCATGATCTGTTGCCCTCGTCGAAGATCAACCGGACCGCTCCCGAAAGCCGCGCCCAACTGTCCTTCTCGACGGCGAGCTGTTTTCGTCCGGAACGCGTCAGGGAGTAGAACTTGGCCTCGCGCCCTGTTTCCGATTCCTTCCACTCGGCCGCCAGCCACCCCTTTTGTTCCAATCTGTGGAGGGCAGGATAGAGAGAGCCCTGATTCACTTGAACGACGGATTGGGAAATCTGCTCCAGCCGCAGCGCAACGCCGTAGCCGTGCGCCGGTTCGAGGGAAAGGATCTGGAGAATCAGCATATCGAGCGTGCCTTGCGGGATGGGAAAACGGGGAGACGGCATCAATACCTCAAGCTTCTACTCATTCAGCATATAGCACGATAGGTCGAAGGTCAAGGCGTCAGACGCCGCAGTTACTGAGCTTCGTGTTCGCCGAGGAACCGTGAGCAGCTTGGACCACGGGTAGCACACGTCCGAGATGACTTCGTTCCAGACCCCGATACATCCCGCCACGTCAACTGGGCGGGGAACGCCCAATTCGGAAACTACCTACCCTTATTCCGACGCGATCACTTCCCGTTGACCATTCACCCACAACAATTCACCTCTCGCCCTCAACAACTTCCGCATCGCGACCCCTCCAGTCCTTGGCTCCGCATGTTAGAAATAGGCAGCAGGCATTCTTGCGCCTGCTCGGCTCTTTGACAACGGAATAACTATACGACACGCGACCCGCACACCCGGAATCAGCGTCACCCTCCGCCGGCCCTGTGATAGGCCGTACATGGGCCAGAAGCGCTAATGGGGTGGCGCGCGGCAATTTACATTGCTGCCTCTTTAAGGTTTCTCAATCTTTCTTTTACAATCTGTTTCAGTTGTTGAACAAGTTCGCATCGTCTTATAGCCAGGAGACAGAAAGAGCCTCCGGGAGGTAGTTCGATGATGAAAACTTTGGCAGTTTCTGCTTTGTTACTTTCTTCCACCATCGCATTCGCGCAGCCAGCGGCCGCGCGGGATCGCGATGACCATCGGGACAATCGGGACAATCGGGAGCGTGATCGTTACGCCAGGAACTATGACCGTCGTGACGATCATGATCGTGGCGAGTGGCGCGCGCCCGTCCCAGTCAGGTATGGCGATCGCTACGGCTTCGGTGACCGGCGCTACGGGTATTACGATCGCTTCGGTAATTGGTGCTGGTATTAATTGAAGAATTTCCCAAACCGAACAGCACTATGACTATGCGTGAGCATTATTCGTCATCCCTGGCCGAGCGGGGCGGGATTAGTGGCGGCAGCTGTCTTCTGCTTCGCGTATTCCGCGAAGGAGGCAACCGTCCATCAGCTGCCGCACCCGCTCACCAGGGAACTCGGCGATCTGAACGCGCAAACAGACCGGCATAGACTCTACCTTGGAAATGATCCGGCGCGCTGGCTCGCGGCTGCTCCCGCAGCGTCGACTTCTTCGCTTACCCTCTCTACGTTTCTCGGTGGTAGCAATTTCGATCAGGTCTATGCGCTCGCTGTCGACGCAGCCGGCGATATTTACGTAACCGGCCAAACTGCGTCGCTGAACTTCCCAACCCGCACCGGGGGCCTGGATGGAAACCGGGACGTGTTCGTTGCGAAACTGAACCCGGCCGGCACCCACCTCACTTATCTCACTATCTTAGGCGGCCAGCAGACGGACACGCCACGAGGCATCGCGGTGGATGCTTCCGGAAATGTCTATGTGACCGGCTTCACTCTTTCCGCCGATTTCCCGACCACGACAGGGGCTTACCAAACCACTTCTCGCGGCCCCGAAGGCGGATTCGTTCTCAAGCTCAACTCCTCCGGGGTCCTGGTCTATTCCACCTATCTGGGCGGCTCGGGAAGAGACTTCGCCACCGGCATCGCCGTCGATGGTTCAGGAAACGCTTATGTTATCGGGTACACTTCCTCCACGAACTTTCCGGTCACCGGCGGCGTTTTTCAGGTTTCCTACGGCGGTGGCTTTAACGATGTCTTCGTAACCAAACTAAATTCGTCCGGCAACGGTCTCGTGTACTCTACATTTTTTGGCGGCTTAGGCGATGACACCGCTACCTCGATCGCTGTCGACGCGGCGGGGAACGCTTATATCTGCGGCGAAACCAATTCAGTGAACCTCCCAGTGTCCAACGCGTTTCAGATAGCCAATGCGGGCGGCCAAGATGCCTTCGCCGCCAAGCTGAACCCCACCGCTACCGCCTTGGTCTTCTCCACCTATCTGGGCGGATCGCTCGGCGACTACGCTAATAGCATTGCCATTGACTCATCGCAGAATGTGTATGTCGCCGGGGCTACGTCGTCCTTCGATTTTCCAGTTTCCGCTACCGCTTTCCAGAGCGCCATGGGCGGCGGTCCTTATAATGCTTTTGTTGCCAAACTCACTTCGGCCGGGACGTCTCTGGCCTTTTCCACTTTCTTGGGTGGCACCGGTTCCGATGAAGCCAATGCACTAGCTGTGGATTCGGCCGGCAACGTCTGGCTGGCCGGCTCGACCTCGTCGACGAACTTCCCTCGCGTGAACGCCCTTCAGACGCTACTTGCTGGAGGCAAAGATGTTTTTGTAGCCACGCTGAACGCGAGCGGGAATCAGCTCTTGTACTCCAGCTATATTGGCGGGGGTTTGGATGATTCCGCCCTGTCCATCGGTATCGATAATAAAGGCTCGGAAATGGTGGGAGGAATAACCCAGTCGTCCAATTTTCCCTCGACAGCCGGAGTACTTCAGCCGCTGTTTGGCGGAAGCTACGACGGATTCATTTTCAAACTCCAGACTGGAATTTGCCCGTACAGTTTAAATACATATGCCCTGAATGCCGCTGGCACTGGCGCCGCCGGTACCATCACTACCACGGCTTCGGTTGGCTGTGCCGCGCCAACCGCAAGCTCCAACGTGTCGTGGGCCTTGATCTCGGTAGTGGGGAACTCGGTGAATTGGACGATCGCGGCTAATACGAGCTCGATGGGCCGCAGTGGCATCCTGACTATCGGCGGCCAGACCGTGACGGTTACGGAGGCCGGGCTGCCCTGTTCCTATGCCGTCAACCCGGCGAGCCTGCCGGTAGGGTCGGCTGGAGGAGCGGGAAATATTGTTGTGACGCCGAGCCCGCAGGACTGTCCCGGGGCAGGGGCCAGTTCCGGCGTGAGCTGGGCTTCGGTCTCGATTTCCGGCAACAATGCATCCTGGTCCGTGAACGCCAATCCAAGCTCGCTTGGCCGCGCCGGAAGCCTCACCATCGGAGGCAAAACCGTTGGCGTTTCACAGTCGGGCGCCGGTTGCTCCTACGGATTGAGCACCAACATTATCAGCGCGGGTCCGGCTGGCTCCTCGGGAAGCATCACGATTACGCCCCTTCCAGTAGATTGTCCGCCGGTGTCGACCGCGTCGAACGTCAGTTGGGCGTCGATATCCATCGCGGGCAGCACCGCTCCTTGGACCGTGAGCGCCAACTCTGGCACGCAAAACCGCACGGGTGCCTTCACTGTGGCCGGGCAAAATGTCGCGATTGCGCAGACGGCCAGCGCTATTCCGGGAACATTAACTTTGAACCGCACCGTGCTGAACTACGGGACATCCGGCGCGTTGATAACGAGCGCGCAAACGGTAGCAGTAGGTTTTGCGGGCGGGAGTGGGGTCGCCTGGAACGCATCCTCGAGCCAGCCGAATATTACTGTGTCGGGCAGTGGAACTGGAGCTGGGACCTTTTCTGTCACAGCGGGCGCGGGGGCCAGCGGCACGGTTACGGTAACGGCACCCGGAGCCGCGCAATCTCCGTTGCAAGTGCAGGTCAACGTGAAGGCGGTCACGGCTGGAATTCCCTCAGGAAGTTTCGACACCCCCATCAGTGGGACCACCGGAATCGCCGGCGCAATCGCGGTCACTGGCTGGGCCCTGGACAACGTCGAAGTCGTCAAACTCGATATCTGGCGTGAACCACCGGCCGGCCAGCCCGGCGGATTGGCTTACATCGGCGACGCGATCTTTTTGGCTGATGCGCGCACCGATGTCGAAACCCTTTTTCCAACTTTGCCCCTTCAATATCGTGCCGGCTGGGGCTACCTGATGTTAACCAACTTCTTGCCCAGCGGAACAGGATCCACATCGGCAGGCAATGGGACCTTCAAGCTGCATGCCATTGCTCACAACGCCGCCGGCAATTCGCTAGATCTGGGCACCCGTACGATTACCGTCGACAACGCGCACGCCTCGAAGCCCTTCGGCACCCTTGATACACCCGCGCAGGGCGCCACCATTTCCGGCAACGCTTACGTCAACTTCGGCTGGGCGCTGACGCAAAACCCCTACGCGATTCCTGCAGATGGTTCCACCATCTTCGTCTACATAGATAGCCAGCCAGTGGGCCATCCAACCTATAACCAATACCGCTCCGATATAGCAACTTTGTTTCCGGGTTTGGCCAACAGTAACGGGGCCATCGGCTACTACTACATCGATAGCACCCGGCTCGCCAACGGTGAGCACAACATTTCATGGGTCGTCTCCGACAACCAGGGCCGCACCGACGGCATCGGGAGCCGCTTTTTCTCCGTGCAGAACAATGGAGCTATCGCTGTGTCCAATGAAGAGCCAGTGGTGGCAGTCTCGGGCGACTCGGGCGACGTCTCCGACGTCGAGATCGAAGAACTGGACTCCATCGAGTTGAAGCTCGGCGCCGCACGGGGCTACTTGCTCGTGAACGGCGAGCGGCGGCCGTTGCCGGTTGGATCGAGCCTCCAGGGCGGCGTCTTCTACTGGCAAGCCGGGCCCGGATTTCTAGGCGACTATCAACTGGTCTTCGAGCGTCCCGGTTCGGCCGATGTCATGCGACGGGTGGCGATCCGCCCGAAGCGCTTTCCGTAGGTATGCGCAAAGAAGTATCCTCCCGATCCAGCCGAAGATAACGGCTGTAGTAAGGATCGGGCTTCTCAAGGATCGCATGCCATCTCTTCCGGAAAAGTTCCTGTTCTTCGCTGGAAGGTTGGGCCCGCTCTTGCTCTTCATGGATCAAGCCGGCGCGCTGCTCCAGGATGATCTCGAAGCCCGCCTGGCGCACCCGCAGGCAGAAATCCACGTCCGCCAAGTCCGAGCGGAAGGCATCGTCGAATCCGCCGACAGATTCAAAAACCTGTTTGCGGGTCACCAGGCAGGCACTCGACACGGCGGTAACGTTGCGCGTGTAATCCAGCCAGCGCCAATAGTCGCTCTGAAAAAGCCCGCGGCCCGGATAGCCCGCGCCGCCTGGCATGCCGGTTACGATGCCCGAATGTTGAATCGCGCCGTTGGGATAAACCAGTTTCGCTCCCACTACGCCGACTTCGGGCCGTTGTGCCACCACCAGCAGGTTCGCCAGCCAGTCAGGCTTTTGCGGCCGAACGTCCGCGTGAAGAAAAACCAAGTAAGAACCCGTTGCTTTACTTACGTCGCGTACGATCTCGAAATCCTCATAGCCGGTGTTCTGTTCGAGAGCTCTCCCCGATCCGCTCCGCATGATGATGCTGACCCGTTCGCCGCGCGCAAGACTTCGGACGATGTGATAGCGGGTAGGAATTTCCGCTTCCATTACCTTCGCATCCCATCCGCGGCGGCGAAGCATGTCTTCGACGGCTCGCCGGCCCGAATCATTGGCCCAAGGCTTCGCATCCGGACGTTGCGCGATCGACTCCTGATGCTGTCGCCAGTGATACAAGATGTGCGGGATGTGCGCCACGCCGGAAGGCTGGTCGGTCAGGCGCAACGCCAGATCGTAATCCTGCGCGCCGTCGAACTCGCTGCGGAATCCGCCCACGTTGTCCATGAGAGGGCGGGAAGCGATCACCAGATGGCCCACGTACATGCAATTGGACAGCAGCTCGGGCGACCAATCCGGCTTGAGGTTCGGCCGCACCGGCAGGCCATTTTCATCCACGTAGTCTTCGTCCGAGTACAAGACCTCGTATCGCTGCTGCTGCAGCGCCTCCACCACTCGATACAGAGCGTCGGCCGAAAGAAAATCGTCGTGATCCAGTACACAGATGTATTCTCCGGCCGCCATTTCGAGCGCGCTATTCAACGCTCCCGAGATACCGGCTCGCGCTTGGAGCGCTGCAAACGAAATACGCGGGTCGTCCGGCGCCTGCACTGGTTGGCCGGAGGCGTCGTCGACGATGCACAACTGCCAGTCCGGATAAATTTGTGCCAAAACCGATTCAACCGCCTGCCGAAACCACTCGGGCCTCGGATTTCGGACGGCCATCAGAACGCTGATGCGCGGCCGATACGTCCAGGCGGCCATTTGGCCGGAAAACCACTCTGGTGCTGGAGCGGTTCGAGCCAGGGCGGCGATAAACTGCCGATACTCGCGTAACTGCGGCGATCCGGCCAGCTTCAGGTAAAGAGGATGCAGCGGGGAGTGGAGGAGCTTTTGGCCCAGCTTTCTCTTGTGGATTGCTGCGGCCTCCCTCAGAGACTCAAACATGGTCCACTCTCAACCGGTGAAGAAGACGCGCCAGGTGGTGACCACCAGCGCATGCGTCACCATGCTCGCGCGCACGCTGCGCGCCTGGAGAAATGCGAGTCCGTAAAAAACGCCCGCGATACCGCCGATGATCGCGAATCGCCAGTTGGGAAAGGGCCGAAATGCCAGATGCGCGAGTCCGAAAAGCACGGATGCGAATATCAAGCCGATGGCGTCGCTCCGCATGCCGCGCGCCAGCAGCTGTTGCAGAAATGCCCGAAAAAAGAACTCCTCAGCCAACGCCACGACCCACAAAAAGGCGAGGAACGTTCCGATTACGAGCAGCGCGAATTTCCACCATTCCAGCGTAGGCGGTCTGAAACGCGCGAAGTGCAGGAGATAGGCGATCACCGCGCCCACCGGAAGGAAAAACAGGTACTGCCGAACGCCGATACCCCACTCTCTCGAGGTCGGAACAAAACCGAAGCGCGTATCCTCGAGCGATCGAAGCGATAGCACGGCCATGAGACCGACCCGGATCCACATCAACCGGCCCAGAATATCCAGCGCCACGTGCGGTGCCGGATGCAGGTATATCTGATCGAATAGCTTACTCAAGTACACCGCGGCCATGAAGGCCAGGAACAAAAGGTCGGCTGGAATGCTGGGACGAATCCAGGCATACCAGAAGGACGCCACCATCGCCACAGCCAATAGAGCCAGCAGCGACGAGACGTGAAACGTGCCGGTTCCGAAGCTTTCGATGAGATACGGGATAATGGCGCTGGCCGAAAGGAATGTGGCGCGCACCGGCTTGGAACCGAGCTGCTCAAAAGCCCGCCGGACACGTGGGAATCCGGGGGCGAGATAAAACCCAAACTCCACCAAAAATGCTGGGAGCACCGCCAGCGCTATCCACGAAGGTATATTCTGTTGTTGGGAGTAAATGTAAGTCGCGATGCAGGCCGCCGTCCAAACTACGACCAGCGTCGTCAGGAACTGGCGCATCTGCTTCATCTTAACATCGGCCGTTTTAACAGCGGTCGTTTATTTGCCGGTCTTGCGCGCCGATGATCCGCCGGCTGATCTGATTCGCCGTGTAGCTATGCGCGAAACCGAAACGGCGCAAGCTCAGAGCAACTACACTTATCGCCAGAGCGTGACCATCGACGAATTCGACGGCCATGGCGCGAAGTCCGGCGGCTACCACGAAATTCGCGACATCATCTTCTCGCCGCGACAGGAGCGGACCGAACAAATGATCGGGAAGCCCGCGGATACTTTGAGCCGGCTTAAACTGACCGACGAAGATTTCCACGACATCCGGGAAGTGCAGCCGTTCCTGCTAACCAACGAACAGGTTTTCCTCTACGAGACTCATTTCCGCGGCGAAGAGGCGATGGATGGAGTCGATTGTTATGTGATCCAGATTCGCCCTCGTCAGATCCTCCAAGGCCAGCGGCTCTTTGACGGCATGCTGTGGGTTGCGAAGCTGGATTACTCTATCATCCGCAGCGAAGGCGAAGCCGTGCCGCAGGTCCGGACATTGAAGAACGAGAATCTGTTCCCACACTTCACGACACTGCGGCAGAAGGTCGAGGGCGATTTTTGGTTTCCGGTCACCACTTATGGCGACGATACGCTCTACTTCCGCAGCGGCCCGCAGCGCATACGGCTGGTGATTCGCTACAGTGACTACAAGAAATTTGGCGCAGACTCGAAGATCACCTTCAGGAATTAGTGCTTTCGCGGAACTTGCGGACGCCGCATTCGTATAGTAATGTCGGAAGGATCGACGGGAGGGGAAAGGTGATATGGCGCAACACGTGAAAGTCCTCGGGGTCCTGCACATCATCTACGGCTCGTTACTCGTAATGGTCGGGTTGGTCGTTTTCTTGATTCTGGGCGGGATCGCCGGCCTTGTCGGCGCTACTGATCATTCCCCTGACAGCGCGGTCGCCATTCCAATCCTGGGCGGTATTGGCGGCCTGGTGTTCGTCATATTGCTGGCCATTTCGCTGCCAGGAATCGTGGCCGGCATCGGTTTGGTGCAGTTTAGACCATGGGCTCGGATCCTGACTCTCATTCTGTCGGCGCTGGAGCTATTCAGTATTCCCATTGGCACCGCATTAGGGATCTACGGTTTTTGGGTTCTCCTCAAGCCCGAAACCGAGCAGCTATTCAACCAGCCGCCTCCTCTATCGATGACCCCGCGGGTCTGAACGCGCGCGGATCACCTGCGCTTCTTCAAGCCCGACGGATCCATGCCATCGCCCGAGCGCCGCATCCAGTCTTTGAGCAACGCTTTCAGCTCGTCGCGTTTCAATTCTTGGGAGACCTCCCTGGCTAGATTCTCCATCTCGAAAGGGTCCTGACCGAGATTATAGAGATGCGTGACGTTCAGGCCGCGATCAACCACCAGCTTGTCCAGGCCCCGCACCACCATACGCCACTCTTCTGGTTCGCCCAGCTTTCCTGAAGCATAAACCGATTCCCCATGGCTGCCTTCTTTCCCCGTAAGCCAAGGCGAGAGATCTTGTCCTTGCGCAATGTCTGGGATGTCGACGCTGCACAGACCGAGCAGCGTCGGCATCAGGTCGACATTCGATAGCAAAGCGTCGTTCTTTCCCGCCGTTGGCGGGTGCGCCGGGATAACGGACAATCAGCGGCACTCGCACCGCTTCCTCGAAAGGCTGATTGTCATCTTCGAGTCCTTGCGATCCCAGCATGCTGCCCGAGTCGGAGGTGAACACTATGATCGTGTCGTCAGCCAAATGCTGGTCGTCCAGTGCCCCCAACAGCCGTCCAAGGTTATCGTCCAGCGCCGAGCAAAGAGCGTAGTAGCGGGCATAGCTCGCCTGAGTGCTGGCCTCCTGTTCAGTTGGCACATTGGCGCGCAGCCGAAGGCTCTGTGGATCGTACAACGTCGCGACTCTTGGTGGCAACGGCCCCAGCGGCGGATGCGGTGGACCCCAGGCGAGAAACAGATAAAACGGTTTCGAGCGGCTCTGTCTTATGAAATCGATGGCCAGATCAGTTTGATAGTCCGGCTCAAAGCCTGTTCGATGAATCGGCTCCGCGGCGTTGAGAAAATAAATCGAATCGAAGTAGCGATGGCCGCGATTGAAGGCGGCCCAGTAGTCGAATCCGTGCCGCCGCAGACCAGGAGGAACAAAACCCGGATCGTCGGCGCCATCCAATCGCCACTCGCCGATGTAGCCGGTTCGGTATCCGGCGCGCTTCAATAGCTCCGCGATCGTCGGCTGATCGGTCGGCAGGCGGACACCATCGCGCGGGACGCCGCAGGAATGCGGAAAACGTCCGGTAATCAGAGCGGCGCGCGAGGGAGCCGCGGCCGGATAGCAAGTGTATAGCCGCTCGAAGGTCACGCCCTGCTTGCCTAAGGCTGCGAGGTTGGGTACGCGCAAATCGTCGACCAGCGGCGCGCGCCATCCACCGGCCAGGACAAAAACAATGTTTGGCTTCCGGGCGGGCGCCGCCGAACCGGCCATCCGCGCAGCAGCAAGGGCGCCCGCCGATTTCAGGAATTCCCGGCGGCTTGGCAAATGGATCCTCTTCAGTCGATTTGAGCACGCCGGAAACAATCGCGCTCGTGATCGTTCACCATTCCAACCGCTTGCATGTAGGCATAGCAGATGGTGGAGCCAACAAATTTGAAACCGCGCAGTAGCAGGTCTTTGCTCATCGCGTCCGATTCATCGGTCCGCGCGGGCGCGTGTCCACGCTTGCCCCAGTCGTTCCGCCTCGGCTTGCCGCCGATAAAACGCCAGATGTACGAATCGAAGTCGCCGAATTCTTCCTTGACCTTTAGAAATGCCTTTGCGTTCCCGACGGTCGACGCGATTTTCAGCCGGTTGCGGACCAGGCCGGGGTCTTTGAGAAGCTGGACGATCTTTCGCGGCGTGTAGCGCGCGATCTTCGCGGCGTCGAAGCCGTCAAAAGCCTGACGGTAGTTTTCGCGCTTCTGCAGGATCGTGTTCCAACTCAGTCCGGCTTGCGCACCCTCTAGAATCAGAAGTTCGAAGAGTTTTCTATCATCGTGTAGCGGAACGCCCCATTCGCGGTCGTGATAAGCAATGGAAAGCTCGTTGGCAGCCCAATGACAACGAATCAGCGCGGTTCGGTTCATTCCTATTAGAGTAGTCTAGAGTGCCGAAGCTGCGCGTCCGCAACCAATCCAAGAATACCGTTCTCGGAGACCGCGTCGGCATTGCCGACAACAGCGCAACCCGGCGGACCGGACTTTTGAAGCACAGCCGCCTTGAGCAGGGCGAGGGACTTTGGATCGCGCCTTCGGAGGCGGTCCATACCTTCGGAATGAAGTTTCCCATCGATGTTCTGTTCCTGGATAAGAAGCGGAAGGTTCTAAAAATACGAAGTGACATGGTGCGCTCGCGAATGGCGATTTGCCTGCGTGCTCACTCTGTCCTGGAGCTTCCCAGCGGCACGGCCGCAGCCATGAACACCGTGGTGGGCGACCAGTTGGAATTCGAGAAATATGAGTAGAATCTCATTCATGTGGATGATTCCCGGTGATGCCTCAGCGCGCGGACTGGGCGCTGGCATAGTCTTCGGCGGAAATCCATCCCATGACGCCGAAGCCACCAACGAAATAAACGGCCGAGACCTGCAGCCGGTAGTACGCAAAATCGGTGTAGTCCTGCCAGGACTTTGCATTCTCATACCGTGACAGATAAAGTTCTTTCACTTCCGCCGCGGGCACTTCCTTGGCTTCGCCCAACAGCGTCAAACGGGCCGCGCCCAAAGGATCTCCAGAGGCATCTGGCTGCGTGATCAGTAAGCTGGCGCGCGGATCCTGACGCAGGTTGTGCGTGTGCATCGCCATGCTGCTGATGAAAAATATCGGGCGCCCGAGATGGTCGGCAGCGTAAGGCATCACGGAGCCGAAAGGAAATCCGGGATATTTTTGTGAATGGGTCGATAGGCTGCCGATGAGGCCGACGGAAGCGAGCCTGCGGGCGCGTTCGGCCAGCGTTGGTTCAGGAACGTCAGGAGTGACTGGAGAAGAGCCGGCGTGGTCAGGCACGATGTATGGAGCGGGGTACGGGAATCGAACCCGTGTAAATCAGCTTGGAAGGCTGACGCCCGACCGCTAGGCCAACCCCGCCCTAGTGGGCTTTCGTAACTATCTTAATATACGACGAAGGCTTAATATACGACGAAGGCTCACGACACGACGAAGCATGCGCGCCGGCCAGGTAATCGCTCGTCCGATCCGAAACGACGGCGACCGCAACATTCCTGTAATCAAGCCCGAGAAATCGAGCTCGCGCTCATACAGAAACTTGATCTGCGTATCGCGCCGCGCCAGCAACCCACGAATCTCTTCCACGTCGTCTTCCGTCAGCGTGTAACCCGGCTGAACGTGATCGGCAAGCTGCCGTTGGACATAGACGGTTCCGTGCGAGACGGCTTGCTCCGCCTCCGGCCGCTGCTCGGTATAAAGATAGATCGCGATCGACCGGCGTGAGATATGCTGCTTCTCGGCCGGCAGCCGGATGCGGTGGAAGCCGTGCCAGGAATGCTCGTTCGTTTCAAAGATGACTGCTCGGTTCGACAGCGGAATTATGGCTTTGGCCGCCCTCGCGCCTTCTGGTGTCCACGGATCGGAAAGAAACTCGAGGCAGCCACCCCAATCCGGCTGCCATTCCGGATTAAGAAAAACGATCAGGTTCAGCCGCCGATGCCATTGCCGGCTGGGATGGAAGTTAAAGTCGACATGGGGATCCAGGTCCTGCCCGTCCAGGTTCTCGTGCGTTCCCCCGCCTACGTATTCCGGATCGTACAGCAACTGGGGAATACCCGTGATCCCGCTTATCAGCTCGAGAAACTCGCGCCCTCGAATCATCTCGTCGAACCGGGCATAAGCCGGACCGATGCGCGCTGGTTCAGAAATCACCGCTTTGCGGCCCTTTTCGCCGCGTTCATTTAGGGACCGAGCCGAGTCAAAGGCCGGAAATTCCTGCATCAGTTGATTGCAGAATTCGGGGTTCAGGAACTCCTCGATTACCACGTGACGGAAAGGCGCCCCGGCGGCAAACCGGGCACGTAAATCCGCCGTCCTCAGGGGAATCGCCGGGTTGAGATCCAAAGCCACTAGGACCAGTCTATGTCATTGAAAGCTAGCCAGTTGACGAGCGGACCAAAATGGTCCATAATCAAGTAGGACCATTCCGGTCGGGATTACGTATAGATGCTTAAATTGACCAAGAAAGCCGATTACGGGTTGATCGCCCTGAAGCATCTCGCTATGCGCGGTCCGGCCAGCTCAAGCGCCAAGGAAATAGCCGAGACCTATGGGATTCCCTCCCCACTGCTCTCAAAAATCCTGCAAAAGCTCGTCAAAAACGGCTTTTTGCGCTCGGAACAAGGCACAAACGGGGGCTATAAACTGGCGCGTGAAGCTCGCGAGATTACCGCGCTCGACGTGATCCGTACCATCGACGGCCCCATCTTTTTGACGGCCTGTTTCACTGAGCATGGATATTGCGTTCACACCGACAAGTGCATCGTACGTGACCCCTTGCAAAAGGTCCACGAAGGAATCCTGCGGCTGTTGGCAAGCATCACAATTGCGGATATGTCGGCCGACACTACGCACTCGGACGGGAATCCGACCAAAGCGTCCGAGCGGCTTTACGGCCTGCCAGTGACGACGCCAGCGATATGAGGAACCAAATATGAAACTGCCGATTTACATGGACTATCACGCCACCACGCCGATGGACCCGCGCGTTTTCGATGCCATGAAGCCGTACTTTATGGAGACTTTCGGGAACTCCGCCAGCCGCAATCACAGCTTTGGCTGGCAGGCGGAAGAGGCCGTGGAGAAGTCGCGCAAACAGATCGCCGATCTGATCGGCGCCACACCGAAGGAGATCGTCTTCACCAGCGGCGCCACCGAATCGAACAATCTGGCGCTCAAAGGTGTCGCGGAAATGTACGCCGAGAAGGGCAATCACATTATCACCGCGGCCACTGAGCACAAGGCTGTGCTCGACACGTGCAAGCGTCTGGAGAAGCACGGCATTCGCGTGACCTACCTGCCGGTCCAGAGCAACGGCCTGATCGATCTCGAGATGTTGAAGGAAGCCATCACCGACAAAACCATCCTGGTGAGCATCATGTACGCCAACAACGAAATCGGCGTGCTGCAGAATATGGCCGAGATCGGAAAGCTGGCGAAATCGAAAGGCGTGCTGGTGCATAGTGACGCCACACAAGCAGTCGGAAAAGTGCCGGTGAACGTGATCAAAGACAACATCGACCTGATGTCGATGAGCGGCCATAAGATCTACGGGCCAAAGGGCGTGGGAGCGCTGTATGTCAGGCGCAAGAGCCCGCGCGTACAGATCACCGCGCAGATGGATGGCGGCGGCCACGAGCGCGGCATGCGTTCCGGAACGCTGAACGTCCCTGGAATCGTCGGGCTCGGCGAAGCCTGCGCTCTGTGCCAGGCCGAAATGCCGGAAGAGTCCAAGCGGATGGCATATCTGCGGGACAGGCTGCGTAGCAAGCTGGAAGCTCAACTGGACGAGGTTTACGTAAACGGCACCATGGAACATCGTGTGCCGAACAACTTGAACATCAGTTTCGCCTATGTCGAGGGTGAATCGCTCCTGATGGGCATCAACGATATCGCAGTTTCGAGCGGCTCCGCGTGCACGTCGGCAACCCTCGAACCCAGCTACGTGCTGAAAGCCCTGGGTGCCGGCGACGACCTGGCGCATTCCTCCATTCGCTTCGGCCTCGGCCGGTTCAATACAGAAGAGGAAGTCGACTATGTCGCCGACAAGGTGATCGACGTAGTGAAAAAGCTTCGAGAACTTTCGCCGCTGTACGAGATGGCGAAGGAAGGTGTCGATTTAACGAAGGTCCAATGGGCCGCGCACTAAGAGGACAAAAACATGGCTTATTCGAATAAGGTTTTAGACCACTACAACAACCCCCGCAACGTCGGGTCTATGGACAAGAGCGATCCCAATGTCGGTACCGGCATGGTGGGGGCTCCGGAATGCGGCGACGTCATGAAGCTGCAGGTCAAGGTCAATCCGGACACTGGCGTCATTGAGGATGCCAAGTTCAAGACCTTTGGATGCGGCAGCGCGATCGCCAGCTCGTCGCTCGCAACGGAATGGCTGCGCGGCAAGACGGTGGACGAAGCGCTCCAGATCAAGAACACGGACATCGTCAACGAGTTGAGTCTGCCGCCGGTGAAGATCCACTGCTCGGTCCTGGCCGAGGATGCCATTAAGGCGGCCATTTCCGACTATAAGACCAAGGTTGCCACCAAGACCGAGGCGGTCGCATCTACCAAATAGGTGGCACAGGCATTCTTGCCGGTGTTGAACTGTATGATTACCGTAACTCCTAAAGCTGTCGACAAAATCCGCGAACAGTTCGCCAAGCATGGCGTGCAAGGCGGATTGCGCCTCGGGGTGCTCGGCGGCGGGTGCTCGGGCCTGAGTTATTTATTCAAGTTCGATGTAAAACCACGGGCCACCGACCAAGTGTTCGAGTTCGAGGACGTGAAGGTTTTTGTGGATCCCAAGAGCATGGTCTATCTGGACGGCATGACGCTCGACTGGAAGGACTCGCTGATCCACTCCGGGTTCGAATTCGACAACCCGCATGCCAAGAAAAGCTGTGGCTGCGGAACTTCGTTTTCGGCTTGACCGAGTTTTCGGCGTGACCGACTATTACCAGTTACTTGGAATTCCGCGCACCCTCAATCTATCCCTGGACGAACTGCAGAAGCGCTATTACGAATTGAGCCGGCAGCTTCATCCCGACCGCTTCATGCAAAAGCCTGAGGCGGAGCAGCAGCGCGCGCTCGACATGTCGTCCGCGCTGAACGATGCTTACCGGACGCTGAAGGATCGGGTGAAACGCGCGCAATACCTGCTGAGCCAGGAAGGCTTCGAGATCGGCGAACAGCGCTCCAAGGACGTACCTCCTGAATTGCTAGAGGAGGTCTTTGAGCTGAACATGGCGCTGGAGGAGATGCGCTCGGGTGATGATTCAGCCCGCCGGCAACTGGAAGCCGCCGAGAAGAATTTCACGAATATGTTGGCCGATGTCGACCAGCAGCTCGAATCGCTGTTCGAGAAATACGATCAATCCCGGAGTCGCGACGTGCTGGCGGAAATTCGGAGTGTTCTCAACCGCCGCAAGTATATTTTGAACCTGGTGGACGAAGTCCACAAAACTCTATCTCCTACCACCCACGCCCCACAACCTACAACCTGACACATGGACATCGATTTTGGCACAACCGAACGCGTAGTCGGCATCGACTTGGGAACCACTAACAGCCTGGTCGCCTTCATGGACCTCACCGGGCCCAAGATTATCCCCGGCGCCGACGGCGACAAGCTGGTGCCCAGCGTAGTGTCGATTAATCCCACAGGCCAAATCATAGTTGGCAATCCGGCCCGAGAGCTGTTGATCACGCAACCGGAGCGTTCGGTTTATTCAGTCAAGCGTTTGATGGGCCGCGGCCTCGAGGACGTAACCGAAGAGCTGAAGCTGTTCCCGTTCCACCTTGCTTCCGGAAGCGAAACGGTTTTGCAGCTCCAGTTGGGCGAACGAACCTACACGCCGCCTGAGATTTCGGCCTTCGTGCTGCGTCAATTGAAGGAGAATGCCGAAGCTTTCTTCGGCTATCCGATCCACAAGGCAGTCGTCACCGTGCCCGCCTACTTCAACGACGCCCAGCGCCAAGCCACCAAGGATGCCGGTCGCATTGCCGGTCTGGAAGTGCTGCGCCTGGTGAATGAGCCGACGGCCGCCTCGCTCGCCTACGGGCTCGACAAGCGCGAGAACGGCATCATTGCCGTCTACGATTTGGGCGGCGGGACCTTCGACATCTCCATCCTCAAACTGCACGACGGCATCTTCGAAGTGCTCGCCACTAATGGCGACACACACCTGGGCGGCGACGATATCGACAATCTGCTGCTGCGCATCGCGCTCGAAGACGTGCAAAGCGAATGGGGCGAGGACCTAGCGGGCGATTCCGAAGGCGTACAGCGCCTGCGCCGCGCCGTTATCCAAGCCAAAGAACGGCTGTCGTTTGTTCCCTTCACTACCATAGAGCTCGAATATCGCGGCAAGAAGTATCTGCGCGAGCTGCAGCGCGAATTGTTCGACAAGCTGATCACGCCGATCGTCGATCGCACGCTTGGCCCCTGCCGCGATTGCCTTAAGGATGCCGGCGTCAGCGTCGATCAGATTGATGAAGTGGTGATGGTGGGCGGCTCAACGCGCATTCCGCTGGTTCGGTCGGCGGTCGAGAATCTGTTCCGGTCCGTGGCGCACACCGAGCTGAATCCGGATGAAGTGGTGGCGCTGGGCGCCGCTGTCCAGGCTGGGATACTGTCGGGCGAAGTCGAGGATAAACTGCTGCTCGACGTCACGCCACTGTCGCTCGGCATCGAGACCATGGGCGGCATCGTCTCTAAACTGATCCACCGCAATTCCACCATACCAGCCAGCGCCACCGAGCTCTTTACGACCGGCGTCGATGGGCAGACCAATGTTCTGATCCACGTCGTCCAGGGCGAGCGCGAGCTCGTCAAAGACAACCGTAGCTTGGCCCGTTTCGATCTCAAGGACATCGACCCGATGTCTGCGGGAATGGCCCGCGTAGAAGTTCGCTTCCTGATTGACGCGAACGGCATTTTGAATGTCACAGCGAAAGATCTGCGCACCGGCAAGGAACAGAGCGTCGACGTCAAGCCCTCCTACGGGTTGACCGACGAGCAGGTGGAAAAGATGATTCTGGAGTCGGTCGAAAAGGCCGAACAGGATTTCAATGAGCGCCAAGTGCGGGAACAGCGCTTGGAAGCCGACGCCGTAATGGCGGCGGTCAAGAAAGCACGGCAGCACGATGCTTATTTCGAGCTTACCGCTGAGGAGCGCGCCGCTATCGACAAGGCGTTCAACGAGCTGCTGGTGGTGTATCATCACGACAATCATCTTTTGATTGCGTCGAAGATCGCCCAGCTCGATCGGGCCACCATGAAGCTCGCCGAGAACATGATGAACTCCGCCGTCCAGGGAGCTTTGAAGGGGACCAAGATTGATGCCTAAACTCACCTGGGACCAGAGCGATAATATCGCGCTCGCCCTTTACGAGAAGTTTCCGGACGTCGATCCCACTCACATCCGCTACACCGATCTGCACCAATGGATCACTGAGCTGGAGGACTTCAAGGACGACCCGAAAACCTCTACCGAGGGGAAATTGGAAGCCATCCAAATGGCTTGGTTAGAGGAATACCAGGCGGACCAAAGTTAGGCGTTATTGCGACGGCCGTTTTGGAAGGCGATCAACGAAGCCTAACTAACGTCGCTAGATCTCGGCCATCACGACGGCGGTGTCCTGCAGTGTCCGGATGGCCTCGTCGTCGTTCATATCTTTAGTGCGGGGGTGGTCCCCTTTCAATGAGCCGACAAAATCAGGTGAGGTTGCAGTATCCTCGGAAGCCTTTTCAGCTTGGTGTCCCGCGCCCGGTAGACCTCGCCCCCCCTGTGGTGCGCCGATCAGTGGAAATGTTCCATCACCAGAATTTGGTGCTCGTTGCGGTCCCATTGCGAGTACAGAAGCGTGCCCCCGTCTGGTGATACGGCCAAGCCATAAAAAGAGGGCTTGTCAAGCCTTCCTATTTGCGATGACCGCTTGGTCTCGAAATCGAGATATTCGATCTTCGGAGGCCCGCCAGTCTCTGGGGCAAAGAAGTAAATACCGCTCTTCGTCACAGCCCAATTGCTCCAGTTGTCCGGCCCAGGCCCACCCCAGATTTGGGTTTCGGCGCCCCCGTCGGGCGGCATTGCCCAGATCCCTTGGCTCCATCGCTTCGTATAAATCAGCAATTTTCCGTCTACCGTCTCGCCTGCTCCGAAGCCTCCGTCTCGCGTCACCTGAGTCGGCGGCGGCCCGGCCGCAGCCCCGTCTTTAACAGACTGTTTCCAAATCTGATAACCCTTTTCTCCGCGATTCGAGGTGAAGTAGATCGAGCGCCCGTCTCGCGACCAGCTCGGCAGAAAACTGTCCGCGTCAGGAAAAGCAACGACGGGATGTGGATGGCCGTCGCCCGTTTCGACCACGTAAACGTCACCGTGCCGCAGCGAACGATAGTCAAATGCGAGATAACGGCCATCAGGTGAAAACCGCGGGCTTCCGGCAAAGCCGCGCAAATCTGTGACTTGCACTGCATGGGAGCCGTCGCGGTTACAGATCCACACCTCCGGGTAGCCGGACCGCGAGCTCTGGAACGCGATCTTCCGGCCATCAGGCGAAAACTGCGGCTGCAAGTTCTGGCTCTTCGTTGAGGGGATTAGGATCGAAGCCGAAGTCCGTGCGTGAATCTGATCGTTTAGCTCAAGTCGCCACAGGTTTTGCTCTTGGTCGACATACTCATAAGCAAGCTCGTTTGCGGATTGGGAGAGCGAAGGGTACCACGCGACAGGGCCGGCTTCCGGAACCCGTTGGGGAATGCCGCCTGATGCCGGCACGCGCCAAATCGCTGGCAATCCCCCGCGGCTGCTAGAAAAAACTATTTCGTTAGTTTGGGTCCAAGCGGGCGGCCCGAAGATCTGCTTGTGATCGAAAGTTAGTTGTTTTGGTTCACCGCCCGCTGCCGAAATTACAAAAAGTTCCTCGACCGAGGCCGGCCCGGAAGACCTGATGAAAGCCAATTTGTCGCCGTCCGTGCTGAAAGCCGGCCGCCGGTCGTGGGAGGTAGGCGGAGGCGACGTGAGGACTCGCGTGCTGGAATCTTGCAGCGAGAGCAGCTTAATGGAACTTCGCTGTATCGCCGCGTTCCATTCGGAAAACGCGATGAGTTTGCCGTCGGCCGACAAAGACAGTCCCCCTTTTCCGGTCTCGAAGTCGAACGGCGAGCGCAGCCCAGCATAGATCGTTTTCTCGGCGCCGCCGAGCGCTGGCACCATCTCAATCAGAAATTTGTCGCCTCGATCGCGAAGGAAAGCCACCTCACGGCCGTCTGGAGTCCATGCGGGAGAGTAGGGCTCACCTCCTGCTGGAGTCTTCTCATCCTTGAGAGGCGCGGGCACCTCACTTTGGGTCAGTCTGACAGAACTCTGGGAGCCGACCACGGCCACATAGAGTCCTGACTCAGTTCTTAGCCGGGCCGAGCGCAGGAACACGACACGGCTCCCATCGGGGGAAAGCGCCGGCAACCTCTGATCGCCCTCAATGGTCAACGGGAGCAGCGTGACCGCGGCTGACGATACAGTGTGCGCATTCGATCCATTACTGCCATAGCCTCTGAGCAGCCAGGTTGAAACAAGCGCTATTGCCGCAACCAAAACGCCTGCTAGCAAGACTTTCTTTGGCCGCTTCGCGGTTCTGCCCGGCTGGCGGTCGCGATCGTCGTGTGTATCTAGTGGCGAAGTTGAAATTTTCTCTGCCGCGGATCCGTTTCCCGATGGGAACGGCTCATGTTCCTGAATGGATGCAACGAACCGATACCCGCGCCGCGGTACCGTCTCAACGAAGCGAGGATGATCTGAAGAATCGCCCAGCACCTCGCGAATCCGGTTGATGCACTTCTTCAAGCCGAGTTCGTAGTCGACCGTTGTATTTCCGGGCCACAAACGCTCTCGCAGCTCTTCTCGGGGGATGAGCTCGCCGGGACGTTCTAGCATCGCCCGCAACACCTCGAATGCTTGCGGACTCAACTTTTGCCGCAAGCCCGACTGGCGCAACTCAGCTTCCTGCAGGTCGACTTCGAACACGCCAAACCTGATGATGCGGTCCGGATTGGATGACGCATGCATGAAACCAAGCCTCGGAGAAGATCAAGTCTATCACGCCTCGAGCCCTAACGAGCGCAGCAGCGCGGTAACCGGCGGCATGAGGAGTATTGGGTTCAGTAACTTGCGCGGTAACCAAAAAACCACCACAAGGATTCTTGACGCCTTGTTCTCAATACACGATAGTGGCCGATACATGCTCGATCGGTGCCCCAATTTATTCTGCCGGTCAATCCGGGCCGGCTGGCACTGCCAACAATCTCTGGAGGAAGCGACTATGAAATCAGCAAAGACCTATATTTTGGGCCTGTCCATCATCTTCATGATGACGGCTGCCGCACCACTCGTATCCGCCCAAGCTGCTCACATCCGCTGGGACATAATGAGCGTTACCTCTGGGCCTGGCTTAACGCCCCCGTTCGTCTTTAATCCGGGCGGTAGCGCGGCCCCGGTTGCCAGTGACGGTTCCACTATTACTCTCACCGGCTCGGGGACGTTCGTTTCATCGACCCATGGGGGATCGACGAGTGCGGTCAAAGGAGGGGGAACGTGGAAAGTAACCTCCGCCGGTGGGACGGTCACCGGCAGCGGCACCTACGAGGTCACTGAAGTTGTGTCTTGGCTGCAGACCACTACGGAAGACGTGCCCGGAGTCACCGACAACATTGGCAATATTGCCGAATCTTCCGGCGGACTCGCGGTCCTGCGCGTCGCGTATTCCGACGGAACCACGGGCGTTCTCACGGTCAGTTGTAACGGGGCCTTCGATCCTTTCTCTGTGTTCGAAGGGGTTATAGCTTCCAAAGGCGCCGTCCAGTATTGGAACCCTGGCATTTACCTATACTTCACCCTGTTCCACGTAAACTAGCACTCTCTATTGATGCTTCCCACGCGACCTTTTGTGGATTGTAGACAGGAGTACGAACATGAGATGGCAGAAAAGAGGAAATATGTCGAAGTTATCTAAAAATACGATATGGGGCGGTGCAGGTGCGCTGGTCTTGATTGGCACGTGTGTTTTCCTGTTGAGCTTCCCTGTACACTCCGTCTCAGCACAGTCTGGCGACAGGAGTATTGCGAGCGGCGCGGGTACCACCATTGTTCAGGGGGGAACAGGCAGTCCAAGCTTCATCCCGGTTCTGACCACGATCGCCTTTCATGCGGAAAAATCCGGAAATACGGTGACTGGTGGGTTTGAATGTTTCGCCCGCGTGCCTGCCGTTGCCACCGGCCCGGGGAGCGCTCAGTTCACAGTAAATGCAATGTACGTCACCGGGCAGATCACCGGAGCCATAATTGGCGGCGGCACTGCAACCTTAACCGGAACAGCGCAAATTACGGGGCTAGGGGCTGGTAGTGGCGTACCTTTCGAATTAGTAGTCCACAGCGGCGGGCCTGGAGCGACCGCAGTCCTCACGACCAAAGGTTCGCCCGTCCTGGTCTTCCACGAAATCCTGACGGAAGGCTCGTTCCAGGTTTCTTCTGACCAATAACGGCGTTGGGAAACACGGTCAATTTTCGGAGAGATCCCTGCCGCCGAGAGTACGGCGCAGTTCGCGATGAGTTTTTTGAGTACTGTAATCGAGAGTTTCTGAAGCCGGGAGCATCACTTGTCCCAGAACGACGGCATTGTGGAGAACAAGATGGACCAGGAGCATGCGGACGTGTCGCCGGGCCGCCGGCGGTTCCTGGGTAACTTTGCCGGAATGACCGCCGCCGCGATTGCGGCTAGCGCCATCGGACTTGAACCGCTGGCCGGGGGCAGAAGCGCCGAGTTAGCGGCTGCGCAGACTGGGCCCTTGGGCGCTGAACAGCGTCGCAACGAAGCGTACGATATGCGCCTGAAGGCGGCGCTTTTTCAAAAGAATCTTCGTCTTCCGGATCATCCTGACAACGGTGACGAACAGCGCTACGCAAACAAGATTGGTAGCTACTCGAAGGCACTGCCACACAATGGGCTGGGCGAACCAGATCTGTACGCCTATAGTCTGCTCCTCAAGGCTCTATCCAGCGGTGAGCCCTCAGATTTCGAAGCGATCCCCCTAGGGGGAACCGTCAAGCTGTCCAATCCCCAAGGTGCCTACGCCTTCGATCTGGCAGGGCCCGATTCGCACCAGTTGTCCGTACCTGCGGCGCCCGCCTTCAGCAGTGCTTGGGAGGCGAGCGAGATGGCCGAAGACTACTGGCAAGCACTCACGCGCGACGTGCCCTTCTCGAACTACAGTACCGATCCGCTCATCATCGCGGCCGCCTCTGATCTGTCGCAGTTCTCAGATTTTCGCGGACCAAAAGCCGGTGGGGTGGTAACGCCGGGGACCTTATTCCGCGGAGACACACCCAGCGACCTCGCCGGTCCTTATCTCTCGCAGTTCCTGTGGAAGAACATACCTTTCGGCGCCACAACGATCGTCCAGAAATACCGCACCGCTGTAGCCGGCGACGACTTCATGAAGTCTTATGTGGAATGGTTGAACATCCAAAACGGGATCGCTCCGGCAGCTTCCAATACAATCGACCCGATGACCCGTTATATTCGCAACGGTCGCGACCTGGGCGAGTGGCTCCATCGCGACTTCAGCTACCAGGGTGTCCTAGGCGCCTGTTCGATTCTACTCAGCTTTGGCCCCGCGGCCATGAACCCTGCCAACCCGTATCTAAACTCGGCAACCCAAAGCGGTTTCGCGACATTTGGGGCACCACACATTCTGGACTTCACGGCCCGCGCGGCCCGCACCGCCGTGGAGGCAGTCTGGTATCAAAAATGGCTCGTTCATCGCCGGCTACGTCCCGAGGAATTCGGGGGACGCATCCACAATAATCTGACAGGAGCCGCCACCTACCCGATTAACTCGGAGCTGCTTCATTCCGAGGCAATCTCGCGGATCTTCAGCACATTTGGTAGCTACTTGCTACCGATAGCCTATCCGGAAGGATGCCCGACCCATACTTCCTATCCCGCCGGCCATCCTACTATCGCCGGGGCATGCGTCACCATGCTGAAGGCGTTTTTCAAAGAATCGTTTGTAATACCCAGCCCTGTGGAAGCCAGTACCGATGGACTCTCCTTGCTTCCTTATGTTGGCTCCGCTTTGACCGTGGGTGGGGAACTCAACAAACTTGCGGGCAACTTCGCCCTGGGGCGAGACTTCGCCGGCGTCCATTGGCGGTCCGATGGGATTGCGGCCCTGACCCTGGGCGAGGCCGTCGCCGTCGGGATCCTGCAAGACTATCGCGCTACGTACAACGAAACCTTTGCCGGGTTCACATTTACGAAATTCGACGGGAGCGAGGTTACAGTTTGAAAGTAGGCCATGCTTTAGTTCGTCCAAGATTTCGCCACTGGTCCGCGTTTTTGAGGTTACGGGACCGCCGTCATCGGCTCGAGGCGTCGGCTCGGCCAGTTTTGTCGGGTCCTACAAAAAAGGGATCTTGACGCCTTGTTCCCAATACACGAAAGTGCGATTCGAGCGTAGTTTGTGCGCCGAGGCCGGGCAGAGTTTGACCTTGTTTTGCGTACGGAAAATATCCAACAAGAAAAGGAGATCACTGTGATACTTCGAAGGACATTTGTTCGGGCTGCCGCGCTTTTTTGTGCGATCGCTCTTATATCAACGGGACCCGTCCAAGCGGCCCAGATCAGTGGAACCATCAGTTCGACACTCACCATCACCGAAGACAGCCAACTCGTCGGGGATGTGACGTGCACTGTCACTGGCGCACCCTGTATCGCCTTTGGCGCCTCCGGCTTGACGCTGGATTTGAAAGGCTTCACCATGACCGGGCTTGCCGACCCGCAAACGACTTGTAGCGCCGGCCCGACAACTCTTGTAGTCGGAACCGTAGAGGATGGGATTGAGTTGAACGCCCAATCAAACGCCGCGATTCACGGTCCTGGAATCGTTCAACAGTTTCGAGGTCCGGGTGTCTTCTCGATTAATAGTAGTAACCTCACGGTCACAGGCGTAACAACGGCCAACAATTGCATGTCCGGCATTCTGGTCGGTGGCGGCTCTGCGCACAGCATTACAGACAATATTTCCATACGAAACGGAAGTAGAACTCAAGCGTGTGGTGGGATATGACTGTTCGGTGGCGCCAGCCACAGCCGGCTCCGTGCGAACCGGTTAAGCGGAAATGGTTACTTGGCCCAGTTGAACAACTTTGGCATCGGTCTGGAGGGCACTGGCACCAACGACAACGTTGTTGAGGAGAATACAGTTTTTGGGAATTCCAACGGTCTTTTTCTGACTGCCACGGTTCAGGGAAACATCATTCGCCATAACATCTTCCTCGGGAATCCTGCCGTGCAGGTGTCCGTTGACAATCCTTCGGGCAGTGGCGTCGATATCAAGAACCTGGCCGATGTTGGGGCGAATGCATTCGAGGGCAATATCTGCGTGTCCTCAGTCAACGCGCCGTGCCCATCGATAGGACCGTCGTTCACTGCCAGCCCGAATCCCATACCGGTTACAGGCGCCGCCACTTTAGGAGTGACCACCTTGAGTTGGAGCGCGCCGGATGCGGACGTCATCGAAATTCACGTCGGTAGCCCGAATGGTCCCCTGTTCACGCAAATGGGCACTCGCGGATCAATACAAACGGGTCTGTGGGTATCTGACGGCCTGACGTTCTATCTTCAGGATGTCACCGGCGGGAAGCCGCTAACTTCGGACTACACGCTTGCCACGCTGGTCGTCCATTTGCAGAAGAGTGGCAGCGCGTATCTCGATTTCCGGGGAGGACCGCCTTGGTGGGGCGGTGCTACGGCGGTCCTGTTCGGACTTTGTCTGTATGGTATGCGGCTGGGGCGGTCCGTTCCTCGATGGAATCGCCTCTGGGTGGTTCTGAGTCACGCGGCCCTGTTCGCGGGAATCGTGTTCAGCTTGTCGCAGTCCGCTGGGGCCGAAACTAAACCTGCGCCGCAACAGACGGGCGCCACACTGGACCGAATGATCGCCGCTCACAAAAGCCAGCAGGAACTCGCCCAGTATGTGTTCGACACACACGGTTGCAAGAGCTGCCACACCATAGGCCAAGATGGGAAGCTTGGTTTCACTGCGAAAGGCAAGGAACGGGCGCAGGGATTCGAAGGATGCATTAGGATGCTGACGGCAATGACTGTAATCGTCCAGGTACCTGCGGACAAACGCTCGCCTCAGCAGCGACAGAAGGCGGAACGGTTCCAGGAATTCGGTTGTACTGCTTGCCACCAGCTGACTCCAGGAAAGTTGGAGCTGACTGAAGTGGGAGCCAAGCTGGCGCACTTGCATTTGGGCTGTGTCGATGTGGAAAAGCTTGTGGCTAACGGATCCCAACGCTGAAACCCTTCATCATGTCACCGGTAAAGGAAATTCCAAAATGTACAAACATCTAATCAAACTTGCGGTCGTGTTGTGATTGACCGCGCCACTCGTTTTCGCCGGAAAGCTCGCAGTTGGGTTTCGAGTATCGGGAGCGATTCCAACCCATGTACTCGGACCCGAACAGCAATCCCTGTTTCCCAGCATTTGTTCGTTTTAGAGCTTCAGTATGCTGCTGACGGGCCTTGCCCCGGGGCCACATATCAACTCCATTTCGCGGAGGTTGACGATCAGGGCGCATTTGATTTTGGCGTAAACGACGTTTCAATTGACTACACAGCATCCACGGCAGCTGTTCCTGAGCCAAATTCTTTGAAGTTGCTGGTGCCGCTCCTGGGGCTTCTTGTGGGTGTTGGAGTTCTCCAAACCCTGCCACTGTTCAAGCGTTAGAGAAAGCACCTTCGCCGATGTTGACGACCTGATGGATTGAGCCGGCCGCGTACAACCAAATGTGAGGGGCCGGCTGGTTTTGTCTCCCTGTCAAAAAAGGGCCTCTAATGCCTCCCAGGCGCTGTGGTAGACTAAGAAAGTCGCAGTCTAACCCAGGAAAAATTGAATGCCGAAGCTGAAGACACATAAGGGTGCGTCTAAACGGTTCAAGAAGACCGGGACAGGCAAAGTGGTGCGTCACCATTCCTTCTCCCGCCATATTCTGACCTCTAAGCCGCGCTCGCGCAAGCGCAAGCTCAAGCATGCCGTGGTGGCCGATCCGGCCGACCAGGCCAAGCTGAAGCGGATGATACCGTATTAGGTTGTGGGCGCCCACAGCCCCCGCCGCGTGAAACGGTGCAGCACGTACCGTTATGACCGGCCAAATAATTAAGGAGTTGAAACGTGCCGAGAGTAAAACGAGGAATTAAACGAAGAGCCTACCGCAAGAAGACGCTGGAGCGGGCGTCGGGCTTTTTTCTCACCAAAAGCAAACTGAATCGGGCCGCGCAAGAGGCCGTCGAGAAGGCGTTGCGTTACGGCTACGTCGGACGGCGGCGAAAGAAGCGCGATTTCCGGTCGCTGTGGATCGTCCGCATCGGCGCTGGCTGCCGCGCGGCTGAAATCTCTTACAGTAAATTCATTAGCGGCCTCAAGAAGGCCGGCATAGACCTGAATCGGAAAATTCTAGCGGACATGGCCGCCAACGACGCCACCGCGTTTGCCGCGCTCGTCCAGACGGCGAAAGCCGCCCACGCGGGGTCTTAACATGAGTCCAGCCCAACACCTGAGTTCAGACCAACGGATAAGTTCAGATCCACGGGAAACCGATCCCCTGGCCAGTCTCGAAGAGCGCATCACGCGCGCGGCCGAGTTGGTGGCCAACCTTCGCGCCGAGAAAGCCGACCTGCAAGCGCAATTGCGTGCCGCCTTTGAGGATCGCGATTCCTATCGGCAGGAACTGGATGAGCTGCGCTCCGAGCGCAAGCAGGTACGCACCCGCATCGAGAAACTGCTCGGCCAGATGGATTTGCTTAGCACCACCTAGAGATGGCAAGCTAAAGCATGCCCCACACGGAACCTGTCCGTGTCACCATTTTCAACCAGACTTATTCGCTGGTGGCCAGCGAAGATCCGGCTAGGATCGAGCAACTAGCTCATCGGATAGACGAGTTGATGTCCTCAATCGCTGCTCGCGGCGGAAACATCGATGCTACGCGCGCCGCAGTGCTAGCTTGTCTGCATCTGGCCGACGAGTTGGATACGCTCGAACGCGAGCTCGCTTCGCTCAAACATAAAGTGGAGCACAAGGCCCGCGAGTTTAGCGTCCTGCTGGACGAAGCCATCGGAACCGACGCCCGCTAGGCGATTCTGCCGCATCGCCAAGGAACGATCCTCAATAAATTCTCTCTTGTTTCCGCAGCGTCCCGAATGTTCCGACGTTCGATATCGCGAATGCCACCTTATATTGCGAATCGTCGCGGGTCCCAAAATTGAAGCGCCGGTACTCGACGCTGATCCCGCAGCAGTCGGTGTTGTAGGTTATTTCGGTGGTTGCGAACTCCAGGATGCCGCGCATGTAGTCGTAATAAATACTAACGGCAGCGTTCCACCCTTTCCGGTTTTGATTGCCGACGGCCAGCAGGGCACGGATCTGGTCGGAGTTGGGCGCCACATTCGGATCGGTCCGAACCTCGCTGTGACCCACCGAAATGAGGTATTTCGAAAAGCGATAATCGGCCGAGAAAACGGTATTACTAATGTGCCCTAGAAGCGGGTCATAGTCCACTCGCCACTCCAGGCCTAGCTTCTGCTGAAAACGGAGCGCTGAGACCACCGGAGAATAGTTGCGAGGTCCGTTGAGAAATGCGAAACCGTCCAGTTCTTCCGAGCTCGCCACTACATTACGCTGACCCGCGATAACCGCACCCCCAAATGTCGGATCGAAATAGCGGGCCTGTGAAAGATCCCAGCTCAACACCTCGTTGACATTGCCGTCCTTGTTCTTAACAAACAGCCGGTTGGTAATCGACACGGTGACTTGGTTGGTGTCGGAGAGGAGATCGGTTCCATCGAATCTGATAATGCGGTTAAAGTTATCCACGCCACCCACAAGCACATATTCGGCCCGCGCCTCGATCACGTGTTTCACCTTTTCCCCGCCCAGCCATTTCGGCGACTTGTAGATGCGCTCCAGCGATGGGAACATCAGCTCCAGGCGAATCTCGCGCGCATTCCGCACCACATTATCGCCGCTCACCTGGCCGTTCACCTCGCTAGACCCGTAGGCTGTCTCACGAATCGCGAAGCTGGGCGTCAGGCTGAAACCCCCGAAGTGAAAAGCCGTGGTGACCCGTGGATTCACGTCGACCCTTGGCACAAAACGCCGGGTCTGGAAGTCCTGCTCGGTGCGGTCCAGTAAACCCGCGCTGCTGTCGAACGAAAACCATAGCGGCAGTACACCGCCCACTATCTGCCGGTCACGGGTCAAGAATTCGACCTCGGGCAGCTTCCGGATCACAATCTTGTCGTCCGGCGTCACGCTTTGAAATTCTTCGTCGCGATCAGCCACGACATAAAAGCCGAAAGTGTCCCAATGTTTGGTGATAAAGCCCACCGAGTGCGATTCGGAATAAATCGCATCATGGAACGATTGGCTGAAGGACTGCCGGAATAGGAATGAGCTCAGATAGTTGACCTGCCCAATGGCTTCCCAACCATGGCCGAGATCGGAGCGGCCGTTCAGGGTAAACTGAAATCCTCCCTGCTTTTCCTTATCATTAACTCCGTAGAGATAGAATCCGATATCGGTTCCGGGCTTCACTTTGTAGCGGAAATCAACTGTGCTGGCCAGCCCCCGCAGGCTGTAATACACGCCCCGATAAAGCAGGTCGGAGCTCCGATTGATGGCCCAAAAGTACCCGAGACCAAAAAATTCACCGAACAGCGTGCTGCGTCCGAAGCTGGGCTCCAGGAATCCACTCTCGCGTGGCAGTTTCTTGAGCGACTTGTAATAAGCCGGCAAATAGAATAACGGCAACCGCTTGACATGAAAGACGGCGTGGTATGCAATGGCCCGGTTGCCGGGTACGATGTCGAATTTAGGGCCGGTGAGCCGCCACCAGGGCTTGGGAACTTTGCAATCCGTTACGAAGCCATCGTGGACGATGTAGCGATCTTCCTTCCGCTCCGCCCATTTGCCCTCGAAATAAAAGGGATTGTTGGTGGTCAGTAAGCCGGGACGCGAAATGATCCTGGGCACTGACGTTCCGCGCAGGTCGTAAAAGAGCCCCGTCTCGCTATTGATGTTATAAGTTCCGTGATCGCAATTTAGCTTGGTTCCGTCGACGTAATTCTCATAGCGCACATTGCCCCGAAACTCGGCGTCGCCGGTGTCTTCGTCGTAATCTACTTCGTCGGCTTCCAGTTTCTTGTCGGTGGTTTCGAGGTGTACATGTCCCCGCAGGTGACGCAGCGATCCGTCAGTCTCCTCGGTATCGGCGATGACGATATACTCATCGGGGCCCGGTGCGTTTGGCCGCCGGGTCTTAAGCCGCTGGTTCGGATTCGCGGCGTTCGGGACGGCATCCGGCTGAATCGGCGCAGGCGGCGGAGGAGGCACAAACGGAACCTGCGCGACCGCCGGCCACGTCGCCAAAAACATGGCCACCGTCAACAATCCGCTGCATAGGGTAAAAGAAAGTGCGTGACATTTCAGCTCAAATATGTTACGAAAGGAGATAAGGTCAATTTTGGGACGCGAGCTGGGGCCCGCGCGGAGTGACGAAAACGGCCTCAACCGAAAACCGTAGCACGGATTGCTAGATCCCGCAAGCGCAGGAGGTTGGTGAGTAGCATGGAATGTCGCTATTGTCAGGCTTCGAATGCCGAAGATGATCATCGTTGTCGTCGCTGCGGCCGTCGCCTGCGCATGACGCCGGTCTACACGACGTCGGCCGCGGTTCCAGCGTTGCGCCCCGAATTCATTGAAAGAGAATCGGCCGATTCCGCCGAACGTCTTGCAACCGAACTTCCACCACCGCCGCGCCGGCCCATCACCTATCAACCCTCGCTGTTTAGCGGCCGGGAGCTCCCGCGTGTGGTGCCGTTTGAATCGATCGCCCCCTCAGTGGCGCGGCCTTTACGGCAGCAGTCCTCGACTGTACGGCGTATTCGCAATCGCAAGGTGATTCCCGGCCAGCAGAACCTCGAGTTTGGACGCTCCATTAAGCCCGCGGAGGGAGTGATTTATTGTGATGCGCCTGTTGCTGTTCCAGCACACCGTGCCATGGCGGCAGCGCTGGATGGCAGCCTGATTTTGATCGCCACTGCCATTTTTGGAATCATTTTCTACCTGGCTGGGGGCCAGGTGCTGCTGAATGCAAGAACATGGCCCGTGCTGGTTGCTGTTGTCGCTGTATTTTTAGTCTTCTACGAAATCTTGTGGTGCCTCGCCGGTGGCGATACGGCCGGCATGCGGTGGGCGCGTCTTACGTTGGTCGATTTCGATGGACAGAGGCCGCGACGCAAACAGCGGCTCTATCGCCTCGCTTCCGAAATACTAAGCCTGCTGGCCGCCGGCATCGGTCTCCTGTGGGCCCTGGTGGACGAAGAAACGCTCACCTGGCACGATCATATTTCGAAGACCTTCCCGACGCCATATTAGGCAGCCTCTCGCCCCCGAGCTTCTACTGCTTCTCGAAAACCATCTTCTGATCTAACTCGCCCATAGCCGTCGAGAGGTGCTGGTTCTGGGTCAGGGTCTTTCCATCCTCGGATAGGAGCCAGGTTGTCTTGGCGGCCACGTCGTTGTCCTGGACCCTCAGCTTGATGTTCATGACCAGGTTGTTGGCTTCCCATCCACCGATGCTCTTGACTTCCAAACCGCCCGGCGTATTGGTCATTTCCTTTCCGTCGGTAGTCATGTTGAGGGTGTACTCCTGCTTGCCCTGAGCGCCTTCCTGCGCGGTGCTGACCTTTAGCGCGGGATCGTTGTGCTCGATGACGTCCGTGCGGGTATCGGGGCCAGGAATAGGGCCGAAATCGCTTTTTGCCACGTTGAGTTTCCATGTCCCGCTATAATTGGGCTTAGTGCCGCTGGCTGAGGCTGCAACCGCCGCAGGCTTCATTCCCGCAACCGCGGTGACCCCGCCCTCCTGCTTTTCGAAGACCATCTTCTGGTCGGTTTCGCCCATGGGACTTTCCAGGTGTACGTTCTCGGTTAGCATCTTACCGTCGTCTGAAAGTGCCCAGGTAGTCTTTATCACAACATCGCTGCCCTGAAACTGCAGCTTTGCATTCACAACCAAACTGTTGGCGGCCCAAGCGGCGGTACTCTTCATGTCCAATCCACCAGGCTTGTTGACCGCCTCTTTGCCGTCGGTGGTCATGCTGAGCGTGTAGTTCTGCTGGCCCTGCGCGCCGTCGTCCGAGACGCTGTCCTTCAGATTAGGTTCCTGGTGATCTATTACATCCGTCCGGCTGTTGGAAGGCGGAAGAACGCCAAAGTCGCTCTTTTCCACATTGAGTTTCCAGGTTCCACTGAAATTGGGCTTGCTTTGTGCCCCCAATGAAGCTGTGAACGTTACGATAACGATAGCTGCAAAGATTACCTTACTACGCATAGTCATCTCCTGCTGAATTAACCCACAGACGCGGATGAAATCTAGGTTAGCACGTATGGCGGAGGGCGGCCCGGGAGGCCAACCTACGAACACGCTTCCACGATAGCCGACATTGATCCCTTCGACTTCGGCATGCGCCAGTCGGCGCCGAATGCGTGGATTTGATCCCGGCCAAATTCGGCCTGCTCCAGCTCGCACGTCAGGACCACGGTTCTTCCCGTGCTGTCGACCTCGACGGCATGATTCCACGCGTCCCCATCCGAGAAAGCGAACAGTTTCTGAAGCATCTCGACCACGTATTCGTAGGTGTGCTCGTCGTCGTCCAACAGAACCACGTTGTAGAGGGGCGCCAGCCGGTCCTCGGTCTTCTGCTTTGTTTCCGGAGTCGTGATAACGGTCGGCATGGCTCACTAACATCATAGGAAAAAGCTCCAGGAGCCCGGAAATTCAGAGGCGGGTGTTATCATGAAAGTAAGAAAGGGGGGGGGCGCAACGGATTCGACGGGATTGAATCGTTGTGGAAAGGCGTGCCGGGTTCCGAGCTCCCGTTAAACGATCGGAAAACTAGAACTGCCAATCAGCAGTTTGCTTACGCTGCTTAATTAATTAGGTAGCCGCTCCGGGTGTTGGGCCTCGACGGCATCAACGGAGCGTCATCTTCGAGGATTGGGCCGAAGGCTTCTGCTCGGAGCCGTAGGCTGACGACAATCGGGCTAAGCCGTCGTTTTCTTGCCGGTTCTAATGCGGCGGCCGACAACTACCGAATCGGAAACGCACGTAGTTCTTTTCATGGCGGACTTTCTCGGACGCGGGTTCAACTCCCGCCGCCTCCACCAT